>Ga0307421_1000088_pt1 | contig 54007 bp, 34 predicted proteins | sample SalMarWE160270MG_FD_202163 | JGI IMG/M metagenome (GOLD analysis project Ga0307421, IMG submission 202163) | Salt marsh sediment microbial communities from the Plum Island Ecosystem LTER, Massachusetts, United States - WE1602-70 | ecosystem: Environmental > Aquatic > Marine > Intertidal zone >... | reverse complement strand
AAACTATTAAGTGGGGATAAATTGCAAAAGAGTAGCATTTTGAAGGATTTAAAGAAAAAGGAAAAGGATTTAAGGAATGAAATAAGAGAAAAAGAAAGAATTGCAAAAAGGCTTGAAAAAGAGATAAGAAATATTATTGAAGAAAATGCAGGTAATTTGTATAGTAAGCTGACGCCAGAAGAAAAGATAGTATCCAATAATTTCGAAGATAATATTGGCAGATTACCATGGCCGACAAGTATGGGTGTTGTAACAAAAGGATTCGGTGAGCAGGAACATGCTTTGGTTAAAGGTATTAAGGTAAAAAATAATGGGATAGATATAACCACGGAACCTGGAACGGAAGTAAGAAGTGTTTTTGAGGGTAAAGTAACTAAGGTAATGACTATAATGGGAGCAAATTATACTGTTATGATCAGGCATGGAAGTTATTTGTCAGTATATCACAATCTTGGTGAAGTTTTCGTGAAGGAGGGAGATAATGTAAGTACAAAACAAAATATAGGAATTGTGTATAGTGATTTAAGGGCGAAAAATGGAACATTACATTTGGAAATATGGAAAGAAATGGAAAATATGAACCCGGAAAAGTGGTTAAGTAATTAAAATAGAATTAATTTTGGAGTTGGAATTCAATTTTTAATATATTTAATAAAATTTAAGAAACAAAAATATTGGAATACAGTATAAAAGGAATGTATGTAATAATAAGATAATGGAAAAGAATTTGAAAATATCTTCTAAAATAGAAAATTTAAGAAAAATAGAAAAAATGGTGGATGATCTGTCTGCTGAGTATGATATAAGTTCGGATAAGTATGGTAATATATTAATCGCGGCGTTAGAAGCAGCAAACAATGCGATTTTACATGGTAATAAGCTTGAGGAGAATAAGATGGTTAATATTTTCATAAGGAAGGATGAGGAGAATTTGATGATTCGTATTGATGATGAAGGAGAAGGTTTCGATTATAATAATGTACCTGATCCAACGTCACCTGAGAATTTGGAGAATGTAAACGGCAGGGGTATTTTTCTTATGGAAAAATTATCTGATAAAATAGAATTTAAAAATAATGGTTCAAGAGTAGAATTGATTTTTAATATAAAAAAGAATTGAAAATATATTTACATTATAAAGATATTGAATATAGAATAGAAAAAGAAGGAGAAATTAGTGAATGGCTTATAAATGTTGCAAAAGCCGAAGGAAATAAGATAGGCGAAATTGATTATATATTGGTTGATGATCAAACAATCCGGATTATCAATAAGGAATTCTTAAATCACGACGGATTTACAGATGTAATTGCTTTTAATAATACAAAGGGTAAGAAGCTGTATGGTGAAATTTATATCAGTATTGACAGCGTTAAAAGAAATGCGAATGAATATTCGGAAGGAAATTTGAATTTTGAATTGATGAGAGTTTTAGTTCATGGTTTATTGCATATAGTAGGATATGATGATAAGGCTTTTGAACAGAAAAGGAATATGAGAAAATTGGAAGATAAATACTTAAATTTGTATTTGAAAAGATAAGTCTGTAATATTCAAGTAGGACCGAAAAGGAGTAATTCAAATGAAATATGATGTTATAGTTATTGGTGCAGGGCATGCAGGAAGTGAAGCAGCAGCGGTAGCTGCAAATTTGGGATCATATACGTTGCTGATAACGATGGATATGACAAAAATAGCACAGATGTCTTGTAATCCTGCAATGGGAGGTATAGCTAAAGGTCAGATAATTAGAGAGATAGATGCAGTAGGGGGATTATCAGGAATTGTAACAGATAAAAGTATGATTCAGTTCAGAATGTTGAACAGATCTAAAGGGCCTGCAATGTGGAGTCCGAGGGCCCAAAATGATAGGATGTTATTTTCAATGGAATGGAGAAAAGAATTAGAAAAAATAGGAAAACTGGAATTTTGGCAGGATAGTGTAAACGGGTTAATAATTGAGAAAGAAAGAGTTATAGGTGTTGAGACGGCCATGGGAATGAGGTTTTTAGGTAAAAGTGTGATTTTAACAAGCGGTACATTTGAAAATGGTTTGATTTATATTGGAGATACGAAATTGAGAGGAGGAAGAATGGGAGAGTATGCTTCGTATGGTATTTCGGAACAATTAAATGAATATGGATTTGAAGTAGGTAGGATGAAAACGGGAACACCTGCAAGAATAGACGGAAGAACAATTGATTTTAGTAATTTAACTGAACAAAAAGGAGATGATATAGGTGGAAGGTTTTCATATTTAACAAAAGAAAATATTAAGTCTTATAGAAGTTGTTTTATAACTCATACAAATGAGGAATGTCATGATATTTTGAGAAAAGGATTTAAATCATCACCATTATTTGGAGGAGAAATAAAAGGGATAGGCCCAAGATATTGTCCGAGCATTGAGGATAAAATAGTTACATTTAGTGATAAAGATAAACATCAATTATTTTTGGAGCCAGAGGGATATAGTACTGTTGAATATTATATTAACGGATTCTCATCATCATTGCCAATAGATATACAGTATGAGGCTTTGAAGAAAATAGAAGGGATGGGAAATGCCAAAATGTTTAGACCAGGCTATGCTATTGAATATGATTATTACCCTCCTACACAATTAAAAATTACTCTGGAAACAAAAATTATAGAAAACTTGTATTTAGCTGGGCAGGTTAATGGTACAACAGGATATGAGGAGGCAGCAGCACAAGGGCTAATTGCGGGAATAAATGCACATAATAAGATTAATGGAAAGGATGAATTTGTATTAAAAAGGGATGAAGCATATATTGGGGTATTGATAGATGATCTGATTAATAAAGGAGTAGATGAACCGTATCGTATGTTCACATCAAGAGCTGAGTATCGTATTTTGCTAAGGCAGGATAATGCAGATGAGCGTCTTACAGAAAAATCTTACAAAATAGGATTAGCAGGTAAAGAGAGAATGGATTTGTTGAATGAGAAGATAAAAGAAAAGAAAAGCTTTATTTCAGAAATAGAGAATTATAGTGTAAATCCTGATGAGATAAATTCGTTTTTGGAAGATATAGGGACGCCGGGGATACAACAAAGGATGAAATTAAGGGATATATTATTACGGCCACAGGTTTCTATTTTTGAATTAATAAAAAAATGTGAAGTAATTAATGATTTTTCAAATGATGGTATTTCAAATGAAATAAGGGATATTTTAGAATCAGTTGAAATTGAGATAAAATATTCAGGTTATATTAGAAGGGAAAGAGAGCTTGCAGAGAAAATGAGAAGGCTGGAAAATGTAAAAATATGGAAAAATATTGATTATGCATCATTGAGGTCGATTTCAACTGAAGGAAGACAAAAATTAAAAAGAATTCAACCAGAGACAATAGGACAGGCTTCGCGAATTCCTGGTGTTTCTGCATCAGATATTAATGTTTTATTGATTACAATGGGAAGATAGTTCCACGTGGAACAATAATAATATTTATTTAAGATTTTTGAATTGAACGGCTATTATTGGTGAATTAAATTTGAGGTAAATGCAATACGAATGAAGATAATGATATAGAAAACTATAGTGAAGCTTTTGAAAAGAAGTAGATGCGTTGAAATAGTAAAAGTTTATAAAAATAATTGGATTTATTGTATACAAAAGACGTTATAACAATAGAAGAATAATTAATAATGATAAGTGGTAGTTAGGAAAAGCTTAATTAAAAGAACAGACAACGAAAGAAATAAATGATAATGTAAGTTCTTTTTAAGAAATGGTCTTAGATAATGAAAAAATGTCTGCTGGTTTAAAGGAACAAGTTTTATAGAAATAAATAATTTATTACATGAACCTACCCAAATAAATGAGACGATTAGTTAAGCTACGCTGCATTGTTAAAATTAATAATTATTTCATTAAACTCATCTATTGTTTTATATGCTAAAGCTGAATGTCTTCTTTTTCGGTTGTACCAGCTTTCAATCCACTCAAAGATTGAATGCTGGGCTTCTTCCTGATTTGTGAATTTCTGGTTGTAAATCCACTCCACTTTTATTGTCTTAAAGAAGCTTTCAGCTACTGCATTATCACAGCAATTTCCTTTTCTGCTCATACTCTGTCTAATCAATTCATTATTTTCTATGAGCTTAGTAAACTCACTGCTGGCATACTGGATATCTCTATCAGAGTGGAATATCAAATCCTCGGAGACAGGACGATTCTTAACTGCCATAAACCAGGCTGGTATTATTGTTTCCATTGCTGACAACCCCTTGCTCATTGACCAGCCGATTACTTTCCGGTCATAAAGGTCAATTATCACTGTCAGATATAACCAGCCGCTGTTTGTCCGCGCTTAGGTAATGTCTGACACCCACACTTCCCCTGGTCTGGTAACTGAAAAGTTCTGATTAAGCAGGTTCGGTGCAACGGGATAGTTGTGATTAGAATCGGTAGTGATCTTAAAGTTCTTTCTCCTTTTAGCACGAAGATCAGCTGCCCGCATCATATCAGCAACTTTGTTTTTACCAATAACTCTGCCTCTTGCTCTTAACTCTTTTGTAATCCTTGGACTCCCGTAACTCTACTTGCTCTCTTCAAAAATATCCATTATCTCAACCAGGATCTTTTCATTCTCCTGCCAACGCTGTGAAGGTCCTTTTTTTAAAAAACGATAATAACTGCTCTTTCTCACCTTGAATACTTTGCACATCATCTCAACGGTAAATCTGGTTCGGTGATTACTCATGAATTGGTAGATTTTCCATCGCTGTTAGAGAATATGCTTACCGCCTTTTTTAAGATATCCCTTTCCATCTTTGCATCACGAAGCTCTTTCCTTAACCTGGTATTATCCCTGTCAAGGTCGGTCATTTTCGGTTTTCCTTTGCCAGGAAAACTGTTATTTTCATATTTTTTGAATTCCCACCGACACCTGTATAATAACTATGGCCGGATATCCAACTCTTCGGCAATCTCTTTTACATTGCCTCTTGCATACGAAAGCTCAACTGCTTTTTGCTTGAACTCACGGTAATAAAATGTTCTCTCTTGTGTCATAATGGCAATTTACTACTTTTTTTTTGTAGCTTAACTTGCCGTCCATCTTTTTAGGGGATATTCATTGTTTTGGATTACTGAAATAATAAACAACTTAAAGGGGTGGTACCCTTTTTTCTTATTAGATGGTACCCTTTATATATGGTATTAAAAGATATACGCGTTGATGATAAAATTTTAAATAAAAGAATAACATAGTATACTGCGGTTTAAAATTTTAGAGAGCCTTGATCTTGAACATTATGAATAAACACTAAGAGTTTATTGACAAACTCTAATTAGTGACTGTGAATAATGTCAGATATCCGAGTTGATGCTTAAATTTTAAATACTAAAATAATTTAGTATGCTGCAGTTTAAAATGTTAAATATATTTGATTTTTATCATTCTGAAAAAGCAGTTTTATTTTATAGACAAACTATAATTAGTGTTTGTGCATAATGTCCGATATTTGCATTGCTGCCAAAATTTTAAATCATCGAATACATTAGTATACTGCGGTTTAAAATTTTTGCGCGCCTTGATATCGAACATTCTGAACAAACACTAAGAGTTTATAGACAAACTCTAATTAGAAAAGTAAATAGTATTAAAGGGAAAGAAGTATTTAAATAAGATCAAGAGGTGAAGATGAAATTTTGAGAAGGTAGGTTTTCGAAAAAAAGATTTTATGTTAATTATTGGTAGATATGAGATAAAGTGTTGTTTAAAAATATTTGAAAGGAAAGGGTAATGAGAAAGAAAATAAAAAGATGAATGGTAAATAATTGTAATTATTTTGATACCTCATCAGCTCTGCTGGGGGGCAGTATATTTAAACTGTAGAATTATTATAAGATATAAATTGAAGGAATTATATAAGATATGTATAGAATATTTAAAGAATTATGAATATTGTAAAATATATAAGAATAAACATATATATATTTATTATGTTCCACGTGGAACATTTTTATCATAAAATAATGCAAATCAATGGATATTTTTACGAATATAAAAGAAAAAATTAAAGGTTTACCGGATAGTCCTGGTGTATACCAGTTTTTAAACGAGAAAAATGATATAATATACATTGGTAAGGCTAAAAATCTAAAAAAACGCGTTTCTTCATATTTTAATAATACGAAATCCACTCAATATAAAGTAAAGTTGATGGTTAATAAGATCAGGGGAATTGATTACATTATAGTGGAGAATGAGTCTGATGCATTATTATTGGAAAATAATCTTATAAAGAAGCATAAACCTCGATACAATGTTCAACTAAAGGATGATAAAACATTTCCATGGATATGTATAAAAAAAGAGAGTTTTCCAAGGGTATTCAGTACAAGAAAAGTAATAAAAGACGGGTCGGAATACTTCGGGCCTTTTACTTCATCTATTATGGTAAGAACTTTACTGGATCTAATAAAACAAATTTATCCTTTACGGACATGTAAATTAAATTTATCGGAAGAGAATATAAAAGAAAAAAAATTTAAAGTTTGTCTTGAATATCATATAGGAAATTGCATGGGGCCATGTGAAGGTAAAGAAAGTGCTGAAGAATACATGATAAAAATTGATCAGATACGTAATATTTTAAAAGGAAATATTCAGGAAGCTTTGGTTTATATGGATAAAATAATGAGAAAATATGCAAATGAATTGAAATTTGAAGATGCAGAACGCGTTAAAGAAAAAATTAATATAATTGAAAAATTCAGGAGTAAATCTACAATTGTAAATCCAAAACTTAATAACATAGATGTTTTTTCTTTCAGGAGAAAGGAAGGAATTATCGCTGTTAATTTTTTGAAAGTTAGTAATGGAGCAGTTATTAAATCACACACTCTTGAATTGCTTGATAAATTGAATGAGCCTGAAGATGAATTGTTGGCTTTTGCCATTACTGATATCCGTTTTCGAATGCGAAGTAATGCAAAAGACATGATACTGCCTTTTAATATTGGAGATGTGTTCCCGGAAATTAATAAGGTGGTTCCTATACGCGGAGATAAAAGAAAATTGCTAAATCTTTCACAAAGAAATGCAGATTTTTTTATTAATGAGAGAATAAGACAAAAACAAATATTTGTAAGAAAGAAGAATAAGACAAAAGTACTAGATAATATCAGGAAAGATCTTCATTTGTCGCAGACCCCGGAACATATTGAATGTTTTGATAATTCCAATATTCAGGGAGATTATCCGGTAGCTGCCTGCGTGGTATTTAGAAAAGGATTACCAAGCAAGGGCGAGTATCGTCATTATAATATAAAGACTGTGAGTGGTCCTGACGATTATGCTTCAATGGAAGAAATTGTATACAGGCGATATTATAGATTAATAAAAGAAGGGAGAGAATTACCGCAATTGATTATTGTAGATGGAGGAAAAGGACAGCTAAATGCAGCATTAAAAAGTATCAAAAAGTTAAATATATCCGGAAATATTTCAATAATAGGAATTGCAAAAAGGTTAGAAGAAATTTATTTTCCTGGCGATCCTATACCTTTATATCTTGACAAAAGATCAGAATCATTAAAGCTGATCCAACAATTGAGAAATGAAGCACACCGCTTTGGGATAGATTTTCATAGAAAAAAGAGTGAAAAATCAATGTTAAAATCAGGTTTGGATGCATTACCGGGAATTGGTGAAAAGACAAAACAATTATTGATTAATAGATTTAGTGATATTAATGGAATCAGATTGGCATCAAAAGATGAATTGGTTGTTTGTGTAGGAAGGAAAAAGGCTGAAATAATTTTTGATAATTTTCATTCATTTGATTAAAATGATGTTAGTTTTAAATTTAATATTGAATTGACTTTTATTATTATATGGTATTAATTATGAAATAATTTCTTATCGATATATTCAACATAGAATTATTATTTATCAAATATATGGGTAAAACTTCATTATTGGCTTTGTCGGGTCAACGATTCATAAAAATAAATAATAATCGTATAATAAATTGAAAGTTCTAGTCCTTATTAATCAATCAGATAGATATATATAGATAACTACATAAATATATGAAATAAAATTATTTATTACGTGTAATAGTAAAGTTAACGAGCTCAATAAGTGCTTGCCTGGATTGGCTATTTTCAAATTTATCGAGAATACGAACGGCTGTGTCTTTATAAGCATTCATTTTGGATACAGCATATTCTATTCCTCCCTTGTTCTTAACATAGGTAATGATTTCGGAAATTGCTTTTGTTTTATTATTCTTTTTTCTGATTAAATGAATAATATGTTTCCTGTCTTTTGCGACAGCATGTTCAAGCGCGTAAATCAAGGGTAATGTGACTTTCTTTTCTTTTATGTCATTACCTGTGGGTTTGCCTATTAAATTAGAATTTTCATAATCAAGTAGATCATCCTTTATCTGAAATGCCATTCCAACATTCTCTCCAAATTTTTTAAAATCCTTCAGAACAGTAGTGTCTTTTGTGACAGATCTGGCTCCGCATGTTGTGCAGGCTGCAATCAAAGCAGCTGTTTTCTTACGGGTTATCTCATAATATAATGATTCAGTTATATTAAGTTTACGTGAATTTTGAATTTGTAATAATTCACCTTCACTCATTTCACGAACAGCTTCAGAAACAATTTGTAATTGATCATATTCATTATTTTCTAATGATAGTAATAATCCCTTGGAAAGAAGAAAATCACCTAACAGAACTGCAATTTTTGATTTCCATAATGCATTAATTGATAAAAAGCCTCTTCTTTCATATGATTCATCTACTACATCGTCATGTATAAGTGTTGCAGTATGAAGGAGTTCAATTAATGATGCTGCAGTAAATGTTGAAGAATTTGTTTCTCCCAGCATTTTGGCAGTCAGAAAGACTAACATGGGGCGTATTTGTTTTCCCTTTCTACGTATGATATATTTTGTAAGGATATTAAGAAGGGGAATGTTACTGTTCATATATTTTGGAAAGGCCAGGTTAAATTTCTTCAATTCCTTCTTAATGGGGGTTTTTATGTCATTAAGCTTTACCATATTGGTTTGATAATTATTAGTAAATGTACGAATGAATTATGAATACATAAGAATGATGATTATATACAGTCAGAATTGTTAATAATCTAACAACTGCTAAAATATGGTATTTGCCATAAAATTATTCAAATTCATCTGAATTTAATTCTTTTATGATGATATATTTATATATTTGTATTATTAAATGCTTAATCTATTATATTAATGGAAATTGAAACATTAACAGCCGACCAACTTGAAAAGGCAGCAAATATGTTGAAGGCAATAGCTCATCCTATGCGTATAGCAATTCTGAATTTTCTGGATGATGGGAAAAAACTGACTGTAACAGAAATACATGAATTACTTGGCATTGAACAATCCACTACTTCCCACCATTTGGGAATATTAAAAGATAAAGGAGTTCTAAATTCACTCAGGGACGGTAAAAACACTTATTATTTCCTGAAACACGATCAGCTGATCAATATTGTGGATTGTATAAGTAAATGTACCTGTTAGTTCATATTACCTGTATTTGGTGGCTATTGGTGCAGGATTTGAATAGTTATTTATATATAGCCGGTGGATGGATGTATCTGCCGGTTTTTTTGTATATTATGGGGGCAGACAAACCAGATACATGGCCAGTTAAACATTTTGAAGACTTTATTGACAAACTCTAATTATACTGTTATGGAGGAGAAAAAAACACTTTTTTTAATTGATGCGTATGCCTTAATATTCAGGGCTTATTATGCTTTTATCAGCCGGCCTATAAAAAATTCAAAGGGCCTGAATACATCAGCTGTTTTTGGTTTTGTTAATTCATTGGATGAAATTTTACGTAAAGAAAATCCATCCCATATTGCTGTTGCTTTTGATCCGCCTGCACCAACATTCAGAAATGAATTATTTACTGAATATAAAGCAAACAGACTGGTTACTCCTGAGGAGATCAAACTTTCTGTTCCATATATAAAGGAAATTTTAAAAGCTTATAATATTCCGGTTTTGGAAATAGAAGGGTATGAAGCGGATGATGTGATTGGGACATTGGCCAGAACAGCTGAAAAAGAAGGATTTAAAACCTATATGGTAACGCCTGATAAAGATTTTTGCCAATTGGTTTCGGAACAAATATTGCTTTATAAACCTGGCAGATCAGGGGGAGATGTTGAAATAATGGGTGAAAAGGAGATCAAAAAGAAATACATGATTGATGAACCGGCACAGATAATTGATATTCTTGCACTATGGGGTGATTCTTCGGATAATGTGCCCGGAGTAACAGGGGTAGGTGAAAAAACTTCAAAAAAGTTAATTGCCGAATACAAATCGATTGAAAATTTGGTTCGCAATTCGGAAAAGTTGAAAGGGAAGCTTCGGCAAAATATTGAATCTTCTGTAGAAAAGATGAAATTGTCCAAAAAACTTGTAACTATTATAACTAATGTGCCTGTGAATTTCCGGATTGATGAATTCAAACGTATGGAAATGGACAAAAAAAGAATGATGGAATTGTTTAATGAGCTGGAATTTAAAAGTTTACAAAGCAGGATTATAACTAATAATGTTAAAAATTCCGAATATCATGAAGCCGTTCAGGGAGATCTGTTTTCATCAGTAAATAAACAACCGGGGTCTGCGCCTGATAATTTAAAGACCATAGATACTGAAAAGCATGAATATATTCTGGTTGATACAAAAGAAAAACGAACAGCCCTGATCAGAAATTTGAATAAACAAAAGGAGTTTTGTTTTGATACGGAAACCACTTCACTTAATGTATATGAAGCTGAACTTGTTGGACTGGCATTTTCATATGAAAATGCCAGGGCATGGTATGTCACATTTCCGGAGGATCAGGAAGAATCGCTGGCTATAATCAATGAATTTAAGGAATTGTTTAAAAATCAGGAAATCAAAAAGCTTGGACAAAACCTGAAATTTGATATTCTGGTATTAAAAAATTATAATATTGTGGTTGAAGGCGATCTATTTGATACTATGATAGCACATTACCTGATTCAACCGGAATTAAGGCATAATTTAAATTATCTGGCTGAAACCTATTTGAGGTATAAAATGGTATCTATAGAATCTATAATCGGGAGTAAAGGAAAGAATCAGAAATCCATGCGGGTAGTAGACCAGGAAAAGCAAAAGGAATACGCGGGTGAAGATGCCGATATTACATGGCAGCTTAGTAAAATCCTTACACGAACTCTTAAGGATAACAATCTGGAAGAATTGTCTGCAAAAGTGGAAATGCCTTTAATATCAGTGCTTGCAGATATGGAAGCAACCGGGATCAAAATTAGCATTAAAGATTTAAATGATTATGCTAAAGTACTTATAGATGAAATAAATAATGTTAAAGAAGAAATATATGAACTAAGTGGAATGGAATTTAATATTTCTTCACCCAAACAACTTGGTGAGGTGTTGTTTGAAAAATTAAAAATTTCAGATAATATTAAAATGACCAGGACTAAACAGTATTCAACTGGTGAAGAGGTATTGGTGAGGTTAAAAGACAGTCACCCGGTGGTTGAAAAGGTATTGGATTACAGATCATTAACAAAATTATTGTCCACTTATGTTGAAGCTTTGCCAAAGCTTATTAATCCGAAAACCGGACGTATACATACATCCTATAATCAATCTATCGCGGCTACGGGAAGACTTAGCTCGACAAATCCCAATCTTCAGAATATACCGATACGTGAAGAACGGGGTAAAGAGATTCGAAAGTCATTTGTTCCTTCATCATCAGACAATGTATTGCTTGCTGCAGATTATTCGCAGATAGAATTGCGTTTAATGGCTCATATGAGCGGGGACAGCAATCTGATAGATGCATTTGTTAAAGGACAGGATATTCATACCTCAACGGCAGCAAGGATATTCGGGATTTCCCCGGAAGAGGTCAGTAAAGAGCAAAGAAGAAAGGCAAAAACAGCAAATTTTGGTATTATATACGGAATATCAGCTTTCGGACTATCACAAAGACTTAATATTCCCAGGAAAGAAGCAGGAGAATTGATTGATAATTATTTTAAGACATATTCCAATGTAAAGACATATATGACAAATGTGATCGGGCAATCAAAAAAGACGGGATATGTGAAAACTATTATGGGAAGGAAAAGGTATTTGCCTGATATTAATTCGGCTAATGCACTGGTTAGGGGAATGGCTGAAAGAAACGCGATTAACGCACCTATACAGGGATCTGCAGCAGATATTATAAAACTGGCCATGATTAATATTCACAGTCAGTTGAATAAAAAAAATTATTTATCAAAAATGATACTTCAGGTGCATGACGAACTGATTTTTGATGTGAATAAGAATGAATTGGACGATATAAAGAAACTGGTAAAATTTGAAATGGAAAATGCAGTTAAGCTAAAAGTGCCGTTGATTGTTGAAATGGGTACCGGAAATGATTGGTTAGAAGCGCATTAGTACTTGAGACACCCTGAAATTAAGGCTTATGAAAACCATTTTAATAATAATTTCTGTATGGTTTCCTGTTTAACAGGTTTTGTGATATAGTCATTCATACCTGCAGCAATAGCATCGATCCTGCTTTTTTTGTTAGCTGCTGCTGTCATGGCAATGATAGGCATTTGATAACCCATTCCCCTTATCATGACAGTGGTTTCAATGCCGTCTTTGTCCGGCATGACCAGATCCATAAATATTATATCGTAATTTCCGGTTTTGACTTTTTCAAGGGTTTCATTTCCATCAGCAACTATATCAATGTTGAACCCCAGATGGTTAAATATAGTTTCAGCAACCTTTTGATTAATGATATTATCTTCAGCAACAAGGATGGATAAGTTTGAACGTATTGTCTTGTTTTTGAACGCGGTAGATTTCTCAAGATTAGGGAATGATTCCCCTATAAACTCAACAAAATCTTTATTTTCAAAAGGTTCAATGAGGTAATAATCAATGCCGGCACGTTTTGTTTGAATGTAATTTTCCTGACGATGGTTGGAACTTAACATGAACAATATAAAATTATTGCTCAATTTAGCTTTATTAAGTTGTTTGCCAATCTTTAATCCGTCGAAGTTTGGTTCATCAATAATAACAATAAGTTGAAAAACTTTTGAATGTTCATTAATATAGGAAATAAGTTCACGATATTTATTGCTATGATGTTCATATAGTTCAGTCTTTATTTGTAAATGCTTAAGAAGTTTGTAAAAGGATTTCTTTCTTTCTTTGTCACGTGTAATGACAAGGGCATTCAAATCTTTAAAACTGGTATATGGATCAACATTGATATTTTTTATTAATTTTTCGTTGGAAAATACTTCGATTGTAAAGCTGAATTTGCTGCCCGGATATTTTTCATTTTTTGAGATGGATGAAGGGCTTTCTACCCAGATTTCACCATGCATAAGTGTAACCAGTTGTTTTGAAATGGTTGTTCCCAGGCCGGATCCTCCATATTTGCGCGATGTTGACATATCAGCCTGGGTAAATGAATTAAAAATGCTTTCGATCTTTTCCTGGGGAATACCTACACCGGTATCTTCAACCGAGAATAACAAAGTCAGGTTACCTGAATATTTTTCTTCAAGTTCAGCACGTACAAGTATCTCCCCTTCATGAGTAAATTTAACGGCATTACTGACAAGATTTGAGATTACCTGGCGGAGACGAAATGGATCACCAATTATACGGTCAGGGACATTACCATCAAATTTGGCAGTAAGTTTTAATCCTTTTTCTTCAACAATAGGCCTGAATAATTCAAGTGAAAGATTTATTTCATAACGCAGTCTGAAAGGTATTTCTTCAAGTTGCATTTTGCCTGCTTCTATTTTGGAATAATCCAGGATATCATCAATAATGTTTAGAAGAAGGTCAGATGATTTTTTAACGATGTCAACATATTCCCTTTGTTTATCAGTGAGGTTTTGATGATCCAGAGCCTCGGTCATTCCTATGATACCGTTCATGGGGGTGCGGATTTCATGACTCATATTGGCAAGAAATTCCGATTTTGCGGTGTTGGCTGCAGCTTCGAATTTTCGCGACTTTTCAATAGGTGTTACGTCGATAAATGCTTCAAGAAGATATTCATCGCTGTCAGTAAAATGAGGAACTTCCTTTTTATATATTACAACTTCATTACCCTCTTTCTCATACAAAATGAACTGGTTGGAATCATAAGCAGAATGTGTTTCTTCAATGGTAAAATAATTTTTGGATAACATAAAACGGTCTGAAATATTCTTACCTATAAGGTTTTCCCCTTTTTTGAACAGCAGGATCTCTTTTGCTGTATTATTGATCATTCTGATTTTCCGTTCGCTGTCAAGGATAAGAATTCCAATAGGTAAAGAATCGATAATACTTTCCAGGTCAATTATTGTTTTCTCAGTGCGATCCCGGGATTCCCCCTTTGATTTGATAAGATAAATGAAATAAAGCACTGTAAGAATAAGTAAAACAAAACTGATCGTACTGGTAAAAATTACTTTACGAACAACTGCATTCAATATTATGCTGTTGTCAAGAGAGAATACGATTCCAAAATTTTGTGATAGCATTTGTACGGGGAAATAAACCGAAAGGAAAGATTTTTCCTTGCCGTCAATATGGATCTTGTGCCTAAGGAATCCTGAAAATTCCTGGTTCAGATCATTACTGATATTCTCGATATTTTGTATATCAAGATGTGAATCTATATTGGCACTGATATTATCATTCTTCAGGTCAATAACCCATTGCCATATGGTTTTATTTAAATGGAATTTTTCAATTACAGTGTTAATGTACCGTTTAATGTCTAGGCTTACAACAATATTCCCGGATACACTGTCACCCTCAAAAACCGGTATGTAAAACTGATATTCATCTTCGATAACGCGGATTGTTCCTTCGTTGCTTAATGTTCTCTGGCGTTGTGCTTTATATCTATCGGTTATAACATTTCCTTTTTTGTCAATAAACAGGTTTAATACGTTTTTATGCTGATCATAAATAAATATGTTCCTAACCAGTTCATCATATGCGGAATAAAACATTTCAAGTTTTCTTAAACCGTTTTCTTTTACATTATCATTATTGAAGATCCCGTTTAGTTCATCAGAAAACAAAATGTAATTGACATCACTTTCAAATGTTTGACCTGTTTTTTCAATTTCGGTACCGCATATTTCTGCTTGTTTGAACAGGATGTTCTTTTGAAAATTCATCTGGATCCTGTAAATATCTCTGTACATGTAAAGATTTACCAGGACGATAATAATACATATGACAATCAGAAGAGTATATAATTTTTTCATTTACAATTTGTTCCTGTATTTTGTGTTTTTGTCTGTAAATATTTTGAAATAACTTCTGTACCTGCTTTCACTTAGTTTGCCTGTTTTAACCGCCTCCCTTACTGCACAACCGGGTTCATGAGTGTGTGTGCAGTTATAGAAACGGCAATATTTGGACAGGGTGAATATCTCCGGAAAAAAATAACCAATTTCCCGCGGGTTAAAATCTATTAATCCAAATCCTTTTATTCCGGGCGTATCAATCACAAAAGACTCATTTTCAACTTCATACATTACAGGATAGGTTGTTGCATGTTTCCCTGTTTGATGATATTCAGATACATCAGCTGTTTTTACGTTTATTAATGGATTTAGTTTGTTTATAAGCGATGATTTTCCAACTCCTGAATTTCCCGCGAGAACCGTGAATTTATTTTTTAGTAATTGACTGATCAAATTAAGCCCGATGCCTTTTTCAACTGAGATCTCAAAACATTGATATCCGGCAGGTTCATATATCTCTTTCAGCTTTTTCAGCATTTCTTTCAGTTGATCGTCCTGATAAAGATCAATTTTATTTATCAAAAGCATGGAAGGAATATGGTAAGCTTCTGATGTAACCAGAAATCTGTCAATAAACTCAAAAGTGGTTTGGGGTCTGATCAAAGTTACCATTAGCATTGCCTGGTCTACATTGGATGCGAGCAGATGAGATTCTTTGGATAATTTTGATGATTTACGGATTATATAATTTTTTCTTGGTTCAATCTCTTTAATGAGCCCGGTTTTGCCGTCTTCCATTATATCATACTTTACAATATCTCCAACAGCAACAGGGTTAGTGGTTCTTATATCATCTATTCTGAATTTGCCTTTTACTTTACAAGGGATAAGCGTAGTACCATATTTTATTATGTGCCAGCTTCCCGTAGTTTTTATGATCCTGCCCCTGTTCATCGATCACGAATATAAAAAGATAATATGTATTTTTGTTGAAATTTTTAAAATATGCTTAAAAGGATTATTTCTTATAACGTGAATGGAATTCGAGCAGCCATTGAAAAAGGTTTGTTAACCTGGATAAAAAATGAAAATCCTTATATTATTTGCTTTCAGGAGACAAAAGCACAGGATTCGCAGATCAATTTGGGATTGCTGGAATACCTTGGTTATGAAAGCAGCTGGAATTCCGCGTTGAAAAAGGGTTATAGCGGGGTGGGTATTATAAGTAAAGATAAACCTGACAGAATTGAAAAAGGAATGGGATATCATAAATATGATTCGGAAGGACGTGTGATCAGGGCTGATTTTGGTGACCTTACTGTTGTAAACGTGTATATTCCTTCAGGAACAACGGGAGATATCCGTCAGGATTTTAAAATGGGATTTCTTGAGGATTTTTTTAAATATATGTATCTGTTAAAACAAACAAGACAATATCTGGTTGTCAGCGGTGATTTTAATATTTGTCATAAGCCTGTTGACATTAATCATCCTGAAAGACATAAGAAGTCATCCGGATTTTTGCCTGAAGAACGTGAATGGATGTACCGTTTTGTTAATGCCGGATTCATTGACAGTTTCCGGGAATTTAACGATCAGCCGGAAATGTATTCGTGGTGGAGTTACAGGGCAAATTCAAGATCAAAGAACCTGGGGTGGAGGATTGATTATCATATGATATCACCCGCGTTGCGGCCGGATTTAATAAGTGCAGGGATACTAAGTGACATAAACCATTCTGATCATTGTCCTGTTTATATTGATATTGAAATTTAATGCCATTTAAATACAGTCTAAGCAAAAGAAAAAATAATAAATTAATAATTCCCCGATATTGAATGAGGAGAATCTTGAAAGACCGTTGGATCAATTTTCCTGTTAATCCCGCTAAGGCGCCCGTTTTTTATGGCTGGCTGATAATACCCGTTGGAATTGTGGGCATGCTGATGAGCATTCCCGGGCAGACAATGGGTGTTTCGGTTTTTACAGATCATTTATTGAATGATTATCATATTACCCGTTCAGACCTTGGATTAGCCTATGGTATCGGAACGGCAGCGAGCGGACTTCTAATAATTTTTGCAGGGATGTTGTATGACCGTTACGGATCAAGGATAATGGCAACATGGGCAGGTATTTTACTGGGCTTTTCATTGATTTTCCTTACAAAGCTGGATAAGATCGGTATCATGCTTGAAAACAATCGTAATATCAGCCGTGAAGTATCGATTATTCCTTTGCTGGTAATAGGCTTTTTTGGCATACGCTTTTTTGGACAGGGCGTATTGACTATGTCATCAAGGAACATGGTGATGAAATGGTTTGATAAAAAGAGGGGGTTGGCCAATGCATGGTTAAGTTCATTTGTAGTTTTTGGCTTTTCTGCTGCTCCGTATTTTCTTTTCACCCTGGTTGATGAATTCGGATGGCGCGGTGCATGGATAAACACCGGAATAGCTATAGGGTTTATTTTTTCTGTTTTTGCATTTTTATTTTTTCGAGATAATCCCCGGCAGTGCGGGCTTATACCCGACGGACAAATAATTAAGGGGACACGTGAAGGAAAAACCCCGGCTACACCGGATAAGGATTACAAATTGGGATATGTTATTCGTACATATTCATTCTGGATATATAATTTTACAATGGTTATTCATGCATTGTACATTACCGCCCTAACCTTCCAGGTAAAATCTGTTTTCGAACAGGCAGGCCATTCAGAAAGAATTGCCTTTATGTTTTTTATTCCGGTAGCAGTGGTATCAGTGTTTTTTAATTTCGGGGCAAGCTGGCTGAGTGATTATATCAGACTTAAATATTTATTGCTGGCCTATCTTTTCATGTTGATGATATCTGTAATATCCCTACTGTTCCTTGAAAACGGAAACTGGATACTGATCCTGCTGATCACCGGTACCGGGGCGGCATCGGGTGTATACGGTGCTTTGTCGAGCGTGGTTTGGCCCCGGCTTTTTGGTACGGCTCACCTGGGGGAAATCAGCGGTTTTGCCATGAGCTGGATGGTGATAGGCAGTGCTGTAGGACCGTATTTGTTTGCCATTTCTATCGAGAATACAGGATCTTATTATACTGCGATCATTATTTGCCTAATAATTAGTTTGTTACTCTTCGTACTTGGATTTTGGGCGAATAACATTAATGACCAGGGGGCTTTTCAGCAAGCGGGGAAAAGATAAGATCAGGGAATGTGTTACATTATTTTAAGTCTGTCAATAAACATGGCCGATTAAACATTTTGACGACTATATTGACAGACACAATTAATATAAAAAAGTATGACACAAGGACTATTTGCAGGATTGAATACAATAGATTTACAATTTATGGTGGAAATGTATCCGGTATCAAATTCAAAAATCAAAGCCAAAAGAAATGGTATTTATATCGGGGGGCCTGCAACTAACGCTGCTATCACCTATGCCTGGCTGGGTGGCAAAACGGTATTAATAACCCCTGTCGGAGAACATTTGTTTACCGGGCTTATTTATAACGAGCTTGAAAATTTTAACGTGGATGTTATTGATCCTGCGGAAAGTCTTCAGCTTTTACCAACATTTGCCAGCATAATAACGGAAGAGCATAGTGGCGACAGGACAGTTTTTTCTTATTTTCCTGAAGATGCAGGAGCATTACAACCATCAATGAGCCCTGATTATATTTCAACAATGATATATGATTTTGACATTGTGCTAATTGACGGATTTCATATTAATCATTCATTGAATATAATTAAATTTGCCAGGGAGTATAACATACCGGTGGTGTTTGATGGTGGCAGTTGGAAGGAAGGTATGGAAAAGTTATTACCTTATACGGATATAATGATCTGTTCAGAATCATTCAATCCTCCCGGCATTATAGGAAAATCAGGATTATTTGATTTTTTAAAGCGGTATGGAATAGGGAAAGGAGCTGTTACACGCGGAGACAAGTCTGTTATTTATTACGAAGGTAACAATGAAGGTGAAGTTGAAACTGAATCGGTTCATGTAGTAGATACACTTGGAGCAGGAGATGTTTTTCATGGTGCATTTTGTTTTTATTATACACAGAAGGCTGATTTTGCCGGCGCTCTTCAACAGGCGTCAATAATAGCGGCTGAATCATGTAAATATTACGGAACACGTGAATGGATGAAGGAAATTAAGAAGTAACGAAAACAAATAAACATTGACAGATAAAAAACACATAAGCATTTTGAATAAGTCGAAACATATTGAAACACTGGCGCCCGTGGGATCATATGAATCACTGATGGCCGCGATTCAGGGGGGTGCTGATGCAGTATATTTTGGAGTGGACAAGCTTAATATGAGGGCCCGTTCATCTATGAATTTCACAGTTAAGGATCTTGGTAAAATTAATGAGATATGTAATCAACATAAAATAAAATGCTATCTGACCCTGAATATTGTTTTTTTTGATGATGAACTGGAACGCGTGTATAAACTGGTTGATCTTGCAGTAGAGTATGGTATTTCGGCTGTAATAGCTTCTGATGTGGCTGTGATCTCTTATGCACGGTCAAAGCATATTGAAGTTCATATTTCAACCCAGGCGAATATAAGTAATTATGAAACGGTAAAATTTTATGCACATTTTGCAGATGTTATGGTACTGGCCCGTGAATTAAATCTTGATCAGGTAAAAGTGATAAGTGAAAAGATCAGGGAGGAACAACTGAAAGGACCATCGGGACGGCTTGTTCAACTGGAAATGTTCATACATGGTGCTTTATGCATGTCAATATCGGGGAAATGCTATCTAAGCCTGCACCATCATAATCAATCGGCAAACAGGGGGGCATGCCTTCAGGATTGTCGGAGAGCATATACTGTACGTGAAAAGGAAACTGGCAGGGAACTTGATGTTGTAAATGAATATATTATGTCTCCGAAAGATTTGTGCACTATACATTATTTAAACAAGATAATTGATGCCGGAGTGAGTATATTGAAGATAGAAGGCAGGGCGCGTCCCCCGGAATATGTTAATACCGTAACGTCATGTTATAGAGAAGCGGTATCATCAATCAGGGAAGGCAGTTACACTGAGGAAAAAATTTCAGAATGGCAGAAGAGATTATCAACAGTTTTTAACAGGGGGTTTTGGGATGGTTATTATCTCGGACAAAAGCAGGGTGAATGGAGTAATGTATACGGGTCGAAAGCTACAAAAAGGAAGAAATACATTGGAAAAGGGATGAATTATTTTACAAATATAAAAGTTGGTGAATTTTTATGTGAAGCCGGAACTTTACAATCCGGGGATGAAATTCTGATAACCGGTCCCACTACAGGTGTTATCCAAACTACGGTGAAAGAGATACGGGTGGAATTAAAAAATGTGAACAGCACAAAACGGGGAGAACGGTTTTCCATTCCCCTGGATACTCCTGTCAGACGGTCTGATAAACTCTACAAGCTTATTGAATCGGAATGAGCTTTTGCCAATAAACACTAAACACTAAACAACAATAAATTCCTTCCTCATGGCTTTCATATATAATTTTCTTATTTCAAGCGCCCGCTCAATAGTTTTGTTCCTATCATAAATCCTGATGACATCTTCAGGGCCATTGTAGCGGTAAATAACACCAAGTGCAGAGTCAAAATTACGATTGGAAATATTATTTTTTACTTTGCGGGTATATGCATCAAATGCCTTCCAGTTAAGTTTTTTTGAAATCCGAAAATAAAATTTTTCATTGTCGGTAAGATCCCTGCAAATTCCATCGGCAATTTCGGTGATGCACAATATTTTATGGATATTGATAAGACAATCTTCATCAATATGTTTATAGCTCATAAACTTGATCTCATTGTTTTTGTAAAAGGATTGCAGTTTCGGAATGGTTTCAAAACATTCCAGCTTTTTAACGCGGATGCATGGATATATCCTTTCGCCAAGATGTATTTCCCCGTATGCCATATAACAGTTCATATTGTTACTTTCTACCAGCTCTTTTGATAACCGGGCGATTTTTTCAGGAGCATATCGATATCTGAGAATGATAAAAATCGAACGTGGTTTGGTACCGCTTGGGAGGTTGGTTCCCTGGTATCCATACCCTGGGAAAGGATCTACATTTTCAAGAACCAGGGTATCGGGCAGAATGTTAAAATCTATATTGTGCAGGTGCTCCAGCTTCGTCACACTGCCAATAGTTTCTATCGTGTGCCGCGTGTTCATAATAAAGGGAATTTTATGAATAATGAACCTCTGTAAACAATTTATACAATTTACGAAATTTATCCGGGATTATCAATTTATTGACGGCTTAAATAGAGTCTGTCAATAAATTAGTCAAAATGTTTAACCGGACATGTGTCTGTTCAGAAAGTTCAATTTGCAAGGATCGCGCGGTCCGGAAACGCGGAGTTTACTTATCGTAAATGAGCAATTTCCGGACAAGCGTAACGCGGCAAAGGGGACTTTATGGACATACACTAAATAGTGTCCGCTGAATTCCTAAAAAATGCTGGTATTAATATTGAAAAGAAGCTCCGGGACGAATGTACTTTTTTGAGGTAGGAAAGAAGTACGTATACCAAGTGAAAAAGGGAAAATAAATCGAACAAAATGAAGGTCGGATATCAGTTCAATTCCAAAAGAATAATAATCACGTGAAATGAGAATATCTTCATGGCCCGGGTCATTATATACATTTTTGCCGTAAGTATAATCACAGAAAACTGATGATCGTATTCGCTTGATATAAGCCAGGGGCCCGATTGACAGATCCGGATACCATAAAGGGAGTATGTAATCCCCTGACAACTTATAAAGTTGTTCGGCATATAGGTTGGTGTATCCGCGGGGAAAGCTTAGGTGAAAAATGCCATATAAATATTTTTCCGGTTGCTGCATCTGTATACCGCCATGCAGCATAATGCTGTGATGACTAAGCAGTCCCGGTAAATAAATCTTTGTTGATGCTGAATACAATGATCCGAATAAACTTCTGTTAAACGGGGAATGGGTGAAGGAAAAAGAAATTGTTTGTCCGAAGCGGGGTACAATATCCCGTTTGGAAGTTTTCAAAACACCGTGTGCATATAGGTTGTAGTGGAAATGTGTTAATCCACTGTGAAAGCCGTTTTTATAATAAACGGCATTGTTATATTCGTAATTAACCGAGGGCTGGAGGTAAAAGGAGTATTTCCCGAATGAGTATTCCAACGGGATGTAGCTCCTTACGTTGAGTTCTTTATAATAAGGCAGATCAGCCGGAAGTGTCACCTCCTCAGGATGCCGAAAAACATAAGGTTCACCCCCAAGATCGGCTGATATGTCAATTACCGGGTAAAAACCTTTATAAATGAAGCGCGGAATGATTTTGTGGTGGCCATTATCCCAGGCATAAGCTATGTTGGATATTGCCGTACCCAAAAGGTTTTGGGAAAAAAGCATGATACCGGGTTTTATTTCAGGATCCGATAAGCTGCTTTGTTCATAATTTACATAAAATGGTACCCAACTATGGAATTTAAACAGGTGTTTTGTCCTGTTATAATCCTCAATTGGATATATGCTATCTGCAGATTTGTTATCCTGAATAGTAAATCCCGATAATTCAGTAAGTTGGTCTGCCCAACCTGTATTATAAGTTTTAACATTTTCAAGAGGTTTCCATAATGATGTATCCAGGTCGGTGCTCACCAGCTGGTAGCCGTTGTCTGTATAATGGGAATAAATCAAGCGATTGTTATTTTCATCCATCAGGGGGTCAAAGGCACCGAGTGGAGCTGAAACCACTTGATAAATGCTGTCTGAAAGGGGATCGGCCGCATAAATGTTATCAGTTCCCGAATATGATGCGCGGATATAGATATGATCTTTAGCGGCATGTGGCTGAGAAAGGTCAGTGAATGAAGGGGCAATAACAGTGTCCCAGTCAGGGTTTGCCGGGCTGAACAAAAGAAGGCTTTCTCCGGAAGTGTCACGTGAAAGTACCGTGATTGAACTATCCCGGTACCATGAAGGGTATGAAAGATGCGTGTTTCCGGGTGCGGGCACGCGTTTTTCAACCGAGCCGGTAGCGGTTTCAATAAAAACAAGGAATGATTTGTTTTCAATGTCGGTTTCGATACACACGAGCATACTGCCATCAGAGTTAAGGCAGGGTGAAAAATAGCGTGTTCTCTTACTGAGCCTTTTTGTTTTGTTGGTATTTATATTGAATAGTCTGATCTCAGAAAAGTTGCGTTTCTTCCATCTCGGGTCAGGGACAAGTTCAGTCCATACCAGGTGATCCCCTCCCGAAGAAAGGGTATTAGAATTAATTCTTCCCGGTGTCACCAATATTTCTTCATTGCCCGCGGAATCAATTGATACTATGCGTGCAATGTCATCGATGCCTGACCTGAAAGCGATAATTTTTTTATTGTGAAGAACCGGGTAACGATAGCTGGTGTAGTCTTTCTTCCCGTGTGTAATATTTTGATAATTTGTTAAGCTGATATTATCTAAGTTGTTTTTCCATAAATAATTAAGAGTATCAATAGTTTCTTTGTACAATTTTGTTTTCGAGAGGCCGGTGGATCTTTTTAGCCCGAAATAAAAAGGTGCAAATGTAAAAGGCCTTCGTGCAACATTATCCAGCACATCGGCCCATGTGTTTTCGCCGTATTGCAATCTTGCATAACTGACCATATGATAACCGTAACGATAATAATCCGGGACAAAATGTTTGTAAGAACCCAAATAAGATTTATCATATGAATAGCGTTTTTCCCTGTTAAGTAACAGGGCTTTGATTTCCATGTTAAATGCAGGGACACGTCCGCGTCCGGACCTGCTAAGCGCTGTTTCATTCATAGTAGCATCGCCTTCAAGAAACCACATCGGCAGGTAGCCGGCCACGGCACCGGTAAAAGCCTGGCCAAACGGATACTTCATGAATCCGGTAAAACCATGGTTAAGTTTGTACAATTGAACTACATGCCTGTATTCATGCAGGGCCAGTTGCTCAAGCCAGTCATGGGGACCTGATTCCTGCGGGGGAGTGTTTGTGATCTCCATCCTTTTCGGTGCCCAAACTACAAAACCATTGGAAAGTACCGACCGGTTGTGCATAACAACAGGTATTTTTTTTGGTTTGGTTTGTAAGAAAGATGAAGTAGGACCATATGTCAAATCAAGTAAGTTAACAAGTCGCTGTGCCTGTATTTCTGACTCTGAAGGGAATATAATAGTGAAAAAGCGGGTTTGTATTTGTTCCCATTCTACTGAATGGGGATCCTGGCCTGTTTCATAGAATTGGGGCAGAATGGTTACTGGGCAATACATTAAGACGAATAGTACAATGAATGATTTAATATTCATATTTTTCTGTTATGTTCCGTTACCTACAAACCAAATATAGAAAGATTGGTTTAATTCGGATCAAACCCGGGTGTGGAAATAATAAATTATTATATTTTTACCAGGTAGTGAAAGTTTTTTTATTTATATAACATTTTTTATGAAAAAAAATTTAATTTATTGTTTAATTATTAGTGTTTATATATTTAGTATTCAAGAAATAAAATCTCAATCAAATGATATTTACACTCCTTTAAACATATTAAAAGCTTATGAAAAGGGAACCCGTTCCCCTGAGGGAATTCCAGGAGATAATTACTGGCAAAACGCCAGTCAATATGTAATTAAGGCCGAATTGTTCCCTGAAACACGAATGGTCGTTGGAAAAACAAAAATCACGTATTTTAATAACAGCCCCGATTCCCTCAGTATGATCGTTATGAGATTGTACCAGGATATTTTGAAAAAGGGTAATTCACGTCAGGTAAGGTTCTCAGAGGAGGATATTTCAGAGGGTATGAAGGTCAGATCACTTACAGTAAATAATCAATTGATGGATCCTGATGATAATAAAAAAATTGTCAGGACGCGTACAAATATGATTATATATCTTGATGAAAAGCTGCTTCCCGGTCAGCGTCTTTGCCTTGAGGTAAAATGGGAATTTATCATGACATCGGGTAAAAACCTGAGAATGGGACAATATGGTGAAAATGACTTTTTTATCGCTTACTGGTATCCCCAGATCGCTGTATATGATGATATCGATGGGTGGGATTTGATCGAATATGCCGGTGCAGTGGAATTTTATAATGATTTTTCTGATTTTGACGTAAGAATAACTCTTCCTTCTGATTACGTTGTGTGGGCCACGGGAGAGTTAAAAAATGCTGACAAGCTTTTTCATGATGGAATATATGATAATTATCAAAGTGCTTTGTCTTCAGATAGTGTTATACATATTATAACTTCAAATGATTATTTACAGAACAGGGTTACACAGGGAAGAAAATCAAATACATGGAAATTCATTGCAAATGATGTAATGGATTTTACTTTTGCAGCAAGCAACCGGTATAATTGGGATGCCGCGAGTGTAGAGATTAAGCCGGGAAGACGTGTGCTTACTTCAGCTGTTTATCCTCCGGAAATTAATTATGATGAGGTAGCTGAATTTTCAGGAAAGACCATTAGTTATCTGTCAGGTGAATTACCAGGTGTTCCATATCCCTATCCTCACATCACTACTTTTTGCAACAGTAATCCCGGTGGAGGAATGGAATCGCCCATGATGGCCAATAATGGTGCTCCGGTTAACAGGGGGAAACTGTTCGAACTGACCTTTCATGAAATTGCTCATACCTATTTCCCGTTCTTCACCGGGATTAATGAAAGGAAATACGGATGGATGGATGAGGGCTGGGCTACTTTTATACCCAATGAATCGTATAATGAGAATATTAATGGCAGTGATTATTTAAGTAATATTATTACGCGGTATGAATGGTTTGCAGGAACTGAACTTGATATTCCTCCCATGACACTGAGTTATATGATGAATTATCCTTCAATCCGTATTGCTTCCTATTACCGGCCTGCTGTTGCTTTCTTCCTGCTTCAGGATATTATGGGAAAAGAGAAATTTCGTGAGGCATTTCAGGATTTTATTTATTCATGGCAGGGTAAACATCCTGTACCCAATGATTTCTTTTTTACTTTCGAACGTATATATGAAGAAGATTTGGGCTGGTTCTGGAATTCCTGGTTCTTTGAATTTGGTTATGCTGACCTGGCACTGGGTGATGTTGTTATCACTAACGATATTATGGAGGTTACGGTTGAAAGAAAAGGTAAGCTGCCTGTTCCGGTAAACCTGAAAGTTATATTCAGTGACGGCTCTGAAAAACAAATTTATAAATCTGCTGCAGTATGGAAAGAAGATAATGACAGGCTTTTGTTTTCATTCGATCATGATAAGGGCATTCATTCAGTACTCCTCGGGAATGAACATATCCCGGACATGTATAGGGAGAATAATTTGCTGGAGATATTGGAGTGAACGGTAATCGGTAGAATAAGCTGAAAGCAAAAGGAGCTCAAAGCTCAAAGTTCAAAGTACAAAGCAAAAAAGCCTGAAGCCTGAAGCCGGAAGGCGGAGAAAGTGAAAGGTGAACTGTAAACAGCTGAAGAAGTTGGAAGCTATGAAGGAGCTATTTCTCCCCAGGAGAGCTTGTCCCGTACCGAAGGTCGGGAGGCAGGGGTGGGTCAAAAAGGTATTCGGTAATCAGTAATCAGTATTCGGTATTTGCTATTCAGTTATAGGTGTTCAGTGCATCTGCCATAGATCTTCATCATCTCCAGCAGTTGCTTTCCGTATTTGCGGTATTTACTGTTTTTCAATTTCCAGGTCCAGTTACCTTTAATGGTTGAAGGTCGGTTCATTATGGCTTTTTCGCCCAGGCCCAATATATCCTGTATGGGAATGATAGCAAGACGAGAGACCGAAGAATATACAAGACGCATCATAATACTGTGAATATTTCGTTTATTTATCCGGAAACCCGTATAGTTTCGTATTAGTTTTTTTTCTTTTAACGTGAGCTGTTTGTACCATCCTTTCAGCGTGTTGTTATCATGTGTGCCAGTATAAACCACACTGTTTATCTTATGATTATATGGGATATGAACCGACCGATCAACATCTTCGGTAAAGGCAAATTGAATAACCTGCATTCCCGGTAAACCGTATTTGTCCCGTAAATCATATACAGGCTGGTCGATCTCCCCAAGGTCCTCGGCAATAAAAGGAAGAGATGGAAATTCTTTTTTAATTGTATCGAAAAAATCTTCTGACGGACCCGGGACCCATTTTCCGTTTCTGGCTGTAATGTCACCGGCAGGAACCTCCCAGTAAGCTGAGAAGCCCCTGAAATGGTCCAGCCTGACAATATCATATAATTCAAGGTTTTGCTTCAGGCGGTAGATCCACCATTTATAAGCGGTACTTTTCAGACTTGACCAGTTAAATACAGGCATGTTCCATAATTGCCCGTTTTTATCGAAATAATCAGGAGGTACACCTGCAATAGCAGTCATCTGCCCTTTATCATCCAGTTTGAAAATACCTGGATTCGACCATACATCGGCACTGTCATATGCAATGTATATAGGCACATCGCCTATCACACTGATCTCATTATTATGACAGTATTCTTTCAGTTCCCTTAGTTGAAGAAAGAATATAAACTGGATAAATTTTTCGCGCACGATAGTATCAGCCTGCTGCCCGGCAAATTTTTCCAGGGTTTTTTTTTCACGCAGGCGGAATTCCATGGGCCATTTGTTCCATGGATCGAAGTCAAATTTTTGCTTACATGCCATAAATAAAGCAAAATCATTTAACCAAAAAGATTCCTTTTCACAGAAAAGGTTAAACTTTTTTTTCCATTTATCATCTGCATTAAGAATAAAATGACTGTATGCTTTTTCAAACAATTCCCATCTGATTGATCCCGCGGCATTGAAATCGGCTTTTGCGGAGCTAGTTATTTCCTGAAGTAGAGGTTCAGGAGGTATAAAAGGCAATTCAAGCATTTTTTCCGGATTTATAAGCAGGGGATTGCCTGCCATTGAAGACAAAGGGGAATAAGGGGAAAAGCCGCTGTTGCGGCTGACCGGGTTAAGCGGAAGAATTTGCCAATAGTGTTGTTCGCTGTTCTTTAAAAAATCCACGAATTTATAAGCTTCTTCTCCAAGATCTCCTGTTCCGTATTTGCCGGGAAGAGATGAGATGTGAAGTAAGATACCTGCGCCGCGTTTATCCATGATCCTGCACTCTTGTTAATACTGAAATGGGAATTGATTTAAATAGTCCGGATAACCATAATGATTCTCCTCCTTCGATATATTGATCCCTTATAAGGTCGTGCCATATGGATTTTTTATCAAAGGGAAGGTCACATCGTGTATTTTTCCAGTTATAGTGTATGATATTCGAAATGCCATCCATTGCCAGGTGAAGAGGAATGACAGTTATTATAATTTCATTATGGTGTTGCCTTATATAACCCATGACCCGCGACGATCGTTCGCCTTTAAAATACAGGGGCCGGTATTCTCCATATTCAAAAAGCCCGGGGTGTTGTTTCCGGTAAAGTAATAATTTCATTGTGATCCAATGCTTTATTTTTCCGTTGTCTCTTTTCTTCCATAAATAATTTAAGTAATTTATAGTATCTTTTTGTTTTATAGCATAAAACTCATTAATATATTTCTTCCTGATATCATAATTAACAGGACGACGGTTATCGGGATCTACCATACTGAAGTTCCACAATTCCGATCCCTGGTAAATATCGGGAACCCCGGGACAGGTTATTTTCAAAACGGTTTGTGAAAGGGAATTAAGATAACCATAATCACAGATCTTCCTTGCAAAGGTATAAAGGTCATTATAAAAATCCGATCCCGGGGAAAGAATGTTTAGAATGAATTTTTTAACATGTTTTTCATACTGCTCATTAGGTGATGTCCAGGAGCTTTCCTCCTTTCCTTCACGTATGGCTTTGATAATATACGAAATAAACCTTTCAGTGAAATCCTCCCGGTCGTGTTCAAAGAATGGTAAACCACCGGCCAGCGATTGATAAATAAAGTATTCATTTTTTTCGGAAGGACAGGGTTTATTATCGATCGTTGTTTTATGGGCAACTGTCATTTTTTTCCATTGTACCGCCTTTTCCCCCCATAATGCAGGGATATCACTCAATACATTTAGTCGGGCCCTGAAATCTTCGCCCCTCTTTGTATCATGGGTTGAAGTCGTATTCAATGCAAGGGGATAATACTTTTTCCGGTCAGCCATCAGACGGTGAAATTCCGGAACGGTTATGCCGTAGTACCCCGGTGAATCACCTACTTCATTATGTGCAATAAATAAATTGTATGTATAGAATGAGGTATCTTCCACTCCCTTGGCAGTCAGGGGACCGGTAAACTGCATGCTGCGCCTGAGAAAATGCAGGCGGTTTTGTTTTTCTTTACCGGTAAGAGTATTTACTTTGCTTAGCTCATTTTTCAGCATCTCCAACACAGGCTGCAATTCAGAGATGTTGCTGATCGCCCTGTTAAAAATGTCAATAAGCATTTTTTCATCCCGTGCTGAAATAATATCTTTTTCCAGATACAATCTGTACACGGGGCATTGTAAAAGGAACTCACCAATTGCTTTTTGTAATGCTTCAAATGACTGATATTCATTGCTTATTTTCAGGTCAATAAATAAGCGTGTTAAATTTTCCAGTTCACCATTCATCCTTTCGTAAAGAATGTATTTCTTTTTATTGTAGATGAGATCATTGTAATCGGTCAGCTTCTTTTTAATTATTGATTCCCTTATTTTCTGAAAATCACCTTCCGCCTGATTGCATGTGAACAGGTTATTAACTGCCGCGAGGAATTCATATCCTGTTGTTCCCTGAACAGGCCAGTAATCCGGTAGTTTTTCGTCTTTTTCAAGTATCTTTTCAACGATGATAAAGGTGTCTTTTCCGACCTGTTTTCGAAGCCATTCCAAATAGTTGCCCGGCTGATAGATTCCGTCGATATGGTCTATCCTCAACCCTGAAAATATCCCCTTTTTTGTAAGTTTCAGGCAATACCTGTGATAAAGTTCACGGACTTTGTCGAGGTGCATGTTCAGGCAGATCATTCCATTGATGGTAAAAAACCTTCGGTAATTGATCTTCCTGCTGGTTGTTTGCCAATGAACAGGCAAATAATGTTGTATGGAAAGATAATTCTTTAACAATGAACGGTTGGCATTGACATCATCCAGAACGGAAATTAATGATCTGCGAAACTTATTATCACTGGTCATTTCGGTCTGAAAGTGATGTTTCAGTATTTGAAGTTTAATATTGATCCCTTTATCGTTTCCTTGGGTAAATTCATTTAATGCATGATGCAATGAAGAAGGAAGATTGTGTATTTTCCGGAATATCCCGGGATATACAGCCGCATTGGCAGGAAAACATTTTTCATAATAAAGAAAACAGAGATATCCTTCTTCCCGGTAAACAAGTTTTAACTTTTCATTATTGATCAGCTGATCGACGGATTGTCCAAAGAAGGGAAGTATGATCCTGCCATTCATTTCTTTGTCAGGATGTGTCCAATCGACATCAAAGAAATCATGAAAGGCCGAGTGAATTCCGTTTTCAAGCAGATCAAAAATATAAGGATTCGAAGGATCAAAGGCCATGTGATTAGGCACGATATCCTGTATCCAGCCAATTTGTCTTTCTTTTAGTCCGGAACGGATGATTTCCAGTTCACTGGCATTTCCTATTTCAGGATTGATATTATCATGCCTTATGACATCATAACCGTGTGTGCTGCCTTTTAACGCGGAAAAAACGGGCGATGCATAAACCGTTCCGATCCCGAGTTTTTCAAGATAATCCGATATTTCATTAAACCGGCTGAACGGGTATTCACCTGAAAACTGGATCCGGTATGTGGATACGGGGTTATAGTGTTTTTTCATAACAGATGATCTCTATTCAGAGTTGCTGAATATAACAACACCCAGGGGTGGCAAAACAATATTGACCGACTGTTCTTCTTCATGATAAGGTACCGGTGAGGTGTCCACCCCGCCGAAATTACCATGCCCGCTGCCCCCGTATTCTTTGGCATCACTATTCAGAATTTCCTTCCAGTATCCTTCTTCCGGCGCACCAATGAGATAGTTATGGCGTGGTACCGGCGTAAAATTACAGATAACCATTACCATGTTTTTCTTTCCTTTGTCATAACGCACAAAACTAAGTATGCTGTTTACAGCATCACCCGGGTCGATCCATTTGAAACCAGCGGATTCAAAGTCAACCTCATAAAGGGCAGGATATTTTTTGTATGTCGCGTTCAGGTCTTTTATCCAGCGCAGAAGTCTTTTATGATTTTCGTTTTCGAGGAGGTGCCAGTCAAGGCTGGTTTCGTGGTTCCATTCCGACCGCTGGCCGAATTCGTTTCCCATGAACAGGAGTTTCTTACCGGGATGTGCGAACATATAGCCATAAAGTAATCTGAGGTTGGCAAATTTTTGCCATTCATCTCCAGGCATTTTGTTGATCATTGATCCTTTACCATGGACTACTTCATCGTGTGAAAGACTGAGCATAAAATTTTCATTGAACGCGTACCACATGCTGAAGGTAATTTTGTTGTGATGGTAACCGCGGTGCACGGGATCGTTGGCAAAATAGTCCAGTGTATCATGCATCCAGCCCATATTCCATTTAAATCCGAATCCCAATCCTCCTGTATAAACCGGCCGTGTGACCATAGGCCATGCAGTGGATTCCTCGGCTATTGTTTGTATGCCCGGAAAACGGGTGTACAGTGATTCGTTCAGTTCGCGCAGGAACTGAATTGCCTGCAGGTTTTCGCGTCCGCCATGCTCATTGGGTATCCATTCACCGTCTTCACGTGAATAGTCGAGATAAAGCATGGAAGCAACTGCATCTACGCGGATCCCGTCAACATGGTACTTGTCACACCAGAAATGGGCACTGCTGATGAGAAATTCCTTCACCTCATTTCTTCCGTAATTGAAAATATAACTGCTCCAGTCGGGATGGTAACCCTGCCGGGGATCATGATGTTCAAAAAGGTAAGTACCGTCAAAATAATGCAGCCCGTGTTCATCACCGGGAAAATGTGAAGGTACCCAGTCCAGCAGAATTCCGATATTATTCTGGTGCAGCCGGTCGATAAGATACATGAAATCCTGAGGTGTGCCAAAACGGCTGGTAGCGGCAAAAAATCCCAGTACCTGGTAGCCCCATGATCCGCTAAAGGGATGTTCCATAACAGGAAGTAATTCCACGTGTGTAAAACCGTTTTTTTTAAGATAATCAATCAAATCGACAGCCATTTCACGGTATGTGAGAGGCCTGTTTCCTTCTTCAGGGACCCTGCGCCATGATTCGGGATGCAATTCATATACCGACATGGGGCGGTCAGGTGAATTGATATTGACCCGGTCTTTCATCCATTGCTCGTCATTCCAGGTATAATCCAGATCCCATACTTTGGATGCCGTGCTGGGAGGCACCTCACAAAAAACAGCAAAGGGATCGGTTTTATCAACTGAATAATCATGAGAACCCGAAATGATATGATATTTATAATTATCACCTTTTTTGACCCCCGGAATAAACAATTCCCAGATACCTGATCCGTCTTGGCGGGCCTGCATCAGGCTGGCGCCATAATTCCAGTTATTGAAATCCCCTATTACTGCGATTTCTTTTGCATTGGGGGCCCAGACAGAGAATTCCACGCCTTTCTGATTGTTTTTTTCTACAATATGCGACCCCAGCTTGTAATAAAGGCTGAAATGTTTGCCTTCTCTGAAAAGATATTCGTCATAATCAGTAAACTCCCGGCTTTTTTGTTTTTTTATGTTGTCAGGGGTGGGAGTAATGCTTTCTTTTACAGGTATTTTATTTGTTGAAGGCGGATTGGTATTTTTTGGCGTATTTGTTTTCCTTTGTTTTGACATCACTTTTCTTTTTTCCGTTTTCAATATTTCTAATTTTATTATCAACTACTTACTTATGGACTGACTTATAACTTCAGTCATTCCTTTAAGAGGTATAATAGTCCAGTCAGGACGATTGTTCATTTCATACCCGATCTCATAGACTGCCTTTTCAAGAAGATAAATATTTAACAGTCCTTCCAGCTCTTCGGCTGTGCCCGGAACAAAATCCGCGTTACCTGCTTCTTCAATGTATGCTTTAATAAATGTACTGCAGATATTTTTATACCAGACTTCAAGCCAGGGCATTAATAATTTCCTGTCTTCGGGTCTGACGGATATCTTATTGAAATATGACATGTACACGGCATAATGCAATGAACGGATCATTCCTGCAACATCTTTCAGCGGGCAGTATTTAAGCTTTCTTGCACTGATAGTCCGGGCGGGTTCTCCTTCAAAATCAATGATAATGAAATCTTTCCCGGTAAAAAGTACCTGGCCCAAATGATAATCTCCGTGTATCCTTGATTTTACGGAATTGATCTTTTTCCGCGTGAGTATATGTTTGATGTAATTAAGGATCTCATTTTCTTTTGTTAACACCACGTTCAGATCCTCATGCAATGAAGCGGGCATGTTTTTCTGTTTTCCTTTCAGATCATTGAGGGTTCTCCTTATTAGTGTACGAACTGATTGATACACGGATTTCTGATAAAGCAATGAGAAAGATTCGGGTTTAAAATCAGCACCTGAAACAGACAACAGTGCTTTATGAAGTTCTGCTGTGCGTTTGGCCAGTAAAGAGACCATATCGGTGAAGAAATGCCCTGACAGATCGGTAAGCAACTCGAGGTATTCGGGATCTACAGGTTGATAAATGCTATAATTGTCAATTGATGGCAGGTTTATTTCGTTTCGTTGGGCAATAATATGTTCAAAATACTGATCAATATTTGTCTGAGTGAAATCCCATGCATTACCTTCATTAGGGATAAAACCGGTCAGAATTGCAACTGACAATGCACCTCCTTTATTTCCGCGGTATTCCAGCTCACCGGCAAAAGGTGGAAAATTTGTGTATTTTGTTTTTTCAGTAAGATTCCGGATTAACTCAAGTTCGGGATTGTATCCTTCTTCCGGACACCGGTATAATTTCAGGAAAAACTGATCACTGTATAGGATGGAGGTATTTGATTGTTCAAAACCTACTATCCTGGATTCTTCAGGAAGTGATTTGTTGCGATTGGCTGTCTTTAATAATTTTCCAGGGTTACCGGTAATTTCACTAAACCGCCCTTTTGCCTTTTTTCTTGTATTTATGAGGTTAAGCAGATAATTGTGGAATGCTTTGCTTACTGAGCTGTCATAAATAATAGCCTCTTCATCATCAAACGTGATTTTGGCAATAACAGCATTGGGATATTCGTATTTAATATCGCCTGCTTCTTCTCCGAAGGCAAGGGATATCGGTAATATATAGGTTTCCGAAGAATGTTCAACATATTCGGCTTCAATAAATAATATATAGCTGTTTAAACCTTCTGTTTTATAAAGGGGTATATTATCACTGAGGTGAATACTTTTTATGATTTTTGCCTTACCTCTGAACCATCTGCTTTGCAACAGGTAATTCGTGAGCAGATATTCTTCAAAATAGTTTTTTACTTCCTGGCTGAATACATTCCATCCCCGTGATCTCAGACGAATATTAAATTCCTGTTTAGCTGTAAGAATATTTTCGTCTGTTGCAGGCTTGATAAGGCTGAACCAATAATATTCTTTTTGTTTCAATGGTAAAGTATACAGTGCATCATCGATCATCGGGAAATCATTGCGGCTGAATACTTCCCGGGGAATGTATCCTTCGTATTCGATAAGGTTCAGTTGTGAGATCTGTGTATAACGTGAAAGATTTACAATAACAAGGATCCTTTCATTTTCGAATTCACGGATAAATGAAAGGATTTTTGGGTTTCCCGAGTTGATAAATTTTGTAATACCGCGACTGAAAGCCTTGTATTTTTTCCTCATTGCAATCACTCGGCGCATCCACCATAAAAGCGAAGAAGCATTTTTGTCCTGGCTTTCAACATTGATCGCTTCATAATGATATTCGGGTTCAATGATTACCGGAAGATAAAGCTTTTGAGGGGAGGCTGTTGAAAAACCTGCATTCTTATCCGGGGCCCATTGCATGGGAGTGCGCACACCGTGACGGTCACCAAGATAATAATTATCACCCATACCGATTTCATCTCCATAATATATGATAGGTGTTCCAGGTAATGAAAACAGCAGTATATTCATTAATTCTATTTTGCGACGGTCAGCATCCAATAAAGGAGCAAGCCTTCTTCGTATTCCAAGGTTTATTCTTTGTTCGGGTTCTTTTGCAAAACTCTTATACATGTAATCTCTTTCTTCATCAGTAACCATTTCAAGAGTAAGTTCATCGTGATTTCTAAGAAAGATAGCCCACTGGCAGGAAGAAGGGATTTCAGGAGTTTGTTCAAGGATATCGATCACGGGGAAACGGTCCTCCATCCTTAAGCCCATGAACAGGCGGGGCATGACAGGGAAGTGAAAGGCCATATGGCATTCATCCCCGTTGCCAAAGTATTCTGCTGCATCTTCCGGCCATTGGTTGGCTTCGGCAAGCAGCATTTTATTTTCGTACTTGTTATCAATGTATTTTCTGAGATCTTTCAGAAATTTATGTGTTTTGGGCAGGTTTTCACAATTTGTTCCTTCTTCCTCAAAAAGATAAGGTACAGCATCCAGGCGCAAGCCGTCAACACCGATCCCAAACCAGAAATCAATGACTTTAAACATGGCTTTTTGTACAGCAGGATGTTCATAATTAAGATCTGGCTGATGAGAATAAAACCTGTGCCAGTAATATGACTTGGCAACAGGATCCCACGCCCAGTTAGAGGTTTCAAAATCCTTGAAAATTATGCGGGCTTCAGTGTATTTATCCGGATTATTGTTCCATACATAGAAATTGTGCCATTTGCTACGTGGTTTTGCTTTTCTTGCGCGCTGAAACCAGGTATGGTCAATTGAAGTATGGTTCAGAACCAGTTCGGTGATCACTTTTAACCCCCTGTTATGTGCTTCGCGGATGAATTTTTTGAATTCGGCCAGTTTTCCGTAGGAAGGATGAATACTGGTGAAATCGGCAATATCATAACCGCCGTCGCGCAGTGGCGAAGGATAAAACGGCAGGAGCCATAAGACATTGACACCAAGATTTTGCAAATAATCGAGTTTTGTCAGCAAACCTTTGAAATCCCCTGTTCCGTCAGCATTACTATCTAAAAAGGATTGCACGTGAAGCTGATATATTATGGCGTCCTTATACCACAAATTTTCTTTTGTATTTTTATCTTTTGCCATTTATTATCTGATTACCGGAATGTGATAATTAAATTGTATTACATAAAATAATCGAAATCCTGCTCGGTTCGGATTTTTCGCCGAACCTTAAACACATGAGCAGGAAAAACACCGGGGTTAAGCTCTACATAATTATATTCACCGCTCCATAAATACCTGGTTTTTGTGATCAGATCAAAAACCTGATATGTATCGTGTTGTTCAATTCCGAATTTTTCAAGGGGTAAATGTACCCAGCCAGAATGGGTATGGTGCGGATCGAGGTTTACAATGACGAGTATTATGTTTGACAAATCAGGCGTGTGTTTACTGTATGCAATGATCTGTTCGTTTTCTATATTATGAAACCGAAGGCTGGAATTATTATGTAAGGCAGCATTCTCTTCACGGACAATGTTTATTTCCCTGATGATATTTTTTAGTGATTCTTTTCTTTCAATATCCCAGTGTTTGATCTCAAATTTTTCAGAATCCAGGTATTCCTCTCTCCCCCATTCCAGGGGAGTGTTTTCCATAAGCTCATAAGCAGGTCCGTATATTCCATAACTGGAGCTTAGAGTGGCTGCAAGAACCAGGCGGATAATAAATCCCGGACGACCGCTGACCTGCAGGAATTCGGGCAGGATATCGGGAGTGTTCGGCCATAGATTGGGACGAAAGAAATCTTTAACCGTCGTGCGGGTGAGCTCTTCAAAATACCTGGTAAGTTCCCATTTTGTGTTTCTCCAGGTGAAGTAGGTATAGGATTGTGTAAAACCCTGTTTTGCCAACTGGTACATCATTGCCGGTCTTGTAAACGCTTCTGCTAAAAAGATCAGGTCAGGATAGTCGCTCTTAAGTTCACGAATGAGCCATCCCCAGAAGCGAACAGATTTAGTGTGCGGATTATCAACCCGGAAAATTTTCACACCTTGTTCAATCCAGTATTCGAACACGCTTTTTAATTCTTTCCAAAGGGCCTGCCAGTCTTCAGTCTCGAAATTAACGGGGTAAATATCCTCGTATTTTTTAGGTGGATTTTCCGCGTATTGTATGCTTCCGTCGGGCCTTTTTCTGAACCATCGCGGATGCTCTTTTACCCAGGGATGATCGGGAGAACACTGAAAAGCGATATCAAGGGCGATCTCCATATTGTATTCTTTGACTGAATTTATCAATTGGCTGAGATCTTCAGGGGTGCCCAGTTCGGGATGAACGGACTTATGCCCCCCTTCCTTATTCCCGATGGCCCACGGAGATCCGGGTTCCCCGGGTTGCGTTTCTGCATTATTGTTCCTGCCTTTTCTTTTCGTATTTCCTATGGGGTGTATTGGCGGAAGGTATAATACGTCGAATCCCATGCCCGCGACATAGGGCAGGCGGTCAATACAGGTTTTCAGAGTACCTTTTTCCTTTCCGGGTTCCCATATTGATCTGGGAAAAAATTCATACCAGGAACTGAAAGCTGCTTTCTTTCGTTCACAGATGATATTTAACTCTTTGTCATATTGAACCGCAAATTCACGTAGAGGGTAATTACGAAGAATTTTTGCCAGTTCACCGGATTTTACCGCGATCATCCTGTCTTCCAAAGCTTTATTGTCTGCAGTAAGTTCAGCAGTTATTTCCTCAAGGGCGGCCAGGTCGTTTCCACTGATCTTTTTTGATTTTATATGATGTTCGATAAGCTGTGCGCCCGACATCAGATCGGATTCGAAGCCGACACCGGCATTGTATTTTTTTAAAATGTCATTGTACCAGGTCTCAAACCTGTTTATCCATGCCCTTATTGTGAAGGTATACCAACCTGTTTCCATCACCGGGAAAAAACCTTCCCAGTGGTCATTTCCTTTGTGAACCATGGGGGATATCTGCCAGTTTTTATCGCTGCTCTTACGGAACAATACCTCTGCACTTATCCTGTCATGCCCGTCGGAAAATACAGTTGCCCTGATATCTGCAATATCTCCCTGTACGCGTTTAGCGGCAAATTTGCCCCCGTCTATTTCGGGCTTTACTTTCTCGATGATCACTCGTTCCCGCCCGTTCTTAAATAGGTTTTGTGTATTTTGCATAAAGTTTCCGGTATTGTATGGGTTTATTACAACAAAATTTTACATAAAATGATCAATAATTATTATTGATGATCGGTTTCTTTTGGACATTTTTCTGTTTATACTGCTCAGGTTGGCTTCCTGACAATGCCTTCGAAAATTATTGCCGACCCGGGCATTACAGTAATTGTAGTGTTTTCTTCCGGATGCAGCGGGATATTATCAAAATTACCCTCCCATTCGGAAGATGCAGTATTAAGTATCAGGGTAAGCCCGGATGAATAATGAGGATTAAGTTGAATTTCTTCCCTTTCAGCAGAGTAATTAAAAAATCCCAGAATAGCATTATTTCCGTAAAAACGTTCAAGTTGCAGGATATTACCGGTATTGCAGGTATTTATCTTCAGGTTTTCCCTTACCGGCTTACTAAACACCGGATGTGTTTTTCTTAATGATATAAGAAATTTGTGCAATGAAAGCAGTGCCGATTGATACCTGTTCGTTTTGTAATTCCATTTCAGGGCAGACTGAAGGAATGTTTCTTCTTTATCAGGATCAGGAGGAGGGGATTTGTCCCATGAATGACTGAACTCTTTTTTCCTGCCCTGCCTGACCAGTTTGTTCAGTTCATTACTTGTATGGTCGACAAAATAGAGAAAAGGTGATGATTCGCCGTATTCCTCACCCATAAACAGCATGGGAACAAAAGGTAAAGAAAACAATGTTGCCGTGCACAGTTTCAACTGTTCAAAATTCAATAAAGTGGTCAGGCGGTCACCGGATTTTCTGTTTCCTGCCTGGTCGTGATTCTGGTTAAATATGACAAATTGCTTTCCCGGGTTATCTTTCGCCGTATTTCCGTATACCTTTTTCCTGAAATCCGAGTAGATCCCATCGTATACAAATGCATCGCGGATCGCTTTTAAAAGATGACAGGATTCCCCGTAATCCTTATAATACCCGGATCTTTCACCGGTAAGCAATGCATGTAATGCATGATGATAATCATCGTTCCATTGTGCTTCCAGTCCGTATCCTCCCTTTTCTGAAGGATTTATCAAACGCACATCATTGAGATTGCTTTCGGCTATAAGATAATGGTCTTTGCCGGTTTCTTTATTCAGTAGTTCAACTTCTTCATGAAGTTCCTGCAAGAAATGCTTTGCGCTATAGTCTTTTATCGCATGCACGGCGTCCAGTCTTAGTGCATCAACATGGAAGTCTTTCAGCCACATCAGTGCATTTTGAATGAAATAGTTGCGAAGGCCGTAGCTATAGACATCGTCAAAATTCACTGCAGCTCCCCACGGGGTGTTATAGGACCTGGTAAAGTAAGGTGCGAATTCCGGCAGATAATTGCCTTCGGGCCCGAGATGGTTATATACCACATCAAGAATAAGTGCGATATTTTTATTATGACAGGCATTTACCAGTTTTTGTAATTCTTCGGCACCACCATAATGATTATGGACTGCATAAGGATATACTCCGTCATATCCCCAGTTCCGTTTGCCGGGAAACTGATTCACAGGCATCAGTTCAATAGCATTTATGCCGAGATCCGTGAGGTAGTCAAGTTTTTCTGTTATCCCTTCAAAGTTTTGTTTCGGGGTAAATGTGCCGGTATGTAATTCATACATCACTGTCTGGTCAGGGGGGATATTCTTCCATTGTTGATCTGACCAGTTGAAGGATTGCAGGTCAATAATCGCGGAAGCACCGTGTACTCCTTCGGGCTGTGATAATGAAGCCGGATCAGGAAGTAGTTTTTTACCGTTTATTCTGTATTTATATTTGGTGCCGTTTTGTTTAAGCCGGAATTCTGTTTTCCAGTAACCGGCTGCATCCTTTGTTAAGTCAATTACATTTTCCTCAGTAGAACCAGGGTTCAGTACCAACTCTGTTTTCCGGGCATGGGGTGCCCATACGCAGCATTTCCATTGATCATCGGGCAGCTTGTAAATACCAGGTTTTTGATAAAGTTCCATAAAATTTGTTTCAGTGATTAGAAATATTAATGAACCTTTTATATAACAATTCAGTCAAATTATTTGTTATAATTTTTCTGCATTATTGGCTAAAGGTTCATAGAATTACAGACAGGTTTTCGAACAATAGTATTCATTAATTAAAGCCTGTCTATAAAGTCATAGTGTTTGTTCAGAATGTTCGAGATCAAGGCGCGTGAACCGAACGAAGTGAGCTCTTGAACTCATTTAAAAGTGAGCTCTTGAACTCATTTAAAAGTGAGTTTTGGAACACTTTTAAATGAGTTAAAGAACTTATTATAAAAGTGAGCTCTTGAATACCTTTAAAAATTATTAACGTTGTGAAAAACATTATAAACCGCGGTATACTAAAGTATTTGAGGATTTAAAATGTGAGCATCAACGCGGATATCGGACATTATGGACAGGCACTAATTTTTACAGAGTACGGAGTAGTTAAATCCGTCCCCGAATTTTTAAGTTTTAAATATTTAAACGAATGAGAAAATACAAAGGAAAAATTTGGCCGGGAAAACCTTATCCGCTGGGTGCGACCTGGGACGGGAATGGTGTTAATTTTGCCATTTTCAGTGAACATGCCACAGGTGTTAAGCTGTGTTTATTCAATGACCCTGATGATGCCGAAGAATATACCCAGATTGATATTACCGAGGTAACCGATTATGTATGGCATGCTTACCTGCCAGGGATTAAGCCGGGGCAATTATACGGTTACAGGGTATTCGGGCGTTACAAACCCACTGCAGGATTACGTTTCAATCCCCACAAGCTTATTATCGACCCTTATGCCAAAGCAATAGCAGGAACAACAGGTATAAATGAAAAGATGTTCGGCTATCCGGTGTCTGCATCCGGTAAAAATCCAGATTTGAAAAAAGATATACGTAATAGTGCGGATGTGGTTAACAAATCTGTAGTAATAGATACATCTTTTGACTGGGAAGGAGTTGAACGGCCGGAAACAGAAATGCATAATTCCATTATTTATGAATTGCATGTGAAAGGATTTACGAAGCTTCATCCCGGGATACCCGATAATGAAAAGGGGACTTATAAGGGTCTTGCTTCTGAGACTGTGATAAGTTATTTTAAAAATTTAGGGATCACGGCTGTGGAACTTATGCCCGTGCATCATTTTGTACATAATAAGTTTTTACTTGACAAGGGGTTGACAAACTACTGGGGTTATAATTCCATTGGATATTTTGCGCCTCATGCCGAATACTCCTCCTCGGGCATGAAAGGTGAGCAGGTTCGCGAATTCAAGGACATGGTAAAGGCATACCACAAAGCAGGTATAGAAGTTATTCTTGATGTGGTATATAATCACACGGGTGAAGGTGATCATCTGGGACCCACCATTTCATTCAGGGGTGTGGATAATATTAATTATTACAGGCTGGATAAGGACCATCCGAGGTTTTATACCGATTATACAGGTACGGGCAATACATTGAATATGTTAACTGCACGAACATTACAACTTGTAATGGACAGCCTGCGCTACTGGGCCACGGAAATGCAGGTTGACGGATTTAGATTTGACCTGGCCTCCGCGCTTGCCAGAGGTTTATTTGATGTTGGCAGGCTGTCTACCTTTCTTGATACCATACATCAGGATCCTGTAATATCGCAGCGAAAACTGATTGCCGAACCATGGGATCTGGGAGAAGGAGGGTATCAGGTTGGTGGTTTTCCGATACTGTGGGCTGAATGGAATGGAAAATATCGCGACAGTGTAAGGAAATTCTGGCGGGGCGACGAAAGCCAGGTAGCTGAACTTGCATACCGGCTGAGCGGAAGCAGTGACCTATATGAGGACAATGGTAAGCAACCCTCGTCCAGCATTAATTTTGTTACTGCACACGATGGATTTACATTGAACGACCTTGTTTCCTATAATGAAAAGCACAATGAGAAGAATGGAGAGGATAATAATGATGGCGAAAACCATAATATCAGCTGGAATTGCGGCGCGGAAGGCCCCACCGAGGACCCTGGTATATACGCCCTTCGCGAAAAGCAAAAAAGAAATTTCCTGGCTACTCTTTTGTTTAGTCAGGGTGTTCCGATGCTAAGCCACGGAGACGAGTACGGACGAACCCAGCACGGCAATAATAATGCTTATTGCCAGGATAATGAGCTGGCCTGGTTTCACTGGGACTGGAATGAAAACGAACAGGCACTGTTTGATTTTGCACGTAAGCTGATTGACATAAGGACTCATCAGCCAGTAATGCATAAAAGGAGATACTTTAAGGGAAGAAGGATACATGGAAGGGATATTGAGGATATCAGGTGGCTGAATGCAGATGGTTCGGATATGAGCGATGAGGAATGGGATACTCATTTTATCCGTTGTATGGGTATGCTACTTAACGGAGAGATGACAATGGAAGTGGATGAGTTTGGAGAACCGATCAAAGATGATATACTTTTGTTGCTGGTAAACAGCTATTGGGAGAGATTGTCTTTTAAATTTCCTCATGAAGGCGTTACGAATGAATGGGAAGTACTGACGGATACTTCGAAACCCGGAGAATCCGGAGGAAACAGGGTGCATGATGAATATACAATCGAAGGCCGTTCGCTGGTGTTGTTACGAAATATGAAGGAATAAGATCAGATGAAATGACAATAACAGATCACCGGATAGCGGATACTTTTAATTCTTCTTTTCCAGCTCCCGGCGTGCATTCCCTGCCAGTACAGGAACAGCATGACCAAATTTCTGGTAATTATACAGCCCGTCCAGCAATTCATTGTAATGTATTTTTTCTTCTTCAGTGAGGATCCCTTTAAGAACACGAAGTGCACCGTCACGAAAATTTGAATTGCTGCTTTTATCAATGAGCTCCTTTAACAGGGGGCCAAGGGAAATCCTTCCCAGTTTGATGAGAGTTTCACCGGCAATCCAGCGTATGCTGCTTTCATGGTCGGCCATCATGTGAATAAGAGAAGACATCGAACTTTCACTTGCAAAATGCTTCAGGATTTGTGCAGCTTCCCATCGCAGCTGTTTATTATCACTGCATACCATATCGTGAATATAAGGCAATATGCCGTCCCCGTTTTTTATCAATTGTTTTCTTGCAGCTTTTCTTTCTGCGGTTTTCAGACTGACCAGCCCATGCATTGCCCTGACTACATGGTCAGGGTAGTTACTAATGTCTATATCTTTTGGTATTTCATGTAATGGTGTCATAATATACATGTTTTATACTGTATCAATGATCAGGATTCTTTTTCCATATAAACAATTTTGCCGGCAAGAAGATCAATGATCTCAAAAGAAATTTTCGAAGGAACAAACAAATGAAACCCTCATCCTTAAGGAATTTAATTTAAATAGTACAAAAACAACCGAGCGAAGCGAGCTCATGAACACAATTAAAATAAATAATGGGGTGAATAACAGGACATGAATATTTACTTAGGGTTTATTATTAGGGATGAGGGTTCGCCGAACGCCTTAAAAAATATAAAAAATTGGTGAGGCAACAACCGATCCCGCGTAAGCGGGAGAGCTCGTGAACACCATTTAAAATAAACAACAGGTGAACAAAAACCACCAACTTTGATTAAACGAAATAACAAATTAATTACTAATAACTTAAATAAAATATATTCTTGTGAAAAGCAATAGTAATTATATTATCAGCCGGGTTTGGATAAAGCGATAGATTCAGCAGTTCTCCGATTGTTTTTTTCAGGCACATAGGGATGGTGTAAATTTGCCCCGTCACAGCAGGGACATCTTCGGTTTCAGTCAATACATGTTCGTACGGATAAGGTACAGTACTAAAACATGGATCACTTGTAAAATCTTCATAATTAACCTTTTGATTTTAAATGTTCCAGCAGGCGGTTAGCGGCGGGAAAATTAGCAAAAATAATTTACAAATAATTCTTTAATTTAGCCTTTTGGCTTAACCTGGCTAAAGACTAATGGAAATGAATGAGAATTATATAATGTGTTCAAAAATTGGGGCATGAATAAAGGTAAAAAGTTGACAAAATGTTTAACTGGTATTTTATTAATTAATATTTATAATCAATATGAAACACCTGCATATATTTTTGGTTCTGATCATTCAGTTTTTGTTATTATCAGGTCTGACAGCCCAATTTGACTAGGAAAACCCTGAAATTACCGGTATGAATAAAGAACCGGGGCATGCGGTAATGGACCTCTTTTCGTCTTTATCGAAACGCGGCTCGGATCATGGAAAGAAGCCGCCGGATACCGGGAGGTAACAGAAATCAACCTTAGCAATGACCAGAAGATCGCCATTGTGGATTTTGCTATGAAACTGCCTTTTGAAAATTCCGGCCTTGATATAAAATTCCGTGTTAACGGATCGGGGCAGGTAGAAGTAAACATGGATTATCATCCTGGATCAAAAGATGTTCCGCTTATTCCCAAGTTTGGTACACGATTGGCCATACCACGGATGTATGATAATATTGAATGGTATGGGAGAGGGCCTTTTGAAAATTATCAGGACCGCGAGACAGCAGCATTGACCGGTATTTATGACAGATCACTGGACGAATTCGTGGTTCCTTATATTTCCAGTCAGGATAATGCCAATCGTACAGGAACGCGATGATTTATGTTCACTGATAATGCAGGGAAAGGTTTAAAAATCAGTGGGAGGCAGCCACTTAGTTTCAGGGCATGGCCCTACATGGAATACGACCTGGAAAACACTAGGCACAACTATGAGTTGCCGGACCGGGATTTTGTCAATATCAATATAGATTACAAAGTACACGGAGTTGGAGGAAGCAATAGCTGGGGCAAGCGTACTTTACCTCAATATATACTGGACGGAAACAAGCCATGGTCATATGGTTTTATTCTTAGCGTGGCAGATTGATCTGTAAGTTGAGAAGTTTAACAAGGTCCTGCAAGTCATGCCGGTGTTTTTCCGTATAAATTATTATAGTAATAAAAGGAATTGGTTTTACTCCGGGCTTTAAGCTTTAAGCTTTTTTTCTTCCGAATCAGAAACTAATTCCGGTGCTTTTCGTAAACATTTTTGTCAGTTAAAATCCTTTTGTATGGTTTCCGATAAAACGGGAAATATCTGCTATGGGTTTTTTACTATCTTTATTACAAATTTGTATCACGGTACAATGAATTGATAAAAAATAAGTTCTATTTTATAAGGGCAAACCATAATTAATTGTGTAATGGCTAGTTTACGTGCTATCATTGGAATGTATCCTAAAACCTCAGAAATTGAGGCCAGGCGTTCTGCGTTGATCAAAGAGTTTAATGATTTTAAGGATTTTGAACAATCCGATGAATTGAAGGAATATTATGAGTTGGAAAAATTGATCCGTTCACCGGAATTCAGCCAGCGGAAAATGCATATAAAGTCCCGGAAGTATAAAGATACAGATGAATACAGAAAAGAGCAGGAATACCGGCAATTAAAAAAGGCTTCTGATATTAAGCTGTATTACAAGACGAAAAATTCACAGCAACTGCAGGATTTCAAATGGTTTGACAGATCCGATGAATTGAAAAAGCTAAAAGATCTGGAGGATTATCTGAAATCAGAAGAATATTTCAGAATTAAGAATTTCATGAAACTTCCCCGCCGGAAGAGAGAAAAGATTTCCGATAAACCTACAGAAGCCTTATCATTTAAAGAAACTGATGCTTACCGGAAATTACAGGAATATAAAGCCCTGAAATCATCAAAACCGGCAAAGGATTATTTTAAGTTTAAAAATTCTAAAGCATACAATAACTATAAGCATCTTGATAGTTCCGAAAGAATTGCACGATTTGAAGAGCTTGAAAAGTACCTTCAGACGGATGAATTCAAAAATAAAAAGGATTATATGCTGCTTTCCCCGGGTGAAAAGCTTAAGCTATCGGATGAATATAAAAAGGAGCAGAATTATGAAGAACTGAAAAAGTCGGATAAGTTCGTTTGGTATTTTAAGCTTAAAGGTTCGGATAAGTTTGATGACCTGAAAAGATGGAAAATCACGTTCGAAGATGATTTTTCAACACCAAAGCTTGACCGTGGTAAGTGGAATACCCGGTATTTTTGGGGTGAAGTTTTGATGAACGAAGGTTATGCCCAGGCAGGAGAGAAGCATTTTTTCACTGATAAGGATAATTTTGAGATCAGTGACAGTGTGTTGAAGATCATTACCCGGAAAGAAAAAGCCTCGGGTAAAGAATGGAATGCCACGATCGGTTTTTTTGAAAAGGAATTTGATTATACTTCCGGACTGATAAACACGGGTAACAGTTTCAGACAACAATACGGTATTTTTGAGGCCAAGATAAGGATCGGCAAAAGCTATCCCGTGAATCATGCATTCTGGATGCTTTCCGATCATATCACTCCCCATATTGATGTGATGAAGGCAGAAAAGAAGTTAAAAATGAACTTTTTTTGGGGTGATGTAAACCAGCCGGGACGGATAAGGAGAAAATCATCAGGACTGGGGATATCCCGTTTCACAGATGATTATTATATATACAGCCTGGAATGGAATCAGGAGCGGATCACATGGAAGATCAACGGTGTGAAAGTCGCATCTGCTAACCGGAATTTACCAAAATCACCCATGTATATTAATTTTTCTTCGGGTTTGTATAAAGACGCGAACGGTACAGTGCTTCCGGCCGTTTTTGAGATCGACTGGGTAAGATGTTATCAACGTGCTGACCGTGAATAATTTTCATATTTAGTTTTTGGATTTAAGAAGCATTAAACAGGACCTGCTGAAAAAGTCTGTATTGCATCAAATACAAGGCGGCAAAGCGAAGGTATAGAATAATATTCATTATATATTTATTTCGTGTTTTTCAGCAAACACTGAATAACGGGGCTGTCCAGAGAAAAGATGGCAAATCCGTCCTTCCTGTTCAAACCTGCTTTCCAATCCGCAGTTAATACGTATAAAGGATCTACCCTGCATTATCTACGCCCTGCATCAGCGTCAAACCTTATACATTAATAATACAGGGTATATTCAATAAAAGTCTTTTTGGCAATGTAAACTCTGATTTTTCCGTTACGATTACATATATTGCAGATATTTGTAGTATGTCAAAAACAGCATTCTTTATTATTATCTTTTTTCCAATATTGTATTCCTGTTATAAGGAAGAGGTAATTCCTGTCTTGCCAATTAATACGATCGGGCTTACGATGACATCTGATCAGGTGCAACAGGTAAGGGATTCAAGAAACATAAAATATGAGATTATTGACCCCCTGCCTGTTTTTTGCTATGATGATAAAAATTATGATATTGATAAAATCGGGCTTAGAGGACAAAGTGCCCTGAGGTTTGAACGGAAGAATTTTAAAATAAGGTTGCATGATGATTTTGATTTTTTTTATAATGCAGGTGAATCAATAAGATTTGAAGAGTTTAACCTTATTGCAATGACAAAGGACTATACTTACATTGAAAATGCCATCTCATACGGATTATTGAAAGAAGTTAATGTATTCCCTTTGTTTTATGATTTTGTCGAGTTGAAGTTCAATGAAAATTCGCAGGGATTGTATTTGCTGATCGAAGATCCGGAATATTATGCAATTGATCTTTATGGCAGTGAGTTCATCATGCGGCGGGGATACAATAATTCAATTGATAATTTTGATTACCGGTCGCAGGGTTCAGGCCGATCCGTTGATTATTATCTAAAACGTTATAATTCAATATATGATGTAATACTGCATTTTGAACATGGGGAATTATATGATACCCTTTCCTCACTAATTGATATTGAGCAGTATATGCAAAAAATGGCGATTGATTATATACTGGCTAACGGTGATTATACTGATGAAGTTTATCTATACGGTTCAAATAACCGGGAATCAGGCGGCCGGTTCAGGATAATTCCATGGGACTATGATGATGTTTTCAATGATAAGCCTCATGAAATAGGATCGGGATGGGGAATAGGGACACTTTTTGGCGATCGCAGCTATGCTTCTGTTCAGGAAGTTATCGATGAGATAGGTGAAAACCCCATTTATTCTATAGAAGATGATCTTGATTATACGATTGCGCGTGACAGTTTTCTTTATTCGAAATATCTGGAAGAACTTGAAGTTGTACTTGATGCTGTTGATGAAGCGTATATTTATAATTTATTCGAAGAGGTAAAACAAAAACTGCTTCCCTTTTATGCCAGGGCTGAGATCATTGAACAATCTGTTTATGATGATAAACCGACAAATAAATCAAGACTTTTAAGTAATCTTAATGATAAGAGGTCATTGCTAATTAAACGAAGGAACAAACTGGCTTCATTCACTGAAAAATAGATTTATCATGAGGGCAATAAAAATAATATTTATATTTTTTGTTTTTTCCCTGGCCTTTTCCTGCAAAGAAAAACCTGAAATTCAAGGTCCGGGGGCAAAGATAGATCTGGAAAACCTGGAAACCGAATCAACATATTATGCCCCGCTGGAAGTAACCATCGATGATAATGACAATGCCTCTTCATACATATTATATATGAACGGTGATACTGTGAGCCCGCAAAATTCCCTGGTCATTGAAGAAGCCGGTTATTACGAATTGATAGTTCAATATGATTACAATGCTTATCCTGACGACACTCTTGTATTTGTCCTTCTCGATGCGGACCGGGGCGAGGCCGAATGGGGATTGAAAAAGTGGGTTCCCCGGCCGTTCACATATTCATCCCGGTCATTTGATAGTATTGATGTTATTTATCCTTCACGGTTTCCTGCAGGTTTGAAATTACCGGTTATATTCAGGGTGCCTGAAAATACGATAGAAGATCCTGTATATCTTGAGGTGATTGATGAAATAAATTCCGCTGCTTATGACATCCGGAACGGAGTACTCGCGATCAATTACAACATAAATACCGGAATTCCCGCTGATCTGAAGTTTTCAGTCCAGAGTAAAAATGTCAGCCTTTCTGTTGATGAACAGCTGCAGATCAAAGAGATTCCTGCGTATTCGATCGATTCCGATGTTCGGCTTGATCCTTTTACGGCACTTATAGTTAAACAGGATCTGACAATACAGCCGGGAGCAGAATGGATTATTCAGGAGGGATGTGTTATTGCAATGGAAGAAGGAGTAAATATTTATAATTACGGCCAGATAACTGTAGATGGAAACCGCGATGACCCGGTTGTATTTACCTGTTCGGATCCGGAGTCATATTGGGGCGGGTTCATTACCGGACAGCAGGATGCTGACTTTACGGTTAATTACGCGTTCTTCTGCCGAAGCGGTTACCATGAGTCAGCCGAATACCAGTACGGACATGCCAAAAGGCAGGCTTTGTTTTACATGAACAACAACACCATCGATATTAAGAATTCCGGTATTATTGATAACGCGGGACAGATATTTTATTCTGTTAATGCCGACCTGTTTATTGACAGTGTGATCATATGCGGGGCAAAAAGCGGGGGTGAGATTAACGGGTCGTATATTCAAATTAGAAATTCAGTATTTACAGATTTTCCCGATGGCTCATATGACTACAGGGATGAAGATAACGACTGCCTCTATCTGAATGCCTCTGATGCAAATATTCAAAAAAGTGTTTTTATGTTTGCCAAAGATGACGGTATTGATTCGGGCGGAGATGCAGGAGGCGTTATCAAAATTACAAATTGCCGGTTCGAATCCATATTTCACGAAGGTATGGCCTTGTCAAGCGGGGGAGAAAATGCCAAAGAACATAATATAAGAGATTCATGGTTTGTTAATTGCGGCCAGGGTGTAGAGCTGGGTTATAGTTCACCGCATCATTACGTGTATATAGATGAGTGTGTATTTCATGATAACCTGGTCGGGATACGGTACGGTGATAATTATAAATGGTCAGTTAAAGGGAAAATGTTTGTTTCAAATTCAACAAGCATTAATAATATTGGCCATGATGTATGGAATATGGTGCGTTCGGAATGGGGGCCGGTAATATCGAACATAGAATTTGAAAACACAATTGTTTCCCGGTTTGATCCTGTATACCCGGAATTACCCGTTCAGTAATAATTTTTATTTTATATCAATGATCGCAAGGAACAGTAAAACGAAATGGCATAATTTCTTATTATTTTTATTGGTTTTTATTTCTGCACCGGCATTTTCACAGGATATTCAGGTGGTTCGTGACCTTCAACTATGGACCGGCATTTCACTTGATAAAAATATTAACAAGAAATGGGAGCTTTGCTTTAATGAAGACATACGTTTTCGAAAAAATATGAGTCAGATCTATGAGATAAATAACAATATCGGTGTGAATTATGAGTTGAACAAATATTTTTCCGGCGGGATTAATTACCGTTTTATTATTGAACATAAACGGTCGGGAAGTTATGAGTATTTACATCGTTACCATGTTGAAGCGAAGGTAAGTCAAAGGTGGAATAAGTGGAAAGCACAATACAGGGCCAGGTACCAGAACAAGGATGATCAATATTTCTTCGATGAATCAGTATTTGATCCCGTACATGCTATCAGGAACAGGATCTCGGTAGCGTATGATCCGGAAATGTTTCCCGCGGAATCTTTCCTTGAAGGGGAAATATATTATAAAATAAAGACTGATTTAAGTAACTTCAGCAAGGTCCGTGTAACGGCCGGGATGGAATTTGAAATAGCAAAAAATAATGAAATTGAAGTTTATTACCGGATAGACCGGGATATTAATGTTGATCATCCTCAAACAGTTTATATAGTGGGATTGGAATTTAAATTCGAACTTTAATTTATTGCATGTAAATTGATGCTGAACAAGCTACAGGCGTATTTTATTATATTTATTCTTTTGTTATTGTCCGCATGTTATGAGGAGTTGGTCGGGCCTTCTGATAACATGGTTGATAATACCGGGGAGTACCTGTATTTTGATAAGGCTACATGCTTCTTTGATAAGCCATCGGGTACCTTTCTTTATCCCCTGAAAACGGATTTTATATCCAGCTATTCACCAATAATTTCCTATAATTTTGATACCTGCTCATTAATTATAAATGGCAGGAACATAATAAATCATGAGAAGAACAGACTGGGTGATGTAAAGCTTAATGAGGCATATCCTGTTCTGGGGATATCTGGTATTGACACGGTCTTTTCTTATCAATTGGTTTTTACGGCCCTTCCTGTTATTCATGTAAACATCGATTATGAGATCGTTGATGAACCGAAAACAATATGCGAGATTACGGTAAATGATCCATGGTATATGAACGGTGATTATTATGTACGGGAGTTTCGTTCATTTGCAGGCATAGAAATTCGCGGGGGTGTTTCCCAGGGGTATCCTAAAAAATCCTACAACGTGGAATTTTGGAATGATGAATACGGTAAAGAGAAAAACTCATTTTCTTTGTTTCAATTCCGCCGTGATGATGACTGGATATTCGATGCAATGTATATTGACAGGTCACGTATGCGTAACAGGTTATGCTGGGATATCTGGAGCTCTTTTGATAAAATGGAATACTACCTGTCGGAGAATCCTCATCTTGGTATAGACGGTAGATTTATTGAGGTATTTATTAACAGGAAATACAATGGGATATACTGTTTGAATGAAAGGATAGATGCAAAGCAGTGCAGGAATTACGGTATCCCCTTTTTTTATGATCAGGGATTGATTTACAAGGCAAAACAATGGGGTAGCCCTGTAATGTTCAATTCCTGCCCTGATACCAGCCTGAGTTTTTTTTGGGACGGTTGGGAGCAGGAGTATCCTGATGACGAAACCAGGTGGAGGCCTTTATACCAGTTCACTGCTTTTTTCCTTAATTCTTCCGATAATGAGTTCATTGATAAGGTTCAGGATTACATACATCTTGAAAGTTTTATCGATTATTATATTTTTCTTAATCTTATTTCAGGATTTGACAATACTTCCAAAAACACGTTTTTTATCCGCCCTGATGATCATTCTCCTTTTATCATTGTTCCCTGGGATATGGATGGGACATTGGGAAGGAACTGGGACAGTACACTAACCGGTCACCATTATATACTTACCAATAACCTGTATGACCGCCTTATTGAACTGGATGTAGGCCAGATCAACAACCGGCTTAAAAACCGGTGGGATGAATTAAAAAATGATCAGTTAGCCTTTGAAACATTGCAGGAACGGATGCAGGATTACGCCGCTCTTTTTAATCGCGGTGGTGTCATTGAAAGGGAAAACAGGACCTGGGATGCCGGACTGGATATAGACGCCGAAATGGATTACATAATGGACTGGCTGCAAAAACGGATTGACTATCTGGATGATTATTTTAACGGTCTTTAAATCGGGCATTTTGGAAAACTGCCGGTTATTTTATTCTAATATACCCTCCCGCGGGGCTGGGTTTCGAACTGCACGCGAGGCAGTTCGACCTACTTTTTTGGCTGCCACCCAAAAAAGTAGGCAAAAAAGGTCACCGTTCCATAAAAATCGCTGGATTTGCTACGGAAGGTTTTCTCCCCGCGGAACCCAAACTCACTCCTCCTTCGTCGTCGCTCGGACAGGGTTCCTCCAGTGCCCCCGCGACGAAAACCTTCCTTGAAATCTACGCGATTTTTCTGAGACGGGTCCCGCTACTGCAAAAGTTTATGCTTATTTTAAAGTAAGTGGGCTTTGCAGCACACCGGCTCCATTTGCCTGCAGTAGGGTATAAAAACATGCGGATTAGCTTCCTTTAGAGTTCCCTCCGGTTGGTTACAAATCCGAATGAGCTGTGTGTTCCTTCTGCCATAGCACAAGTTATCGTAAAGTAATGTAAGTTTTTGACGATAGTATCCTTTCCAAATCAACCAACAACAGAATGGGGTCCCGCCTTCAGGATTTTCCGTTAAGAAAAATCAAGGTGATCACCGTTAAAAAAATCGAGCTGTTCGACGTCAGGAGTTCTCGATTTTTAGGTGAGCACCTTGATTTTTTAGGAAAATCCTGTCAGCGGCGGCGTTTTTTGCTTACTTTTTTTCGCTGTAGCAAAAAAGTAAGTCGAACCGCATGGGGAGCGGTTCGAAACAATCAGCTCCTGAAGGGCATTATTTTATAAAACAACCATATTTTATTTTAGATTCAAGCCGCCTGGCCGGGATCTGCAATCTATCGACGATATTGGATATTTAATTTACTTTGAAACCATAAAATTTTCCTATGCCAATTTCATTATCTAAAGTATGATTAACCATAACAAAAAATGTATCACCATTATTAAGATAGTACATAAATGATAATTTGACTTGGCTCTAGTGTAAATTAGCGTTTATTTTTGTATATTTGAATAAAATATTACAATTATGACGAAAGCCGAGATTACGAATCTGTTCAAAAGCTTA
>Ga0307421_1000085_pt1 | contig 54920 bp, 58 predicted proteins | sample SalMarWE160270MG_FD_202163 | JGI IMG/M metagenome (GOLD analysis project Ga0307421, IMG submission 202163) | Salt marsh sediment microbial communities from the Plum Island Ecosystem LTER, Massachusetts, United States - WE1602-70 | ecosystem: Environmental > Aquatic > Marine > Intertidal zone >... | reverse complement strand
AGATCCAAGTGGCTGGCCGATAAAGTATGATTTGAAGGAAGAGAAGCTTTTTATTTTATCGCAGTATGTCCAAAATCAGCCGCCAATTTTTAAATATTATGATAGTCAGGGAATTGAACTTTCTCCACCAGCCAGATTAAAAGATACCAAATTAATGAGGGTTTATTTGGTTATTAATGTTGACCCAAATCGGCCTCCCCAGGATTTTGTTTTAGAATCAAGTGTCCAAATTAGAAATCTTAAAACCAATCTCTAAGATATATATGAAAAGGGATATGAAAAATCAGAAAGGTACCATTATAACTTTGGTTTTGGTATTTGGGGCAATTTTTATAATTTTGCTTGGCGGACTTCTAAGTTTTATTCTTTTGCAGTTAAGGCAATCTCAGCAAAAAGTTGCCTGGGAGGAGGCTCTTCAGGTTGCTGAAGCTGGAGTAAATTATAGCAGATGGCATCTTGCTCACGCCCCAAAAGATTTTAATTTCTCTGGAATCAAAGATTTCAAAGACCCCGAAGGTGCTATCATTGGGAAATATCAATTGGAAATTGTTCCTCCCACTGGTTGCGATCAGGCAGTTAAAATTAAATCAATCGGCTGGAGATTAGATTTTCCTAATTTAGATAGAACCCTACAGGTAAAATATACCAAACCAGCCCTGGCTAAATATGGATTTTTAACTAATTCCAATGCCTGGTTTGGACCGGAAGAAGAATTGAAAGGTTCTTTCCATTCCAATGGCGGAATAAGAATGGATGGGGAACAAAATAGTTTGGCTACATCAGCTAAACAAACTTATATTTGTGGGACTGAACATGGCTGCTCGCCTCCCGAAGAAAAACCAGGAATCTGGGGAGAAGGAGAGGGAGGTGAGGAAGGGTTATGGCAATTCCCGGTATCTAATATAGATTTCACCAGTATTACTCGGGATTTAGCTGAATTAAAAACCGCTGCCCAAAGTTCTGGAATTTATTTAGGGAGTTTCGACCCTGGTTATCATCTCAAGTTTTTGAGTAATGGAACATTCGACGTTTGTAAGATAGAGAGCTTGAAACCAAGGGTCTGGGGGCATGATGGAGAGGAATGGGTTTATGAATCAAATGATATTTCAACCGAGGGGCTCTGTGAAAATTATACTTTACCTCCTGATTGTGCTCCCATTTTTATTGAAGCCAATACCTGGGTCCAAGGTGATGTCCTGGGAAGAGTAACAGTGGTGGCAGCTAAGCTCCCAGATATTCCTGGACAGGAAGCAAAAATTGTAATTTCAGGGGATATAAATTATGTCAGTCAAAATTCAGTTTTGGGATTAATTGGCCAAAAAGATATTTTAATTCCACTTTATTCTCCTGATAGATTAGAAATAAAGGCAGCCCTCCTAGCTCAAAAGGGTCATGTTTTCAGATATTATTATCCTAAATGGTCTCAGGAACCTTATAAGACCTATGCTATCAGAGATTATATCGAGACTTATGGTTCAATCATTACCAATACTATTTGGACTTTTACTTGGGTGGACTCAGAAGGGGATGTAGTTTCAGGTTATGAAGAAACTGAAATGAGCTACAACCCCGATTTAACTTACAACCCCCCACCTTATTTTCCGGTTTCTGGAGAATATGAAATTATTGGCTGGGAGGAAATACAATAAAAATTTCCAATTTCCAATTCCTGTAATATAATTGAATTAGATGCTCAATTTCCTTAATTTAAAACCGGAGGCATTTGGGATGGATATTTCTGACTTGTCTCTAAAAATCATCAAACTCAAAAAAAAGCGAGGAGTTTTAGGTTTGGCTTCTTTTGGAGAGGTAAAGATTAAATCAGGAATAATCGAAGAGGGAGAAATTAAAGACGAAGAAGCTCTGGCAAAAATTATTAGAGAAGCAATTTTAAAAGTAAAAGGGGAAAAATTGAAAACAAAATATCTAGTTTGTTCTCTGCCTGAAGAAAAAGCCTTTTTACAGGTAATTCAGATGCCCAAAATGACAGGAGAGGAGTTAAAAAAGGCAGTCAGGTTTGAAGCGGAAAATTACATTCCTCTACCTGTTGAAGAAACTTATTTAGACTTCCAAATAGTTCAGCCTTTCTACAATCATCTCGACCACCTTGATGTTTTAATTGCTGCTTTACCCAAAAAAACAATAGATCCTTATGTAGTTTCAATTAAAAAAGCTGGTTTTATTCCCAAAGTCTTAGAAATTGAATCTCAGTCAATCTCTCGGGCTTTGGTAAAAAATGAAGTAAGTCCTTTCTCTATTCTTCTAATTGACATAGGAATTAGCAGAACCAGTTTCATCATTTTTTCTGGCCATTCTTTAAGGTTTACCTCATCTATCCCAATTACCTCTCAAAAATTAACTGAAGCCATTTCCAAGAGTTTAGGAGTTGATTCAGCCGAGGCAGAAAAACTAAAAGTAAAGTATGGTATTCAAGCTGATAGAGGGAATATCGGAAAAGAAATTTCCGAAGCATTAATTCCTGCCCTGACCGATTTAATAGAACAAGTTAAAACTCATCTTAGATATTATCAAACTCATACTTTCCATGAGCATCTTCCTCCTGGTGGTGAGAGGGTAGAAAAGATTTTCCTTTGTGGAGGAGGAGCTAACCTTAAAGGATTAGATGATTTTCTTTCTTCGGAATTAAAAATTCCCGTAGAGCTCGGCAATCCCTGGATAAATATTTTACCAAGACCTTTAAAAGAGGTGCCAGAGCTGCCCTATGAGAAATCGCTAAGATATACAACGGCCTTGGGATTGGCTTTAAGAGGAATCAAAGAAAAATAATCTTCAATAAATGTTCAATGAATTTTCAATTCATTTCACCTCTCATAAATCTTTAGATTTATTTCGATGATAAATTTATTGCCGCCACAACAAAAACAAGAACTTTTAGAAGAAGAGAGAATTAAACTAATTTTAATTTTAGAAATTCTTTTGCTGGTTTTTCTTATCTTTCTTTCTTTAATTTTATTTTCAATAAAGATTTACATTTCAGGACAGGCAGAATATCAAAAAATTCTTGCAAATTTAGGGGGAAAAGAGTTTTCTCAGAGTGAGGCTCTTAAAGAGAAACTCAATTCAATTAATCAAGACCTTTTTAAAATAGATTCTTTCTATCAAGGTCAGTTTAATTTAACTAAGTTTCTGGGACGAGTTTCAAAGATTATTCCTGAAGGAATATATTTAAACTCTTTTTCTTATCAAAAGGATGCTTCTCAAATAACCCTTTCTGGTTTTTCTCCGACTGTGGAAGTTTTGGTTGATTTTAAAGAGAATCTTGAAAAACAAGGGGATTTTAAAGAAATTCGTTTTCCCTCCTCTGTCTGGGTTGAATTAGTCGACATTGATTTTGACGTTACTTTTCAAATTACCAAGTAGCTTGTAATTTTTACTTCTATCTAACTATGAATCTAAATAAAAAAATAATTTTTACTTCGGAAATCCCTGGGATAATAGGGTTAATTTTTATCTTTCTAATAATTTATCCATTGTTTAATAATATTAAAAAAAATTCTGAGACTTTTATTTCTCAAAAAAGAGAATTAGCTTTACTAGAGATTGAAATCGAAAACCTGGAAAAATTTGAAAAGATTTACCAGACCCATTACCAAAATTTAGAAAAAATTGATAAATTATTTATTAATCCGGAAATTCCTACAGACATTATTGAATTTGTTGGTTTTCTGAGAAAAATTGCTAAGGATTCTCAGATTTCGATTGATATTTCCTCCTCGACTCCAAAAAAACAAATTGTCGCTGATCCTTGGTCTTCCATAACTTTTCAGGTGGCTTTAAAGGGGAGGTTATCTAATTTTGAGAAATTTCTTGAAAAATTAGAAACCAGCCCTTATTTAATAGAAATTCTTAATTTAAATATTAGGAGATTAACCGAAAAAGGAGTTAAGCCAGAAAAATTTGAAGAATTCTCTCTGGCAGATACTGATATCTCTTTATCGATAAAAGTCTTCACTAAATGAAAATTCCCAAAATAAAATTTAATAAAATTAAAATCTTCTTTAAAAAACTTCCAAGAATTTTAGGGGAGAATACTTTTTTGACTTTCCTGTTTCTTTTATTTTTGTCCCTAATTTTGGGTGGTATTGTTTTCTATAAATACAGTATTTTGGCAGAGAAAGCAGAACCCCAAATCATTAAAAAACCTCTTCAATTTGAAGAAAAAACCTACCAAAAAATATTAAATGAATGGGAGGCCAGGGGAAGAAGATTTGAAGAAACTGAATTAAAAGAATACCCCGATCTCTTTAGGTAAGGCGAAGAGAACTCCGTCCTCTTCTTCACCCTTCGCCTGCGGCTCGGGTAGGCGAAGATAACTCCGTCCTCTTCTTTAACTTCGCTTCCTACAGAAGCTCGTTGACTAAAGTAAGGATTTTAGGTAGAATGATTGGGTAAAAATGCCCTCATAGTTCAATGGATAGAACACAGGGTTTCTAACCCTGGAATAGAGGTTCGACTCCTCTTGAGGGCACATAGTAGTCTGTCGGTATCAAATACCGACAGACTACGGACAGACATATTGATAAATTTATGGTGGTCGTAGCTTAATGGCAAAGCTCCTGACTGTGGCTCAGGTGATGGGAGTTCGATTCTCCTCGACCACCCAAAGTTCGAATAAAAAAAGCAGCCTTAGGGCTATTTTTAATTCGTGTGGGCGCATTTCTAGTGTGCTTTTTAGATGCTACTTTTTCTCTTCTAATGTTACTTTTAAATCTATCTCTTTCTTTTCTCTTAAGATTTTGAAAGCGACCTTCTCACCGATTTTGAATTTCTGTAGAATGTTCGCTAAGGGATTTTTTTTAGTAATCTTTTTTCCTTCAATTTCTAAGATTATATCAAATTCTTTAATTCCTGCTTTTTCAGCTGTTGAATCTTTAATTACTGCTGTCTCTCCTAACCTTTCCCTCATAACTAAAGCCCCATAATCAACCGGTAGTTTATTTTGTTCAGCTATCTGTTTGTTCAAAATAATATATCTTATTCCCAGGAATGGTCTTTTAATTTTTCCATATTTTTTAACTTCTTTCAGGTCTTTTTTGGCATAGTTAATCGGAATAGCAAAACCAAGGTTTTGGGCTCCCATAACCATAGCCGTATTAATTCCAATTACCTCACCTGTCATATTGACCAAGGGACCTCCTGAATTTCCAGGATTAATAGCAGCATCAGTTTGAATTAAACCTTTTAACCTGGAAGCTTCTCGGGAGAGACTACTATAGGCAGCAATAAACCGGGATAATCCCGAAACAATTCCGGCTGAAATTGTATCATGAAATTCTCCTAAAGGATTCCCAACAGCAATGACTTCTTCTCCAAGTTCAATTTTATCTGAATTACCCAATTCTAAATAAGGGCAATTTTTTTCTTTGATTTTCAGAATAGCAATATCGTTAATTGGATCCCGGGAAATAACTTTGGCTGGATATTTTTTGGTTGGCTCTAAAATAACAGTATAATCGGCTTCAGGGTCAGATACAACATGTTGTGAGGTTAAGATATGACCATCGCTTGAGATAATAAAAGCAGAACCTCCCCCAATTTTTGTTTTTTCCTTTCTCCCTTTTTTTATTCTGGGGACAATAAAGCTCTTTTCGCCAGAAGGAAAAAAATAAAAACCATCTACTTTTGGCAAATCTTTGGAAATAATAACAGTAATTACTGCTGGGCAAACCTTTTTTGCTACTTTAATAATAGGTGACTTTTCTGTCATAGATTTATTTTATCATCAAACTCTATTGTCAACAAGCAGAAAATTTGCTACCCTTATATTAGAAATTAAAAATTATTGTTTTTGCCCCTGTAGCTCAATGGATTAGAGTACAGGTTTCCTAAACCTGGGATATAGGTTCAACTCCTATCAGGGGCACCTCGGAAATTAAAAATGAAGAGGGCCCGTGGTATAGAGGTAACACGCGACTATGGCATAGTTGAGTCCGGGGTTCAATTCCCCGCGGGTCCAAAAAAGGCCGGAGTAGCTCAGTGGTAGAGCACTTCTCTGAAAAAGAAGGGGTTTCGTGGGTTCGATTCCCACCTCCGGCACAAACGCGGGAGTAGTTCAGTGGTAGAACGTCTCGTTGCCAACGAGAAGATCGCGGGTTCGACTCCCGTCTCCCGCTCCAAGGCCAACCCTTGACAAGCTATTGTGGATAAGCTAATATGTTAAAACCCCCTTTCGGGGGTTTTAAGATGAGTACGAACTTAAATTATCAGGATATTTCCCCTGATGAGGGAAAGTCTCGTGTTTCCATCCCTCTATCGGGGCTTACTATTCTGATTATTATAGTAATTGTTGGAATTTTAGTCGGGATTTTACTAATTTTTGAGCCCGCAACAAAAAATGCTGAGGCTAATTTAGTTGAGGGCGAAGAGGATAAATCCTTTTCTTCCCCTTTCGCTGTTGCTCGGGAGGGCGAAGAAAATAGATTTTCTTCTTCCCCTTTCGCTGTTGCTCGGGAGGTTGAGATTAAAGAAATATCCCAGGTCTTAGAGAAAGGATTGCCTCTTTTACAAGGAAATAGTCTTTTAGCAATTTCTACTCCTTCTAATCCAGAACCTCAAACCGTCAAAAAAATAAGGGTAGTTATTACTGCTTATTCTAGTACGATAGATCAAACCGACTTAGATCCTTTTGTAACTGCTGCCGGTACCTGGGTTAGAGAAGGAATTGTTGCTAACAATAAGTATCCCTTTGGAACAGAAATTAGGATTCCAGAAATCTATGGTGAGAAAGTTTTTGTGGTTGAAGATAGAATGAGTTGGAAAAAAGGGAAATATCATATTGATATTTGGTTTCCTTCTTATTGGGAAGCCCTAAATTTTGGAACAAAGAGAACCTACATTGAGGTTTTGGAAAGTTAACTTAAAAATGAAAAAAGCCCCGCGAGAAATCTCGCGGGGCTTTTTTTGTGTGCCGCGGGTGGGACTTACATCGATAATTAAACGAAGAGAGTCTTGGATGTTGCTCGTTGATTTAAATGCCAACCGATTTTTGAGGGATAATTTTGTTTTATATAACCACGCCTTTTAATTGATTTCCATTTCTCAAAAACTTGCCGTTTACGCGAGAGATATAAAGTTGGATTATTCCCATACATAAATTCAGCTATTTTTTCACAATCATCAATATAAAAGTAAATCGTATATAAAGGAATTTTTCCTTTCTTATGTTCTTCCTTATGAATTGTTTTTAAAGAAATTTTCAAATTTTTGCAAAGTTTCTGATTAAAATCAGTAATAAAAGGTAAACTAGAACTTACAAATCCAGCTTTAATTTGGGGGACTTTATTGACATTGTAAATATAAATAGAGCCATCACCGTCAAAAAATCCCCGAACAAAATCAGGAAAATATTTATCCGGAACTTTTATTGGATACAAATTATAAGTTTTTCTGGGTTGAATTCCTAAATTCAATAAATCTTTAGTTATTATATGGTTACGAATTTGTAATTGATATCCGTTATTATCCGCTTTTCGAGATTTTTTACTAATCTTATGTTCAGATTCTAGTGTTTCTTTAAGCAAATATAAGTGCTTCAAATCAACAGAAGTTATATTTAATGTAAAAGGATGGCTTTTTCTATCTTTACTTATTGCAATACAACCATCGGCTACAATATAACCTAAAACATAACTCATCTCGGAGTTCCATTTTTTAAAGAAGTTTTGGTTAATGTGCCTTGTATATACATTTCCCATATTTTAAAAAATGTGCCGGGGGCGGGAGTCGAACCCGCACGGACTTTTTTAAGTCCAAGGGGTTTTAAGCCCCTCGAGTCTACCATTTCTCCACCCCGGCGAGGCCACGGTCGGATTTGCACCGACGTATACCTCTTTTGCAGAGAGGCGCCTTAGCTACTTGGCTACGTGGCCATAACTCGCATTTTAACAATTTTTAAACCTTTTTCAAGGATTCTTACTATTCTTTATTTTTTCTAAAATCTCTTCGACCCTTCCGGCTTCAACTGTTTCTCTCTCTTCTAGGAATCTAATCCGAGGAACCGGCCTCATTTTTAATCTTCTATTAATTTTTTGTTGTAACTCGTAAATTTTCTGATTTAAAGTTTTCAAGACCAGTTGCTCTTTATCTTCCGGCACCGTACTAATAAAAACCTTACTTTCTCTCAAATTGGGCGATGTATCAACCTTGGTGATGGTTACTAAAATATCTTTTGGACGCCACCCTCCCTCCTCCCAATCAGTCTCTCGCAAAAGAATCTGGGAAAGCTCCTTTTTTATGAGTTGGTTAACACGCTGAATGCGCTTAGACATACTACGATTTATCGGAGCACATAACAACTTATGTGCTCGATTTAAAGTTCTCCTTTTTTCCTCTCTTCAGCATAAATTATTAAAACATCATCCTCTTCAATTTTGATATCTCCTTCATATAATAGACCGCATTCCTCTCCCTTTTTAACTCTTTCTGCGTCTTTTTTGTTTCGCTGGAGATTAATAATCCTTCCCTGACCGACCTTTTCTTCTCCCCTAAAAATTTCAACTAATGCCCCTTTTTTAATTTCTCCCTCAATAACTTTTCCTCCTAAAATTTGGCGATTTTTCTCAGTTCTAAAAATTGCTGAAATCTTAACCTTTCCGAAATCAACTCTGACCACTTCTGGCTTAATAATTTTTTCCATTATTTTCCGAACTCCCTCAACTAATTCATAAATTACTTCAAATCCTATTATTTTAATTTTTTCTCTTTCAGCTAACAGCTGAGCAATTGGATTTGTTTTTACTCGAAAAGCTAAAACTTGAGCCTTAGCCCCTTTGGCTAACTTAATGTCAGATTCATTTGTCTCGCCGACCTCAGATTTTAGAATTCTTAAGGCAACTTTTTCTTGGGGAAGTTCCTTTAGAACTTCTTCAATAGCTTCAAGCGATCCCAAGACATCAGCTTTTAAAATTAAATTTAAGACTCTTTGCGAGGGCTTAACAGAAAATGCTGGTGAAACTTTTTTTTCTGGTTTTTGAAGATGATTTTTAGCCAATTCAATATCAGAAAAAACTCTAAATTTCTCTCCGACCTTAGGAACATTTTCAAAGCCAAAAACAACTACCGGCATTGAAGGAGAAGCTTCTTTTAAAGCAATCTCTTGAAAATTTTCTAAGTTTTTCACTTTTCCAAAACAAGAATCAGTTCCAATGATATCCCTTGGTCTTAAAATTCCATTATCTAAAAGTAAGGTAGCGGTTGGTCCTCTCTGGGGATCCAAATAGGCCTCAATTACTGCCCCTTCAGCTGGCATTGCTATATTTCCTTTTAATTGCTCCATCTCAGCCACCAGTAATATTAATTCCAAAAGGCCTTCAATTCCTTGACCGGTCTTTGCTGAAACCTTAGTTGAGGGAACTTTCCCTCCCATTGACTCAACCAAAATATTCTCTTGGGATAATTCTCTTTTAACTCTTTCTGGGTCAGCTGTAGGTTTATCAATTTTATTTATTGCCACAATTAAGGGCAGACCTGATTTTTTAATATGGGATAAAGCTTCTTTTGTCTGAGTTTTTACTCCTTCATCAGCCGCCACCACTAAAATGGCAATATCAGCAACTTTGGCTCCCCTGGAACGCATGGCTGAAAAGGCCTCATGACCGGGTGTATCAATAAAAGTAATTGATTTTCCCTGATGCTCAATCTCATAAGCTCCAATATGTTGGGTAATTCCTCCTGCTTCTCTTTCAATAATTTTTAGGTCTTTAATTGCTTCAAGTAAACTTGATTTTCCATGATCGATATGGCCTAAAACTACTACTATTGGTGGACGAATTATTAAATTTTCCTTTTTTTCTGCAATCATAATTAAAAAAGGGCGTTCTTTATCTATTAATTTTTGTCTTTGAAAGCTCATACAGTTTCCATAGCTTTTTCGATGGCTGATTTCTCTTCCTTAGATAAAGAATATTTTGAAAGGCTTGCTTTTACTGATTTTCCGTAAATTCTGTTTCCTTCCCGGGTATAAAGACTGGTGATTACTATTCCGTCATTATTTCCATCAAGCAAAGCAATAGAAAAACTTTGGTCACTCCCCACTTCTGAGAAAGGATTAAATCTTACTATGCCGACTTTCTGAATTGAAAACTTACTTTCTTCTTTTAGATTCTCTAATTCTTTTGAAAGTTTTTCAAAGCTTTTCTCCAAATTCTTAAAATAAGCCAAAATCTCCCTAAAGTTCTCTGGCTCCTTTTTTCTTTTTTTAAAAAAATTGAACATTGAAATAAATTGAAAATTGGCGAAGAGAACTTTGTTCTCTTCTTTAACCTTCGCACTTCGTGCTCGGTTCATTGAACATAATTTTCTTTTCTTATACTCTTTTGTTTAATCATTTTGTTTCTTTGCCACTACCAGAACACCATGCATTTTCGACATTTTTTCCAGAAAACCTGTCTCAATCAATCTTGTTTTCTTTTTTGCTATTTTCAAAGACAAACCATAGAAAATATCTGAAACTCTTATAGAAAACTCTGGTGCTCTGCTTAAAAAGAAAACCGTTAGCTTATCAAAAAAATGGCTCTTTGTCCTTAGGCCATGTTCGCTAATTGCAATAATTTTCAATTTAGCCCGGGACAACTTCTCTATCAGCTCTTTAGCTCCGTATCTCCTCATATGGCCACAAGCTTTGTCAAAATCATTATACAAACTTTTCTGAAGAGGCACTGAAAAAATAAACTTCCCTTTGTTTTTCAAAATTCTTCCTACCTCATTTAAGACTCGTTGGTCATTCGCAATATGTTCTAAAACATCAAAGCCGCAGACTAAATCAAAATACTGATCAGGAAAAGATGTGCCTTCTAGAGAAGATTTCATAGCATTTGCGCCCAATTCTTTTAAGCGATTTGTCGCCTCTCCGTTAGTATCCAGAAAGACAGAAGCAAAAAATGGAAGCTTGGGACGCGCCCCAGACCCGAATTCGAGCAACCTATCTTTTGGTTTAATAAATTTTCTCAAAATCTGCCATTCGGGATATTCTTTATAATCCCTGACCCTAACAGCTCGCCATAACTTGTCGTATAACAATTCATTATTAAGTATTTCCATATTTTTTAGCGGTGGGGGTGAGATTCGAACTCACGGTGGCCTTGTTGACCACAATGGTTTTCGAAACCATCCCTTTAAACCACTCAGGCACCCCACCACTTCTCTACACGATGAAGCGTTTCGCACTGTTTTGATTTTTAAATCATCTTTAAGATACCATTTTTTTATTTAAAAATCAATAAAAACCTCGAATTCGAGGTTTTTGGTGGGCACTACAGGATTTGAACCTGTGACCTTCGCGATGTAAGCGCGACGCGCTAAACCACTGCGCCAAGTGCCCCCGTTAAATTTGTTTTATAAATCTATTAAATTGTGGGCGAGGAGGGACTCGAACCCTCACGCCAAAATGGCCTACGCACCTCAAGCGTAGATGTCTGCCTGTTCCATCACTCGCCCATTTTTTCTTTAATTTCTTTAGGTTTTTCTGTTTTTTCTTTCTTTTCTTCGATTGGTTTTTCTTTAACTACGGACTCGGTAAATTCTTTTGTTTTCAATCTCGCCTTTCTTCCTTTAACCTTTCTTAAATAATAAAGTTTTGCTCTCCTTACTCTCCCTCTTTTTATAATTTCTATCTTTTCTATGGTAGGGGAGTGGAAAGGGAATGTTTTTTCTACTCCAATTCCTGAAATTACTTTTCTTACTGCAATTGTAGATCCAATTCCTTTACCATGTTTTTTAGCAATCACCAGTCCCTCGAAGGTCTGTATTCTTTCTTTATATTCTTTTGTTACAGATGATTTACTTTTCTTTGAAACTTCTTTGATTTTTTGATAAATCCGAACAGTATCACCCGGTCGAATATCGGGTAAGTTAGTCTTTAATTGGGATTTAATAAAAGTCTCAAGTTTTGTAGCCATAATTAATTTTCAATCAATGTTGAATCTTTAAACTTTCAAACATTTAAGAATTTAAAATTCATTTAAAATTTATCATTCAGCATTTAAAATTCCTAATACACGTTTTAGTTCTTTTGGTAAACCTGACTTGAATTCTTTAACTTGGTTGCTTGGTAATTGAATTTTAAGATAGGTGGCGTGTAAAAATTGTCTTTTTAATTCTTTAGGGCAGGGCTGGTTTTTAAATCCATATAGTTTGTCACCGGCTATGGGGTGTCCCAAATAAGCAAAATGGGTTCTAATCTGATGCTTCCTGCCCGAAAGAGGCTTAACCTCAATTAAATCATAATCTTTAAATCTTTGCAACACTTTATATTTGGTAACAGCAATTCTTTTTCCTTGGGAGCCTGGTTCATGAGGCAAGTATACTTTTTGTTTCCTTCTGTCTCCTGGTGAGCGGCCAATAAGGGTTTCAATTACCCGAGCCGCAGGCGAAGAAAACTCTGTTTTCTTCTTTACCTCCGCTTTCATAAATGAAAGCTTGGTGGGTGAAGAAGAGGATTTATCCTCTTCGCCTACACCTTTATTATTTTTCAGATTGCCGATTGCCAGGGCTAAATATTTCTTTCTTACTTTTCTGTTTTTAAATTGTTCTTGCAAGAAATCTAAGGCCCTATCGTTTTTCGCTATCAATAAAACTCCCGAAGTGTCTTTATCTAATCTGTGAACCCTTTTTTTAAAGTCGTCAGAATTTACCCCTGCTGGTTTATCAATTACTAAAACATTTTCATCTTCATAAAGAATATTAAACTTCATGTGGGCGCTGAGGGATTTGAACCCACGACCTTCTCGATGTCACCGAGACGCGCTAAACCACTGCGCCAAGCGCCCTTGGGGTGCGCGTGGCAGGGATTGAGCCTGCGACCTCGGCTTTATAAGAGCCGCGCTCTACCACTGAGCTACACGCGCATTTATACTTGTCTAATTTTTACTTTTACTGGCTTTTCAGTTTTTGGCAAGGATTTCTTGTAGGCTGTTTTCCTTTCTCCTTTAATTAAACTCTCAAATTCCTCTTTTTCAATGGTTTCTTTTTTAATTAAAGTTTTGGCAATCTTTTCAAGCAACTTTTTGTTTTTAGTTAAAATCTTTTTAGATTTCTGTTCAGCATCTTTAATAAACTTTGCTACTTCTTTATCAATCTGAGCAGCAACTTTTTCAGAGTAATTTCTTTGTTCTGAGATTTCTTTTCCCAAAAAGACAAGTTCTTCCTTTTCACCAAAAGAAACAGGTCCTAAAGCAGACATACCGTATTCTTTAACTAATTTTCTGGCTAAATCAGAAGCCCTTTTTAAATCATTAGCTGCTCCGGTGGTAATTTCTTTAAATTTCAATTTTTCAGCGCAGTATCCACCGAGTAGAGTTGCCATTTCAGCTAAAAATTCTTTTTTGGTCTTAATTTTTCTTTCCTCAACTGGCATTTTTAAAGTGTAGCCAGCAGCTGGCCCCCGGGCAACAATTGAAATTTTCCTAACCGACTCAGCTTCTGGCAGAGAAGCAGAAACCAAAGCGTGGCCTGCTTCATGAAAAGCAGCAATTTCTTTTTCTTTTTTGGATAAGATATGACTTTTTCTTTCAGGACCCAATAAAACTTTTTCAATTGATTCTAAAAACTCTTCTTGATAAATTTGATTTTTATTTCTTCTGGCAGCTAAGATCGCTGCTTCATTAACTACATTAGCTACATCAGCTCCGGAAAATCCTGGGGTACGCTCTGCAATTTCTCTTAAATTAACATTTAAGGCTAAGGGTTTCCCTCGACAGTGAATTTTTAAAATTTCTTCTCGGTCATTAATATCAGGCATATCTAGGACTACTTTCCTATCAAATCGGCCAGGTCTCAACAGGGCAGGGTCGAGGACGTCCGGGCGATTTGTAGCCGCGCAAACTATTAATTTTGTGTCTCTTTCAAAACCATCCATTTCCACTAAAATTTGATTTAGCGTTTGTTCTCTTTCGTCATGTCCTCCGCCAATTCCAGCTCCCCGGTGTCTGCCAATAGCGTCAAGCTCATCAATGAAAACAATTGAAGGAGCCGCTTTTTTAGCAGTAGCAAATAAATCTCTCACTCGGGAACTCCCAACCCCAACAAACATTTCGACGAATTCAGAACCGGCGATTGAAAAGAAAGGTACGCTAGCTTCTCCTGCTACGGCTCTTGCTAATAAAGTTTTACCAGTTCCAGCTGCCCCCATTAATAGAACTCCTCTTGGTATCCGTGCTCCCATTGCTAAATATTTTTTGGGATTTTTTAAGAAATCAACGATTTCTTTTAATTCTTCTTTTGCTTCTTTTAGACCGGCCACATCTTTGAAAGTAATTTTTTCTTTTGGATGACCTTCTGCTCCAAAAAGCCGGGCTCTGGCTTTGGTAAAACTAAATGCCTGAGTAGCTCCAGCTTTTGCCTGGCGGAGGATAAAAAAGAAAAAGAAACCAAAAAGTAAAAGAGGCAGCAAACCAAGGAGCAAAAGAGGTCCCAGCCAAGAGAAAACCCCTTGCTTTTCTTCTTTAATGTCGGTCTCTACTTTGTTTATTTTTTCTTCATTTACTCCATAGGCTATCAGGGTTTCTCGAAGACCGGCTTCTGGCTCTTTTCTTGATTTTGCTTTGGTTTCATCATGATATTCAATAGAAAGTCCTGAGCCGAAGGCAGTAATTTTTTTAACTTTCTCCTGATTAACTTCTTCAACTAATTGAGTTAAAGAAATTTCTTTTTCTTTTTCAAGAGGTGAAATAAATAAGGTAAAGATACCCGAGATAATCAGGAGAATTAAAATTACGAAAATAAAATTTTTAATTAAATTCTTCATTTAGTGAGGTTTAATTTATTAAACCGAAGCTGGAGATGAAGCTTTAGCTTCATGGACTTTCCACTAATTTTAAACTCATTCGGTGTTCTTTTGGGTCAATTGATAAAATCTGAAAATCATATTTTTTATCAATCTCTAAAATTTCTTCCATTTTAGATTTTGTTCCAAATTCGGAAATATGGACCAGTCCTTGGATTTTTGGGGTAATCTGAATAAAGGCACCAAAAGGATTAAATTTAGTTACCTTAGCCGAAACCTTATCGCCTTTTTTATATTTTTTCTCAATATTTTTCCAGGGATCTCTCTTTAGAGCTTTTAAAGATAAAAAGACTTTATTATCTGAAATTTCAATAATCTTTGCTCGAATTTTTTGCCCAACCTTGACAATTTCAGAAGGGTCCTGAACTATTGCCCAATCAAATTCGGAGATATGGATTAAACCCTCTAGCCCTTTGCCAAAAACCATGAAAGCTCCAAAGTCAACCAGCCCGCTAATTTCTCCCTCAACTGTATCTCCTACTTTATAGCCCTTTAAAGACTCTTTTATTTTCTCAATTTCTTTTGCTTTTTCAGATAAAATAAGAACCCGTTTCCCTTCACCCGGCAGAATCTTGTTTCTTGCTCTACTCGAAATAAATTTTCTCTCTTTTTGGGAAAGATTAAGGATTTTTACTTCCAATTCTTTTCCTATAAATTTTTGAAGCCCTCTTAAAATTTTTAATGAATCTCCTCCTTCGACCCGAGGATAGTGTTCTGGAGATAATTGTGATACTGGCAAAAAAGCAGGAGTCCCTAAAATCTCTGTCAGTAATCCTCCCTTATTTGCTCCCGAAATTTTAACTTTCACGGTCTCATTTTTTTCTTTTTTTTCTTTGAGGGCTTCCCAGGTGAGTTCTTGTCCAGCTTGTTTTAAAGATAATTCAATATAGCCTTCTTCATTTTCGAGATCTACTATTTTTACAAAAATACTATTACCAATTTTTAAATCTTTTAAACTATTCTTAGCTTCTTGGAACTCTTTTCCATAAATTATTCCTGTTCCCAGGGGCCCTAAATCTAAAAAAACAGACGAGCGTCCTTTACCAATAATTTGGCCCTCAAGAATTTCACCAACTTTCGGTGGCTTCAATAAATTATTTTTTTCAAAAATATCCTTCATATTACGGATTATAACGAACTTTATTGATTTTTTCAAGAGTTATGATAAAATTAAGTAATGCAAATTACTTGGTACGGTCAATCTTGCTTTAAAATAATAACTAACCAAAAGAAAAACAACCCGGTAAATATTGTTATTGACCCCTTTGATGAGACTCTTGGGTTAAAACTTCCTTCAATAGAGGCTGATATTTTATTAATCACTCATCATGATAATTCTAAGACAATAAAAAGCAATCCCTTTTTAATCGATGGCCCGGGAGAGTATGAGATAAAAGAAATCTTCCTTCAGGGGATTTTCTCTTTCCACGATGATTCTCAGTGAAGGCAGAGAAAAAACAATACTATTTATACCATTGCCACAGAAGAAATGAAACTTTGTCATCTCGGAGATATTGGCCAAAAAGAGTTGGCCCCAGACCAACTCGAAAAAATCAATAACATTGATATTTTAATGATTCCAATCGGAGGAGTTTATACCATTGACTCAAAGACAGCTGCAAAGATAATTTCTCAAATTGAACCTAAAATTATAATTCCAATGCATTACCAAATTCCAAAATTAAAGTTAAAACTGGAAGGAGTTGATAAATTTTTAAAAGTGATGGGAATGAAAAGACCAGAGACCTTAAATAAATTATTAATTAAGAAAAAAGATTTATCAGAAGAGGGGATGAAAGTGGTGGTATTAAAACCCTAAATGTTACAAAAACTTCGAAATCAACCAGAATATATAAGGAAGATAATCCTTTGGTTAGTAGTTGTTATAATTTCGTTAGGGCTTCTGATTTGGTGGGTAAAGACCTCTCAACAAAGAATAAAAAGCTTTGAAGCAGAAGGTCTTCAAAAAGAATTTAAAATACCTTCTTTTAATAAAAAATTAAAAGAATCGCCAAAATTAGAAACATCAAAGATCAATGAAGGGTAACTCTCAAAAATCAACTGAAATAGGATATATCAAGCCCCGGGAGATAACTGAGGAGATGAAAGAAAGCTATATTGACTACGCCATGTCGGTAATTGTTTCTCGGGCTTTACCCGATGTTAGAGATGGATTAAAGCCAGTTCATCGGAGAATTTTGTACACAATGCTGGAAGAAGGTTTGCGGCACGAGGCGAAGTTTAGAAAATCGGCGACAGTAGTGGGTTCTGCGCTCGGTCGCTACCATCCTCACGGAGACCAAGCCGTTTATGATGCGGCAATTAGAATGGCCCAAGACTTTTCTTTAAGATACCCTTTAATTCAAGGTCAAGGCAACGTGGGATCGGTAGATGATCCCTCAGAATTTGCTGCCATGCGTTATACGGAAATGAGGCTTTCAAAAATTGGCGAAGAGACGCTTAAAGGCATTGAAAAAAATACAGTTGATTTTGTTGATAATTATGATGCTACCAGAAAGGAACCTACTGTTTTGCCCTCTCCCTTGCCTCAGCTTTTATTGAATGGTTCTTTGGGGATTGCCGTTGGTATGGCTACTAACATTCCTCCTCATAATCTTTCGGAAGTCTCAGATGCTGCCATTTATTTAATAGACCATCCCAAAGCCACCACCGAAGACCTCTTTAAATTTATTAAGGGACCGGATTTTCCAACTGGAGGAATAATTTATGACCAGAAAGAGATAATTACTGCCTATTCTCAAGGAAAAGGGCCGATAGTTATGAGAGGCAAGGCAGAAGTCCTTGAAACTAAAAAGATGGGTCGCCTCCGAATTATAATCAGTGAAATTCCTTTTCAGGTTCAAAAGTCATCCTTGGTAAAACAATTCGCTGATTTAGTTCAGCAAAAGAAGGTTGAGGGAATTAAAGATATTAGGGATGAATCAGACAAAGAAGGAATGAGAATCGTCATCGATTTAAAGTCAAATGCTTATCCCAAAAAGATTTTGAACCGTCTTTATAAATTTACTGATCTTCAAAAAACTTTTTATCTAAACATGTTAGCCCTGGTAGAAAGAATCCAGCCCAGAGTCTTACCCTTGAACGAAGTCTTAAATTACTTCATTTTACATCGAAAAGAAGTAATATATCTGAGAACGAAGTTTGATTTAGAAAAAGCTAAAGAGAGAACCCATATTTTAGAAGGATTAGATAAATGTCTAACCAAAATCGATGCTGTTATTAAAACAATTAAAGCTTCGGCTGACCGCGGAGAGGCCCAGAAAAATCTTATAAAACGATTTAAATTAACTGAGATTCAAGCTAATGCTATTCTGGAGACAAAGCTTTCAGCTCTGGCCAAACTTGAGCGCAAAAAAATTGAAGAGGAGTTAATTCAAAAAAGAAAAGAGATTCGAGAATTAACAGCAATCCTAAGAAGCGCTCAAAAAATAAAAGAGGTTATTAAAAAAGAATTGAAGGTTTTAAAAGAGAATTTTGGGGATGAAAGAAGAACAAAAGTAAGTACTCAAAAAATTGGTGAGCTGTCTTTAGAAGATTTAATCCCTGAAGAAGAGACAATTATTACCTTAACCCAGGGGGGCTACATTAAAAGAATAAATCCTACTGTTTATAAAATTCAAAGAAGAGGAGGTAAGGGAATTTTAGGGATGAAAACCTTACAAGATGACATTGTTGAGCATTTTCTTTTAGCTAATACCCATGATTCTTTATTTTTCTTTACTGATTCGGGAAAAGTCTTTAGGACTTTTGTTTATGAAATTCCTGAAGGAGCTCGAGTGGCCAGGGGTCGAGGTCTTCTCAATTTTCTGGAAATAACTCCAAAAGAAAAAGTTTTATCTATTTTTCCCTTAGGGAAAGCAGATTCTGAGCAGGGTATAAAATATTTAGCAATGGTTACCCAAAATGGTATAATTAAGAAAACTAAACTTGAGGAATTTAAAAATGTTCGAAAATCAGGATTAACCGCCATAACTCTTAAAAAAAATGATTTGTTGAAGAAAGTTTGTAAAAGTACCGGCCAGGATGAGGTAATTTTGACGACAAAAAAAGGGCAGACCATCCGATTTAAAGAACAAGATATTAGGGAAATGGGAAGGCAGGCCGCGGGTGTAAAAGGAATTAGACTAAGAAAAGGAGACAAGGTAGTGGGGATGGACATAATAAAATTAAAAATTAAAGATAAAAAAGAAAAAACTATCGATAAAAAGAAAAAAAATTATTTATTGGTGGTGACTGAGAATGGATATGGGAAAAGAACTGATTTAAGAGAGTACAGATTACAGAAGAGGGGAGGTTCAGGAATTAAAACAGCGAAAATAATTTCAAAAACCGGGGATTTGATAGCTTCCAAGATTTTGTCAGGATTGGAAGAGGATTTAATCGTCATTTCTCAGAAAGGACAGGTGATAAGAACTAAAATAGCCACTATTGCAAAATTATCAAGGGCTACTCAAGGAGTGAAAATAATGAGATTAGAGGCAGGAGACCGGGTGGCTTCATCTGTATATATTTAAAATGGAGGGTTTTCTAAATCCAAATAAAGTATTAAATAATGTTAATTTGCGAGAAGATATGATAGCTTGTGATTTTGGTTCAGGTAGCGGCGGTTGGGTTATTCCTTTGGCTAAAAGATTGGAGGAAGGGAAAATCTATGCCATTGATATCTTAGAGGAGCCGCTTTCCGCTCTTCAAAGCAGGGCAAAACTGGAGAAAGTTTTAAATATTGAGACAATTCGCGCCAATGTAGAAAAAAAGGTGGATATTATTGAAAAAAGTTGTGATTTAGTTTTAATGACCAACCTTTTGTTTCAGATAGAAAATAAAAAAAGGGTCTTTTCTGAAGCAAAAAGAATTTTAAAAAAAGGAGGAGAAATTTTAGTTGTTGATTGGTTGCCCAAAGTCTCTCTCGGTCCTCAAAAAGGAAGAGTTTCTGCAGATTCAGTCAAAAAAATGGCAAAAGATGTTAAATTGAAGCTTAAAAAGGAATTTACAGCCGGAGCTTACCATTATGGTTTAGTATTTACTAAAAATTAGAAACGGAGTAAAACCCCGTAGTGAATTTTTGACTCACTCCGTGATATAGGTTTTCAAACCTTGTCAAAAATCTACTACGGGGTAAAATAAAAAAATGGAAAAGATATTTTTATTAATTTTTATTGGAACTTTAATCTTACTACCCACTTCTGTTTTAATGGCTCAGATTATTGAAATTGAAAATCCATTAGAAGCTGAGAGTTTCGAAGACCTTCTTAATGCAATCGTCAATTTTATTTTCTATGTTGGTGTCGCCATAGCTCCCATAATGATAATGATTGCTGCATTTTTCTTTCTTACGGCCGGCGGAGACCCCAAAAGAGTTGATACAGCTAGGCAAATAATTTTATGGACAGTAATCGGCCTAGCTATTATTTTACTTGCCAAGGGCCTGATTTCTGTGTTAAGAGAAATAATAGGAGTTTCGGTACCTAAAACTCCCCCACAACCCCCCAAATTGTAATTAGCTTCTGATTAAAAATAAGATTTTTAAAAAGCAAAGGTCGAGTAAAAAAACTTAAAAATATAAAGGGTAAAAATGAAAAAAATCTTTTCAGCTCTGGTTTTATTAAGTACTTTAGTTTTCTTATTTTTACCAGTAGTGGCTACTGCCCAAGTACCTCCTGAGTCGTGCACGATGAAACGAACGATAGTACTCAAGGATTTCACCTGTTCAGAAGGAGACCTGATTAAGTTAGACGGAGAAAGGGCAATCTGCTGTCTATTAAATACTATCTATAATGTCACTGATTGGATATTTGTTTTTTTGGTAGCCCTTGCCACCGTCTTTGTAATTCTGGGAGCTATTTTTCTTCTGACCGCTGCTGGCGCGCCTGATAGAATAGCTAGTGGAAGAAATTATATCATTTATGCAATGGTTGGACTGGCCCTTGGCTTTGTAGCCAAAGCTATTCCGGCTATTGTTAAACTTATAACCGGCATTACATAGAAAGGAGCGAAATTTTAAATTTTCTTAACGACAACAAAAAAGAATAATTTTTTGTATATTTTTATTGAGATGGAATAATTAAAGTGCTGGGGTGACGGAATTGGTAGACGTAATAGCTTTAGGAGCTATCGATCGCAAGATCATAGGAGTTCGAATCTCCTCCCCAGCACCAAAAAGCCACTGCGCTGAGCGCAGTGGCTTTTTGGTGCTGGAAAAGGAAGAAAATTATTTATTCTTTAACTATTATTTTCTTTTCCTTTTCTCTTTCAATTTTTGGTATTCTTATAACTAAAATCCCTTCGGTCATTGAAGCTTCAGCTTGGGAGACGTCAGCTTCTACTGGTAAAATAATCTCTTTTGAAAATGGTCCCCAATAGCATTCCTGATAAAAATAATTTCTTTCTTCATCTTTAACTGGTCTTTCCCGCTTCCCCCTTATTATCACTACGTCTCCTTGGCCAGAAATATTTATGTCTTCTGGCTTTAAGCCAGCAATAGCAGAGAGAATAACAAGCTCTTTCTCTGTTTGATAAACATCAACCGCCAACTCTCCTTCTGGCTCAAACCACTTTTCTTTTTTAATTTTTCCTTCTTTTATTTCTTCCTGAACCTCTAGCTTGGATTTACTAAGTTTCTTTTTAACTTTTAATCTCTTTTTGTCTTTTGACTTTTCTTTTGTTTGACCAGATTCCTCCAAGCTTTTGGCAACAAAATTTGGAGGGACAGGCTTTTCTTTTTCAATCTCCATTCCTTTTTTTAATTTTTCGAGAAAAGACATAAAAGTATAATTCGTAGATTAGGATAATTTACTTAATTTTACAGCAGCTCCCCATTTTTTTAACTTTTTGAAACCAAAAGAAATAACAATGGCAAGACCAATTAAAATAATTATAGGTATTATAAGCCTTACCTCTTCTTTCATCACTATTATAGAAAAATTATAGAGGCCATGCAAGACAATAGCTATTCCCAACCCTATTAAAATTAATTTCCCTCGTTTTTTTGTTTCAAAAAAAGATAAACCCAGAAAATAACCCACTAATCCCGAGCAAAGAGCATGTAAAAATGTTGCTCCGACAAAACGGAGAGATATAAGGGCTAAAGCTTCTCCTATCAGAAAAGCGGGACCCAAGGGAAATAAAATCAGAACATTTTCCAAAGCGGCAAAACCCAGGGCGGCAATTATCATGTAAAGCATGGCGTCCAACGGCTCATCAAACTCTGGATTATTTAAGACTTTTTCTTTAATTACTAAATATTTTATAGTTTCTTCAATTAAAGCTACTCCAATAAAAATAGTTAAGATGGTGATAAGAATTGAAGAAAGATTTGTTCCTACCCATTTAGAAATGAGTGGGCTTAATTTATTAAAGACCTTAAAAACTCCCAGTTCTATTAAAGCTGCTGGAACGGCTGCCAGCATTCCATAAAAGAAAATTTTTAAAATCATCTGATTTGATTCAGGATGAGCGTCCTCACGGAGATAAAAAAGAAGCCAGATGATACTAGGCAAAAAAGCTAAGATGATTAAGAAAAAATAGTTCATTTTTAATTTGCTTCACAATTAAGAAAACGGCTTGGGCCATTCCTCAATCATTAGAGACTTTTTTTTACCTCTAATCGGCAGTTTTTGATAGATTTCTTCGGTTATAAAGGGAATGAAAGGATGCAGAAGTTTTAGAGAATTTAGTAATACATATAATAATATTTTTTGGGTGCTTTTTTTATCTTTCTGGATTTTAGCTCTTTCAATATATATGTCGCAGAAGTCATGCCAAAAAAAATCATAAAGTATATGAGCCGCCTTACCAAATTGAAAACTTTCCAAATCCTTATTTACCGCTTTTATCGCTTTGCCTAATAGCTTCAATATTCTAATATCTGCAGCCGTTAAATTTTTACCCTTTTCCAACTTAACAGAGAACCGTTCTCTGTTGGTTTTGATTTGTAGTAAAATAAAGCGAGAGGCATTCCAAATCTTGTTACAGAATTTTTTCCCCATCACAATGTTATCTTCCATAAATCTTATATCTTGTCCTCCCATTAATTGATAAGCAATCCCAAAACGAGTGGCATCGGCCCCATATTTTTCAATAAGATTTATTGGGTCCACTCCTGTGCCCAGAGATTTTGACATCCTTTTTCCTTCTCGGGTTAAAATAGTGGCGTGGATATAGACATTTTTAAACGGAACTTTTTTCATAAATTCCATTCCAGAAAAAATCATTCTAGCCACCCAAAGATTTATTATGTCCCGGGCAGTGATTAGAACATCGGTGGGATAAAATCTTTTCAAATCCTTTGTTGATTTTGGCCAGCCAAGAGTCGCGAACGGCCAAAGTGCTGAAGAAAACCAGGTATCTAAAACGTCAGTTTCGCCCTTGAGAGGAATTTTATGGCCCCACCAAATTTGTCGGGAAATACACCAGTCTCGAATATTTTTTAACCAATCAAAATAAGGTTTTTCAAAGTTTTTAGGATGGAATTTTATTTTCCCAGATTTCACGGGATTAATGGCCATTTTTGCCAGTTCATTCATTTTTAAAAACCATTGTTTTGAGGGTAGAGGTTCAATTAAAGAATGGCAGCGGTAACAATAAGGCAGGGAATGGGTATAATCTTCAACTTTTTTAATTAAGTTTTCTTTTTCTAATTCCTCCAAAACTTTTTCCCGGCACTGAGGCACATTTAATCCTTCGCAGATTTTTGATTCCTTGGTCATTTTTCCTTCTTCGTTTATCACTTTTATTGTTTCTAATTTATGACGTTCGCCGATTTCCCAGTCGGTCAGGTCGTGGGCCGGGGTTACTTTCACTGCCCCCGTGCCGAATTGAGGGTCAATAACTCTGTCTTCCACGATTGGAATTTCCCGATTTTGAATTGGCAGAATGGCCTGTTTTCCGACTAATTCTTTGTATCTTTTATCTTTAGGATTTACCGCCACTGCCGTATCCCCGAGCATCGTTTCAGGCCTGGTTGTCGCCACCACTATATAGTTTTTAGTTTTAAGAGGATAGCGGATAAACCATAATTTCCCTTTTTCTTCTTTGTATTCCAGCTCCAAATCTGATAAACTGGTCTGACATCTCGGGCACCAATTAACTACTCTTTCCCCTTGATAAATCCAGCCCTTCTTGTAGTAATAAGAAAAAGCCCCTTTTACTGCTTTTTTATATTCTTTGTCTAAAGTAAATCTATTTCTTGACCAGTCACAGCTACAACCTAACTTTTTAAACTGATTTAAAATAATATCTCCATATTTTTCCATCCACTGCCACATTCTTTTAATAAATAATTCTTTACCTAAATCGAAACGAGTTAACCCTTCTTTTTTTAATTGCTTTTCGACTACATTTTGAGCAGAAATTCCGGCATGGTCAGTACCAGGGAGCCAGAGTGTTTTAAATCCCTGCATCCTTTTCCAGCGGATTAAGGCATCCTGGACCGTAATATTTAAGGCATGTCCTATATGAAGAGAACCGGTAATATTTGGAGGAGGAATTACAATGGTGTAAGTTTTTTTTCTAATACTTGGCAGCTTATCAGGATTAAAAAAGCCACTCTTTTCCCAGAGATTGTAAATTTTCCTTTCAACTTTTTTAGGTTCGTAAATTTTTGGAAGTTCCATATGTATAATAGTAAGGTATAGGTCTGTCGGTATTTGATACCGACAGACCTAAGTATATATACTTATTCTAACCTTAAATTGGCATTTGCTTCAATAACCGAGCTTTCGTAAGAAGCGAAGGCGTCAAAGAGAACAAAGTTCTCTTTGACGCCTTTTGGTTTTTTCTCTTTTCCCCAAAACCAATGAAAGTAAGCAGTTACCGCTACCATTGCCGCATTATCGGTACAGAATTTTTTTGACGGGACCAAAAAAATTAGTTTATAGTTTATAGTTTTTAGTTTATGGTTAAATTGCTTACGTAATTCATTATTGGCAGAAACTCCGCCGCCAAGAATTATAGTTTTTGCTTTATAATCTTTGGCAGCTCGAATAGTTTTTTTAATCAAAACGTCAATTATTGCTTGTTGAGCCTCAGCGGATATTGCCTGGATATATTTTTTTGATTTCCTGATTTTTTCTGATTGGCTTTTGAAATTATATAAAACTGCTGTTTTTAGCCCTGAAAAACTGAAATCATAATTTCTTTGATAGATCATTGGCCTCGGCAAGCTTACAGAGAACCGTTCTCTGTAAGCTGATTTGGCGGCTTCGGTGGCAATAGCCGGTCCGCCCGGATATCCTAACCCTAAAATTCTGGCTATTTTATCAAAGCATTCGCCAGCCGCATCGTCTCGGGTTTCGCCTAAAATTTTGTATTTCCCGTAGCCTCTCATCAAAATTAATTGGGTATGACCACCGGAAACTACTAAACAAATCGCCGGAAATAGCTGCTCCTTGCTCCTTGCTCGTTGTTCATTAATAAAGTTGGCGAGTATGTGCGCTTCGATATGATTTACAGGAATTATTGACAGGTCTGATTTTTTGGCTAAATCTTTGGCAAAATTTACTCCTGTCCACAAACAAGGATCTAATCCTGGTCCAACAGTTACGGCAACTAAATCAACTTTTGGGTTTTTGGCTTTGTTTAAAGCTCTTTTCAATACCAAAGGCAAATTTTTCTGATGTTCTCTTTTTGCTAATGTTGGATATACTCCTCCCCATTTCTGGTGAATTTTTACCTGGGAGGAAACAATGTTGGACAAAATACTAAAACAAGGTTTTTTATGTCCCTTAGATTCTAGAATTGCTATACAGGTATCATCACAAGAAGTTTCAATAGCTAAAATTATCATGTAATTTATTTTAACTTTTTTCTTGCTTTTTTTCAATTTTTGAGATAAACTAATATAGTTTGGCCCCATCGTCTAGTGGTTAGGACATTTGGTTTTCATCCAAAAAACTGGGTTTCGACTACCCATGGGGCTGCTTCTATTTTAAATATAAAAAAAACAACTAATGGATAAGAATAAATTTTATTTAAAAATTTCTCGAGCCGCCGACCTTAAAAATTCAAAAGATAAGATGATTTATAGATTTTTTGAAGTTCTTCCCGGGGTCTTATCCTGGGGAACTTTAATTTTGGTTATTGTTTTTTCTTGGGGAAAACCCTTTTTAATTGCCATTTTTATTATCCTTTTTGTAATTTTTTGGTTTTTTAGAACAATTTATCTTTCCTTTCATCTCCGGGCCGGCTACCAAAAAATGAAAGAGCACGAAAAAATTGATTGGATTGGAAAACTAAATAACTTACATTTTCCATCTAGTACCTTGAACCTTAAGAGTTGGAAAGATATTTATCATTTAATTATCTTTCCAATGTATAAAGAACCTTTAGAAATTATTCGGGATACTTTTTTAGCCTTGGAAAATACTGATTATCCAAAAAATAAAATGATTGTGGTTTTAGCTTGTGAGGAAAAAGTAAGAAAAGAGGTTGCAAAAACAGCTTTAATCATTGAAAAGGAGTTTGGGAATAAATTCTTTAAGTTTTTAACAACCTGGCATCCGGCAAATTTGCCAGGAGAAATTGCAGGCAAAGGTTCGAATGAAACATGGGCGGCTAAAAAAGCAAAAGAACTCATTATTGACCCCCTGAAAATTCCCTACCAAAATATTATTGTTTCTTCTTTGGATGCTGATACTTGTGTTTTTAAAAAATACTTTAGTTGTGTAACCTTTCATTACTTAACTTGTCCCAAACCGACCAGAACTAGTTTTCAGCCTATTCCTCTTTACATTAATAATATCTGGCAGGCTTCAGTACTTTCTCGGGTTTTTTCTTTTTCTTCAACTTTTTGGCATACTATGAATCAGGAGAGGCCGGAAAAGTTAGTTACTTTTTCTTCTCATTCAATGAGTTTTCAGGCTCTCTTTGAAGTCGGCTTTAAAGATCCCGGGGTTGTTTCCGATGATTCGAGAATTTTTTGGCAATGTTTTTTAAAATATGACGGAGATTACCAGGTTTGCCCAATTTTTTATCCGGTTTCAATGGATGCCAATGTCGCAAAGAATTTTCGGCGAACAATAATCAATATCTACAAACAACAACGAAGATGGGCTTACGGAGTAGGGGATATTGCTTTTTTCCTTTTTGGTTTCCTGAAGAACAAAAAAATCCCTCTTTCAAAAAAATTTTCTCAGGGATTTGAAATAATTGAAAGCCATTGGTCTTGGGCAACTGTTTCAATTATGATTTTTTTATTAGGGTGGCTGCCTTTAGTTTTGGGAGGGTCTGATTTTTCCCAGACTTTAATTTCCTATAATTTGCCCAGGATAATAAGTCGTATTTTAACCTTATCCATGATTGGCTTAATTAGTTCAGCTTATTTTAGTATCCTTTTGCTTCCCCCAAAGCCGCCCCAATACGGCCGCTTTAAATATCTGGTTTTAGCAACCGAGTGGTTTTTACTTCCCTTAATTATGATATTTTTTACTTCCTTGCCGGCTTTGGACGCCCAAACCAGGTGGATATTTGGAAGATACATGGGTTTTTGGCCGACTGAGAAAGTAAGGAAATAACTTATTCCAGGTGAATTTTTTCTCCAAAATTTTTTAATCTCTTTTGTAATAGGAGATATTTTTTTAATCCCGGGTCCTCTTGCAAAATTTCTTGAGCTTCCTCTCTGACTTTTTCAACTAAAAATACATCTGTTAAAGAAGCCATGGTTAAATCGGGAATTCCCCATTGCCTTGAACCAGAAAAATCTCCGGGTCCCCGGATTGCCAAATCTTTTTCCGCTAACTCAAAACCATTCTCGCAGGAGAGAAGCGCTCTTAGTCGCCGGTTTGTTACGGCGCCTGCAGCATTTGTAAATAGAAAGCAGTGAGATTGAAAATCAGAACGTCCTATTCTGCCTCTGAGCTGATGAAGTTGGGCTAGGCCGAATTTTTCTGAACCTTCAATCATTATTACTGTCGCATTAGGGATATCAATACCTACCTCAACCACAGAGGTCGAAACCAAAATATCAATTTTCTTATCTTTAAAATCTTTCATTACTTTTTCCTTTTCTTGAGTTTTCATTTTGCCGTGGAGCATGCCGATTTTTAAGTCAGGGAAAATTTCTTTTGAAAGTTTCTGATATTCATCTTTTACCGCTTTTACCTCCATCCAACTTAATACCTGCTGTGAAAGTTCACTACCTAAATTTTCTGGGGAGGTTTTGACGGGTTCAATCCGAGGACAGATCACAAAAACCTGGTGCTTTTCTTTAACTTCGGCTCTGATAAAATTATAGGTTTCTTTTTTATCTTTTGGCTGGACGATTTTTGTAATTATTTTTTTTCTATTCTTGGGCAGTTCATCAATAATAGATGAATCAAGGTCGCCGTAAAGAGTTAAAGACAGGGTGCGGGGGATAGGAGTGGCAGTCATGGAGAGCAGATGAGGGATTATTTTTTTGCTCTTGGCATCTTTTGATGATTTACAAAGCTTAGCTCGTTGCTCTACGCCGAAACGATGTTGTTCATCTAAGATTACCAAAGCCAGTTTTCCAAATTTTACCCCTTCCTGGACTAAAGCGTGAGTACCAATTAAAATATCAATTTTGCCTTCCTCCAATTTTCTCAAAAGTTCTTTTCTGGTAATTTTTTTACTGTCATAATAACTTTCTTTACCGGTGATTAATCCAATATTCAAATTAAATTTTTCTAAAAGTCTATTTAGGGTTTTATAATGCTGTTTGGCTAAAATTTCTGTCGGTGCCATAAAAGCAACTTGATAACCTGCCTTAGCCACATTTAAAGAAGCCATCATTGCTACCACTGTCTTCCCAGAGCCAACGTCACCCTCCAAAAGCCGGTTCATTGGCCGAGGCTTTTCTAAATCTTTTAATATCTGCCAGGCAGATTTCTTTTGAGCATCGGTTAGTTTAAAAGGCAAGCTTTTAGTAAATTCTTTAATAAGAGCCAGATTTAAAAGAATGGGAATTGCTTTTTCTCTGGCTAATTTCACTCTTTCTCTTAAAACAAAAAGTGAAAGATTAAATAACTCCTCAAAGGCAAATCTTTTTTTTGCTTCTTGAGCTAACTTCAAAGAGTCGGGAAAATGGATTTGCCAAATTGCTTTTTGGAGAGATAAAAATTCATATTTTTTTCTGGTTTTTTCTGGCAGAGAATCTGAAATTTGGTTTTTTAATTTTATCAAAAGAGGCTTAACAATAAATCTTAACCACCTTGAGGATAATCCTTCTGTTTCTGGATAAACCGGAATTAATCTTCCGGTATGGGTTAGATGAGATGTTAGGTTATAGGCATTAGGTGTTAGGGAAATTTTCTCATATGCCGGGCTGGATAAATATTTTGCGCTTCCTTTTTTTGCTATTTTTCCTGCCAAACAAACATAGTCTTCCTTTTTGAAAGTGTTGATGAGATAGGGTTGGTTGAACCAAATTACTTTTAGTTTTCCGGTTTTATCGCCAATAGTTGCCTGGGTTAAAACCATTCTTTTTCTGGAAGTGTAGATATTTTTTATATCTAAAATTTCTCCTTGAAAACAAAAAGGGCCACCAGGCTCGGCTTTGGAAATTGGAATTATCTTTGAAAAATCCTCATAGCGATGAGGAAAATGAAAAAAAAGATCTTGAACAGTTTTTATCCCCAATTTTTTTAATCTTCTTTGATATTGGGGACCAATCCGAGGAATTTGTTCAATGGGAGTAGTTAGATTCATATCGCTGTGCCCTCGAGAAGAATCGAACTTCTATTTGAGGTTCCGCAAACCCCTGTTTTATCCATTAAACTACGAGGGCACATTTTCTAAGATATCATAGAAATCTTCTAAAGTAAATGGTTTGTGTTATAGACAAACCTCTCTTTTTTTGATAATATGGAGGTATAGCAGAATTGTTTAATAATTATGAGAGTATTTTTCCCAAAAGAAAAACAAAGAAAATTTATAAATAAGATTCTTTCAAGAATTTCGGTTAAAGAAGCTGCTAAATTATGCAAACTTTCAGAGAGAACGATTAGAGATTGGCGTCGTGAAAAATTCTTAATGGACCTTGGCGCGCTTAAGAAATTATGCAAAAAGACAAAGATTCTATTCCCCAAAAATATTGAGATAAGAGAGCATTATTGGTATACGAGGAAGGGAGCGTCTGTTGGTGGAATAGCCGTATGGAAAAAGTATGGGAGAATTGGGGACCCTGAGTATCGAAAGAAAAGATGGTACGAATGGTGGGAACGTGAAGGTAAATCTAAAATAAGGCTCTATAAAAATAATTATATTTTTTCATGTAAACCCATTCAAAAACCTAATTATTCCGAAAAACTGGCTGAATTTGTTGGTATTGTATTAGGTGATGGGGGGATTACTCAACGGCAGATTACAATAACTCTTCATGAGAAGGACGATAGAGAATACGCCAAATTCGTCGTCGCTTTGATAAAAAGATTATTTAATGTGCCGGTGGGGACATGTCATCGTAAACGGGATCGGGCAGTTAATTACATCATTTCAAGAACCGAATTGGTAAGATTTTGTGTTGATAAACTTGAACTTAAACAAGGAAATAAGATTAAACAACAAATCGGTATACCTAATTGGATAAAGAGAAACAAACAATATAGAGTTGCTTGCGTGCGTGGTCTTGTAGATACTGATGGTTGCATATTTACTCATCGTTACAAAGTAAATGGGAAGTGGTATAATTATAAAAAACTTTGTTTTACAAGTCATTCTAAACCTTTACGTCAATCTGTTTATTATATTTTTAAAAATATTGGATTAAGTCCAAGGTTTGCTGGAAATAGAGATGTACGTCTTGATAGTATAAAGGATATGCAGAAGTATTTTCAACTGATAGGATCGCATAATCCAAAACACTTGAATAAATATTATAAATAAGCCATAATAAAATAGTTCGTTATCGGGGAGGAGTCGGATAATTGGTCATTCCAATGGATTGCTAATCCATCGTCGTGTAAAAAGCGACTTGTGGGTTCGAGTCCCACCTCCTCCGCCAGTCAGGATTTTTCAAGCCTTTATTTGCCTCGCTTTGCGAGCCCAAACTGCCAAAGAATCGGAAAAATATCGGCTCAAACCATATTTGTAAAAGAAAATTTTTATTAGAGGTTGCTGCATAATAATTAAGATATAGATAATTAAAATGGAGCAGGAAACTTTACAAAATCCCCAGAAAAGTAAATTCTGGATTATTGCTAACATTTGGTCAATTATTATTGTAGGTTTAATAGTTTTCGGAATTATCTGGAGAATAATTGCCTGGTTACTTATTAGTCGTCTAGGGATAGGAGAGAATTTTATAGGGATTTTGGAATTATTAGCTACAATTGGAATATTATTTTATTCGGTTAGATTAGGGGTTAAATTGGTTCTAAGCAAGAGTATCGTTCCTCGTGAGGAGATAATTAAAATCAGTTTTTGGGTGGCAATTATTTTAGTAATTGTGCAGACAGTTACTGTGCTACTCTATTCTTTAAGATTGCCAACTTGGCGCTTAACTCAGATTGGCAATCTTGCCGTAATTGACCTCTCTATTTTCTTCATTACTTATTATTGGTTGAAAAAACTTATCCCTAAAACTCAAAATCAATAATAAGTTGGATTAGTAGCTCAGGTTATGTCAACCAATTAGCCTGGTTTCGCAATGCTTGTTTTAGATAAGTTTTTTTAAGATAACCTTACTGTTAAGAAACTTGAAGTCGTCCTTTTCGCTTCCGCTTCAAGGCGAGGCGGGCGGAAAGGGGGTTCGGGGGGAATTCCGCCCGCCGAGCCCGTTAATAAAATCGGTTCGGATATTTTTGAATACATACCGCATAAATTTTGAATGTCTTTTGATATTTCAAAATTTATTTGAGGGTGTATTGAGAACCCACTCCCCGAATTCCGAGCCCGAAGGGCGAGGGAATGCCTTCGGGCAACTCTTCGAATCCCACCCTCTCCGCATTTTTTGGTGGGTTGCGCCGAATTGGTAAGGCACCACTCTTGAAAAGTGGCGGGTAGTGATACCCTTGCAGGTTCGAGTCCTGCACCCACCGCAAAGTTAAAAAACCGGATTTTCTTCCGGTTTTTTTATTCATAATTCTTAATTCCTAATTCTCTTTTATCCTCTGGCTACTACTACTCCCCAAACTTCTTTAGCTCCAGCCGTTTTTAAAACTTGAGCACATTCTTCCATAGTTGAGCCGGTTGTGTAAACATCGTCAACTAAAAGAACTTTTCTTTCTCTTGTTTCTTCATTATTTTTTACCAAAAATACTCCTTTGATATTTTCTTCTCTTTTTTTTCCGGAAAGTTCAACCTGAGGTAAAGTTTCTTTTATTTTTATTAAGACATCATTTAGCAAAGGGATTTTCAAGAATTTTGAGAGCTCTTTAGCTAATTCCTCTGCCTGATTAAATCCTCGCTGTTTTAATTTCTTTTTTTCCAAGGGCACCGGGGTTAAAATAAACTCAGAGAAATTAGGTTGGTTGTCGAGTAATTGAAAATGATTTATTATTAAAGAAGCTAATGGTTTTGAGAGCTCTTTTATAAAGGGCTTATATTTAAAGTTGTGAATTAAGTTTTGAACTAAACTATTTTGGTAGGGGGCGGCAAAATAAAGGCCGTTGAGTTTTTGAGCGACACATCTTTGACATTTTCCTCCCTGCCAGATTTTCTGAGGTTTTTTGCAGAGACAGTATCGATATTCAGAAATTTCAATAGTAGAGAGACAATCTTTACAAAGATAACTTCCTTCTTTCTGGCAATTTAAACAAAACCGGGGGAAAAGAAGCGATAAAACAAAGTTTTTAATATCATTTTTTTTCCACATACTTGGTATAGACCTTCTTTTTTAAAATGATATAATATATTTAATGTTATGGACACCCTTCAAAAAGCCCTCTAAAAGATTTTTAGGGATAGATATTGGAACAACCTCTATTAAAATTGTTGAATTATCAGGTCAGAAAGAGAGAATAAAGCTTGAGAATTATGGAGAAATCGGCGCCCAGATGTTTTACAAAAAGCCATTTAGGACTTTTGAAAAAAGCACTCTTTTACTTTCAAACAAAGACATTGCCAAAGCCATCGGAGCTATTTTTAAGGAGGCTAAGATTGAAAATAGAGAAGCTGTTTTTTCCATCCCTGATTTTTCAACTTTTTTTACCTTTCTTGATTTACCTCCGATGACTCAAGAGGAAATATCTTCAGCTGTCCAATTTAAAGCCCGTCAGCATATCCCTCTTCCTTTATCAGAAGTAGTTTTAGATTGGTCAATAATTGGATCAATAATTGAGGAGGGTAAGGTTTCTAATCGAGAAAAGGCCGGGATAAAAGTCCTCTTAGTAGCTGTTCCTCACGAAGTTATTAATCAATATCAGGAAATTGCTCGACTTTCTCAAATCCGGCTTCTGGCTTTGGAAGCAGAAGTGTTTGGTCTGGTAAGGTCTTTAATTAAAGACAAAAAAGGTATAATTACCTTGGTAGATATCGGGGCTCAGAGTACTACCATAAGTATTATTGAAAACGGAGTCTTGAAAATAACTTATAGCTTTGATGTTTCGGGAAATGAATTAACCCGCCTCCTATCCAAATCTTTAAATATTAGTTATAATAAAGCTGAAGAGTTAAAAAAAAGACATGGTATTGGATTTTCGGAGATGAAGATTGGAAGAATTCTATCTCCCTTGATTGATTTGATGCTTTCTGAGATAGAAAAAATCTCCCAGAACTTCTATAAGACTGAGGGAAAAGAAATAGAAAAAGTTATTTTAGCCGGGGGATCGGCCCTACTTCCCGGGCTGAAAGAATACTCTTTAAAGCGCCTCAAAAAAACTGTGGAGATAGCTAATCCTTTTACTGAAATTTTTTATTCCCCAGTTTTAGAACAAACTTTAAGAGAAATAGGGCCTTCTTATGCGATAGCGGTTGGAATGGCTCTCAGGGGTTTGAAGTTTTGAGTAACCACTAATATCATTTATGCCAATAGAAATTATTCCAAAAAAAGTTGAAGCTAAATTACCGGTAGTTAATATTTTATCCTATTTATCCTTAATTTTACTTATTATTTCTGTTTTGGGTTACTTTATCTTAGGTTATTTTCAAAAAAATTCAGCCAGGACTCTTCAGAATATAGAAGATATTATATCCCAAAAAGAAACCCCTGAAGTAAAAGTCTTGGAGAAAAGAGTTTTTGGATACCAGAAAAAAATTGAGATAGTTAGTTCTTTGCTTACTTCTCATAAGGTGAGCAGGAATTTCTTTAGTTTTCTTGAAAGTTTCTCCTATCCTAAAATTTTCTTTTCTAAGCTAGATTTAAATGTTGGAAAATTGCAGGCTTCCGTTTCTGGTCAAACAGAGACCTTTGAGAGTTTAGGCCAGCAACTTTTGATTTTTAGAAGGGGAGAATTTGTTAAAGATGTTAATTTAACAGAGGTTTCAATTGGAAAAGAGGGGGAAGTTAAATTTACCATTGAACTTTCTTTTAACCCTCAGCTATTTAAATAAAATTAGGAATTACCTATGTCAAAATCAATTGCCATTGTCATTTTACTCATCAGCATCTTGGTGATAGGGGTTTTCTTAATCTGGCCAAAGTACCAGGACCTGAAAGGCCTCCAGCTTGAAATTGGGAAAAGGAGAGCTGAACTTCAATACAAAGAAAAATATATTTTAAATCTCCAGGAAGTTTCCGAAGAACTGGAAAAATATAAGCCAGAACTTTCTAAGATCGATTCTGCTCTTCCCTTTAATCCTTCTTTGCCTTCTCTGTTTAATTTCTTACAAAAAGCCAGTTCTCAAAGCGGTCTGATTTTTAGAAATGTCGATTCCTTTTCCATAACTACCCCTAAAGAAAAACCAGGAATTAAAGAAATTAGTCTCAATCTCGAAGTTTCTGGTTCTTATTCTGCTTTTAGAAATTTTCTTTCGACCTTAGAAAAATCAGCCAGACTCATTGAAATAGAAAACATCTCTTTTTCCTCTCCTGGAGAAAAACCCACTGTTTCCACAAAGGAAACTCCTTTTGATTTTGATTTAAGAATAAAAGTTTACTCTTATTAATTTACCAGGGACTATGGCTATTACATTTTTTCAACGTAGAAAGAAACAAAAATCTCTAGTTTTAGTTTTTGTGGTAGTAATTATTTTAATTTTTGTTGTAGTTTGGCGAGGTTTTTTGACAAAATCTGAACCTGTTTTGGCTCCGATAATTTTAGAACCTCCAAAAATAGAAATAAATTTTGGAGTATTAAAAAGTCCTATTTTAAAAGAGTTTCAATCTTTTGAAGAAATTAAGCCTTTTGAAGAAGAAATAGGTCGAGAAAATCCATTTGAACCCTACTAACTATGCCAACTTTAGTCCAGCAACTGGTCAAAAAAGGAATTTTAGAAAAGGAAAAAGCCGCCTCGCTGGAATTCGAAATTAAGAGTTCCGGAAAAAAAGATGAGAAGGTAATTTTAGAAAGGGGGATTGTTTCTGAGAGTTTTTTATTTGGTTTAAAGAGTGAGAATTTAAAAATTCCCTTAAAGGACGTAGTAGCTTCGGAAATTCCTTTGAAAATTCTAGAACTCATTCCCGAAGAATCGGCCAGATATTACAAAATGGTGCCCCTATTAAAGAAAGATAATCTCCTGGAAGTTGGGATGGTTTTTCCCGAAGATCTAAAAGCTCAAGAAGCATTGAAATTTTTAGCCAGGCAGGGCAAGTTTTCTTATCAGGTTTTTTTAATTACCTTAACTTCTTTTAATAATCTTTTAAAACAATACCGAACTTTAAAAAAAGAAGTAAGCCGCGCCCTCGAGGAGTTAGAAATTGAGTTAAGGGAAGAAAAAATGGAGATAAAGCCAATGAGAGCGGCTGAATTTGAGAGATTGGCTGAAGAAGCTCCTATTATCAAAGTAGTAGCAGTTATTCTAAGACATGCAGCTGAGGGAGGAGCCTCTGATATTCACGTTGAGCCGACTAAAGAAAAATCAAGAGTCCGATTTAGGGTTGATGGGATTTTACATTCTTCTATTTTTTTGCCTTTAAGAGTTCATCCGGCAGTTGTGGCCAGAATTAAAATTTTATCCAATTTAAAAATTGATGAAACCAGAATTCCTCAAGATGGTCGGTTTTCAACAAAAATTAATGGCAAAGATATTGATTTCCGAGTTTCTACTTTTCCCACTGCTTTAGGAGAAAAGGCAGCAATAAGAGTTCTTGATCCCACCGAAGGATTAAAATCCTTTGAAGAACTGGGATTGGAGAGGAAAAGTTTTGAAGTGGTAAAGGCAGCTATTAAAAAACCTTATGGTTTAATTTTAGCTACCGGTCCCACTGGTTGCGGAAAAACCACTACTTTGTATGCGATTTTAAATATTCTAAATAAAGAAGGGGTAAACATTGTCACCCTTGAGGATCCTATCGAATATTTTGTTGGAGGAGTTAATCAATCCCAGATAAGGCCTGAAATTGGTTACGATTTTAGCCAGGGTCTTAGGCAGGTGGTCAGACAGGACCCAGATGTTATTATGGTCGGAGAAATTCGAGATGAAGAGACAGCAGCTTTAGCTATTCACTCTGCTCTAACCGGCCATATTGTTTTATCTACCTTGCATACCAACAATGCCGTAGGAGTAATTCCAAGACTTATTGATATGCAAGTGAAACCTTTTTTAATTCCCTCTGCTTTAAGTATAGCCATAGCCCAAAGATTGGTAGGTAAATTGTGTCCCTACTGCAAAAAAAAGGTAAAGCCAAAAAAAGAAGTTCAAAATTTAATTTTAAAAGAGGTCGAATCTTTGCCTCAAATTATTAAAAAGAAGGTTAAAATTTCCTCCCCGCTCTCGATTTATGAGGCTAAAGGCTGTAAAAAATGCAATTTTAGAGGTTTTTCCGGCCGGATTGGAGTTTTTGAAGTACTGTCAATGACTGATGAGTTATCTCAGATAATCTTAAAAGAACCCGAAGAGCAAAAAATTATTCGGGAAGCTTCTCGTCAGGGAATGATTACTATGAGACAAGACGGAATACTGAAAGTATTAGACGGCATTACCACTATTGAAGAGGTCTTGAGAGTAGCTGAGGAAAAATAAATATCAAATTTTTAAAAATATGTCCAATTATACTTCCCAACTTAGAGATTTATTAGCTTTAACTATTCAAGAACAATCCTCTGATTTACATATTTCAGTAGGTCATCCTCCGACTTTGAGAGTCACAGGTCGCCTTGTTCCTTTAGTAAAAATGAAAAAAATTTTACCAGAGGATTCTCAAGGGCTTGCTTTTGAATTGATGCATGAAGACCAGCGGCAGAGATTTCTTCAGCAAAAAGAGATTGATTTCTCCTATAATTTTGAAGATAAGGCTCGCTTTAGAGTTAATATTTTTTTTCAAAAAAGAAATATATCTGCTGCTCTTCGTTTAATTCCGGCAGAAATTCAAACCATTGAGGAGTTAAATCTTTCCCCGGTTTTACACGAGTTTACTAAACCAAACCAGGGGTTTGTTCTAATTACCGGACCTTCTTCTCATGGAAAATCTACCACTTTAGCTGCTCTAATTGACGAGATAAATCACACCAAAAGCGAGCATATCATTACCATTGAAGACCCCATAGAATATATTTTTAAAGATGACAAATGTATTATTGACCAGAGAGAGGTTTATCAGGACACTCTCTCTTTTGCCCGGGCTCTAAAGTCTACTTTTCGCCAGGACCCTAATGTAATTATGGTTGGAGAAATGAGAGATCCTGAGACCATCTCCACTGCCATTACAGCTGCTGAGACCGGCCACTTAGTTTTTGCAACTTTGCATACAAATTCAGCCAGCCAGACTATTCATCGAATCGTTGACTCTTTTCCTCCAGACCAACAAGTCCAGATTAGAGCCCAGCTGTCAGGCTCTCTCTTAGGGGTAGTTTCTCAAAGACTCGTTCCGAGAATTAGAGGAGGATTAATACCGGCCTGTGAAGTGATGATTTCTAACGCGGCGGTATCTAATATAATTCGGGAAAATAAAATTCATGAATTGGATCTTGTTATTGAAACTTCAGCTGAATTAGGAATGATTAGCATCAATAGAGCTTTGGCCGATCTGGTTAAGGTCAAGGAAATTTCCTTAAAGAATGCCCTCATTTACTCTTTAAATCCCGCCGAGTTGAGAAAGCTGGTAAGATAATAATCAAATATGAAGTTTAACTATCAGGCAAGAACTCAAGAAGGTCAGATTCAAACAGGTGTTGTTGAGGCTTCTTCAAGAGAAGCAGCTCTTACTCTTTTGCAAAAATATGGATTGTATGTCACTTTTTTTGAGGTAAGTAAAGTTCCCTTTTACGCTAAAAGAATAGAAATCTCTCAAAGAATTTCCAGAAAGGATGTAGTAATATTCTCTCGCCAGTTAGCCATCATGTTCAAATCTAATGTTCCGGTGGTAGAAGCTCTTCAGACTTTATCTAATCAAACCAAAAACCAGAATTTCAAAGAAAAAATTCTTAAAATATCCGAAAAGGTAGAAGGAGGAACTTCTCTTTCTGTCTCTCTGAGTTCCTATCCTAAGATTTTTTCTCCCTTTTATACAAATATGGTCAAATCTGGTGAAGTCTCCGGTAAGCTTTCTGAAGTTTTAGGCTATTTAGCCGACCATTTAGAAAGGGAATATAATTTTTACTCAAAAGCAATTACGGCAATGATTTATCCTGTTTTTGTTTTTTTTGTTTTTTTAATTATTCTAACCCTGATGGTTGTTTTTGTTGTTCCTCAATTATCTCAGGTTTTAGAAGCTACTGGCGAAGAAGTCCCCCAGATTACTAAAGTAGCAATGGGTCTTTCAAGTTTTCTGAAAAGATGGTGGTGGGTTTTTACTTTATTCTTTTTAGGGTTGGGAATTTTTGTTTTTAAATTTTCAAGAAATAAAGAAGGAAAAAAAATTGTTGATAAATTCTCTCTAAAATTACCTCTATTAGGCGAATTTTTTAAAAAAATTTATCTTTCTCGCTTAGCCGAGAATCTTTCCACTTTAATTTCCAGTGGTCTTCCAATTGTTCGGGCTCTTGAAATTACTGGAAAAATCATTGGGAATGATGTCTACGAAACTATTATTTTGAAGACCCAGGAAGGGGTAAAAAGAGGAGAGCCAATGAGTTCAATTCTTTTAAGGTATCAAGAATTTTTTCCTCCTCTATTTGTCCAGATGACGGTAGTAGGAGAAAGGACCGGCCAATTAGGAGTAGCCTTGATGAATATAGTTAATTTTTACCAAAGAGATGTTGAAAGGACCTTGGATAGTTTTGTCAGTCTTTTGGAGCCAATTTTAATTATTGGTTTAGGAGTAATTGTGGCTGGGTTAGTTATGGCTTTTTTACTGCCTATTTACCGTTTGGGGATGTTTTGAAGTTTTCCACAACTTGGCCTTGACTTAGATAAACTATTATATGTTATAATCTATAGAAGAGATTTCAACCTTTGCCATAATAAATTGATATTTAAAAATTAAAGGTCGAGTAATGCTAAAAATTTAAAAACTAATAAATAATATTAAAATGAAAATCTTTACTAAAAAGGGTTTTACTCTTATTGAACTTTTGGTGGTTATTGCTATTATCGGGATTTTAGCCTCAATTGTTTTGATTTCTTTAGGTGGAGCCAGAGATAAGGCAAAGGACGCTAGGGCTATTGCTGAAATGAGCCAGATTCGAGCCACAGCTGAAATGATTTATGCTTCAGATGGAGACTATGATAATGTTGTCTGCACTCAAGCTGATATGAAAGCTCTTTGTGATGATATTAAGGCTCAGACAGGAGAAGATGTAAGCGTTAGCAAACCTACCTCACCTGCTTTGGAATATTGTGCCTCTGTTAAATTACTTACCCAAAAAGACGGTGCTGATAATTATTATTGCGTAGATAGTACCGGAATAGCAAAAGAGACTACAGCGGCTTGTACAGCTACTCATACCTGTCCATAAACTGGCAAAAGAGATTCGTTTGTTAAATTAGCTAAATCAAAGCCCGCCTTCGGCGGGTTTTGATTTTTTACAATTTAAAGGTTAAAATAGAGAGAAAATGGGGTTTTTCTATTTCATAGTTTTTATTTTTGGTCTAATAGTCGGAAGTTTTTTGAATTCAATAATTTATCGCCTACCTTCTGGCAAAAGTTTTTTAATTCAGAGATCTTATTGCCCTTATTGTAAACACAAATTAAGTTGGAAAGATTTAATCCCGATTTTCAGCTTTCTAATTTTAAAAGGAAAATGCCGCTATTGTAAAAAAGCAATTTCTTGGCAATACCCCTTAGTGGAACTGACCACAGCAATTTTATTTCTCTCATTTTTCATTTCTCATTTTTCATTTTTCATTTTTATCATTGCTTGTTTCCTAATAATTATTTTCGTTTATGATTTAAAACACTACATTATTCCTGATAAAATAATTTATCCAGCCATTGCCATAGCTTTTTTTTATCAATTGCTACGCCCCGTACTCAACAAAGTTGTAGTATCGGGGTTTGGAATTTTAAATCCTCTTTCCTCTGCTATTTTAGCCAGCTTATTTTTTCTTTTAATAGTTTTGTTCTCCCGGGGTAAATGGATGGGCCTCGGCGATGTAAAATTAGCTTTCTTTATGGGTTTATTTTTGGGTTTTCCAAATATTTTAATTGCTCTATTTTTAGCTTTTTTTATCGGTGCTATAATAGGAATAGGGATGATAATGTCTGGTAAAAAAACTCTAAAGTCAGAGATTCCCTTTGGGCCATTTCTTGTAACAGGGACATTCATAGCATTGTTTTGGGGACAAGCGATTATTAATTGGTATTTAAATTTATTTTTATGAAGAGAGGCTTTACTTTAATTGAGCTCATTGTTGTCACCAGTATAATCATTCTTTTGTCGGTGATAGTCTTTCCTAATTATCGGGATATCGAGAGGCAATTTGCCCTTCAGAGGTCATCCCACAAATTGGCCCAGGATATAAGAAGAGCCGGGGAGATGGCGATGTCAACAAAAGAATTTCAGGGAAAAGTTCCGGCTGGCTACGGAATTTATTTAAAGCAAGGAGAAAAGGATTATTTACTTTACGCTGACACTAATCCACCTGGGGGAAATGAGAAATACGATGGAGGAGATGACAAAATAGAAACTATTAATTTAGAGAAAGGAGTATATATTCAGAATATTTCGCCTTCTTCTTTGAGTATAAATTTTAAACCTCCCATCCCGACTATTAAGATTAAAAAGGAAGGTGGCCAAGATTCAACAACAGCTGTAATAACCCTCTCGCTTGAATCTGATTCAACAAAAACAAAAATAATTAAAGTCAACTCCGCCGGTTTAATTGATGTCGAATAAACTATTGCAAAATTACCGTAACAAAAAGAAAATAGGAGAAGAAAAGGCATTTACCTTGTTGGAGGTATTGGTAGCTATTTTTGTAATTACGGTAGGGATAACCGGAACTTTGGGCATAATTCAACAGGCAATTTCTTATACTCAACTTTCTTCCTCAAGACTGGTAGCTAACTATTTGGCCCAGGAGGGAATTGAAATAGTTAGAAACATCAGAGACACAAATTGGCTTGAAGGGAGAACCAATCCAGGTATTACTTGGTCAGATGGTATTCCTTCGGGTAATTGGGAAGCAGATTATAAAACTCAAAATTTAACCCAAAGTTATGCTGGTACTTATTTAAATATTGATAATGACGGTTTTTATAGTTATTCTTCTGGTTCCCCGACAAAATTTGAGAGAAAAATTGCTATTTCAAAAGACACAGATATTTTGAAAATTTCTGTTCAAGTTGAGTGGCGAGAAAGGAGAAGAGATCATCAGGTTACTGTCCAAGAGAATTTATATAAATGGTATTAAAATCATTTAAAATAAGTAAATATTAATATGTTTAAATGCTTAAATGCTAAAATGACGAAGGGGGGATTTACTTTGATTGAGATGCTGGTGGCGGTGATGATTTTTTCTCTGATTATAGGAGTAATTTCAGGAGTTTTTATTTCTGGTCTTAGGGGTCAGAAAATGACCCTGTCTTCTCAAAAGCTTTTAGATCAAATAAGTTATGCCTTAGAATATATGAGCCGGGCTTTGAGGATGGCAAATAAACAGACTGCTGATATTCCTACTTGTCTTTCCCAGGAAGGTTTGAATTATGAAATTACCCATAGTGGTTCTGGCCTGAAATTTATAAATCATTTAGAAGAAGATGATTGCCAAGAATTTTTCCTTGAAGATAGCCAGTTAAAATACAGAAAAAAAATTGGTCAGGCAGGTGAGGAAACATTGGACCTAACTTCTTCTAATCTCCAAATAACCTATCTTAATTTTTCCATTAGTGGGGAGGGGCAAGATGATGACCTTCAACCAAGAGTAACAATCTTTTTAAATATGAAAGGTAAAGGCCAAAAACCTGAGGAACAGCCAGAGATGAAAATTCAAACCACAATTTCTCAAAGAAACCTCGATGTTAAATATTAATCGGACTATTAAGGCTATGAACTATAAAAAAATCTCGCAAAAAGGCGTTTCTCTTTATCTTGCCCTATTGATTATGGCCGTCCTTTTGTCCATAGGATTGGGGATATCAGCCATTTTATTTGGTCAAATAAAGATAATAAGAGGAATAGGAGATTCGATAGTAGCTTTTTATGCTGCTGATACCGGGATTGAAGAAGTGCTTTATAGGGGAGCAGCTGTTTCTGGAAATTTAGAAAATGGAGCAAGTTATAGCACCCGAGTTTTAGCACCAGGACCAGATTGTACAGCTACTAACTACTGCATCATATCAAAAGGAAGTTTTAAGGAAACAAAAAGGGCAATCGAAATCATAAGGTAAATCTATCTATGACCAAATATGAGGCTAAAAAGAGAATTGAAAAATTAAAAAAGGTGATTAACCATCACCGTTATTTATATCATGCTCATGATCTTCAAGAGATTTCTGATTCTGCTCTCGATTCTTTGAAAAAAGAACTTTTTGATTTAGAAAAATTATTTCCCGCGCTTCTTACTTCTGATTCTCCGACCCAAAGAATAGGAGGCAAACCCTTAGAAAAATTTGAGAAAGTTAGACACCCTGAGCCGATGTTTTCTTTTAATGATGCTTTTTCAGAAGATGATATGAAAGATTGGCTGGAGAGAGTTTCAAAGCTTTTAACGACTGAAGAAAAATCAGAGATAGATTTTTTCTGCGAGCTTAAAATTGATGGTTTAGCTATTGAACTGATTTATGAGCAGGGGATTTTTAAAACCGGTTCCACCAGGGGTGATGGAATAATTGGCGAAGATGTTACTCAAAATTTGAAAACAATTGAAGCCGTACCGCTTAAATTAGAAATTAAAAATCTGAAAAAAGAAATTCCCTCACGACTTGTCGTGAGGGGAGAAGTATTTATTCCTAAAGGAGAATTTGAAAAAATTAATCAAGAGCAGGTCAAGAAGAACCTATCTTCTTATGCCAATCCAAGAAATGTGGCCGCCGGCTCTATCAGGCAGCTTGACCCAAAAGTAACAGCTTTTCGAGGACTCGACTCTTTTGCCTATGATTTAGTTACTGAGCTTGGTCAAAAAACTCATCAAGAAAAACACCAGATCTTAAAAGCCTTAGGTTTTAAAACTAATCCCCACAATAAATATTGCAAAAATTTGAAAGAAGTTTTTGATTTTCATAAAGCAAGCAAAAAACTAAGAGAAAAGCTCTCCTATGAAATTGATGGGATTGTGGTTATTATTAATCCAAATGAAATTTTTGAGAAATTGGGGGTAGTGGGAAAGGCGCCCCGGGGAGCTATAGCTTACAAATTTCCTTTAAAACAAGCCACCACTATTATTAAAGATATTGTTGTCCAGGTAGGAAGAACCGGAGCTTTAACCCCGGTAGCAATTTTGAAACCTGTGAAGGTTGGCGGAGTAACAATTTCCAGAGCCACTCTTCATAACGAAGAAGAAATAAAAAGGTTGGGAGTAAAAATTGGCGATACGGTTATTGTCGGCAGGGCAGGGGATGTTATCCCTGATATTGTCAAAGTTTTACCAGAACTAAGAACCGGGAAAGAAAAGGTTTTCAGAATGCCAAAAAAATGCCCGTCCTGCAGAACAAGGATTATTAAACCCGAGGGAGAAGTTGTTTGGCGTTGCCCGAACCCAAAATGTTCAGCTCAGCTGAGAGAATATTTTTGCCATTTTATTTCAAAAGGAGCTTTTGATATTTCAGGCCTTGGTCCTAAAATTGTTGATAGAATGATTGATGAAGGTCTAATTTCTGACCCATCCGATTTATTTGCGCTTGAGGAAGGAGATTTATTGCCTCTTGAAAGGTTTGCTGAAAAATCGGTTAAAAATTTAATTAAGGCGATTCAGTCTCGAAAAAAAATTCAATTATCAAAATTTATCTACGCTCTGGGAATTAGAAATGTTGGAGAAGAAACTAGTATGGATTTGGCAGACTATTTTGGCTCTTTAGAAAAATTAAAAAAGGCAAACCTCAAAGATCTTGAAAAAGTTATGGATATTGGCCCAGTAGTGGCTAAAAGTATTTATGATTGGTTTTCCCAAAAAAGTAATTCCGAATTTTTGGAAAAACTAAAAAAAGTTGGAATAAAAATAGAAAATCCAAAAATTAAAACTAAAGATTTAAAGTTTAAAGGAAAAGTGTTTGTGCTTACAGGTAGTTTGGAAGCCATAACTAGAGAGGGAGCAAAAGAAAAAATCAGATTACTTGGCGGAGAAATTTCTGAATCAGTTTCAAAAAGAACTGATTTCGTTGTTGCTGGCAAAGAACCCGGCTCAAAATTTGAGAAAGCGAAAAAACTTGGCATAAAAATAATAAGGGAAAAAGAATTCCTAAAGTTAATCCGCTAATTAAAGTTTAAGTTAAATGCGAATGTTCAGGCATTTTAAAAAATTAGACTGGATTTTAATTACTTCCACAGTATTATTGGTAGGGATTGGTCTTTTATCCCTCTATAGCAGTTCCCTTGGCGGGGGGGATTTTCTGAATTTTAAAAAGCAGATTATTTTTTTTGGAGGAGGATTTTTTTTAATGCTCGGCCTGAGTTTTCTTGATTGGAGAGCTTTAAGAGAAGACCCTTACCTAATTTTAATTCTCTATTTTGTCTGTTTGGTTTCCCTAACTGGCTTATATTTTTTCGCTCCAGAAATTAGAGGAACAAGGTCCTGGTACAAAGTTGGTCCGATTTCGATTGACCCAATAGAGTTTACTAAAATTGTTTTAATAATTTTATTAGCCAAATATTTTTCAGGGAAACATATTGAGATGTATCGGATAAGACATATTTTTCTTTCTGGATTCTATGTTTTAATACCAGCTCTTTTAATTTTTTTTCAACCAGACCTGGGCTCAATTTTAATCTTAATTGCCTTATGGATAGGAATTTTACTTATATCTGGAATAAAAATCCGCCATTTTTTAATCCTTTGCCTCTGTGGTGTCTTAGTTCTAATTTTAGGTTGGTCAACTGTTTTAAAAGATTATCAAAAAGAAAGAATTATAAATTTTATTATGCCCCAAATTGAACCCTTAGGAGGAGCCTGGTCGCAGACTCAAGCAAAAATTGCCATAGGTTCTGGTGGAATTTTTGGTCAGGGCTTAGGACAGGGTTCTCAGACTCAATACGGTTTTTTACCAGAACCCCAGACCGATTTTACTTTTGCAGCTATTGCTGAAGAATTTGGTCTGGTTGGGGTGGGAATTTTATTCTTTTTATTTTTTCTTTTAATCTGGAGGATAATAAAAATTACCCTATCGGCAACTAGTAATTTTCCTCGACTTTTTGGCACAGGCCTTGCTATTATTTTAATCTCTCAAGTTTTTATCAATATCGGCATGAACCTTGGAATTTTACCGATAATAGGAATCCCCTTGCCTTTTGTAAGCTATGGAGGTTCTTCTTTAATTATGACTTTTGTTGGTTTGGGTATATTACAGAGCATTAAGAGCCATTAGTAGTTTGACAGCTTGTTTATGTGGCGTTAAAATTAAAGAATGCTTTCTCAGCCTCCGATTCAAAAAACTCCACCTGAAACTCAATAATAACAAAAAAGCAATATGATAAATCAAAAAGATGTTGGAGAGAGCGAAGAAGATAATTCTTTTTCTTCCCATTTCGCTGACGCTCGGGAAGAAAAAGAAAAAATTCTAACTATTATTGATAATTTGGCCGATGGGCTGATGGTCTTTGACAAAGAAGGAAAACTTTCATTAATTAATCCTGTGGCCAAAAAAATTTTTGGGATTGAAAAAGAGATTTTGGGTAAATCAATTGTTGAATTTTTAAATTTCCCCAATCTTAAAAATTTATTTTATCTTTTAGGAAAAGAAATCAAAGAAGTTTTTAGAAAGGAATTGGAAATTAGAAAAAATTTAATTTTAGAAATAACCTCTCTTCCAATTTTGAAAGAAGGAAAAAAACTTGGCAGCCTGATTATTCTCCACGATATTACCAGAGAAAAAACAATTGAAAGGATGAAGACTGAATTTGTTTCTATTTCTGCTCATCAGTTGAGGACGCCGCTTTCAGAAATTAAATGGACGTTGGAAACGTTATCAAAAGAAAAATTAGGGAAATTAACAGAAGGGCAAAAGGAAATACTTAAAAAGGCTTATGGTTCTAATAAAAGGATGCTTGCTCTTATTGATGACCTTTTAGATGTAGTCAGGATAGAAGAAGGCAGGCGTCTTTATAAATTAACTCTTTCTAGCTTTGAAGAAGTTGTTCAATCGGTTATAGAATCTTATCAGGAGAAAATTAGAAAGAAGCAAATTAAATTTGAATTTCGGGTTCCAAGTAAGAAATTGCCAAAAATTGAAATTGATACTGGAAAGATATCTTTGGCAATTCAGAATCTTTTAGATAATGCCATTAGATATAATTTACCGGGAGGCATGATAACTATTACTTTAAATTCTACAGAAAAAGAAATAGAATTTTCAATTGAGGATACCGGAATCGGAATTCCCGAAGACCAGCAGCAAAATGTTTTTAAAAAATTTTTTAGAGGATCAAATGCTGTTAAAATGGAAACTGAAGGAAACGGTCTCGGTCTTTTCATTGTAAAAAATATCATTGAAGCTCATAACGGAAAAATTTGGTTTCAATCAAAGGAAAAGAAAGGTACAACCTTTTATTTTAATCTGCCTTTAAAATAAATATGAGAAAAATTTTAATGGTAAGGATCTTGAACGTAGTAAAAGATCCTTTTGACCAAAATTTATCATGAAAAAGAAAATTTTAATGGCAAGGATCTTGAACATAGTAAAAGATCCTTTTGACCAAAATTTATCATGAAAAAGAAAATTTTGGTAATTGAAGATGAGAAAACTTTAAGATTCCTTATCGTTCAGACCTTAGTTCAAGAAGGTTTTGAGGTTGAAGAGGCAATTGACGGAGAAGAAGGAATTCAAAAACTAAAAAAGAATAAACCGGATTTAATTTTATTAGATTTGCTTTTGCCGAGCATCAACGGCTTTGAGGTCTTATCAAAAATAAAAAGAGATTCTAATTTAGAATCAATTCCAGTAATTATTCTTTCTAACCTTGGACAAGAAGAGGAAATTAAAAAAGGGTTGAATTTAGGGGCAATTGATTATTTAATTAAGGCTCATTTCACCCTTGATCAGGTTGTTTCCAGAATAAAAAAGGTTTTAAAGTAATTCTATAATCCTAAAAAAACGTTAACTTTGTTTTTGGTAACTTCCAGTACTCCTCGTTTAAATTGGTAAGTGGCTTTTTTTTTGTCCGGAGTAAGGATTGAAAGGTTGTTAAAAATAAGGCTAATAAAGTTGGCATGTTTGGGTAAAATATCAAATTTACCCAATTTATTTTGAGACGAAACTACTTCTGCCTTTCCCTGATAAAAAACTTCTTTAACAATTGGCAACCAGAATACATTTACTTCTAAAAATTCTTTTTTTTTAGAATTCATAGATTAATTTCCTTTAATAGGGTAAGTCGCCGATACCAAGCAGTTTCTCATCGGGAAGTCGGTCTAATTCCCCTTTTAAAATCTTTCTTACCCCTCGGACAGTTTTTTCTCTCTCTACATATTTACCCGATTTCCCGGTCTGTTCAGTTATAATAAAAAAGTCCTGGGCCATAAAATTCAAAATTTTTCTTGCTCGATGATAGATAACTCTATCTTCCATCAATAGTTCCGCTTCTCCGACAATAGAGACAATTCTTTGGAGTTCTTTATATCTTTCTAAAATTCTTTTTGCCTCTAAAAGTGCTTGATAATGTTCCTCTCCCAGAATGGCTGGAGTTGTCACCGAGGAAGAAGAAGCTAAAATGTCAATTGCTGGATATCTTCCTTCCTGGTAAACATCACGAGAAAAAATAACCATTGAATCAAAATAGGGGATGATGGCTTGAACTCCAGGATCAGTGATGTCATCGGCTGGAATATAAACTGCCTCAATGCTGGTAATAGAGGCTTTTTCAGTTGAAACCAATCTTTCTTGCAGGGCCCCGATTTCACTATCTAAGGTTGCCTGATAACCTCCTTCTGAGGGGATATTCATTAATAAAGTTGAAAGTTCATTGCCGGCTTGTAAAAATCGATAGACATTATCAATAAAAAAAATGGTGTCTTTTTTTTGAATATCTCTAAAATACTCAGCGATGGTAGCAGCTGATAGTCCCACTTTAAACCGGATAGCTGCTGTTTCATTCATTTGGCCAAAAACTAAAACTGTTGATGGCAAAACATTAGTTCTCTTCAAAGTTTCGTAGAGCTCGTAACCTTCTCTAATTCTTTCTCCGATTCCAGCGAAAACTACAATTCTTTGTTCTTGAAAAACAACATTATGCATTAATTCTGAAAGAAGAACTGTTTTTCCCAATCCGGCTCCGCCAAAAATTCCCAATTTCCCCCCCTTCATTAAGGGAGCAAAAAAATCAATTACTTTTATTCCAGTTTCAATTAATTCTTTTTTCAATATCGTTTCTTGATAAACAGGAGAATGCTGGTAAATCGCCCTTTTTTCTTTAATTTCGAATTGAGGAAGGTTATCAATGGGCTGGCCAAAAATATTAATCACCCTTCCCAAAAGCATTTGGCCTACCGGAATTTTCAGTGTTTGGCTAGTTTTTTTCAGTTTGGATCCTCGATATAAGTTTTCACTTTTAGTTAGAGAAAAACACAAAAAGACCTCTTTCTTTATAGCGCTTACCACCTCTAATTTTACTTCCGGATCATCTTCTAAAACTAAAATTTCTCCTAAAAAAAGATTACCATCGTAAAATTCTACTTCCACTACATTTCCCAGGATTGATAATATTTGCCCTTTTTGGTTCATAATTTAATACTACTAAAAAGTTCAATTTGTTTTTTATTTAATTTTTGCCTTTTCAACTTATTTTCAACTATTGATAATCTTTGTTCTGAGTTTTTTGTATTTTCAGTGGCTTGATACATAGCCATCACTCGAGAAGCATATCGAGCCAATTGATGTTCTAAAATGGTTTGGTTAAACAAAACGGCAATGATTTCTGTCTCAAAAAATTCCAAGACTGCTTCAGGCGATGGCTCAAAGAGATAGGGGTAAACTTTTTCAAATTTTTCCTCAAAAGGCAACTTTCCCGAGATTTCATTCATTATCGGTTTTTGAGATAAGACTTTTTCATATCTTCCATGAGAAACAATGATTTTTTTATAATTTTTGATAAATTCAATAATTTCTCCAATTCTTTTTTCTTTTGGCTTTACATCGTTTAATTCAAAATAAAACATTTTATGCCCAAACCCATTGCCTTCGGCCAAATATTTACCTGTCTTTCCCACCACCGCTAAATCTGCTTTATTCTTTTCTAAATATTTTTGAATTTCTTTCCAGATATCTAAAATTAAAGCTCCGTAAAAAAATTGATTTGCCGAGAGGAAAACGACTACCGTTTCTTTTTCTGCTCGGCGAAAAGAAATTTTTTCTTTTCTAATCCACCCCTTTTTTAAAGAAAAAAGATATGCTGATTTGATTCTTTGATAAGTATTTAATAATTCTCTAAAAGATTCTCGATTCTTTAATACTTTTTCTCTAATTTGTTTCATTCTTAAATTGGCAATTTCCTGATAAGTGCTGGCAATATTCTTAATTGTTGATATCATTTCTAAGTTTTTTCTTATTTCTTTAAGGGTAGGCATGTTACTTTGAAATTGTTTTTTCAATTTCTAACATTATTTCTTTCGTCAAAAATTGAAGATGGTCAAAATCTTTTATTTCTTCAATTTCTTCTTTGAATTCTGGTAAAACTCCCTTTCGGTAATCTTCCAACAGTTTATCAATTTCTATTTTCATCTCTCTTAAAGATTTATCTTTCCAAAAGCCAGACAATAAAAGTCCGATCAAAAGCAATTGCAGTTTTCGGGGAATTGTTATCTCAACCTCTTGATTAAAAAGAGATTCTAATTTTTCACCAAATTCAATGTTTTTTTGAATTTCTGTTGGTAATTCAGCGCCAAATTGGGTAATTTCTAACAATCTTTGATATTCAACCAATTTCTTTCTGACCCAGCCGGACAGTTCTCTTTCCATGGGAGTTTTTGTTTGATTTCCCACTCTTGAAACCGAAAGAAAAGCATTTATTGCCGGTCTTTTTCCTTTTCTAAACTCATTGATATCAAAAAAAATATGACCATCGGTCATTGCCATTAGATTAGTTTGGATATAACCAGAAAGGTCATTTTCTAAAGTTTCAGCCACTGGCAGAGCGGTAATACTTACTTCTTTATATTCTTTGCTTTTAATATTTCCGGCCCTTTCCAATAGAGCGGCCTGAATATGAAAGATTTCTCCGGGGTAAGAATCTCTTCCCGGTACTCTCTTTAATAAAAGCGATATTTCTCTATAAATTTTGGCATGAGTGGTTAGGTCATCTAAAACAATTATTACCTTTTTTCCTTTATCTCGAAAATATTCGGCAATACTCATCCCGCTATAAGGAGCTAAATAAGTTAGGGTAGGGGAATCATCAGGCGTAGTATGGATTATTATTGTTTGGTCAAAGACTTTTTGGTGCTTTAAATATTCCTCTACCCATTTAATGGCTGTATCCTTTTTTCCGATTCCCACATAAACACAAACTACTCCTTTTTTTGTCTGACTGACAATGGTTTGTAAAAGGAAAGCGGTTTTCCCTGTTTTACCATCGCCAATTATCAATTCTCTTTGACCATATCCAATTGGAACTAAAAGGTCAACGAGTGTCACTCCGCTCTCCAAAGGTGTATTCACTCTGACTCTTTTTATAAAAGAAGGGGCGTCTTTTTTGACTGGTTGATATTCTTTTTCTCCTCTAATTGGTCCTAGGCCATCGGTTGGTTGAGAAAGAGGATTAATTATTCTCCCTAGTAATTCTTGACCAATAGGTATTTCAAACGATTTCTCTGTCCTTACTACTGCCTCTCCAATTTTTAGCTCTTTAATATCAATCATTAAAATCTCAGCTAATTTTTCTTTTAAACCATGGACAATTCCCCTTTTTCCAGTATTAGTGATTACCATTTCTTCTAGCTTTAAACCTGGTAGGCCGGAAACATAAGCTACTGAATGCGAAAGAGAAGTAACATAACCTATTTCTCTCGTTTTTTCTAAATAAGTTTCAAAATGACTCATAATTGTTTTTGAGAAAACAACTTATCTATCTCTTTGGCTAATGAAAGATTAATCTGTCTTCCTTGATATTCTATGAGTGCTCCGCCGACAATTTCTGGATTGAAATTAAAATCTAAAATCACCTTTTGGTTGATTTCTTTTTCCAGCCAAAGGGAAATTTTATTAATAAATTCTTTTTTTGGCTGGAAAGCAATTACTATTTTAATTTGAGGGAGATTTTGAAGATGTTTTTCAAAATTTTCAAAAAAAATCCGATTATCTTCAGGATTTTTTGAAATTATTTTCTTTTTTTCCAATTCTTCAAGTTCTTTTCTGAAATCTTCTTCTATATTTCCCTTAACCCTTTCCGATAGGGGAATATTTATATTTTTAAAAATTGACTCCTGAACTAAATTTATTTCTTCAAGGAGAAATAATAAATCTTCCTTAGTAACTATTTTTTTAGCAAAATCTCTAAATATCTCCATTTTACATTATTTTCATCATCTCATTATAAAATTTTTTCCTTTTTTGCTTTTTCTAAAGCTTGTAGAACTAATTCTTCGTGAGTAGAAAGATCAATTGCTTTTCCGATTGTTTTCTTTGCCACATCTTCTATTATTTGATAAATTTTTTGGTCTATCTCTTTTAATTTTTCTTTTTTATAATCTTCAATATTCTTTTCGGTTTGGGCAATTTTTTGGTTTATGGATTTTGTAGCCGTCTGGTAAATTCGGCCGATTTTTTCATCCAGACCTTTGCTTAATTCATCCGTTCTTTTTTTTGCCCCTTGTAATATTGAATCTTCGGCCTGAGAGCAGGTATTGCTGAATTTTAAAATTTCGTTGTTGGTTATTTCATCCCAATTAGCTATCTTATTTTCTGCTTCTTGGGAAAAAACGGCTATTTGTTCTTTATAAGATTCTATTACTTCATCGGCAATTTTTTGGCTGATTTCCGAAATAGTCTTCTCTGTTTCCTGGTTAATCATTTTTTCTAATTCTAATAAGAATCCTTCAGAGAATTTTAAAGATATAACGTCCTTTTCTTCTTTTTCTTTTTTGGACCTTTTCGCTAAATAATAAATATCTAAGCCAAATAAAATTACTGCCATTATTGCCAAAATGCCAAAGCCAAGCAAAATAATAAGGAAAATTTGAGTATTCATATACCGAGCTTCCGAAGGAAGCGAGGGTGAAGATGAAGCTTTAGCTTCATCGCCTTAATAAAGTATAACAAATAAAGCCAACCCCAGTCCAGCCAGAGTTAAAACTAAAATCCCGATTAAATTTAAAACCATTGCCAACTGAATGCTCTTTTTGGCTAAAGGGTTTCTACCCATAGCTTCTACTCCTTTACGCAAGGCGCTTACAAAAGCAAAAAAACCGGCAAAAAAACTGCCGCCCCCTAAGATAAGCGCGAAAATATATCGTAACACCGCAGGAAAGTTTTCCGGTTTTCCTAATTGCCTCCATATTTCACCGAAGATGCCAGTTATTGGAACTTTACCTGAAGTATATTGATATTGAATATTAATCTTAGTTTTAATTAATCCCTCTTCTTGATTAAAATCTTCCAAAGCTCTTCCTACTACAAATCCAGATTGAGTTGCTTTTTGTCCTGTTCCTTGTTTTTCCGAAGAAGTAATGAAATCACCCTTTTTTATTTCTCCATTAATATTGCTTACTTTGACTGATGTTTCTCCAAATGAGACTATCGGCAGGGTAGTAGGGGTTGGTTTACCGAAAACTAAAATCGGAGTTTCTCCCACTACTCCAATTATGTTTTCGTCATAAGGAATGTTTGAGCGAAACAATCCTTCTTTGGTTTGAGAAATAATATCTCCAACTTTTACTTCCGGGTCAGCCACTTCAAGATTTTTGGCAATAAGGGCCATATCCTGGGCAAAAACAATTCCATTTAGAATAAAAACTAAAGAAAATATTAATAAAACTAATTTGAATTTTTTTGTCATCGTTTCTTTATTATATCTCAATATTTTGGATAAAGAAATAGATAAATCAAAAATATTAAATATTAGAAATAAGGCTTAATAAACGTTTTTCTTTTTCCCGGAAAGGAAGTTTTCTATGATTATATCTCCAGGCGTATTCTCCCAAGTAAAGAGGTAATTTTTCTTTACGAATGCCGCCTTTTGCCGAGAGTTTTCTTTTTAAATATCCCCAGAATGTTTCAAGAGCATCAATACGATATTTTTTGTTTTCAGGAGGAACTACTCTATAGAAACGGCCTCTAAATGCCAACCCGATATATTTTTGCCACTCTTCGGAATAGCTAATAGACTCTTTTTTTTCTTGAGCTTTGAGAAAAAGTTTTAAATCTTGAGCCTTAATATTTGATAAAATTTTAGCATAAACTTTTTCTTCCTTGCAAAGAATGCCGATAATTGGATGTTTAATTTTATTATCTGATTTAAAATCTAAACGTCCTCCAAGATAATCCTTGCCTAATTTCATTATTCCGCGGAGGGCATCGGGAATATCTCTAAGCATCAATATCCTTAAAAGAGTTAATACTTTTAAAAGTTTATACTTGGAGATATTAACTCTTTCCAGAATAATGTTGGTTGAATGCTCTAAAAGGAATTCGGAGATAACCTCATTTAATATCTCATTTGGAATATTAAGAGGATTGGGCTTTAAAGTAAAAATATGGCGGCAATTCTTGCATTTCAAACGATTATCGCTGGTTTTCCAAAACCTTAACCCAGAGCATTTTGGGCACTTTATTCCGTTAGATAATCCTTCGTATTTAATTGAGTTTGTCTGAGAATGATTCATTGCCTAATTATAACATGTTTGGTTCAGTTTCCAAACTTTATCCCTTATTTTCAGAAATATTCTTTTTCCCGCGGCGGGAATTTAACCTAATCCGCCCAAATTTTACCAAGGGCAAAACTTACAGCGGACAGGTAATGTCAAAATTCAAAACTATTTTGAGTTTGTGATTTAGTGCTTTGGACTTTAGATTTCTCGGTTACTCGAATCGCAATGAAGGGTGAAGAAGAGATTTATCTCTTCGCCTACCCGAGTCGCAGCGAAGTCAAAGAGCGCTCCGCACTCTTTTCCACCTTCGTCCCGCAAACGAGACTCGGTGAGTGAAGAAGAACGGATGTTCTTCGACTATATTTATAGATGAAGTTTTCCACAATTGTAGCCCTTGACAAGGGTGTTTACTTCAAAGATAATGAAATAATCGATTTATTTCCCGTCACGGGAAATGATTTCCTAAAGAAAAATAAGATAAAAAGATAAAAAAAGAAGACCCGTTTACTCTCTCAAATTTTTTCAAAATTTAAGAGAGCGATAAGCGCCAAAGATTAGGAAAAAATTAGTCGCTTTTTTGCTGAATACATAAAATATTTATGTGCTTCAGTATGGGTCTTCTGCGTTGAAGTTTACCAAACCTAAAAGATTATGTCAATAGAGAATAAAAATGAAAATTTAATAAGCATTGAAGAATTTATTGCTAGAGCAAGAAGACTTGGAGTTGATTTTGGAAAAGGTGACCCTAAAAATCGTCTGCGCTATTACGTCAAAATCGGTC
>Ga0307421_1000083_pt1 | contig 55151 bp, 54 predicted proteins | sample SalMarWE160270MG_FD_202163 | JGI IMG/M metagenome (GOLD analysis project Ga0307421, IMG submission 202163) | Salt marsh sediment microbial communities from the Plum Island Ecosystem LTER, Massachusetts, United States - WE1602-70 | ecosystem: Environmental > Aquatic > Marine > Intertidal zone >... | reverse complement strand
AGTTCAATAAAAGATTAAACGATTTAGAGAATCAAGGATACACAGTATCATTTACAACAGACACCTACATTCTATTGAGCAGGAAGACACTCGCAATTAGAAGGGAAGAATAACCTCAAAGATTAATAGCAAAAAATCTCTCAGAATAGAATTATGCGCCAAGAGATTGAAGAACTAGCCTCGGTAATCTTTGATACAGAAGAAATCTACGTGATACACGAATTAATACGGGATTATTGTGGATTGGATGAGGCAAATTTAGTGGCAATTAGTAGGCTTCGACATGTAATTCCAAGTCGCCCAAAAAGACCAATGTACTACATCCATTATAAAATAGGATTATTACCGCAAGAATCAAGGTTTGTAGTCGAACAAAGTGGTTCTCAATTGCCAAATGCCGTGAATTTCAAACAATTAAGTAATAAATTAGCTAAATCAGCAATCTTTTTCACACTCACATATCAACACTTTTCCACAATCGGGACATAGATACTTCCTGAGTGTTTCATAATAATTCAAGCAAATGACTTTGTTGTGGGTACAACTCATTATCTGTTAGCACCAGGTATGCAATTATTAATTATCAAGTAAGACCTGTTTTCACAAGGGAGTATTCATCTTCTTTTTTTACTGAGTAAATTACATCCGCTACATCCTCAATTTCTCTGTGATGACTAATTATCAACATTTGAGGGATTATTCTCCCTCCTTCTCTGAAAAATGAGTTAAGAATGTTTACAAGTTCTTTTCGTCGTATTTCATCTAAATGTGTTGTGGGTTCATCCATAATTATGGTCTCTACCCGACCTGAAAGTACCTGAGCAATTGCTAATCTTAAAGCAATGGCTAATGAAACACGTTCCCCACCGCTTATTTGATCAATATCCTGTTCACCTGATGGTCCAATGACTGATATGTTGTAGTCATCATCTAGTTTGATGTCTGAATAAGCAAGATTGAACCTTTCAAAAAAGTCTCGAGTTGCACGCTCGAGCAGCGGTCCGGCTCGTGCTCGAATCATCTTTTGAATTCCATCTTTCCCATATGCTTTTCTGACATTATTAAGGAGTTTAACAAAATCGTCCAGAGTTTTTTTTTCTTTTGCTTTTTCTTTAAGCTGTCCAAGTTTATTATCTCGGTTTTTAGCTTCAATATCTGCTGTTTTCTTTTCAGACTTTTTTCCTTCAATTATCTTTTCCAATTCATTTTTTAGTTTAGTTTGGCTTTCAAGATTTTCTTCCCTTTTTTCATGTTCGGTTTCACTGTAATTTAGTTCTTGAATTGCTTTAACTGTTTGAGAAACAAGATTCTGTTGTTCTTCCAACTGTTCTTCTGTAGATTTAATATCAGCTTCAAGCTTGCCCTTTAGTTGTGCAATTGGCAAATTCTGATCATACTCTTCTTTTGTTAGCCTTAATTCTTCTAATTCTTTTTCTGGATTTTCAGGTTCATAACCAAGTTTTGATAATGCATTTCCTAATAATGAGTCAGCTTCTTTTAGCTCTGCATTTAAAGGATTGATTTCATCTTCTATTTTTTTTCGTGTCCTTAATCTTTCAAGTTGGATCTTTGCAGATTCAAATTTTAGATTCGGTTCTTCTAGTTCCGCTATTTCCTTTTCTATTTCGGATAACTTATCGTCCAGTTCTTTAAACAACTTCGCTTGCTGTTCTAGTTCTTCAACTTCATTCTGCTTTTCGTCCAGAAGATGTTTGGCTTCAGTTATTTCACTACTTAATTCTGAGATTCTTTGAGGTTCAATTGTATTAATTTTATCACGGGCTTTTTCATACTCTTTCCTTGTTTCATCGAGAATTTTTAATTCTTTACTAAATTTCTCAATTTGTTTCGGAATTTGAGATTTCTCTGTATTGAATTTTTGCCCCAACTGAGTAATACGGTCTTTTGATAATTCAGTTTCACATGTCGGACAAGTCTTTAAACTGGGATCTGTAGGATCCAATTTAGATAAATTATCTTCCAAATCACTATTTCGTTTTTTTAAGAGTGAAATCTTACTTTTTACATTGTCAAGTTTTTGGTGAGTTTGGTCAATATTGCGCTTCAATTCTTGTCTCTTTTCATCCAACAATGTGTTGACATTTTCAATAGTAACTTGTAATCCAAGAATTTTTTGATATTTATCTAATAATTTTACCAATGAGGAATCTAATTTGCATTTATCTTTTTTGGTTTTATTGAGATGTTGTATACTTTTTTTCCATACGCTATTAGATCCTTCATACTTTTTGCGTTCTTTTTTAACCTGTTCTCGTAGTCCCTTTTTTTGGGAATATTTTGTGTGTTCTCCTTCGAACTTTTCCAGAATGTCTGTTACTTCTTCTAGAGTTTTCAACTCTTTCTCTAAATTTTCTAATTTCAATTCTGCTTCTTTCTTTTTTGAAAGGGTTTTTGAAAATTCTTCTATAGGACCTAGCTTCTTGATTTCCTTTTCCAGATGCTTAATTATATTCTCAGCTTGATGACATTTCTTTAGTTGTAATTTTAAATTTTCATTTTTTTCTTGAATATGTCCCACTTGATTTTCAAGAAGCTGTTTTCTACTTTCCAACTTGTCAAATTTTTTCTTGTTCGCCTTGAGATTTTTTATCTCTTCCTTTAGCTCGGTTATCAAATCATTTATTTTTTTTAACTCGTCTCTTTTTTGATTAATTTCTTTTTCAAGTGTAGATGATGTGGCTACGTATTCTTTTTTCTCTGCTTCTAGGGTTGGTTTCTGTTTAAGTTCTGTTTGTAATACTATTTGGTTTTTAGTGTAATCATCAATAACTTGCTTGATCCTATCGTATGCCTTTTCTAAATCCTCAAGGTTTAGGAGTTTTGAGATCAATTCTTTTCTTTCTGCAGGTCTCGCTGTGACTAGCTTTTCAATTTCACCTTGACGAACATATACAGACTGAAGGAACATGCTTTTATCAAGAGCAAGTATCTTTTCGACTTCAGGAATGATTGAATGAGCTCCACCTTGAGCCAGCAGCATTTTTCTGTGTTCCTGTTCCCGATATAACATTCCCTTTGGGGAACCTGTACGTTTGATAGCCCACTCAACGAAGTATTTAATCCCACCTTCGGAAAATTCTAGAGAGACATGGCAATTTTTTGCTTTATTGTTTATCAAATTTTCTTTTTTTCCACGATTGCTATAATCACAAAATAATGCAAAACTTATGGCATCAAGAATTGATGTTTTGCCTGCTCCGTTAGGTCCGATAACTACGTTTATTCCATAATCAAAGTCTAAATTTGTTACTTTATGAGATATGAAATTTTCAAGATGTATTCTGTTCAGTATCATTTATTTCACCTTTTTTAGGAAAATTTCATAGAATTCTGAGGTGATTTTTTTTGCTCCTTCTGCATCACCTTCTCTAAGAGTTTTTAGTAGATCAATAGCAAATTTCGATGTTTGTTCTTCCTTGAAGTAATCTCTTAGAACTTGTTTAATATTAAAAGCACCGGGTTTTATTTCGGGTAATTTTTGTTGACTTTCTTCGATTATTGTAGTTCTTAAGGTTAAGACTTCTCCCGTGAAAGAATTATTTAAGACCTCATGTACTCTTTGTCTATCAATTCCTTTTCCTTCGACCCTAATGTGTACAATTGGTTTTTTATCCTCATAGTTGAGGTCGTTAACGATATTCTCAACTTCGGAGTCAAGATTGGAATAATTGATTTTGCATTTAATTTGTGGTCTGATTTTTTCTAGGTTAATATCAGTTATTTCAACATCTCCCCCTTCAATATCAACGATGAAGAAACCTTTTCCAGATTTTTGCCAAGATGAAATTTCGTCATTTCTTATTATTTCAGAACTTCCTGGATATGCAAGTTCACCTTCACCACAAGAAGCTTTAATTCTTGAATGCATATGACCCATTGCATAATAATCGAAAGTTTTGGGTAGAGAGGTAAATGCAAGTTCCCAAGCATCCTCAAAAGGTAGAAACTTATCAATTGCTTGATGCATAACAAGAATGCTGGGGGATTTTCTTTCTATTTTTTCAAGTTTACCAAGTTCTTCTGCTAAAAGAGATGTGTAAGATCTGCTCAAATTAGAAATTCCAACAATAAGAACTCTTTCTCCATTTACTTCTACTTCTCTGTGCTCAGCAGTACCTGTTACGCCCAAAGTGTATATTTGATCATCAAAAAGTTTGTGTGGAGCCATTCCCCGAGCTTTAGGTCGATCGTGATCACCCAATACAGCGAAAAAATTTGTTTTTCCGTTTAGTGTCTTTAAGAAATTCTTGAACATATAATATGTTTGTGTTGTTGGCCGTGACGTATCAAATAGGTCTCCACTGTGAATTACAATATCTACTTTTTCTTCAAGAATTATTTCGCCGATTTCTTCCAAAACATCGTAAATGTCCTTTTCTCTCTCTTCAAGATTATACTGTTTGTAGCCTAGATGCGTGTCAGCCAAATGGGCAATTCTTACTATTTCGAGATTCCCCCTTTTTTATTGCATAAAATTTTTCATTTGTTCTCTAAGAATCTGACTTTCGTTTTTTACGGTTTCTTTCTCAGCTACTTCCTTTGCGCTTTTCAGTTTAGTTACAATGTCGATGTCGCTTCCCCCTTCTTTTGTACTTCTTTTTTTCACAGACAGCATTACCGGAGCACGAGTCATTTCACCAATAATAACTGCTTCACCTGTATTTAGACCCGGCAAATCATCCATTAGCGTCTCACTTAATCGTTCTGAACTACTTGAAACAGCATTCTGATCATGTGGGTTAGTAAGTCGCATTATGATTTGACTATTACATTGGCTCAAAGCATCAGAGTGTATCTTTGAAGGTCTTTGAGTAATTAATACTAGAAACACCCCGAACTTTCTTCCTTCTGCAGCTATTTTCTTTATGATTCTAGACGAGTATGTTGAACCTTCAGCAGGTATAAAACGATGGGCTTCTTCAACGAAAATAAAAACTGGGTATTCGAACTGATCTGTTGCTGCCTTATCATAAATGTCTGATAATACTTTGAAGGCAATATAATCAGCAACAAAATCGGTCAAACCTGAAAGGTCCAAATCAGAAAGATGCATGGGTCGAAGCATTTCAGTTATGTTTGTAGAAGCACTAGTGAACAGTTGCATCTTTATCAAGCGAGCTAAATATTTTTTAGCTGAAGTAGCGCCTTTAATGATTTTAGTGTCTATGCCCTCATCTTTCCAATCTTTAGCACTATCAATAATTTCTATAAGATCTCTAGGTTGGAAAACATCTTTCCTATTTTTTAACTTCTCTAATGCAATTTCTAAACCTTGAATAATATTTACGTATTTCTTGCTAATCATCGAAATTAAACAAATCTCTTCTAAATCAAGATCTGAAAAACAAACTTCGTATGAATTTACTTTACCTACCTCTGTTTCGGTATATCTTCCTGTACTCAATGGATTTCTAAAAACAGTTATTCTATCTGATAGCTTGTGTCTTTTACCATCAGCAGTTCTGGATAGGAACACATAGTCTGCATGAGGATCCAATATGATAATTGTAGCACCTTTTTTTAGCAGTTCTTCAGCGAGCACCCCAGAGAGATAGGTCTTACCCGAACCTGTCTGCGCAATAACTGCTAGATGTCTTCTGAATCCTTTTATTGACAAACTTATTGGAACATCTCTGCGGGTAATTAGAGAGCCTAACTCGATTGCCTCTTCTTCAGGAAATGAATAGAATTTTTCTAGAACTTCAGTTGGTGCAATATATACTGGTTTACCTGGGATAACAGCTTTTTTGGGTTGATATAGTTCACCTGTTGTGGTTAAATAACCTAATACTCGAGCTTTACCCCAAACCTTGCTATCTGCAAGACCCGCTTCAATTATCTTTTTGATTATATCAAAATCCAACTCCTTTGTGAGGGCTTGACTTGCAGAAATTATTCTTTCAACTTGAGCTATGACTTCTACCTGTGTTAAATTCCCATCTATGTCTTCAGTAGAATATGTAAGAAGATATTCCCAACGGGACGGCATTTCACCAGGTTTTGAAGAGAAAAAGAACTCATTAGAGCTCGCTTCTCCAATTATGATTCCAACTTCTTCAAGGGTATTTGACACGTCTATAACTCCTTCCACGAATTATTTTTTCTTTGAATATTTTTTCCATATATGGAAAATAGATTTGATCTACAACTCTCTTTCTTAGTCTTACTTTTTGATCAACATCTTTAAGCCATAAATTGTAACCATCTAATCCACAATATCCTGTTATCATTATCTTTAACAACTCTTCAAGATTGACATCAACAGGTTTAGGCCAATCAATTTCGGATAGTGAATGATCCCAATTGGGCACATCTATTCTTAATGGAGAATCTCTTTTGTCCAGTAGTAGATGAAATGAAATAAAACTTGGGAAGTTAGGAATCTGAGAAATAATTTCGGATGCCCATTCAACAAATTCATCGCCTTTTTCTCTTGTTGTTCGAGGAAAAGTGTTTCGAATGTACAATCTGGAATTTAACTGAAATTTTTTAAAATATCTTGCCATTCTAGCTGATGGACCTAAAAGCAAAGGTTGAGTGAAACCTATTGAATTTGCAAGATTCATTACTAGTTGATAATCAGATCTTGATGAAGAAAGCTCTTCAAATATCAACTCTATTTGTTCTAGCTCATTTTTGTAGTTCTTTTTGAGCATATCAAACTTTATTAAAGCTGTTTTTTCTTTATCAAGAATTTCAAAGAAAATTGAATCCAATTTCCGAATTATTTCTTGTGATAAACTACTTCTTTTAAGCTCTTCGATGAAAATTAATCTTAGAAGAAAGTCACGAAAAAATGTTGATCTACTTTGTTTGCTCACTCCTACAAGCAGGATGTTTTTTTCTTTACAAAGATCCAACAATTCTTTATAGACTTGAAAATATTTCAGAAGCGTGGGTATTTCTTCCATCGTTTTCGTTTCAATCAGATTGTGAATAGCTCTACCATACAATGAACCGTCTAGCAACACGGCTTTACAATCAACTCCATTCTTGATGGAATTGATTGCAACCTGAAATTCAAGAAGTTCCATTTTTCTGCCAATAAGATATTTTATCTTAGAGAGTTCATCTTTGCTGAAAATTACATCTGTCTCCATAACTTTATAGACTTTTTCTCTGCAGGCTGCCATTGATCTAACAATGTAAAATAAACCACCAGTGGACAATAGGTTTGTGTAAACACTAGAATCAATCGCCATTATGTCAAAATCTTTTGGACTGCAAGGTACATTGTTTTCTTTTAAATTGGGAATCCAATAAGAATTAAAATACCTGCTAAAACCGTTTTTCAACTGATTTGGTATTCCGTACAAAATCTTCTCTTTCATTTCAACCTTTTTTGAATTTACTATGTTAGCAAAATCTTCGAGGAACTCAGGCATTTGGTATATTGGTTTATGTCTTCAACATTTAGCTTTTTGGTTACTACAATTAGATGTGGGTAAATCTGATTAATCTATTTACATGGGAGCAGAAGTTCTTTCGCAAATCGGTCAGCTCCTTTTTCTTCTGTCTTTTCTGGAATTTCAAATCCCAAGTTCTCTAAAACATGATTTTGGAGCGCAGTATAGAACATATTTATCATGAAAGCTTCATAGAAAATCAGAAAGCGTTCCTTTTCCTTTCTCAAATTCACTGATTGTAATTTTCATTGGTTTGAAAGTTTGATTAAGTGCAGTTCTCAGATTCCTAATATAATCTATAACATTGATTTCACTAACCTTTTTCACATGCTCTGTAGGTTTGACCGTGAATCTTTTTCCTTGATAGTTGAAAGGTTTGACTTTTACGAAATGCATTTCATCTCCCCTCTTCACACTTTTTCCTGAGTCAAGAAGTTGAATGGCACATTGATAAGGTTGATGCAGAGACTTTTCCTTCAATTTTTCTTTTGGGTCATCATGAATCACAACAGCATACTCCAAATCCTCTATTGGAATTTCTCCTAACACTAAATTATCTATGGCATTTTGCACAATTGCTTTTATCTTGCGTTTAGTTGTGATGAACTCCGACTTGTTTTTTACTTTTGTCAATTGTTGAATACACTTATCAAAGACATTGAAAATAAAATTGGGAGAATTAGATTTGATGGCAGTTAACCCTTTGGTGTCATATGTTCCATCATTTTTTATCCCGAAATAGGCTTTTGCTGCTTCAGGAAGAACACAGAGGTTGTAGCGAACTTCTACAGAAAGATCCAGCTTTAGACGTTTCTTTACAGTTTTAATTAGCCACTCAATTTCTTTTTCAGTCGGATTTTCTAAGAAAAGTGAGTCGGTATCTCCTGCTATTACATGAAGCCCTTTTTTCTCTGCAATCTTTTTTGCAGTTCTTAAACTGTGACGACCCAAAGCAGTGATGGATTCTCCTAAAGATGATCGGGATAAACCGTGTATTCTTATCACTACGCCATAACTTGAAACTAAAATTAATTTGAGAAGTCGTGAGGTAACTTCAGCAAGGCTCCGTTTCTCAGCAGATATAGTTTTGTCTTTAGATCGTGGTTTGAACCAATGAATTCTCAGATCTTTCAATGAGCCAACTAGTATAGAATAAACGCCTCTTCTTTTAGTGCAAACATAATGTTCAAGTTTTGGTACCTTGTTGCTTTGACATTCATCATCAGTGCAGTCTATTGTTTCATGGGAAAGATTGTAAGAATCAATAAGGCTTGGATACATGCTGTCAAAATCAACTACAACAGTATTGAAATGCACACCAGGTTCAGGGGTCAATGTAAGTGCACCTTTGACGGAATGTGTTTTTTCTCCTCTTCTTAGCTCTTTAGATGTGGGAATCAGAATTTAATTCTTCAAGGAGATAGAACCAGAAAGATGGATGTTGAATTTCTAAAAGCTGTGTATGGTTTTGATTCAACGCTTGGTTCACACTCTGCTGCACAAAGACATAACCCAGACATGGAACAGGCAATTTTGGGACTATATGTGACAGAAAGCTGCATATGCTTTATCCTGAAGAGACTTGAAGTGGCAAGAAACAGCGGTATTACATTAACCCGTTGGGGGTAACGTGTTCATGAACCACACATTTGAAGTATACACCCGATTTCGCATGAATGCGCAATATAATGTTTTAAATCTTGTAACAATAAGGTCAATCATCTTCGTTCAAAACCGATATGACTGTGAGTTTTATGAAACAAAAATGTAATTTTACTGATCCTGAGCGGATAAGATTTGAAAACATAATTGACATGGCTGCAGGTTTTTCTAGTATGATACGCTTGTTCAGAAAAGGCTCGAAGGAAGCTATTCGTATTCGGATAACTAATATAACAGCCAAGAAACTGTTCAATGCTATATCAAAAAATCAGTATATTGACATCCATTCAGAGTTTTGTGATTGGGGAAGTAATAACATATTTTTGGCAGAAAAGAAAAGGGATGGAAAGATCATAACCAAATGTAGCCTAGCCAGTTTCGGACAAATTGCTAAAGTCCTTGATGTTGCTCTCAAGGTAGCAATCTATTACTCACATTTACCTGATTGTGAAAAATCAAAACAGATTTCTCACTGGTTGAATGCAGCTGTTGACACGCAAATGATGAAAATGCTTAGTAAAAAATATCCTAACACCATAGAACAATGGCCAACTACGATAAAAGAAGTGGATAGAAACAGTTACATGAAAATACAAGAAACTGTTCGCATATTCATAAAGGAAGTGCATAATGACAAGATTCTACCCGTTCAATTCGACGATATTTACTGGCGAAAATTAAATAGATAACTTCCACGTACGCTCATGATATTTCTTAATTATGATGAGAAGATTTTCTTTTTTGTGTATACTCGTTTTCGATCATACATACTTTCTTTGTAGTGTATACACGATTTAGCACACATACTCTATCTTTCTGTATTCTATATGGTACCTTCCGTTCCTTCCTCTTCCTTTCTGGTACATGGATATAGGTACAGGAAGGAAAGGTATAGTACCTAAACCGTGTATACAGGCCATAAACCGTAAATGGTCTTCCCCCATTCGGACGATAACCGTTTCGCCCGTCCGTCGTCCCGTAGGGGGGGATTAAATTTTAACCCCCAAACCCAAAAATACCTAGGTAAATTTAGCCTCAATAATCAAATTACCAAGGTAAAAAGCAAAACGAGCAGGGAATACTATAAAAAGTTAAATTTTAACCCCAAACGAAGACGACGACGGACGACGTTAAAATTTAACGTGCGCCTCAATTACTTTCTTTCTTTTACCCAAATTCTATACATTTTTTCGTTACCTTTCTCAAAACAGCTAAATCCTCTTGAATCCATTTCTTCTATTTCTACATTCTTTTCTCCATACACTTCTTTATACTGCTCTAACCAGTTTACAAAATGTGCCCCCCCACCGAAATATTTCTTTATCCATTTCTCTCCATTTTCATCTATCCTCTCTCTAACCAATTTCTCTCGAGCTATTCTTTTCCGTATTGTTTCTCTCTTAACCATGACCTTCACAATCACACTTGAAGTGTATTCATTCGCTATATTCTTCAAATAAACTAATATGCACGCACATAAAGAAAGAATCCCTAAAGACGAACCGAAAACATCTATTTTCTAGGGAAAACTAGCCTATTTGTTTCTTCAACAGTAGCTACTAAAATATTGTGTCTTCCTCTTTTTGTTCCACCCAAAATTACCTAGGCAAAAAGCAGCCCAACAACAAAATTACCAAGGTAAATTCTGAAGCGAGTAGGGAATACTATAAAAAGTTAAAATTTAGCCCCCAAAACCCAAACGTTCACGTATTCTTTCATTCGCTCTCAAATACATACATACACGTGTCCAAAACGCGCACCACACGCACGCACGCGCATAAATTTTAAAATGGAAGAGGAAGGAACAAAAAGAGTTCTCTTCACGACATATTATTGTAGCCGAAATTAAAATTAAAAGTGTTAACCCTCCAAATCATAAAGAAGACCCTGAACTACAGAAATGTTCAGAAGCTAAAGAAAGGGAAAAAATGTATCAGATACAGTTTATTTGGCTTGGAATAGTGTTTTTATGCATTGCCATAATTTACACAATCTTTGTTTTCATAAAGAAGAGAAAAAATAATTAGTAAAGTGACTAAAATTTAACCTTCTCTTTTAATTTCATATCTTTACCGCAGCACACATGAATGCACTCACTGCAAGATACTCCTTGGGGATGGTTACCATTCACAGTGCAACTCTTCGCAACCTTTAGTTCGAGTCCGCATTCTTCGCAAACATAAACCTGACCTGCTCTCATATCGTGGCAGTGTACCATAACATATCACATCTTACAGTTGAGTTAAGAGATATCCGAGAGACGTTATTTAAGATTTTGGAGTATAGTGCGTGTGGCTGATCGCTTGGGAATGGAACATGGTGAATGTTAAAAAATGGTTGGAAAAGCAGTACCAGTATTATTAGCTGAAAAATTGGCACAAAAAATTAAATCCGATCTCTTTTGATAATACCCGACCAATGGGTTAAAAAGTAATTAGATTGTCGGGATTCTTGGATTCCACTCTTTTCTTTCATTTCTCAGAAACTTAGCTAACAAGAGAGCCTCTTCGTTAATCAAAGTTTTCACTATTCTAATCTTCTGTAGATTGCTGTGAACAGGAAGATGCCTGCTGCAGTGAAGACTATTACGCCGCTTGTTGCCACATTGTAGATTGCTGAGAGCAGTATGCCCGTGGTCATGCTGACTGTTCCGAAGCCTATGGCAGCCAATGTTGTTCCTTTAAATGAAAGATTCAGTTGAAGGGCTGAGAGTCCAGGTAACACTAGGAGGGCGACTACAAGAATTACCCCTATCACTTTTATTGAAAGCACGATTGTGATTGCCACCAGCAAGTTGAAGGCTAATGACAGCAGACGGACAGGGATTCCCATAAGCCGGGCGTCTTCTTCGTCAAAGGTGATGGAAAGAAGCTCCTTGTAGAAGATTCCCAGAACCAGTATCGTTGATATTCCAAGAATTGACACTATGATGAGGTCAGTTTGATCGATGGTGAGAATTGAGCCGAAGAGAAAACTGAAAAGTTCAACATTGAATCCGCCAGCCAAGCTTATTATTATCAGACCCGCGGAAAACCCTACTGCCAACATCACAGCTATGGCAGAGTCAGACTGAGCCAAACCTTTTCTTCTCATGTAAGATATGCCTAAAACAGCTAAAATCGAAACCAGCAACGAAGTCAAGATTGGATTGACGCCAAGAAACAGCCCCAACGCAATGCCCCCAAAAGCAGTGTGCGCTATTCCATCGCCCATCATAGCCTCCTTCCGCAGTATCAGGAAGAGACCAACCCATGCGCAAGCCAAGGCTGCTATAGTTCCGCCTAACAGTGCATGCTGGAAGAATTGGAATTCCAGAAGCCTGAAAATCTCAACGATCTCATTCATCTTCGAAAATCCGCTCACATTTATGTTTATGGAAGACAAAGTGGAAGTGTTCGCCGTAAGCTTTCCTTAAAACATCATCTGGCTCCAAAGCTGTAGTTATTTCAGCCATGTTAACCCATCGGTTCATACACAATACCTTGGACATCCGACAGAAAACCGCTGTCAGATCATGGGTCACTATCAGAATAGTGATTCCCCTCGTAACATTAAGGTCGCTAAGTTTCTTGTAGAATTTCTCTTGAGTACCAGCATCCACGCCAACCACAGGCTCATCCAAAAAAATTATTTCAGGATTCCTAACCAACGCTTTAGCCACGAAAACCCGCTGTTTCTGTCCCCCAGACAGCTGCCCAATCCTTTTGTCTGCAATGTCAGATATTCCCATGAACTCAAGAGACTCATCCACAGCTTCCCAGTCCTTTCGCTTCAACGTTCTTCCTACGTTGCTCCGGTTCACCCTGCCAAGAGCTACCAGTTCTCTTACCGTCAACGGAAAATTAGGATCAAAGTTAATGGCGTGTTGCGGCACATAGGCAACTTTTTCCCAATTAGAGAATGATTCTATGTTCTGGCCAAAAAGACGGATGGTTCCCTTGGTTCTAGGCAGGATGTTTAGGATGGCTAGAATAAGAGTGGTTTTGCCTCCTCCATTGGGGCCCACTATGCCAACGTAGTCTCCTCGATGGATTGTGAAATCGGCGTGTTCGATAACCAAAGAATTTGACCTAGTTACATAGAGGTTTGAAACCTCTAATATGGGAGTTTTTTCTTTCATGACGACCGATTGACTATTACTCAACATTCCATTTCAACTTTATCTTATTCTAATGAAGCTTCTAGGCATATCTTTAGGTTTTCCAAGTTTTTCTCTTGTTGTCCGAAGTAGTCTAAACCGTCTATGGTGCCGAGCATGAAGTAGAGCTTCAGAATCTGGACATTCTGGTCTGTACGGGTCTCCAAAGCGTTCTTGAGGGTTTGGGCGGATTCGTCTGTGTAAACGGGGTCCACATACACCACATAGGTCTCATGCTCTATCATAATCTCGACGAGGTCTGCGTAAACTGAGGCGCTTGGCTGCTCGTCTGCGGAGATGCCTATAACTCCATACTGTTTGAAGCCGTACCTGTCAGCGAGGTATCCGAAGGCAGAATGGGCAACAAAAATCTCTTCCTTATTCTTAGTTGAGAGTCCAGTCAGGTAGTTGTTGTCCAGTTCTTCGAATCTCATCTTCAATTTTTGCCAGCGTTCACTGTAGTAATCCTCATGATTCGGGTCTTTCTGGATCAGAGCCTCGTATATGTTTTGAGCCTGCTGTTTCGCTAGGAAGGGGCTTATCCACGTGTGAGGGTCATCGAGTTCTTCATGCTCGTCCGCATGTTCTGGTTCAGTTTCAAGAAGCTTTATTCCTTTGGTGGTCTCTACGATAATCTTGTCGCTTGAATCGACTATGGAAAGTATATCGTCCTCGAACCAGTGGTCAAGAGATGCACCATTATAGATTATCACGTCAGCCTCGTCTACGGCTAAAATATCAGCGAAGGATGGCTGCCAAGTGTGCACCTCGGTGTTGTCGGGTATAAGCTGCCGGACAGTCACTTCTTCTCCGCCTATCTCTTGGGCGAAAAAGGCGAGGGGATAGAAGCTGGCTACGACTTTTAGTTTGTCAACTTCCATTTCCTTTTGCAGAATCGAATAGTAAGCAGCAGCAACCATTGCAGTTAATACTATCGTGATTGTTGCGATCACAAAGAGCTTCTGGCGTTTGTTCATAGCGCTGTACCTTTTCGTTATTTATTTTGTGCAGTGAACAACTTTATTAAATTTTTGCCGTTTTTTAATAAAATATATTTAAAGGTGATTAAATATTTTAATAACTTGGTGCGTGACGTGACAGTTATCAGCGTTTCAGTTCCAGAAAAACTCCTAGAGCGAGTGGAGAACTCCATCAGGGAGCAGGGGTTCGCTAACCGATCAGAGATTGTCAGGCAGGCTTTAAGGACATTCATTATGGAGAGCAGAAGCCTCAGGGAACTTGAGGGAGAAATCGCGGCGTCCATAACAATCATTTACGAAAGAGATGCAAAGAAAGGACAGATATCTGAAATCCAGCACAGCTTCGGAGATATAATCTCAACATTTCTTCACGCTCACATAGAGGAAGACTACTGTCTAGAAGTAATCGTGGTAAAAGGAGAAGCAGACAACATCAGAAAACTGGTAGATGCCTTCCGAACCAACGAACACATCAACCAAATCAAAGTCTCCATACTAAAAGCACCCAAAAACAAGCGACAACAAACATGAATTGGAATACAGGTTTTGGAACATCATCATTGGAAGAGGACTTTACATTCCTTAGGAGCAACATTAATAGCTGTAGTAGCTTATTTACAGAATTACTGGTATAGTTGGTGTGATGTGCTGTGAACCGGAAAATTGTCTTGCCATTGTTTTTCATGCTTGTTGTTACGCTTTTTTCAGGTGTAGAATTTGCTTCAGCTGAAGGAAACGTTGGCGTCAGTGTTGGGCAGACTGCTGAATACACTTATGCGATCAGTGGAACTGTAAGGGACAGTAATGGCAGTTTAACTACGTCAGTGCCATTCAATGCTGGCTACCTTGAAACGATTACGATTCAAGAGATCTCTGGAACCAATGTTACATTTCAATTCGAAAGGGATCTACTTAATGGAACTGAAGAAACAGGCACATCTTAGGTAAATGTGAGTGATGGGAGCGGCACTGAATTTTTCGTTATTATTTCAGCAAATGTCAATGCAGGTGACCTGTTATATCCAGATTGGAAAAATGAAAATCAAACTTCTGAAGGTGCTCCCTTTGTAAACGAAACTATTTCCATAAAGTATGGGGACGCAACTATAGAAGTTAATCATCTAAATTATACGTACACGATTGATGACCAGCCTCGTTCTGAAAATTATTATTGGGAAAAATCAACGGGGTTAAGCGTTAAATGGACTATGAGCGGCTCAGAAGTTGTTGAAGACGACGCAGTAGAAACTTTGACCATTTATTCTCAGAAAGTTGGTCTACAGCAGGTATTCTATCCGTATATTGACAGCATGGACTATCCGGTGACGGTGGACAGCAACTCGGCTATATTAGGGTTTGAGTTCAATCAAACAGAGAGAAACCTGAGCTTAAATGTAACCGGTAAAACTGGAACATCTGGCTTCTGTGAGGTTATAGTTCCTGACAGTTTGCTTTGGGGCACGTTCTCCTTGAGCATGGATGGATATGCCTTAGTGGAAGGTGATGACTACAGCCAAACACATAACGGAACACATTACACATTTCACATCAGTTACATTCACAGCGATCACACAATCGAAATCGTAGGCTCTGATGCTATACCCGAGTTTCCAGCATTCCTGATTCTGCCATTATTCATGACAGCAACATCACTGGCAGTTATAGTCTACAGAAAACGTCTTCGTCACCTTCCAACGCTCTAATCTTCGGTTCCTAACAAACTAACCGTATAAAATTGTGTGGTATGGTTAACTGTTGCGGTTCAGTTTTTCTTTTGCTAATTCGGTCATGCCGCTTTTCCATGCTTGTTCAGTCTTTTCTATGATTGTTTCTTCGTTAAGTTCTGGAAAAATGCCGTGCAACACTTGATAGAATATAGTGTACATCAGCTCAAGAAGCCCAATTGGCGAGGGCGTTTTCTGATTCAGTTTGCTATGAAAGAACTTCTTTGATATGCGAATCTGACCCTTCTTGTTAATGTGCGCCCCACACTCTTTTTGGCATTCTTCGCACGTGCACAGGTTATGTGAAAAGTATAGTGCACGAGTTTTCTGTTCAGTGTCCAATTGTGGTGTCGAATCCAAAACCGCTAAAGCTGAATCGTAAAGTGCATCAAAAATCTCTTCTTCGTTACGTGCAACATGCGAAGAATCCAACAGCTGATACAATGCTTCAATGTCTTCGTTGACGTTGTGTTTCTTGGTGTAGTTTAACCAGTTTCTGTGGAGGGAATCAGCTGGTTCGAATTCAACTTTTTTCGTTCTTCCACACTCCAGCAGCCATCAAATGTGATACAGTATTTCTGTGCTTGCATCATTTAAATCTAGAAATCGTCACCGCCGCTTTTTTTGCGACGTGCGCTCTCCAGCAACTCTTTTTCAAAACATTTTGGGCACGTAGAAAAAGGAAATACTTCACAGGAACCGTCCTCAAGTATTATCTTCATAACATCTTCATCAGTCAAATCGGCACCACAATTCACACACTTTCTTTTGGTCAAAATTTTGAACCTCTTTTCCTGCAAGAAAATTTGAAGTCAACACTATAAACTTAATGCAAAGAACACACATTCACTAGCCCACGAATGAGTGCAAATGCCAACAAAAACAAATATGAACACGCTAAAAAGAATCGAAAAGACGATTTTGGTAGCCCGGGGGAGATTCGAACTCCCGTCAGAGGCTCCAGAGGCCTCCATGATTGACCGCTACACCACCGGGCTATATGGTTACTATGTTACAGGAAAGTTCTTTTCTCATTAATAAGTTACCTCAGAATTTTCTGAGAGATTTATTACGAGACTTTCCTTTCTGTAACAGTTTCCATATAGACTCTTCGTAGGAAAATAAAGGTTGCTGAAAAGGGAGACGGTATTCTGAGTTTGTGGACAGAATATGACGAATACAAGACAATTGAGGATGTAGCTGAGGCAATCAAAGTTCCATACGAAGAAGTAAAAAAGTGGAGTCTGCTTTCTCGAAGGTTATCGCCTAAAATTAGGGATGCACAAAGGTCGGAGTCGACCGTTCTTACTAATGCACACACACGAGAATTAATGAAGTATTCCCATTCTGTTCAGGATAAGCTTGCTGATGTGATTATCCGCAAAAAAATCAGTAGCCATGGCTATCATTTAGAGACTCTTCGTAAGTCTACTCATAGGAATATACTTATTAGGAGACTAACCTTAAGTGATTACCTATCTTTTTGTAAATATTTTTTGACAATTATCCACAGATTTTAGCTAAACCGTGTCATTTTTTACTGGAGTTTATTTAAATTATATGTTAGGAACGGGTTTAGCGTGGTCTTTGTTAGACACGAAGGGAGAAAAAATCACGGTTCAACTAGAGAAACTCAAACAGTGAAATGTTACAAGTGTGGAAAAGAAATTGAGATGGGAGAAATTTTTTACTCCAAAGCCAGCCATTCTAGATACGGATGTAAAATAATTGGGTATATCTGTGAGCAATGTTACCAAAGTTTGTTCATCGACATTTAGCAATTTATATTTAATTTTTAATAAAAGAAACAAACTCCAAATAAAAAAAATGTAAAAAATCTGGGTTCGGGAAAATTGAAGTTTTGTCTTCAGGTCATGCTTCAGGTGATGAAATAAAGGAAATGATAAAAGAGATCAATCCAGAAAAATTGGTTCCAATTCATACAGAAAAAGCCGATCTATTTTGAAGATATAGTGCAGTTAAATTTTAACCCCCCCCTGACGGACGCGACGGACGGACGGGCGAGATGGTTATCGTCCGTTTGGGGAAGACCATTTTACGGTTTATGGCCTGTATACACGGTTTAGGTACTATACCTTTCCTTTACATGTACCAAAATGTACCAGAAAGGAAAGAGGAAGGAACGGAAGGTACCATATAGAGTACTGATAGTATGTGTATGCTAAATCGTGTATACACTACAAAGTAAGTATGTGTGATCGAAAACGAGTATACACTCAAAAAGAGAGCGAACAAAAATTATCCCTAATGAAAAGAAAATGTGGGAGTAAAAAATTTGAATTTTTATATTGTAACCTAGTAAATTAACTAGAGGAGTATATTTTGGAAGAACTCAAAACGATTGCAGATTTACTCTCTAGGAGAAATGAAATTGATCGTGAATTATCAAGTATAATTAATAGACCCTGCCAAAGAGGACATTTAGGTGAATTTATTGCGTCCAAAATATTCAATATTGGATTGGCATATTCAGCAACGACAAAAGGCAATGATGGAATATTTCTTGATGGACCTTTGAGTGGGAAGACTGTCAACATAAAATTTTATGGAAAACAGGAAGGTATCCTTGACATAGAGTTAGCTAATTTAGCAGATTATTATTTAGTTCTCACTGGACCAAAATCTCCCCCAAAATCCTCTCGAGGTGATTCAAGACCTTTGATCATTTCAAATGTTTACCTTTTTAATATGAGAAAACTTGTGGATTCGTTAAAGAAACGTGGAATAAAAATTGGAATTGCAGCAAGCGTGGCTAAAGCATACTGGTCTGATGCTGAAATATTTCCCAGATCAAAGAATAGTCTGCTAGAATTAGATACCCAACAAATTAAATTACTCAAATTGTTCGGATCGTGAATCTTGACGAAAATTTTCTTGGTTTCTAAGGTGTGGGGGGATTTCATTGGGATTAAAAATAGGACTGAAAGCAGGTAAAAGAGCTAACCCTATACGGGATTTAACTACCAAAGAGCAGGTTCTTCAGGTTTACAGAAATTTTAGTGGGGTATGCTGTGACTACGAATACAAGAAGGGAATAGCAGATAACCGAGAACCCGATGTTAGCGAAGCCTTAGATTATATCAACAAAAAATTCGTTTTCAAAGTTCCAACAGACACGGAAGAAATTTTGGGGTATATTGATGGATGCTATAAACCCTTCAAATGTGAAATTAAACATAATCTGGAAGAACTATACGGGGACAACCTGAAACGATATTTTGTTGACGAAGTGTTAGCTCACATACAAAGGGCAAACTATATTGACAGATCAGAGATAAACAAATTCACAAACAAAATTCCAATAAAGAATGGGCTATTTAACCTACTGACAAGAGAGATAGAACCGTTTGACCCAGAGCAGATTTCCTTAGCAATTGTTCGCAAAAGCAGTTTTAAGCCTAGTTAGACCATCCTTTAGCCCATGAGAAGCGATAAAGACATAGAAGCTGCTGGTTTTCTTATAGGTTATTTCAGCGGGGTGGGTAACACCTTTAATATGGCAAAGTCTAATTTATTGTTCAATTCTTCTCTTTAATACCCAAACAGAAAGATAAAATAAAACAATTGAGTAGAAAATGAGGACAATAACACAAACTGTTGGTTGAACTATATCATATGATCCTGTAATGAAGAACCGAATCAAATCTACAGAATATGTCAAGGGCAACACATATGCTATTGGGTGGAGAAACGATGGTAGAGCGCTCACAGGGATGAAGACACCACAGATGAAAATCATTGGAAAACGGAAGAAGTTTGCCAAGGTCGTTGCATCAAAGATTTCTTTTACAGCCACAGAGATCAAGGTTCCAAACGCTGAAAAAACAAAGACAGAGAGCGCCAACGATGCCAACAAAAATATTGTGTTTGAAAAAGGGACACCTAAGAAGATAACCGATCCAACCAAAAATACACTTGACATAATAAATCCGAAGATGACACCGCCGATAACTTTTCCAAATAAAATCGCTTGAAGAGATAGTGGCGCAAGTAGTAATCGCTCAAACGTCCTTGTCCTGCGTTCAAAAACAATAACGATTGCTTCTGCCGAAGTGGCGGCAAACAGGATTGACATCGCAATCAACCCAGATGCTAAATCTTTTGCATCTGATGGGTTTCTAAGGATAAATGCAAGCGTTATCACAATAGGAAACATGATCCCCCAACTCACATTAGGTGGTTTGAAATAATACATTTTCAAGTCTTTCAAAGCTATGTATAACAACCCTTTGACTTCTTCCTTAAACATTATTTATCGTTTCCCTTCTTTTTCAACAAGCATGATTTCTTCTTTCAGCCCCGTGATTTCAATAAAGGCTTCTTCCAAATTTTTCGAGTCTGTTCTGGCGATTAAATTTTGTGGGGTGTCAACTGTTTTTAGGGTACCGTTCACTATTATTGCTACACGGTCACAGAGTTGTTCTGCCTCTTCTATGTAATGCGTGGTAAGAAAAATGGTGACACCCAATGCTTTTAGTTCTTTAATCAACGCACGTAGAATCCGTGCAGAGAGCACATCCAAACCAGTTGTAGGCTCATCTAAAAATACTACTTGTGGAGAATGTATGAGCGCTGCAGCAATAATCACCTTCGTTTTCATACCTTTAGAAAGTTTAGCAAATTTTGCCTCTCTTTTAGATTCAAGATCAAATCTTTTCAGCAATTCGTCTATCCGTTTCTTCAAGTTCGACTTAGGTACACCATATAATTGCCCTACGAACTGAAGATTATCAAAAACACTGAGTTCATTATAAAGATTGGAATCCTCAGTGACCACACCGATTGTTTTTTTGATTTTGACAATCTGTGTTCGTATGTCTTTTCCTTGTATTGTTGCTGTTCCCTTAGTTGGTTTTATCAGTCCTGTCAGCATTTTTATTGTTGTGGTTTTTCCAGCCCCATTTGGTCCAAGAAAGCCGAAGATTTCACCACGTTTCACCTTGAAGTTTAAATGATTGACCGCAGGAAAATCTCGGTAGATTTTAGTTAAATCAGATACGTCTATTATGAAATCGCTCCCCATAAATCAAGCTCCATACCAGTCCACTGTTCCATCTGGGAAATTAGATTAATTTTCTGTTCTAATTTTCAGCCTATGGCTGTAATCCAAGCTCCTAATAGCATGAGACTCCGTGTGAAAATAAAGGTTTCTGGAATCATTTCACGAAGAGGCTATCTACTGTCAATCGGTAATCCTTTTTTTCCATTCTTCCTGAAGTTTCAAGGCGAGATTTCCATTTTCCAAGATGAATGCTCCACGATAACCACATTTTCTGCACTGCCACAGTGAGCAGAATTGCGGCATACCTTGCGCCCAAAAGACTTCTGTTGACCCACACTTTGGACAATACTTAAACGGTCGGTTCTTTTTTGCCTCAATTTTGTTTGTCGTCTCATCATTTGGCATACGTTAAGACCGACCTTTTCCTCTTATTTTCTTTCTTACACGTCAATCGATGGCTATACCATTCGTTCGTAACACTTGTTTAATTTTGTTAACTTCTGCTCTAAGAAGTCTGAGTTCACTCATCATGTCCTGCAATGCGGTAGGAGCAATTCTATTTAGATTCGGTGACAAATCAGATGACCTTTTCTTTCCGCGAACAATATCTTCGGGCTTGTAAACTTCACCCACAAAAACCACCTCACAAATAATAAATCAATTTTATAATTAAAAAGGATATGGATAGGACATTTTCTGCACGCATTGAGGGGCTGGTGTGCTGGTCGTAACCCGCCTTATTTTTAGCCAAACACGAACTAACTAAACAGTAATTATTATTCAATGAGAAAACAAGGAAAAGGCTTTACATTTCACACTATAGACTCTGCGCCGATAAACAATTTAACCACAATACAAGAGAACCCACTCATTTACGAAGAGCCTCTATGAACCCTGATTCTGTCCCCTTTCCTTTTCTTTTTTAAGCTTTTTCTCAAACTCCTCAAAGTTAACAGTAATATGGAAAGGCTCCGCATCTCCTCTCCTTTCTTTTTCTTCTCTAAGCTTTTCGCTCCAATACAAAATTTCTTCAAATTCAACAGGTACTGGGGAAGGTTCTACGTCTTCAACCGTCAAAGTGCCTCCGCCTTTAAGATTCCTTGTCTCACTATTTTTGTGTATCACAGTAAAGTTTGGATACCGGTTAAAGAAATTGCAACGCACGTTTGACAAATCCTCTTTTGCAAGTTTGTCACCTTGTTAATCGTCCTTGAAAGAGGCGTTTTCTCTTTCAACTTCTGGTTTAACACTATAGTCAAAATCCTCAAGAGCATAAGAGATTGCGGCGGTAACCAACCCGATTAGGGCAACGATTGCGCCTACAGTCAAATTTGGATAACGTGTTTCATAAATAGCGGGTCTTACTTGAACCCAAGTATGAGTAAATGGAAGAATTGTTTGATTTGGTGGATCAGGTTCCCAATGTCCATATCCTTCGTCAACCATCACTTCATAAGAGTCAACTAAAGCATATGCTATTCCAGCTACTATCAACACTACACCTAACACTAGTATTGCTTTATTCATTTATTATTCTCACCTTTCTCTAATAACAGACAATACATAATCTTCGCCTTTGTAGTATATGAAAGGAAGCTTTCCACTGTTTAGGTCTCAGAGACGGTTTGACACAATACCACTCAGTTACGAAAAGTCTCTAAACCTCACGCCCCTCTCTCATTTTTTCTACCCGAAGTGCCCACTCTTCAGGTGTTTCGCCCGGAAGAATTTCTGGAAGCTTAACCCTTCTCTTCCCTGCTATCTGCTCTTTCAAAAGAGGTATTAAATGGCTCTCTACAAAATCAATTAATACTTCTTTATCATACAAGTAAAACCGATCATATTTTTTAATGAACTTCTCTGTATCCTTTATTTTGTTCCAGTTAGGTTCAGATTTTTCTAGCTCGGGAAACACCCGATTTATCCATTCTCCAATTTTTATCATCTTCACAACGCCCCTTGCCCTCATTTCGCGGAGACAATCTTTTGCGCGTTTCCTAAACTCAGGATCAGCATGCAAAATCTTATCAATTTTTGTCATGCTGTCTGGGTCATTGGCTACCATATACATTGCTTTACAAAACTTTTCCTCAATAATTACGGCGACGCGGGCATCATCAAAAATCACGGTCATAGGTCTAGCCTCTTCCCATGCCATGCTTAGGCACGTCCAAAAAAGATTCTTGCCAAAAAGCGGAAGTTTATTGATGATTGGAAGGAGATGCCCATATTTTTCTTTTAGCCATTTAGGATCTTCATCAAGTAGATCCAACTCTATTAACGCCACACATAGCCCTCTCAAGCTTAAAGTGTACATTTGCCGCTCTCTTCCATTGGTTTCTGCTCCCCATTTTGCCTTTTTATGCAATAACCTCCTGCGGGCTAAGTTATTAAGCGCAATATTGGCTGTTTTCTCAGTTCCCAAAATTTTTTTTGTCGTGCCCAGCTCGTATGCGTAGGTTGACCCGTGTTCTATAATGTAGTGTAGCACTTTTTCTTCGCTAGGGAGTAAATGTGTACTCTTTTTTTTGTTCATTTATGCTTACCTTCCACATGCTTACCTTAAGTAAGTAATACTTACGTAGTATTCGTAAGTATTTAATAAGTATTGTCGTCATACAACCAGTTGAGGCTCGAGAGTTGAAAGAAATCTTGACAGTCCGAGTCCCAGACGGACAGAAAAAAGCGATCGAGGCAGTGGTAAAGCGGGAATACCCTAAACTCAAAAACTATTCTGACGTTGTCCGCGACGCCCTTGATGAATATTTGAAAGAGAGGGAGGCACAAAAATGACCGAGTTCGTCCAAGTTCCTAAGAGTCTAATCGAGAACGCTATCCGCAAAATAGACGCAATAATCGAAAAAATGCCGAAAGAGTAGCGCCATTCAAATTTATGCTGAAGGAGACCGCCAAATATGCAGACCACAAAGGCGCCGGAGACAATCAATACGAAATATACAGCAAATCCAGATTGGCAAACTCTGATACAAAGGCTAAAAGAAGCAAACTTAACCCTCAAACGATTCTTGAAAGTAAACGAGTTAAAAAAAGCATTTGAGAAAGAATGGCAACTTAACCTGTACACACCGGAAGAACTGAAGTGTTATCCTAGATGGGGCATATGCGGTGGAGATGGGCTTGTTCTCATTGATGCTGATAATAAAGAAATGGCTAACACCTTACGAAGAGTCTTACCGTCAACATTTGAGGTTCGCAGTTCAAGAAGGAAGCTACCACACTTTTACTATAAAGTTGTTGGTGGCGAGGTTCAAAACAAAACATTATACCTTCCAGAAACAAATGATGCCTCAGGAGAAATAAGAGTAAACAATCAATATCTTGTATCTGCGGGAACTAAAACTTTTCATGGTGTCTATAAGATAATTGCTAACCGTCCTATTGCAACCTTAACTTATGAAAGGTTCATGGAATCTGTTAAACTTTATTTAGGTAAAGACTCTTCGCAGAAACTGACAGAAGAACAAATCACAAAAGGCGTAAGCGAAGGCGAAAGGCATACAGTAGGAATAAAATATGCTAACTATCTAATCGGGGTTCAGGGGCTAGACTACCAAACTGCTTTAGTCGAAATGCTACGCTGGAATAGAACCTGCAGCCCACCAAACAACGAGACCGAAATAAAACAAATGGTTCTAGACGCTGCAAACTACCAAAAGACAACCACACAAACCAACAACGAAAACGGCAAAAAGAAAAGCAAGGACAAAGAAGAAATCAAAGTCAAACATAGCCCCGGCTTTGCAGAGAACGGCACGGTTTTCGAGCAGATAGCAGACGGAAAATATACATGTGGCAAAGACTTGGAAGAAACTTTTGTCTTTCAGCATGGCGACGATACTTTTCAACCGCTTGAGAGATGCCCATGGCACTTAGCCACAATTCCGATAGATTATGCTGACGCTCACTCTCTTTGGAACGATGTTTACGGCTTTATCTACGACCATCTTTTTCTGCCAAAAAAGGAACTTTACTCTGTTTTAACCTCATGGACATTATCTACTTGGATTCAAGAACTGTGGCCCGTGGTCCCTTATGTTTTCTTTTACGGTCCTGTAGCTTCGGGGAAAACGCGAGGCTTGGAGGTTCTTCATCACCTCTGTTACCGTGGAATCTTAGCGTCAAACATAACTCCTGCCGCCCTGTTTCGTATATGTGATCTATGGCATCCAACCATATTGTTAGATGAAACTGAGATTTACAACCAGCAAACAAAGGTAGAAGTTGTTGGTCTTCTTAATAGTGGCTATCGCAGGGGACAATATGCCTTTCGTGCAAGAGTCAAAGAAAGTGGAACAGAACTTGAAAGTTTTGATGTTTTCGGCTTCAAGGCTTTGGCCGGAACTCAAGGTCTACGCAAGGCTCTGGAATCCAGATGTCTCATGATCAAAATGTTGAAGGCAAAACGTAAAATTAACCTTTTCATTGACGAGAAAAGAGCCATTGAAATTCGGAATAAGCTGCTTGGCTGGAGGCTCTACACCCTAGCGGAGTGTGAACAAGGTGAACAACGTGAACACTTTCTGGAAGGTATCCCCTCGCTGGATTTTGCTGACGGAAGGCTGATAGAGCTTTTCACACCCTTACTTGCGGTGTCAAATCATGGAAGAGAAGAGCTTGTAAAATACGCCCAGAATCTCTATGAAATGAGAAGTTCTGAGGAAAAAGCTGGTGAAGAAGCGGAGATTCTCGAAATACTCTCCAAAAACAACTTAACTGACGAAAAGAATATTGTATTAACTAAGGATTTAACAGATGTCTTTAATTCAAGTCGCGATGATAAAGAGAAATGGAAAACGAAGAGTATCGGCTATTTGGTGCGCAGATTAGGCTTTGAAAAAACACATACTCGAAACGGTAACGGCTGGCTCATAGACAAGGAACGTCTCTCATATCTTCTGCAGGTTTACGGCATTGAAGAGGCAACACAGACTACACCTCTAGAAAGTGTTCACAGTATTCACAGTGTTCACGCTTCAGAACTTCAAGACGATAAAAAACCTGTCACAAACTCTAAGGAATCCTTGAACATTAACCAGTATTTCCCGGAGGGTCAATATCCAATATGTTTCATCTGCCATAAGCCGGTTGGTAATCCTAACGATCTAACCAACATTGACGGCTTACCCTGTCACACCACGTGTATGCGCCAGATCCTTGCGCAGAGAAAGGAGGCTTCTTGATGGCTGAATTAGCAGATGTTATTCGATCTGGAACCACTCGCGGTTTAGACTTCGTTAACTTGGAAGAGTTGCGAAAAAGAACTGGAATCAGCCCTGATTCCGTGTTAAAGTTTGCCGTGGCTGAAATGCTCTGTAATGCTCTTGATAAAGATTCTACTGAGATAAGCGTAAGCGTGACAGTTGAAGGCGAGTTTTACGTCGTGACTGTTGCTGATAACGGTAGAAAGAAACTAACTTTAGACGACTTGAGATTGATTCTGAATTTTGAGAACAAGGCTAGCAACAAACGGGGGATACTGCGTGTCTCACGAGGTTACTTGGGCAATGCGCTGAAGTGTATTTTTGGTTATTCCTATGCGCTCGCGGAAGCGAAGGGACTACCACCATTACCGGTGATTGTAGAATCTGGACCCTGTAAGTTTGAGATAAGGCTGAAACCTGACTTATTGAAGGAAGTAATTGAAACGGAAATTGAAACTATCGAAAGAGCTGATGATGGTGTAACCGTTTTCACCGTTAGATTTCCAAAGCAAGAAAACTTGAACATTAAAAGTTTGGAAGACGTGATTTATGCCACGTGTATCGTGAACCCAACACGACAGATCAGCTATAACATATTAGGAAAGCATGGTGTTCACGGCTGTACCGAGAATAGCAAACCAACAAGACAAGAAACATCGGTTCTATGGTATAGGCAGAAAGAGTTTGAAACATTATTTGAGGATTTCAGAAAAGCTACGCCAGACTCGCAACTGAAAGATTTTATTGCGCTTTTCAGAGGATTCACAGCAAAACGGGTTATTAGGGAAATTCTGCAAGAATTGACAGTCTCAAATCATGATTCAGCCGTGAACAATGGTGTGCAGTTTTTCCCAACCACAGCCCTGAGAGCTGTTCCGAAAAACGCGGTTCAGAACCTCTATGTGCTTATGAAGGCGAAGTCCAAGCCTATAGCGAAGCGTAGCATACCTTCAGTTTTAACAGTTGTTGGAAAAGAAAATTTTGGAAAACTATGCGAACAGAACAACTGGGCACGTTTAAAGTATGCGTTTAAAGCTGCTACGAAACTAAGTTGCGAACAACAATTCATTTTTCATGATGATGATAACTGCAGAGACATAACCCACACTGAATATCCATATCTTATTGAAGTGGCAGTTTTCACGCGACAGAATGACGGAAAAGGCTTGAAGGTTTACCAGTGCGTCAACTTTATGGCTTCGATGGAAGATTTGTTCGCAAGAATCTACAATGTTGACTACCATCTAGGTCGTGTCGGATTAACAAGCGATCATCCGGTTACTGTCCTAGTGCATTTTGTTTGTCCAGTTTTGAAGTGGCTAAACTATGGGAAGAGTGGTTTGGATGCGTAGGAAATACGAGAACATTGGGGAAGTCATGAAAAGTGTCATGTGTCAAGTACTGCCAATTCCAAAACAGCCCAGAGCATATCGTATGCCTCCTCCGAGAAGACCGCTATCATGGGTTCCCCACGGTAGCATAGGCAACTATAATTATGAGGAGAGGCTAGAAAAATTCGCTAATGAGCTGCTGATTATCAACAACCAGAAAACTAGTGAAATAAAATATAGTTCACGGGGCTGGAGTTATCTCCTAGAAGGCTTAGGAAAAATCCATAAAGGCGAATTTGCAGCTTGCCAAAAAGCGATTAATGACAGTAGAAAGCTAGGGTTCCTGCCTATAGATTTTGTAGCGAAAGATCAGGATCAAACGCGCCACTTTAAAGGGATTCATGTAGCCTGTGAACCAGAGGTACAGCTATCACAGTTGAAACAAGACGTAGAGGATATGCTTAGAGACTTACCTTCTAAAACTACAGACTACTGGATCGGAGAAGAATACTACTTAATGATGTGTGTAGAGAAAGGCGATTTAATCAACCTTTTCAAACCAACATGCGACCAATATCACGTGCCTATAGTTTCTAGTAAGGGCTGGGCCCCAATTCTACTTAGAAGTCACATAGCGAAACTAAGCAAATATGCGGAAGCCCAAGGATTAAAACCAGTTCTTCTACTCTTCTACGATCATGATCCAGCGGGGCTTAAAATAAGCGAAACTTTCAGAAAAAACCTTGAAGACTGCGAAAGAGGTACAAACTGGTCTCCAGAGAACCTAATCATAGAAAGATTCGGATTAAACGCGGAGGATATAGAGCAGTATGGGCTTATGTGGATAGAGAACCTTAGAACATGCTCTGGTAGAACTTCACAAGACTATAATTACATTCGAAAGTATGGCCAGAGAAAATGCGAGGCTAACGCACTTTTCAAAAACGATGAGACGCTAAAGACCGGTCAAAATATCTGTAGGAAAGCCATAGAGAAATACTACGAAGAAAATGCGATAGAGAGATTCAAAAAGAAAGAGGAAGATTCTAAAGAAAGGCTGAAAGACGTTTATAATGATCCAGTATGGAAAAACGTTAATGAAAGCTTAGATCAGTTGGTAGGGCATCTCGGCTCTGTGGAAAAGGCTGAGGAGCAGCCTAAAGATTTGGCTGTGGAAAAGGAAACTGTGGTTTTCATTGACAATAAATTATATGGTTTATGTCCTAAATGCCATACTCAATTCGACTATAGCAAAAAAGACTATGGTAGGCTTGTGCGATGTAGAAGATGTCACTTACTTATGCGTTTAAGGGAGGAGGCTTCTTAGATGGTTGAAACCGAAGCTAAACCGTCATCAGACCGTTCAGCGAAGGAGTGTAGAAACGTGCTGTTTCGCGTTTTAAGCATAGCTCACAAAAAAATTCATGCAAACGGAAACAGTAACCCCGGTCAAACTAAACTTGAAAAAAGAGGTAAGCATAAATGAGAAATACTGTTGAAATAAGGCTTAAACTGTTGAAGATGCAAGGACTGGGCTTCTCTAAACGTGAAACAGTGAAACATCTGTCAGAGACATTTAAAATTTCTGAAAGCGCAGGTTACTATCACTTCGCAACCCGTGACAGGTGGATCAGCCAATACCTTGACTTCAAAGATAAAGAGGAGCTTAAATTTAACATTCTTAACCAATTTAACCAGATTAACAGGGAAGCCAGTTTTCAGTACCTGCACACAGCCGATCCTAACGCCAAAATCGGCTTTTTGAGAACTCGATTGGCTGCAGTAGACAAACTTGCTAAGTATGCGGGATTCAGCCCTGACGCCCAAGTTGAAGTTCCAGACCTAACCAACAAAATCAACAAAATAATAGAGTTTAGCAGAGAAGAACAGGATACAAAAGAAGTGTTGGAGTCACGGAATAAATTGTATGAGGCTGAACCAATTTGACAGTCACAAAAATGAAGCATGACAGAACCCCCATAAAAGCGATAAACCGCAAAATAGACACCTTGCTCGTTTTCAAAGCTGCAACTTTGATAGGCGTTATTATCCTGCTCATCCAAAAAGCAATATGAAGCAAAACAAAGAGGAGAAAAAGCATGACCACACAAATAACAATCCCCGAACAATACAAAGACATTGTTGAAGACCTCCGAGAACTCAAAAAAGACGGAAATAATCCTAATGTTACAACAGTTAAACAGAAAGAGGAAATCTGGAAGAGCCTCAAAAAGTATGGTTGGGTCTATCCTGTAGTTACAAACAAAGATGGAGTGTTTGCTGATGGCGAGCAAAGAGTTGATGTTTGTATTGCACACGAAGAGTTTATGGGTCCAGTTCTTAGGCTTCCCGTAGATGATGTAGACCGCAGACTCCTACGACAAGTCCTCAACAAGCTGAAGGGAAAGCACAGAAAAGATGCAGACCAAGAAGAGTACGCAAAAATAATACAAGCTGGAGAAAACGAAGAACTTAAGCAGCTTCTGCAGGCAATAGGTGAACCTCTCCCAGAACTTCTGCAACATCTAGGAACAAAAACTGAGATAATACCTGAAACATTTGAAATCATAATTGAATGCAATGATGAGGAACACCAGAAAAGAATATATGAAAAGTTGAAGGAGCAGGGCTACAAGTGCCGAGTTTTAATTTTATAAAAAAGTGGACTGCACCTGAAAGCTTCCGAGCAAACAGTGTTATCGGTTCCTTTACGCTCAACGACGTTAAACTAGAAAAACGCTTCAAAGGCAAACTGCCTTTAGAGAACATAGACTGGCAGATTGGCGCTATTGTCGGCAGAAGTGGCACAGGAAAAACCAGCATAGCAAAACAGCTTTTTCCGGACAATTACATAAAAAATCTAGAATATGTACACGATTCAATTCTGGATGATTTCCCAGAAAACCATAAAACAAGAGAAGTTACAAAGGCATTATGTAGTGTCGGCTTTGCTAGTCCGCCTGATTGGCTCAAAAGCTATAGCTGCCTTAGTCAGGGCGAAAAAATGCGAGTTGACATCGCAAGAGCCTTATGTATGCCACAAAAACTTGTTGTTTTTGACGAGTTCACGAGCGTTGTTGACAGGGAAATCGCAAAAATAGCATCCTATGCGATCGCAAAGGCAATCCGAAGAACAGACAAACAGTTCATAGCCGTAACCTGTCACTACGACATACTGGATTGGCTGGAGCCTGATTGGGTGTTCTGCACGGATGATATGAGTTTTAGTAAAAAAAAAGACGGAGACCAGAACTTAAGCTCGAAGTCCGTAAGTGCGGGCGTAGCCTTTGGCAGATGTTTCGGCAGTATCATTATCTAAGCGGAACTCTATCAAGTGGATCTCGCTGTTACGCTGCGACTCTTCAGGATAGACCTGTAGCATTCATTGCAGTCTTAACAGTTAAATTCAGAACACGATATTACCGAGTGTCCCGACTTGTTGTTCTCCCAGACTATCAGGGAGTAGGCATCGGAAAACGGCTCCTAAACTTTGTTGCAGAACTTTACACTAGCCAAACAAAACTGCCTTTTATGATAGTTACAACAAATCCGCAGCTAGTACGTGGAACACTCGGCAAAAACTGGATCGTTAAACGTTACGGTCACGCTTCACGAATAAGAAACACAGGCTTTTCAGGTTCAGCGAAAAGTTTACCTGAAAGCACAAGCAGAAACCGCCTAACCGTTAGCCTCCAATACAATCCAAATATCTGAGACTCTTCTTTTAAAATCAAAGCTTTCTTCGCTTGATTCCCTTTCCCTTTTTTTAGATCAAAGAAATATTTTCAAATTTTCTGTAAAGTACTCAAACTATTTTCTTCGCCATGCCCAGAACAATTTTAATAAAAGCATCGCATTAAAATATAACTTATGCCAACAAAATCAGAGATTTTTGCTCGGGAATTTATATTAGGCTTCGGCTTTTTGGGTGGCTTATTTACTTGGGTTGGCGTTGACCCAGAAGAAGAAGTTATCAGGGCTCTTCTAAAAATTTTATTTCCCAATAACGATTTTATGATTTCGTTAATAATTTTTCTTATCGTTATAGCTACAACTGCAACAGGACTTTTGGGTACTTACAACATGGCGGGAAAGCCAGGGCTTATTGTCGTGGGATTGGCTTGGGTATCAGGTTTCATAATTGCGATTGGTGGGACTGCTACGGTTATTGGAGCTTTTCTCTTAATTGGTGTAATGATTTTCGGTCCAAGTGTGTGTAATAAGTAACTTTTAGATTCTAAAACCAACGCAAGATTTCTCTCTGTAAAAACCAACATTATCATAATGATATTTAAATACAACATCTCCAAAAAACAAAAATAATAACAAGAAAGGGGGTGTTAAATGATATGAAAATTGATTGGATAGTTGCTGTCTTGGCACTGGTATCAATTGCGTTTATCATTCTATTTGTGGCTGGATTAGATATTTCTCTCCCACTTTATGATATAACCCGAAATCCAGATGGTTCAATTACAATTACTGGAGTAAGTGAGGTAATCTTGGCTGTATGTTTTGGTATCGCTGCAATAATTAAAGCATTGAAAAGTGAATGAAAAACTAGATATAACTTCATTTTGCCCGTTTGAGAATATATGATTTCTATAACAGACAGTTCAGACAAAGATAAGCATCTTAATCCACGCTTCAAGAGTCAACAACAGAAGGGAGAGCGCAACACATGAGAGTGATTTGGAGGCGAGGCAAAGATCAATCATAATAATATCGAAAACTACAGCGAGAACAGCATTCACTTGCAAGGCACCTCAAGCAACATTGACGCCTCATATAATTGGTGGGGAACAACTGACACCCAAGCAATCAACCTAACAATCTATGGCTCTAAATATTCTTTCGACTTGGGCACAGTCAGTTTTGTTCCTTTCTTGACTGAGCCGAATCCTGAAGCACCAGAAGTACCAGAGCTTGAACCAACACCAGCTCTTGAAACCCATATCTCTATCTCAGTGGACGCATCATCAACCGTCGTAGGCTCGGCGGTTAACGTAAATGGGAGATTAACAGACGTAAACGGAAGTGCTCTACAGGGCAAGTTAGTAACTCTATCATACTCTATCACAGGTAACGAATGGGTTCCTATCGGATCAGGCACAACAAACGATGCTGGAGAATATAACATTCAATGGGTCAACACCGCCTCTGGCACCTTCACGCTTAAAGTAGAATGGATCGGAAATGATGATTACCTTGGAGCAAACGCCACTACCACACTTAGTTTTCCACATCACCAAAACCATAAAAATAATCGGAACCGATGCAATCTCAGAGTTCCCATCATGGGTCCTTTTGTCTTTGCTTCTTATTGCAACCTTGGTGGCTATAATCTGCAAAAAGAGGCTGAACAAAAACCTAAGCACCCAACAGAAATCATTCATATTAGAGAGCTACGTCCAGAACGTAGTCTTTCTTTGTCTTCCCAATTTTGTACGTTACTAACGTACGTTTGGGGAGATAGTTTTTGCGTGTTCATAGCGTTCACCAAAACTGTACTTTAGCGTCACTTTTTTACATACTTAAAGGTGTCGAAACAGCTTTCATATTTGCAAGAAATAAAATGAGTTCAAAGGTGAATTTGAACTGATAGTTGACGTAAAATGGCTAAATTGATTTTTCGATATATTCAACAATTTGGCTAAGAATCTTAACAAGACGAATTATTTCAGCACTATCGACTGTTAATCTCTTACCAATTAATTTCTTATCTTCTCCAGTTAATTTAACATATGGTAAATCGATTATCCCTGAATTATGTACAAAAACGTGACGCTTTTGGAATGCTTTAAGGGTAAAAGTCAAGTCATCCTTTGATAATGCTTTAAGGAAGTTTATGCCTAATTTACGAGCAAAAAACTTATTTCCAATTATTAAGTTTTGAAAAGCGTTTTTAATTCTTTTTTGCAGAGACCCAATGTCAAGTTTTGGATTTTTCTTTTTCATTTGTTGAATATACACAGTTTTACAATAAGTCTCGAATGCCGTTACAAGCATATCTAATGAACGTTCAATGAGTTGGTCTAAAATCCCTGTTTTTGATACAGCATGTAGGATTTCAGTGTCAGCACGTAGCGTACCTTTGAAATTTAAAAACGCCTGTACCATTTCAACGTTTTCGCTGAAAACTGATGATGGTTTTCTTATGCCACAATATGGACAAAAAAATGATGCCCCGTAAACCCTAAAGGAACTTCCGCATTGTTCACAAGTTACTTTTTTACTTAATTCCCTCTCAACATAAGCCCTAACGGGGATTGAAGGAGTGCCCACTTTTATTCCAAAAGAAATAAATGCGTGAGGGTCAGGTCGTCTTTCTAGTTTCTTAAGTTCTCTCGAAAACTCTCCTATAACTTCACGTAAAACCAAAGATTTTGCGTATTCCATTTGGTCTTTAGTGATAAATTCCTTAACTGGTTCTGATTCTCCACAATAGGGGCAATAAAAAATTCCTGACTTGAATGCATTTAATTCTTTAATTAACACCTTGAAGTATTTGTTGCATTTAGAACTAGGGCATTCTCTCCCAATCATGCCTTCTTTGTCGCCTTTCAAGGAAACATCAATTTTCCGTTTCAAAATATTTCCTTCTATAAAGGCTATGGGGTTTCCAAGATTAAATTACTGTGTAATCATCACAGTTTTTGCATTTTTCAAGAGCTGCTTCTAAGTTACCTAAACCTTCATTCCAATGCCTACAATTATACATGGTTCTTGGAATTCCTCTCATTGCAAAATGGTTTGTTGGTGAAAGATATGTACAATGTTCAGCATTCATTACTTTTGGCACTTCACAATTGTTGCAAACTCTATTATTTGCTTCTTCTTCGGTTAAACCTATGAAGCAAGGACCTTTACTGCCTATTGAACAAACCTGTTCCACGTTTCTTATCCCATGACGGGAAACTCTTCTAATGTCTCGAAAAGGACAGTCTACCATTTTATTCTCCCCTAATTCAAACAAACTTGGAGATAATATTAATTGGTAATTACTTAACATTTATGCTTTTTTTGTTCAATATTTGATATTCTAATCAATTCTGTAATTGTTGGCATTCTTTTTTTATGCGTGTTAGAAACACTCAGAACCATAGTTTAGTGAAGTGTTAATGTACAAAAAAGAGATTGATTCAAGGTGTATGAGTAATTACTTTTCCGCCTTTTCCATATCATTTCAAGTAGAAAATTCGTTTTAGGTTTTTTGAAAATCTAATATATATCATTAAATAATGAAGAGGTATATGCCGAAACTATTAGAAGAGTTATTACACGAGACTCAAGAGAGTGTAACTCTAGATTTCAAACGTGAAATCAATCTCAGGTCAGATAAAGCCAAAAGAGAATTTGCCAAAGACGTTTCTGCTTTCGCTAACACTAAAGGTGGACATATAGTATTTGGCAAAGAAGACCCAAAAGAAGGGGGACGAATAATTGGTATTAATCCGAAAACTTTTGACTCGGAGAAAATGCAACAGATTATTACAAGTGGATGTGACCCACCCGTTGATTTTGATGTTAAAATCGAAGAGTATGATACCAAATTCTTCGTTATTATGAGCATTCCTGAAAGCGTGATGAAACCCCATAAAATGACTAGATACCCTAAAGTTGTTTACAAAAGAAGAGGCGATACTACAGACATTGCTTCTCCTATAGAAATTGCGGGAATGGTTAGGGAAACACAGGAAAGAATTAAGGGGGTTAAAGCCTCTACAGATAAAGAAATTGAACCAATAGTGGATAATGATGAGGACAATGCCACAGTTGCTGCTATTTTTTCCATTTTAGTAATGATTTATTTACCAATAAGACTATTGACTTTTTGGGGGTCGGGCAAGGGATTAGGCATCACAAATTGGATAAGTTTTGAATTAATCATGATTCCAATGTCCCTGTTAGTTTGTTTCGCAATACTAATTCGGTTATTTGGTTCTAGTGTTACCATGCCGATACTAAAAAATATAAGAAAAATTTCGCTTTATTATGTTTTAATCCTTGGCATTTTTGTTATAACGGTATTTATCGTGAATGCCCTAATATTTCTCTATCCAACTTCAACAAGAATTTTTTTCCAATACACATGGGTTGAATATCTTAAGCTAAGTTGTATTGTGTTTATAATTGGAGGCTTATCTATCACGGTGTTATATTTTCCAAATGCTCAGTTTTTTTCAAAATTATCAAATCCTCAATATGAGAGGAATATCAAAAATGATACCAAAAAATTTCTTCAAGAAGTAAAACAATGTGTCAGTTTTTTCAGGAAAAAAATCTACATTGTAGGGCTTTCACTTCTTTTATTATTCCCGCTTGTTATTGTTTTACCAGATACAAGTGCGGGTTTGTTCATTCCTCAATATCGGGAAGGTCAAGAAACTCTATCTCAAGATTATTATGTTGCAGAAAGGATTTACTTATTTATCTTTAGTGAAAGATTGACTTCAAACACAATTAAAACTACAACCAAGTTCTATAGGCTTTTTCAGAAACAATATACAATTAGTCCAGCTCAATTTCCTCTACTTAAGAAGATTCGTATCCCAAATTTAACAAACATCACCATAGGAAGTACTGAAAGCCCTAGACTCACAGCAACTTCATCACAGGAGGACAAAGACCAAGTTGGAGCGGTTTATGTATCATTAAATGAAACTTTAGAAGTCAATTATGATTTCATACCTTTTGATTATAACTTTTCTTCCATAGATTTTGATATAAACAAAATTGAAGAACCATTTAATGCTAATATTACTTATTGGAAACAAATAGACGATGTTGACGTTGATGTGACAACTGCTCAACCGAGTTATCAAGATATGGGAAACGGAACATGGTTAGAAACCTATTCCTATTTAATCGAGAATAATGAAGATGTTGTCCTTGAAATTTTAGCTTTGGACTTTGATAGATTCATGTATGATAGTGTTGAAACAGAAACCACTAAAGTCTATTCTCAGGGAGGGGATTGGTATACCAGTTTTGCTTATCAGAATAGACGACTTGGACTCCATCTATCTATTGGTTCAGTTGTTCCTTTAAATTTGACAATAACTGTTCAATCTAGAGACATTAATTGATTTTTTATAAAAATCAATAAAAAGCTATGAAGAAAAATAATGCAAAAGCGTTAAAGACTAAATTAAAATAAAATCGTTAAGAGAATTCACAATTGCCAAAAAACAAAAACTCATTTTTATGCAAAATAGGATTGCACAAGTGGGGAAGGTCACATCTAGTAACATCTTCATTCTCTAACATTAATGATTATCAAAAACGTTGTCGTAGGTGTGGAAAAATAAAGCGGTGGACAAAAGCGAAATGAAGTTTACTTTTTCCGCCTTTCTTTTAATGAAAAACTAAGGTGTATGCGTAATTATTTTTCCGCATTTAGGACAATGAATATGGCTTAGAGAAGACTGCGAATCCCAACCAGAAACCTTAGCTTCTTTTTTAGGAAGGACATATCCACAATGAGTGCAAATGTAAGAATCTTTAGTTTTCACGTTTGTATGCTTCATGTTATCTAGCACATTTTAATTCAACATTTGCCTTTGCATAAATTGCTCTTCTAGTTTCGTTTAGAATATCGAGTTTTCTTTCAAGAATATACGCATCAACATCTGCAACAGTCAGTCTTTTCAATCCATTAGCTTTAGCCCAATCAACACATCGTCCAACTAAAGAGGGAAGTTCTGAGTTTTCTTTCTCTAATTTCTCATCTTTCAGTTTTTTCTTTTCTTTACGAATCATGATTTGGGCGAAAGTATTGGCTCTATAAATTTTTGATTGTATTTCAGAAGGCATTTGATATTCTTCTATGCCTTTTTCATCCCAATACATCCTAATGACTGAGTGTATTCCTAGAAATTCTTCCTCGGGGTAACGTTTATTTTTAAACTCCAAAATATTTTCGGCAATTTCTTCTGAGGTTATTGTTTCTAACCAGTCAGGTACATCAATTTCTTGATTCGGTGTCAATTCATTTGTTTCTAACATTTCAGTTTCAGAAGAATCCTCAAAATAATTTTGTAGGAAAGCAACAAAAATGCACTCTTCATTTCTAAACATCATACACTCGTTCCCTCGACAAGTATCTTTTAAAAAAGGACAAAAAGTCTTCATTAGATTTCGACTTTCCCGATTTCTTCTATTATGTCATTAATCTTCTCATTTTGTTTTGTAGTAAATTCGTTGGACAAGCTAATTAATTCATCAAGTTTTTTTCTACACGTTGTTCTCAATCCATCGGCAATATTCTGGATTTTTTCAATAGTGATAGAATTTTTTTGAAGTTCTAATGCGTAATTATTTATCTTGGTAAGAATTTTTCCAATTTCGTTACCATTAAGTTCTTTTCTCTTTGTTGTTTCAAGCTCTATCACTTTTTTTAGAACATAATGTGCAAATAAATGTCCTCTCCAATTTAGTTCGCTATTAACTACAAAGATTGCAGTTTTATCCATTCGGGTTTTAATATTGATGCAACTGGAACATTTGGAAATTCCTGACCGCATAGAGATGAAAATTCCGTATTTAGTTCCTCTTCTTTCCATGTCTCTCCAAAATTTATCAACTTCTTTGGAAGGAACGTTGCCTGTATAATCCTTTAGTTCAATAAGAATTGAAGTGTTTGTATCACCTGTTGTTGCGAGAATATCCGCATATTTACCTATTGCAGATACATCTTCAAACGAGTCATCCATAAAATGCTCTCGAAGACTCTCGTAAATTGCATCAACGGTTACTTCTCCTTTGTTAACTGGTTTTGCTATTGTTGGAACTATTTGTCGTAATTGTTCTCTTATTGTTTCAATATCTAATTTGAGTGGCGAAAAGAAATCTTCAATAGTTTCTTTGCGTGTAGCTATGCTTGCATGTGAAACAACCATTTCTCCAAGAATTAAGTATCTCTCAATAATTTGGTCTCTTTGTTCGAGGGGAAGATTTTCAACAATTTTTATTGCACGTGGGTCTTTTAGTATTATATTCAAGTCCATTTGACTTTCTAGAGATGGCATACAGGTTCATTCCCCCATATTATTAAATCTTAATAAACCAGATATTTAAGTTTTGTTAACCAGAACAATTTTTTATCAGCACGTGATGAAATACTTCAAATTTGAAAAAGCCTTATTTGGTGTTGTTATTCATCAACCTCTTTTTTTCAGATACAATAACGTCAGGACTAAAAATATTATGATTGCAAAAATCACTATTATTGTCTGATTAGAACAAAAGACCGTATAGTTTTCTACAAGCGGTTTTGTTAAAATGAGTTCATCCTCTTCTGAATCAAATCTCCAATTATAATTTAACACATAATTGCCTATGGTAAGATTTGGAAACTCCATAGTTCCATTTGAATTGCTCCTATTTGTTCTATTGATTTTTCCTCTGAGAGTGAATTCTACATCTGGAACTGGATTTCCGAACCTATCTTTTACATTAACAATCAAATCAAACTCTGGTTCCTGTTTAACTATAAACGCCCAGTATCCTAAATCATTCCAAAGATTGGAAAGGGTAGAATAATTCATGTATCCATTTGGTCGTCCATCAGAAGGGTCATGAAGGAAGATGCCCGTTGAATTATACCCTGTGACAACTCTGCCATGAGTGATATTTTTAGCTTTCCAAGTTTCATTATACCACGTCTTTAGTATTGCTGGATAATTTTGAGATACATTACCTTTGAGAAATTCTAACGCTTTACTAAAATCATCAGAAAGCGATTGGTTATAGTAATCGATGTAGCCTCTATTCTTGAAAGGTATGTAGGTGAATTTCCATTTAGTAGTGCTATTTATGGCAGTATTCATTTCGTTAGCTAATTGGGTCTGATTCGGTAAGGGCGAAAAATCAAGATATTTTAGAACCATTTGAATCGAAGCAGAAACACAAGAAACGTTTGTATCTTGGCAAGCATAACAGTTATCCAATTCACTGTCCCAAAATCTCAGATTCTTATAGCTATCAGGAATAGAGTTTATGCCTTTAGCCGTAGGGAACGAGAATAGACACAAGACTTGTAAGAAAAGCAATAACGTAACAGCAATTTTCAATCTCGTTATTTCATCTCTGCATACGTTGTAATTTAGGTTTTGATGTTTATCCTTTTAAGCTCTGTTTTAGAACATATAAATGAATAGTGGGGAGATACCTAAAACTATTCAGCTTTAACTTTTTCCGCCTTTTTACATTTAGAGATTTTCAGAGGCTTGTCTTTTAATTAAGATTAAGGTGAATGAGTAATTATCTTTCCACATCTGGGACAGTGAATATGCCTTAGACTAGACTGAGAATCGTAACCAGATATAACAGCATCTTTCTTAGGGAGAACAAATCCGCAGTTCTTGCAGACATAACCGTCTCTCTTACCCATCTCTTTCTAACTACTTCTTTTCCACAATGACGTGGTTAGTTTTCCTTCATGAAAATCTTCAATCTAATGATTTCTTCTGATAATAGCTCATATATTTGGTCTAATAGCCTTCTTGCATCAGTTTCGTCGTATCCAAATATTTTAAGAAAAGCCATATCGACTTTTCTACGCAAGTTATGTTTTTGTTTGAGCTGTGTAAGAATACTTGGAAGCTCAGTGTTTCCAAATTCATCAAAAAGGGTTAAAAGCTCTTTTCGTTCTTTTTGTGATAATTCTCCAATATTCAAGAAGACAAATTCATTTAGAGTATAATCGTGAATTTTCATCCAAGTATCAAGAGTTCTCAGTAGATATACTTGAAGAAGATTTAGTGTACTATTAAACCAAAGCGCCTGAAGCTTAGCTTCTTCATTTGACAAACCTTTGATACTCCACATGTCAACACCAACCATTGGTTTATCTGAATAAAATGCAAGCACTGATAACCCTGGTGCAGGAAGAACAAAACGTCTAGCAATTAACAAATTAGAAGACCTTGATTCCACTTTTTCCTTCCATTTTTTCAATGTTGTTTTCTTAATTCCAGGACAGACCTTGTTCAAATCTCCAAAGTTTTTAATTATTACAAAATCAGTTTGAGTGCTCACATCTACGGTTCTAACACCAGATGAGCTACGCAACCCATAAGAAAGACTAGTAAGAGGAATTTTGGCTTCCTCATTAAAGAACCTCTCTTTGGCTATAAGTGCTTTTTTTTGTATTTTCGTAACATAGTACCTATCGTTTCTTCTCCTAGCTCTTTCTGGATATCTAACAACAATTCCATGAACATTCTCTTGTTTAACATGTCTCAGGTCGAATTCTTGAGCATCGTAATCCATATGTATCAATTTATCCTTAGCAACTTGTTCTATATTTTCGAAGATTCTGAATAGCTTTGGGTCATAAGCAGCTATATAACTAAACCAATTTTCAAGATTCGTTTTCAATTCTTTCTGACTTACGAAGAATATTGCCAAATCTTCATCGTCTATTTCCAGTTTTTTCTTGAATCCTATTTTTGCCTTAAGAGCAACTTCTCTAGCATCCCTCAAATTTTCTGGCATTCGTTTTAGATTAACTACTGCACAATATTCATTATCAGATGGAGAACTGTTCTTCTTGGCAATAAGCAGTACTTCTCTGAATTTTGCACTCTCTGAAAATGCAGCTCTTTTCCAAGTTGTGAAAATATATTCGATTGTATAATTTTTACTTAGTAGTTCTCTGATACCTTGAGTAGATTGGATTCTCAAAATACTTGAAGGAAGAACAAGAGCTAGCCTTCCGCCTTCTTTCACAAAACGGTCAGCTAATAATACGAAATATCCATGTAGTCCCAGTTGTCCATGCAAATATTCTTCATATTCCTTAAGTCGCTTGCTTAAAGAGATTTTATATTGTTTTGGGAGTCTTTCTTGTCTCGTAAATGGAGGATTCATTAGTACTAAATCTGCTTTTTCCAGAGGTATTTCTTCTCCACCAACTCCATCTAAGGTGATTGCACCTTTTTTGATGTAAGCGTCTTTAAGAAAAGTGGTACCCCCTTCTTTGAACATGTCTAGTGTTGGTCTCTTGTAAGCAGCTTTCAATTCACTGCGTATTGCAGGTATGTTCATTCCAGGTTTTAGTTCTGTGGAATCCCACACTGCAATTCTTACTTTTTCAGTCTCTGACAATAATGCTTGAAGAGAGAGATGCATAACTGCAAGATGGGCTGCAAAGGGCATTATGTCAATTCCTGTCAAATCTTTTTCCAAGAATCTTTTGTGGTCTTTTGATAAATCGAATGTTCCAGTTTTCTTTTTTAATTCTCTTTTTCTTCGATATGCAGCAACTAAGAGAGTTCCACTTCCAACTGCTAAATCCATAACCTTTGCGTCAGGGTCGGTAATTGATAATTGTGTAAGAATTTCAGCAGCTTCATTGTTTGTATAAAAGGCAGCAACAGCTTTCCTAATATTGAAAGGTATCAAGTCATGAAAGACTTTACCCAAAACGTCATGTCCTATCTTTTCAGGTGCTAAAGCTTTTACAGCCATTATTACTTTCTTGATTATTCTTGTAGAAGATTCAGGCAGTCTTGAGGCTACATCGAAACCAAAAATGGAACTATAGTCTTTCTCTAATACAGGTTTGAAATATTTGAGTAGGTCATTGGGTTTTCCTATCTTATCCTCATCTATATCCTCAAAAGCAATATCCATTTTTGAAAGGACATGATAAAAGATGATTTGGTTTGTAAGCAAGTATGTTGTTGCTTGTCTCAGTTCTTCAAGAGGATAGCGTCCTTCTTCATACTGTAAAATGTTCTCAAAAACTGTTTTTCCACCAAAGATATCTTCTAGTTCTTTATCTTTGAGTACTTTAACACTGGTTGCTAAATACTCTACAGCTTCGGTTAGAACTTTAATGGCAAAACCAGTATCCGCTTCAACTGAGGGATGTCTTAAAACATGATTGGCTATCCAATCAGCCATTTCAGAAAGGTTACCAACAAACCTTTGGCTGGGTCTAGCATCTTTGAAGGTGGCAGTAGCAATATATTTTAGTTTTGGGTCACTAACAATCTTTTCAATGATTTCTATATCCCAAGCACGTCTTAGTTCCTTTGGAAAAAGGACTGCGAAACCCCCATTTGTTTGGGTATATTTAGAATAATCATAGAGTTGAACCATAGCATCTAGAAGTTTTGCCTCTGCTCCTAGCTTTGTTTCCACAACATATTCTGCTCCATTACAAAGAAGCAGGTCAGGCATCAAACGTCCAATAGGAGTTCTGTAGGAAATCTCAGTGTTGACCTTAATACCTCTTTTCTCTAATTCTTTCATTAGAAAATTCCTAATTGTCATCTCCGTAGCTTTGGGGACGCTCAAGAATCATCAACATCTATTCAGTGTTTTTTATGAAGTTATATGTTTTTGCAGACTAGACAATTCTAAAATTGTTTTCCATTATTTTCTGTTGTTGTTTATCTCTTCAAACTTTGAACCTTGCTATCTTTCATGTTAACAGAATCAATGCTTACAAGCGTCTTGGAGATACGGTCAACCTCTTCATAAGTGGGTACCCACGAAAGAATTTCGTTCAAAGAATGAATATACGCCCCTCTACCCCTTTTCACCATGCCTATTTTTTGATAGCATTTTTAAAAATTCTCGATAGATGAGAGCTGTTTCAGAACTCTTATTAGGACGGATTAGAGCGTTTTTTAGTCGGGGGACTTGACTGAGAACACAGCTTCTTAGGAATGCGCGTGCATCGCTATATCACGCATCATTTGTATAATTTATTTTTCTATTGTTCAGCCTCGAAGCTCGCTCAGGATTATTCTCGGCGGATACCGCTACCTCTAGTAATTCTCGACTGAACGACCGCACATTCCTAACGAAGGGCTCTTCGTCTTACTTATACTCGGAAAACCCTATTTTTTCAACTGTTGAGCTATTTGTTCTTCCGATTTTTCGCGTTGTTCGACTATTTTTGGGTGATTTAAGACTTCTAGAATTTTTTTTGCGGGAACCACTATAGCTATGCCCATATTCACTTTTTATTGACTGCCACCCCCTCCGCAAATTTGCAGCTTACCCAGGTTTGCGAACCAGTACTATGAAACTCAGCATCTGGACAATCCTGACAGATTCGCCTACGAAGAGTCTTGCTTGTCACCGTCTTGGTCTCCAACCACTTTCTTGAGTATGGTTCTGAGTTCATCAAGTTCACTGCGTAGCTTCAGCATCTCAGGACGCTGACCATTCAACTGTTGCTTTAAATCTTCATTTTTTTCTTTCAGTTTATCGATTTCTTTTGTTAGTGTGTGCATAGCTTTAGGCGAAACTGATGGATTGAGGTTTAGGTAGTTCTCGTATGCTTCTGGGTATCTTTCTTTGATTTCTTCCTCTAAAGTCTGTAAATACACCATGTCGCTCATGGGAATAGCTTTGCCGAGCAGATATTTGATTTGGAACTCGTTGAATCCTGAGCGGCTCAATCCTGACATTACCCATTTTCTCAGGTTGTGGAATCTTGGGAGACCAGTTAGTTTCAGGTTTGCCTTTTTTGCTAAAATCCTCATGGCGTAATGTATGCCGTTTCCCGTGAGGTCAAAGATGTCTGAAACTCTCCGTTTTGCAGTCAAAGTTACTGGATTCACGGTTCTGGGTTCCCGTTCTCTTTCAGTCATGTTCTCTGACAGTTTAAGCCACTTGTCACACCATTCTATCGCTAAAGGATTCAGGACACCTAATCTGGGTTGACCGGTCTTTTCGCGTATGTTTCTGAAGTAAACAAACCGTTCCCCTGTAGCTTTGGCGCGGTCTATCTGCTTACGAAGAGTCTCCCGTTTCAAGTCAACAAACCCGCTTATTTCCCAGCCGAGACTGCAAGCCAAAACCAACATAGCCTTGTCCCGTGTGTCTGCAACCTCAAACATTCTAGTCAAGTCACCATTACTGTAAACGTGGCTTTTGATGTCAGGTCGCGGTCTGACTCGGCTTCCACGCTTCCAGTTGATTGGCTTGTCATAATAATCCATAAAGGAGGCTACTGCAGTTAATCTTCCAAGCACTGTGTTGTTGGCTAAACTGGTGTTTTCGTTCTGATACCTTAAAGCGTATGTTCTTGCCTGTTTTGGCGTCATGTCCAGAAGCTCTTCAGGGGTCAGGTTATGGTATTCAAGAAACTTTCTGAGCCTATACAGGTAGACTCTGCGTGTAGTGTGGCTTCTTTTTTCGGCTAACCAGTCACTTACTAGCATGTTTTTGATTAATTGCTGTTCCATGCTCTTTCCCTACCCATAAAATAGACATGTATGTATATAAGACTTGTGTAATCTCTCAGTTTATTTTGTGTCAACTAATAAATCTCTCATCACCCATTTTCGGATGGAAATTGGATGAAAAAGGGGTTTCTATACGTATTAGTTCACTTTATGTCAAGTACAGGGCAGCAAATCGTAATGCTTATATATTAAAACATAACCTCAGGGTTACTACGGCGGGTCCAGATTGACGTTTCTGAACCCTAAAAGGAAGACGAATCACGTTAGCAACGGAATTCTCGCCAGAAAATTGCTGAGAGGCGAAAAGTTACGCAAAAAAAAGGCATTTCCCGTAGAACAAATGAAAAGTGCCCTGAATGTGGAAGCCCCAATCTTATCCACGATTATGATACGGGAGAGACCGTCTGTGGAGGCTGCGGTCTAGTTGTTCGGGAACAGATGATGGATAAGGGTCCGGAATGGCGAGCCTTCACTCAGGAGGAAAAGGCTTCAAGGAGCCGTGTTGGAGTACCCACCTCATATTCTGTCCACGACAAAGGATTATCCACAGCCATAGGACGGGTGGACAGGGATGCCTTCGGACGCAAACTTCCCCTCTCCACGAGACTTCAAATGTGGAGATTAAGGAAATGGCAGATAAGATCTCGAGTTCACTCCTCTGTAGACCGAAATCTTGCCCAAGCCATGGCGGAACTGGATCGTCTTTCCGACAAATCATATATTCCTGGTCCAGTCAAGGAGAAATCTGCAATTATCTACCGTAAGGCTTTGGACAAGGGTTTAGTGCGGGGCAGGTCTATCGCCGCCATTGCCGCTGCTTCTCTGTACGCTGCTTGCCGAACCACCGGAACTCCAAGAACGCTTTGGGAGATAGCTGAAGCCAGTTTTGTGGAAAAAAAGGATGTGGCTCGTTGTTACCGTCTATTGCTAAGAGAGCTGAACGTTCAGATGCCAATTGCTAATCCTCTCACGTACGTTTCTAAAATCGCTGAGAGAACAGGTATCTCCGGTCCTACGCAGGGTCATGCCATTAAGATTCTTCATGAAGCTAGGAAAAGGCGTGCAGCTGCTGGCAAGGATCCTATGGGTTTGGCTGCTGCTGCGTTGTATATTGCTTGTCTTGTGAAGAATGAGAAGAAGACTCAGAAGGATATTGCTGAGGCTGCGGGTGTAACTGAGGTTACTGTCCGGAACAGGTATAAGAGTTTGAGGAGACAGCTAGGTATAGAGTTGCCGGATTAGCCTGTTTCTTCTTTTGTCTGCTCCATTACTATGGGTCCCTTGTAGCCGCATTCTGCACAGACATATTGTGTAGGGGCTATTCCGTACATCCTTTCAAAGCCGCTGCTGAGCGATATTTTTTTGCTTCCACATTTGGGGCAAAGGTTGATTGTGGCTTCGCCTCGTTTTTTATGTTTCAGTTCTTTAAGTACTCCGCGAAAATCTGCGAATATACCCATTTTATTTCTCTCGTCTATTATTGAACTTCAACGTTTGCTTCTGGGTAGCCCTGACGAATGAGGTATGTTCTGACTTTGTCTCGGTGGTCGCCTTGCAGGATGATTTCTTCGTTTTTTGCGGTTCCTCCGCAGGCGCAGAAAGATTTGAGTTTCTGGGCTAACCGGCTTAGGTCAGTTTCTTTTTCAGTGATGCCGTCAACGATGGTTACTGCTTTTCCCCATTTTCTGGTTTCTAAACGCACTCGTATTCGTTGTTGTTCTTTCCCTATTTCTTCACAGACACAAATGTCTAAGGGTAGTCCGCAGGTAGGGCAAATTTCAGCCATGATACTCAACTACAAAGGGCACTATTGACCTATATAAAATTTTCAATGTTTCCGCAGATTGATTGCCGTTAGGTATTTAAGGAGGAGGGATGTTGCCGCCTCATAATATTTCGGATTTTGACTTATAACGATAATTGCAATAAGCGATATATTAACTCACATGAAACAATATAACAGAGGCGAGGTAAAAGACATGACTAAACTGAAAGATCTGGTTAAAAAGAATCGTTTTAGAGTGGCTGCTGTAATAGGAGTCTTGTTTTTAGTAATTGGAGTCAGCCTTTTGGGGTATTCGATTTCTGCGATTCAGGAGCGCGAGCAGCTTTTGAACTGCGCTGATTTGACGCCTGAGGAGATGTGGCATTATGAAGGTTCGCTTCGCTGGTGGAGAAACGCTTACGTTACATTGTTTCTTCCGTTGACAGCGGTCTTCGTGGCATTAGGTGTCGTTAGTTTGGTTTCTCAGCCGCTGTTGACAAGGCTGCATCACAAAAGTGTTCTCGAAACCTTCGCAGACAATGTTAAACGTGCTTCTAAAGAGAATTATGAACGACCAAAACTTGATTAGAGAACCTAACAAACAAAAAATGTAGGGCTTCACGGGTCACTTTGTTTCTTCAACCACTATTTGTGTTATGGGTTGTTAGACAGCATTCTTGGCTATTCTGGTTGTTGATGTTGTGAAGGAGAAAAGATGGTTTGTTTTGTATAGAAAAATATTATATGCAAACTCTGGGGATGGAATGAATCTTCTGGGCAAAACGATTTTCGTCCCGACATCGCCCAATTTTCACTAAAAGAAGAAAACAATCATAAACTCTTTATTTTGTTATGTTTAAGTTAAAGCTGGTGACTTTAATGGAGAATGATAAGAAAGGGGATATTAAGTTTCAGATAGAGTTATTGAAGATACAACTTGACGTTGAGTATAAACTGAGCTGGGTCTTTGCTATTTTTGCAATTCTAGTCTCTGTGGTAATAGCCGTTCCTTTAGATGCTCTCAGAATAGGACTTGTTCCAGTGCTTGTTGGTTCAACCTTAATCTTCCTTGCCTCAGAGGGTAATTGGAAGAAAGAAATACTATCTGAACTAGAAAAGAAATATCTCAGTTAATAATTTTTATCATTTAATCACGTGCTGAAAAACCCCTCCAGATGTTAGGTATGACCACAAATCTTAATTTAAAAACGAATAGATTAGATACAACAGAGGTTTAGATTATGCCGAGTTTGAGCAAATCTTTGAAAGCCTATGGTGGATGGTTTTCTGGTTTGATAGGTGGCTTTCTCATTGGATTCGGAATAATAGCTCTCATTTTTGCTCCTGTGTTGATAAGAGCAAATGAAGCGTGGACTAACGAAATAAATGATATCCTTAATACGTGGAGAAGTCTCCATCCTAACGATATTGTGCCCATAGCTCAAACTCCTTCAGAGGCATACTATGCTTATGCAAATCTTCAGCTTTATGGAGCTATTGTTATATTCATAGGTGTCTTTTTTGGGGCATTAGGATTTTACGGAGTATATTCTTCTCTAAAAATGAGAAATGTGGAAAAGGAAAAGAAAGCTCAGAAAAACGCGTAAGTAACACAGGTAAGGTAACTGTTATTTTTGGTTGCCTTCAATATCTTTTTTAATTTTAATAGAGCTTGTTCAACATAGACCTTTCCATTCTCTTCATAGAAGATAACAACACAAGTCTTTTAAACAAAATTCAATCTAGCAAGTAAACGGGGAGTACTTGTTTTGAGTCAGAGTGGAGTGAGTAAGGCAAGTTACAAGGGATTGATTATTGGCGTTGTCGTTGTTGTCGTTATAGTGACTGTTTTGTTTATTCCGATGATTCCAGTTGAAGAAACATACAGCGAAACAGAACCATACAACCGTTTAGCAACATACCAAGTTACGACAGCAAGTCTAAATGAAAATTTTGAGTGGTTTGGAAAATGGGTTTATCACAGGTCAACTGTTGTGGTAAAGAATACCGATTCGTATGGTGGAACATTCACAATAAAACACTACATTTATGATGTCAACGGGTTACTTGCAACAAAAACCTTAGACGAATACATAGGTGCTGGAAATACGGTAACTTCTAATGCAGATTTCGATACTCAATGGCTTCAAGATGTGAGAGGGGAATATTCTGTTACAGCACCAACCGTTATTGACCAAAGGGTAGTTACCAAAACCAGAACAGTCTATAAATCGCCAATTGAATTGTTATTTTATGGAAGATGATATATAGAAAAACTCTTTAATCTTTTCTATCAATGTTACAAAAACTGGAAGACCTAAAAAGACTGTTTGAGATGCTACGGAACTGAGAAGTGCAAAATTTAAATCCTTTAAACTGAATACTACACTTTTGGGGTAGAGAAGGCAAATTCTTAGGTGTTCAATATGAAAAAAACAACAGCAGAATTACTAATAGGTGTCGGGATAGGCTTGATGATTTTGGGTTTGATTCTTTACTCTTTTCCAATTAAGTTACCCGACAATAACATTTATGAACTTGACCCATTAAGAAGCGTATCGATAACGACCCATCGAGATAAAGGTGAAAGAGTAGAAGGCTACTTCACAGTTAGAGATGGAAACGAAGAAATAGAATTCAAAATTGAAGACCCATATGGAACTGCCATATATGATGCTGGAATAGTGAAGAGTAGACGAGATTTTTGTTTTACGACTGAATTTGAAGGTGTATATACCTACTTTTTCGGAAATTATCAAAGCAATTCTGGAAAAACCATATTTTTGACAGAACAGAGAGTATTTACTCGTGGACTTGACCTTGCGATAGTTGGTATTGGTGTTGGAATTCTAATCTTAGGTTTTGCTGGCTTTTATGAAGACAAATTGAGACAATCACGAAAGCAAATATCCGAAACGTAAGAACGAAGGCTAAAAACAACCCCCCATATTTTTTATAGGAATAGGAGTTAGGCAAGTTATGGATAGAAATAGTATAAGTTTTACTGGTTAATGTGACTTTGTTTCTTCTATCACTATCATGGTTAGGGTTGACCTGACTCTATCTAAACTACGTAGATTCCAAGTAACGATTTCTTTGAGTTTATCCATGGTTTCTGCCTTAACCGTGGCTATAATGTCATAAACGCCGTAAACCAGGTACGTCTCTTTTATATACTCGATTTTTTTCAGGGATTCTCGAACGCTCTCCATAGCACCTGTCTCGGTGGTTATCAAAACATACGCCATAGGCATAATACCCTCTCCAACTCCACTTTACCTTTGATAACCAACATATCCCAAAATGAGGATAAATAACTTACCCAACAAATACACCTTAACTGGGGTCAGTTGTCGCCAGTGACTCTTCCATATTTGGAGCCTAATAACAGCGTATTGTTGAAAACAAGCTTTTTCTCGCATTTTTATTGAAGAAAAAATATTTAAATAGCGCACAACCTACACTAAAAATAAAAAGCATCAAGGGGGTAAAAATATGGTTTTAGGAAAGAAGGATAGAAAACGAATCGCATGGGTTAAATCGTTCAAGTCGGGCAATAAATGGTTCCTCAAATTGTCGAGCCAGCATGGCGATAAGGAGGGCACCCAGAAAAATTACGCGGTCGGGCTCGAAAGGTTCTGCGAATATATGGTAATGACGCCTGACGAAATAGTCGATAAATATCTTGCAGCCATAAAGGAGGACGTTAATCAGGGCGTAACGGATTGGAACGACAATTTAGACCTTTTCGTTCCGTGGGTCATCCGAAAATATGGACTTAGCCGCAGCCGCGCGAAAGACCATTTTGCAGCGATCAAATCGTTCTTCGACAATAACGTGGCGATAAAATTGACTGCGAAGACCCCAGAAGCATATTCGAGGGAGAGGTTGCCCACCAGCATTGACGACATTCGCGATAAAATCTTACCGCACGCGGATATTCAGGAAACCTTTATCATATTATTCTTGAAGGATTCGGGAGTCCGCCAAGCGGAGGCATTAATGTTCAACGTGGGCGACGTGAAAGACCTCGGCAACGGATTCGCGTATATGCGGGTATTCAGGAAAAAGGAGGGGGTCGATTATGAGACGTTTATTGGACCTAACGCGATGAAGGCTATGGAGCAATATCTCGAATATCGCAAACGTAAGGACGAAACCATAACAGACGAATCACCACTGATGACAAAGAAGAAAAAATTGGGTGAACGATTAACGCGCAGCCTGATTAGCTGGCAATTAACGGAGCTCGGGAAAAAGGCGGGAGTGGAATTGTCTACCCACCGACTCCGCAAAACCTTCGAAACATTCCTCGCGATCGGCAAGGTTCACCCGATTATCCTAAAATATTGGATGGGTCACAAGGTTAAGGGCGGCAGGGACATCGAATCGCGTTACATTATTCTACCAAAGCAGGAGCAGATAAAACTCTACATGGGCGCATACGAGCACATCGACATCAGCGGGCAATCGTTAGCTGAACTTAAGCGTAGGCAGGAAATATCCGAGTCGATTATGGATAAGCTAATGAGCGGCGAAGGATTAACGGAATCTGACAGGCAAAATATGAAGCGTTACGGAATCAGGTTAAGGGAGCGTGCGCATCTTACACAATCTACACAACACACGCAATGTTCCGATGGTAAGCATTGTCCCGCATTCAAGGAAATCGGCGAAGACCAACTGCTCCAATACCTTCAGGACGGCTGGAAGGTTGCGCATAACCTACAAAACGGGATGGTCATAGTGCAGCGGGATTAATGGCGCTTCCCGATATTTTTTTGTATCAGTCGATATACGTCTAGCCGAAGGTCAATCTTCGCTCAGCCCTGTATGATTTCGTTCCTATCTCCTTCATCATTTCGGTCATGACATCTGAAAGTTTCCAAACCTCTATGTTGTAAACGTCTTTGGCTCCTCTAATCACTTCGGGGTTTTGGACACCCCACACAACCAAGACTTTCTTGTAGTCTGAGCTGCCGAAAATCTCCGTGATTTTGTTGGTTACGGTGGGATGAATAAATTTGATTTCGTTTAGGGTATCCAAACCCCTCCTGTGTTTGCGACCATTCTTTGTTTGGCTGTCCTTCATTCTCAGGCGAAAACCTCTCCCTGTAGCCACCCGCACCTCTATGTGATATTTTTCGTTTGTTCGCGGGTTGTACGCAAGAAGGTCGACTTCTTTTCCGCCTCCAAGCATAATATTGGTCATGGTGAAGCACTTCTTCACGAGTTGCATGTAGCGTTCTACTATGTGGACTTCGGGTTCCAAAAATTTTCCCTTATAGGGAATCTGACCAACTTGCATATAATTCATTCTGTTGAACCTTACCCAATTTATCGTGTTATGATATTATCAATCGAATATGGTTCATGATAAATAAGGGTTCGAGCGTGAAGATATCCGCATTATTACAGGCACCATGTGTTAGAATCCTTCTTTTCCTTTACGAAAAAGGTGAAGTAAGATACACGGACTTAACGAATCTGATAGCTAGCAGGGGAACGCTTTCCCTTAACCTCAAAGAATTAGACGCAGAGGGCCTGATAAATCGGAGGGTTGTGACAACCAAACCCATACAAGCATATTATTCGTTAACAGACAAAGGCATGGAAATTGCTAAACATTTTGGCAAGATCAAAGAGAAGATATAAAGCGTATGCCTCTACGTCCTAAATGCATCCATAGGCCTTATCACACATCGCAAGCCAAGACAACATCACAGTAACAAGTGCCTGCACGGCCACGTTGGCATTAAGGCTTTGAGTTCGTTAGATCGCGGATTTTCCTATCAGAAAAAATATCTACTCAAAAGCATTGATTCAGAGACTGAAGATTCGTTGGCATTGAAGACGTTGGCTTTGTGTTGGGCATTCAGAAAACGGGCATTCTCAGTAAGCGGAAAATTCCGATAACTACTCACCGACTTGATAAAGACTATGCATAACTCAAACCAAAAAACACACCAAACCACACTAAAAGGAGAAATCATCCAAGAATATACTTACTACGTGTTAGGATTTGTTCCTGCCGATGTTGTTCGCTTAAAGAAAAAAGTTTGGTTTTGTGAGTTAGATCGTGAACAAATTGTAAAAGTGGAGGAATATTTGTGCGATAAAAGAGGAAAATAGAAATCGGTTATAACGCTTGATTTTTTGGGCACAAATCATAAATTCTATTTTATTATTATAATTTTGATATAGTTTCTCACACAACTTGGGGGATTGGTAGTTTAATGGATCCAAATGTTTTTTCGGCAACGCTAAGATCAGAAGTAAAAAGATATTCCGATGGCTTTCGAAATCAGAGTTCTTCCTTTTTAATGTGGTATTTAGTAAATTTTTTCAGGATTAGTGAAGAAGATGCAAAAGATGTTGTTTGCGATGATATTAACGATAAGGGCATAGACGGCATATGGATTGATGAAACATCTAATGAAGAAGAGATTTATATTTTTCAATCAAAATTTTCACCTTATGATGGTAGGGATCAGGGGGATAATGATCTTAGAAATTTTGTAGGTGCAAAACAATGGATTCTCCAGAAAGTGTCCAAAAACTCTTAGATAGCACTGCAAGTCAAGAGTTAAAAGCTCTTGTAAACGCTAAAAACATTCATGAAAGAGTATTAAAGGGATGTAGAGTTAATTCAATTTTCATTACAAATAAAATCTTTGATCGAAATGCAACAGAATATCTAGGTGCCCATAGACAAATTGAAGGGCATGACTTTCCGAGCATCTTAGACAAGTATACGTATGTTGGGGAAGAAGACTCAGTAAATGTTGAGACGCAACTAGATCTTAAGTGCCCCGAATTTATTCATTACACTCTTGAAGGAGGCATCGAAGTCAATGTGTTCGCCATACAAGCTAAAGAGCTTTTGAAACTTGAAGGAATCCAAGATAATAGTTTGTTTTCAAAGAATGCTAGATTTGGACTGGGAAGGACAAGGGTGAATAAAGATATTAAAGAAACCCTAAAAAATAATATCGATCATTCAAAGTTTTTTCTCTACCATAATGGCATTACAATAGTCTGTCAAGAAATGAATGCTAATGCGAATTTAGTGAAAATTTCTAACTATTCTGTTGTTAATGGTTGCCAATCCATGCTGACGTTTTATGAGAACTCCGAGAATATTTCTGATAATGTTTATGTTCTAACCAAAATTATAGAAATACCTATCGGCGCACCTGTAAGTGTTGAAAGTATTACGTATTGGACCAACAATCAGAATGCTATCAGTGTTAGAGATCTGAAAGCAAACGACGTAGTACAAAGATCCCTTAAAAGAGAATTTGATGAATTGTTTGACCACAAAGTCTTGTATCGAAGACAGAGAGGAGATTTATCTCATGGCTATGATGAAGTGATAGAACGCGATTTTGCAGCACAGTTGATAGTAGCGTTTTATCTTGGAGAACCTAACATAACTTATGTTAGAAACAGGTTGTTTACTGACAGGTATTACGACATTTTTTCAATGCACATTGACCCATCCAAAATTTATCTTGCAAACATCATTTACAACACAATAGAAAATAATGTTGAACGGTTGAAATTTGTACCAATAAGGAATTATGGTCTAGCAAGGTTCTTCATGTTACATGTAATCGGAGAATTGCTCCGTGAAGATCCTAAAGGTCAGGAAATCCTCAATGATTCAAAAAATTATGTTAAAGGAACAAATTTGCAAGTCTTCAAAAATGCGATTGCAAAGTTATTCCAACTTGTAATTTACGACATTGATAATTTCATACTTGATTGGTTGAAAGATCACAAAAACTTCTTTGATTATAAAAACTTCTTCAAGAATAGCGATGCAGTTAGGCATATGACTCAGAGTCTTATTACATCATATAAAAAAGCGTTAGTCCATCATCCAGAAGATTCATTTGAAACGATATTTAGCAAAACAGTCGAATAAGCGTGTGCTTCATTTTAATATCAATAACAGCGAAGGAGTCGCGTCCTTGCAGAACGGATTGGCGAGGGAATTTAGGGCGGGAAGGATTTAATGAAAAAATTACCTGTAGGCGCGCGCCGAACATAACCACAAAACCGCAAGCCCTTACCCTAACTTTTCATCCCTCGCCGAGTTGTCGGCTGCGGTTAAGCAAAGCCGAGACGAAGCGAAAAGGAGCACGCCCCTCTCCCTCGCGTAACAGTAGGCGGAACGGCCTCCGCCGAAAAACATCCTGAGCGAGCTTCGAGGCTGCCGACCAGCACAAAAAACAAGAAATAGATACAGTACAGACGAGCGGAAAAAATTCAAGAGATAAATTTTAACCCAACCAACGGGGAAACGACGGGACGACGGGCCCAACGACGACAGTACGGTTAATGGACGGACCTATACCACTGTTTACCCCTAATTTGGATAGGGTCCTAATGGATAGGAATGGAATAGGAATAAGGATGGATATAGAGAATATGGTGAGGGGTAAAAAATCAAAGAAAAACTTCCCCTCATCAAATAAAATACGAGGGGTAAAAAAGAAACAAAAAGTTACCCCTAATCGAGCGCGCGCGGACTGAGAGATGGAATTCATGTTTGAAGACCAAAAACTCATTCTGAAGAAGAAAGACAGCCTGTTTGTTCCCGCTAAAACACGGCACACAGCACGGGTAATAGAAGGTCCAGTAAAAGCACTGGAGATATA
>Ga0307421_1000082_pt1 | contig 55200 bp, 95 predicted proteins | sample SalMarWE160270MG_FD_202163 | JGI IMG/M metagenome (GOLD analysis project Ga0307421, IMG submission 202163) | Salt marsh sediment microbial communities from the Plum Island Ecosystem LTER, Massachusetts, United States - WE1602-70 | ecosystem: Environmental > Aquatic > Marine > Intertidal zone >... | reverse complement strand
CGACGCGGACATCCACTACGTGTGATTGATTGCTCATCGTTTCTCTCTTCACTGCAAAGGAGCCCCTGCAAGTGCAGGGGCCCCAGTGGATCGAACGTCGTCTAGCGCGCTTCAACGACTTCGGCGCAGATACCCAGACCGCCCTTGTGACCGCGGCGGCGAAGCGAGCGGCGAAGCCGCTTCTTTTCGTCCCGGTCGGTCGTCGCCTTCAGCTCCTTAACAATCTGCGCGATCTCGGAGTGCAGCTCCTTCGTGCTCAGCGAGGTCAGCAACGCCTGGCGTCCGCGGTGCAACTCACTCAGTTGCGACGTCTTCACGCGCTGGACCGTGTTTGAGTCGTCAGCGACCATCGCCGTCCCGGACTTGTGCATCTTCTCGACCGTGCCCTTCCAGGCGCCACCGTCGGTGAACACACTCACGCGGTCACCCTTCTTGAACGAGACCGACTTGGTGGCGGCGATCTTCGCGTCCTTCTTTGCGGCTGGCTTCTTCGTCGTCTTCTTCGTCGACTTCGTCGACTTGCCCTTGCTCGCGCCCTTGCTGCTCTTCTTCGTCGTCTGCTTCTTCGTCATTGCCTTGCTCCTTTTCAACGTCGTATGTCATACCCTATGTATGACGTACTTATACTACCATACGGGCATGGCAGGTCAATAGCAGCTTTACGCTCAGCTTAAAAAGGTGGCATTGTAAGTTATTGATATAACATACCTTGCTAAATATCGGTATTTTGGGTGGCATTGATGGCTCTCAATTCATTAAAAGAGCCGCTTTCGCCTGCGCTCGTCTGTGACCTCGGCGCCACCTGGTCGCCACCGGGGTGTGTGGAGGGTCGGGCCTCGCCTGACTGCAAAACGCCCGAGCGCTTCATTGCGAACTGGCGCCCGGGCGTTTGCCTGAAGGGTAAGCGTGGTTGCTACTCGTCGTCTTCGTCAGACTTCTTCTTCTTGCCCTTCTTCTTCGCTTTCTTCTTCGCTTTCTTCTTCGCCTTCTTGCCGCCCAGACCACCCTCGTGACCACGGGCCCTCAGCTTTGCGCGGATGTTGCGCTTCTCGTCCTGGTCGTCTGTCTCCTCAAGAAGCTTCAGCAACGAGCTGACTGACTCCTCGCCCTTGCTGACCTTCTTGTCCTTCTTGTCCTTCTTGCCTTTCTTCTTGCTCTTCTTCTTCGCCACGGAACACCTCCTTGAAATGGATCCCCAAACGTCAAGACTCACAGATGATGGCCAGGAAACCCCGGCGGAGCAAGGCAACCCCAGAACCGAGGTTCCCCGCCATCGCGAGTTACCATATTAGGCATTCTTCACCCACTTGCAGCCTACTTCTTCAGGTTTTTTCTTCGCACTCCAACGCTTCGGTGCAACCTCAGCTTCGACCGTGATTGGTACGAAGAATCCCTTTAGATCTTCCATGATCTCAAGTAGCTTGGGAATCACTTTCTTCGCCTCAGCTGGGGGGACCTCATACACTATCTCATCGTGTACTGTCATTATGATTTTAGTCTTGAACCCGTTTTCCCTAAGCCAGAGCCAAGCCTCTACCATTGCTTTCTTCATGATATCTGCTGATGTCCCCTGGCACATGTAGTTGAGTAGCTTGTATCCGACCTTGGTCGGGACGTGATATCGACGACCGAATGGATTGGGTACATATCCATCTCTATGCAGCTGCACCTTAAACTCATTTGTTATCTGTCTTACAGACGGGAACTTGCGGTGGTAGCTCGCAACCAGCGTTGCTGCTTCCATCTTCGAAGTCGGAAGGCCCTTCTTGGTGAGCGTCTCAGACATCGTTGCTGCACCAGACCCATAGATGATGCCGAAGTTAACACCCTTAGCTCGCTTCCGCTGTTCCTTAGATATCTTCTTCTCGGCCTTGTCGTATATCTCGCAAGCGACAGCGAGATGGATATCCTTATCGATTGCAGCTGCCATCTTCTTGTCCTTCGAGAAGTGGCAGAACATACGCATCTCAACTTGAGCATAGTCGAGGTGCCAGTTCTTACGACCGACTCTCGGGATGAAGCACTCACGCGGACCGAGGATACGTGGGATGTTCTGGAGGTTTGGCTTGCTGCAACTGAAGCGACCCGTCATCGCCTCGCTCTGATTGAAGTTGCAGTGCAGCACCCCGATCTCGCGGCCACTCGGTGTCTTGTGCACTTTTACTGCGTCATCTATGATGTGGTCGTAGTACGTGCTGACCATCTTGGACAGTTCACGATACTTGAGGATGAGTGGAGGGAGAAGCTCTCGCTTCTTAAGCGAGTGTTTCTTGATGGCTGTCTTAAGAGCTTTGTACCATCGATCAGTTTCCCAGCCCTCTTCTCCAGAGTCACGTATGATGGACGCCAGTGGTTTGGATACGTATCGAACCATGGCATACTCATCGAACGACCAGTTCCCGCCTCCCGTCTTCGATCCACCCTTCCTACCCTTCTTGGGTTTCGTTTTGTACTTGAGCTCAATGCCAACTTTGTTGAACGCAGCGGGAAGCTGTATGGAACTGCTGTTTGGGTTGAAGTCGTCTATGGTTACTTCGACGTACTCACCCTTCTTTTTCTTTTGAACCGTCAGCGGGCAGATCATACGGTTGAGGTCATCGTGGATCTTCCTGAGGTCTACGAGAGCTTTTCGCCTGAGCTTCTTGGCTCTCGTAATGTCAACCATCACACCGGTGTTTTCCATGTCGATGGTGACGAAAATGAGCTGCCTTTCGGTTTCATACAGTGATGCACAGGTCTTGTTGATTCGAGGCTTCAGGAAGGCGTAGAGCTTGAGTGTTGACTCCACATCCCACACACACCTGCGCTTCACCATCTTCTTCGGCGCGTCTTTGAAGTTGGGCTCTCGGCCCTTCTCTTTGACGAACCTGCGCTTGTTCCTCTTGCACCAGCCTTCGACTTCGTCTTTGTCTGTGGTGTCTCTGTCAAGATAGCGTATCGACAGATAGCGGAGGTTGTGCTGGCCATTCTCATCCCATAGCTTGGACATGATAAGGGTACACTCAACGCGACACTTCAGCGAGTATATGTTGATGCCTTCGAAGCTGAACATCTTGAGGTCAAACTTGGCGTTGTGGAAGATGACTGTCTTGTCGGGATCGTTGAGTAGACGCTCAATCCATGCCAGGTTCCGCGGGGTCTTGAACATGAACCCCCACTCACCCTTCTCGGTGTAGTAGGCCCAGCAGAATATCCTGGCTCCATGGTATGGGTCAAGCCCCGTCGTCTCAACGTCAAGAGCAACGTATTTGCCACTTAGGTTAGGACCAGACGTTCTGGTATTCTTTCGACTTCGACGTGACATCGCTCTAGTAGCCATAGCCCTTCCCTATCCCTGTACTCATCCACGTAGTAGACCTTGGTAATCCCGGCTTGGATGATCATCTGAGCACACATCACACACGGAGAGATGGTCACGAATATTATCTTGCCAGGAAGCGTATTGTCAACTCGCGCAATTGCATTGCACTCTGCGTGGAGGCAGCCACAGTTACCTTCCTCGGTATTGCACCGCTCATGGTCTAGCCCGCTAGCTGGACCATTGTACCCCACAGCAAGGACGCGGCGCATAGAGAGGTCAGTAATGACTGCACCGACCTTCAGTCGCTTACATACAGATCTTAATGCCCACATCTTGGCTGTGGTGATGTGAATCTGCTCTCTAGTAGGTCGGCTCATTCCATGGGACCTTCCTGTTGCGATACTTATGGTTCATGTACGCCTTTGTAGTAAATGGGACCCAATAGACGAAGTACTTCCCTTCTCTTCTTCTTTTTATTACGCCCCAGTCTATTAGCGATAGCAACCTCGCTGAAGTAGTAGTTGTTGGTTCTGGATGCGAGATTCTACCATTAAGGTCTTTATCAGGAGCTGACTGCTCTAGCTGTTTCTGAGGAAGAGCTGAGTTCGCAGACATCAGTCTCCGAAAGACATGCAGCTCTTCCGGATGTTTGAACCCGTGGAATTTGGCTCCGACCCATGGGCACCTTGGTGGTGATTTTTTCTTGCTCATCATTTGCTCTCTATCTTGAGTCCCTTGGCCTTCTCTGCGGCGAGACGTTCAGTAGATGTCATAAAGAATACCCATGGCTTCACTCCGAGGACAATTGCAAGTCGAATGAGTGTTCCAGACCTGAACCCTTGCTGACCATTCTCTAGGCGCGATACCTGAGCCTGTGAAATTCCAACACGCTTGGCCAGCTCTGTTGTGCTAATTCTCATCCTATACCTGTACTCTCGTACCAGGTTTCCGATGGACTTCGGCGTGATTGTCTCCGTCATCGTCTGTTCCTTTCAGCATAGTCGGGCAATGGTCGCTGTCGCCTTCGGTAGCAGCGATATCAGTCACCGTACTCTCTACGGACTGCCGTTTTGCCATCGCCCTTCCATGCACATCTGTTAGAAGATGCCACGCACCCTCATGTCCTTGACGTATGCGTGAAGCGAACCGGTGAAATAGGTGAATAACCCCACCCCAAGACTGAGCCACTTCGCCACATAGGTCTGCAGCCTCATAGCCAGCATGATGTCTACCGGGAAGTGGACCAGGAAATCACACGAACGCATTGTGTAGATGAGGTCTAGCTTATTCTCACGAATCATAAGCTGGTAATACATCGAGCACGGAATTCGTGCATGTCCTCCCATATTATTGAGGTCTGCATCCGCGCAGATCGTCACGCTCGATTCCGGCTCGCAGCATCCACGAATGTTAGAATGGATGTTTATGATGGCCTGTCGCGTACCTGGCCGTTCTTTCAGCTCTTTGATGATGCGAGAGAGTTGTGGAGCCATGCGCTCAGAATAGGTATATGCAAACTTCCCATCGTGCATGAACTCGTTCCATATCTGTGAGCGTGCCTTCCATGACCCACCTGGGTTCAGCTGGACGGTACCGATGCGGTCTTTGTACTCCAAAGAGATGTATTCGTTAACTGCTTCCCACTGTTCTCTGGGAAGGATATGCTCGATGACTGCGTTCTCTACAACTTTGTCCCAGGCAGCGTCAACAATCTGGAAGCCATAACCCCTGACTTCTTTCGTCTCGTAGTCTTCATCGTCGGCTACGTCTTTGTCTTGCATCGTCTGAGGATGAACGCTGATCCCCATCTCCCACAGGTCACGCTCGACTTCTTTGACCGCCTCGAGTGCATTCGTGTAGATCCTCATTTCGTCGCCTCCCTCTTGGCCCACTCTAGGGCTTCCACTAAGATTGGTTTCTTGGTTCGGTTCCTCAATACATATGCAGGATGTACCGTAATCCTGGCAATTGAATCATACCACGAGAAGGGCTTGCCTGTCAGCCGCTGCTTGGAAAACTTCGCTTTCTTAGCTACCGTCTTGCCCATGATCAGAATGACTCGTGGCTTGATGATCTTGATCTCTGACTCTAAGTATGTGAAGCATCTCCGAAGCTCTTTGAACTCGGGTGTCCGATTCTCGGGAGGTCGACACTTGCAGAAGTTCGTAATGTACGGGTCGATTCCGATATAAACCAGAATCTCATTAAGAAGTCTACCCGCTCGACCCATGAAAGGTTTGCCGGTCTCTGACTCAGCTTGACCTGGGGCCTCTCCGATCAGCATGATGGGTGAGTTAGTGTCCCCACGACCCATCACGCAGCGATTCACTGTAGACTTGTACAGATTGCACTTCCTGCACTTCTCGTTCCGCTTCTTCCGGAGTCTGCTTTTCTTGCTCATGTCAAAGCGCCTTGTTAAAGTCGAGGTTGGAGATGAGCAAAGATGGCGGGATGTTCTTCTTTAGGTATCTCTTGTACTCGAGCCACCTTCGCTTGATCCTGCGGAATGGACCATATTTCTCTTTGTTGAGCATCTTGACGCCGTGCTCTTCGTATGCCTCTTGAATCTTCTTGTACCACTTTGTCATATATCTCCACGTTGGAGTGAGGTGTTTCTTACACCAGGCATCTGTCTTCTTGGCGTACTTCTCCAGATCTTTTATTAGGTCTTTCTGACTGAAGATGTACGGTATAGTCTTGAAACAATGAAGTTGCTGACTCGTGATGTGCCATCGGAACCCGATCCCCGACAAATCATCCAAGTCTTTGGCTATGTATTGCGCCATGATATGAGCTATGCCTGCATCCAGCAATCCCATGTAGCCCATGTATGTTGTCCGGGAGAAGAAGGTAATGGTGGGGTGATTACCTTCTTCTCCACGGAAGGTGGCGCCCATGAGGCATCCACCCCAACGATGCTTCTTCTCGTACCTCACTGGGTCTTTGAAGAGCATATTTGCAGTTGCGCCTTTTCTCGCCGTGCCCTTATAGATCTCCGTGGCCTGCCGAAGGAACCGCCAGATATCTTCCGCAGAGACATATTCCCTAATTAACCTGGTCCATCTTGACTTGTTCAACCAAACATGCTTACCGAGGTCCAACGAATACTCACAGGAGTCAGCAGCAAGTGTAACATTGAACATATGAGTCTCTATGCTCAACACTGCGTCTGGTTGAGGAGTCTCCAAGTGGTGGCGCAGTGCTGCATTCACTACTCGGGTTATGTCTTTGCCATGGATCTCTAAGGACATTAGTAGTTGCTCCTCTGTCGGAACTGATTCACTGCGTTCTTGCGGAAGTAGAGTTTGTAAACGAATTCTTGGGAGCAGCCCAACCCCTCCCAGAGGTCGATAAATTCACACCATGCATCCATCATGTGTCGATTGAATGCCGGTTTGTCGGTTGGCATCTGAGTCAGTTTCCATGGTTTGTTCTTGAGGCAATTGGCTGCGAGGCCGATGGCCCAGACGATATCGGCACAGCTCTTCTGAATATCCGAGCTTGATGTCGACCCACCAGCATCGATGTCAGCCTCCCAGTACTCCTGAATGTCTACGGGTTCGAGCCCACCCACTAGTGATGCTTCAACCAGGAAGTGGAGCGCATCAGCTAGTTCCTCGAAGAAGTGTCGGACATCAGCATCATCATTCCAACGCTTCTCCCAGTTGGCCATACCACGGAAGCCGCCACCGTCGAGTGCTTCTGCGAGTTCTTCGGTGACGCGCCAGAACAGATCCTTCAGTCTCCACTGGACAAACTTGTCATCGATGTTCCAGGGAGGCACTGGAAAGTTCGCGCCGTTCTTCTTTTCGATGTCCTTGTACTTCATCGTCAGGTCGTGCTGATGCTCGAAGATAGCCGCTATCACACTACCCTCCGGCATTACAATAGAGTCCATTGCTACGTCGTCAATGTTCATCCTAGTACCCTTTCTCTTTCAACCACCACCCCAGCACACAGTACCCCACTATGTCTGAGAGTGTGTCGTTCCAAGATTCACCCTGAGTGTCTGCACTCGGGTCTGCCATCATATTCTTCATGCGCTCGATCTTGTTGGTTAATCGAACACAGACACCCAGCTCTCGCCATAACAGGAGCGGCTTGATTCCGTACAGCGTATGCTTCTTAAGCAGCAGCTCAGCAAAGGCGAAGGCGTTCCACTCAATGACGATGCTAAGTGCGGCATGGCCAATCAGCAGAAACCGTGTTTTCCAGTCTTCGCTTGAGCGGTTGACATTGTTTAGCAATCCCAGTCTAAGCTGATCTGCCTCCCGACAGATCAAGTCAAATCCCTGGATAGTCTTTGGGGCTTTGTGTGCCTCCATCAGTGTTAGTACCCGATGAACATCTTCCGGGAAGTGAATGAGTTTCTCAGCCATGCTTACTCCTCCTGCCCTTTCGCATCTGGTCCCGGAGCCACGAGCTAAATGCTGCGTTCTTCAAGTACCAGTTGCTCTTCTCGATCCTTGATATACAGCGCAGACGAACGAGCTCACCAATGAGCGATTTCGCCAACACTGTATCTCCCGTAAAGTCAGCTAGACTGTCGGGAGTGATTTGATGAATCTCAAGCAGTCCACCCATGGCTGCACGTCTCTGTGCGCCAAGATTGGCGAATATGCTTGACGGATCCTTAATCTTGGAGATGGCCTGGGCGGATCGGCTGAATGTGTGATAGCTCATGCTCGCCTTGGAGTATATCATCTTCAGAAACTCACACGCGCACCGGACGTGGGTTGATCGGATGATGAGCTTCTCGCCAGTTTTGTCGCAGCTGAACAGCCTTGCAGCGATGGCTGCAGAGATCTTGGCCAGCTTGATACGAATGTTCTCCGACTGGATTAGAGGTATTGTTGGAGAGTATGAGTGGCCGAAATTTATAGCTTCCTTAATGATCATCTTTGTAGCGCCACTGCTAAACTCGATCTGGTCAGGGTCTCTCGACCACGCCCAGAGCACAAGTGACCTGCAAATATCCTTTGGATACAGGTCGGCATCTTTGATGCTGTTATCTGCCGGCGCGTTTATGATCTCACTTGGAACCTCATCAGTCGCTACAGTCAGTGCGAAGTCAAAACGGCTGATATCTTCGTTGGCTCCCACTAGTTCCTTGATGGCTTCTACTCCTGCGTTGTAGCTCATGATCGGCCTACCACTCCGCGGATTACTCAACCATATGAGTCGAGTATTAGCCTGTGTCGATTCCTTAATGATCTTGCTGATCTCTGCGACACCTTCGCTTCTTACTCGACTCATATGGCCGATCTCTTCTTCACTGAGTGACGACGTTTCATCTATCACCACTAAGCGATTGTTGTTGAGCGGGATGACACCCCAAGTCACCAACCATCTGCTCCCGACTTGCTGTAAACCTCCAACAAGTCCGGCGAATGTGCAGTTCTCTCCCGAGGCAACGTCACCAAGGCCATAGTATCGTGTGAGTCGTTCTGTGACGTAGCCCTTCCCACACCGAGTATCACCGAGGACGAGTATGTCGAGCATTCCACGATTGATGAACTCGCCGTTGAAATTGAATGCTCTCACCGAATGAAACGCTAGATCCACGGCAACGTGGAGGTCAGGACGCTCATGAATCTTCGTGATGTTTCTTGATTGCCATTCTGCCAGTGACATGAGCTTCGCTAATGGCTTCAACTTACCAGGTTTGAATCTGTTGAGCTGCTTCTTGATGTCTTTGCTCATCTCAAACGTCTCGATCTCACCTTGCAGTGGGTGCGCAGTGTCAAAGAGGTGTGTCGTGTGCTGATCTTTCGGATGTGGAAGCGTCATCCCTTCAAGTCGGTATGATCGGTTAGCTGCTAGACCGTGGCCTACGTAATATGCGGATCTCATCACGTACTGACCATTGGTGTTGTCGAGCGTCGGAATCAGCAAGACCTGCTCAACGTTGAATGTCTGGACTACGTCTATCTTCGCACTACAGTGTGGCCTCGGTTGTATGCCCGCTAGCCCGAGCATTAGTTTCCTAGTGGATGCCTGATTCGCGTCTGTTAGGTTCAACACTAGTGGAGTCTTTGGATCAATTGTACGCTCAACGAATTCCTCTTCCGCTAATCTGCACTCATCACAGTTCTGCTGGCAGGTCACTCTGAACTTAGCGGGCAACATATAGGGTGCAGTATCCTTGCCACTCACTAGTGCATTGACTCTCACTCGTTTCATAAAGTACTGAGCCTCGCTAGCGTAGTTCAATGGAACATCTATTACGTCAGGGTTGTCTGGTGATTCTTCAGGATTCTCCACCAGCAGTTTGGCCCTCTTGAATTCTCGCTCCCAGAATTTAGCTTTGCGCATCAGCTTCTTGTTGAGGATCCAGTCGGTAACGTCTTTGCCATACACCTTTGGAATCTTAATTTGCTTCACTGATTTTGCAACATTGAGTAGGTGCTTCAACACGTACTTCTTACTGTGCTTCTCCCCTGCACTATCGTTGTCGTATGCAATGACAACGTCCAACCCTTTGAATAGATGGGTGTACTGATCTGGCCACGACTTGCTTCCCGCTGTACTCGTTACAGCCGGAATACCGATGGACAGCAATGCGAGCGCGTCCCATTCACCCTCACAGACGACTATGAAACCCTCGCAGCCTATCAACACAGGAAGCGGGAAGATCATCGGCGGTGTTCCAAACTTCCTGGGCTCATCGTCCTTGTGATAGTTGAGCATCTTGGGTAGGCCGCGCTTCTTTGCTAGTGGATCGTACAGCTTGACATTCACGCATATACCCCACTCATTTCTGACTGGGACAGTGAATCGGTTACCGTTCCAACCAATCTGGTATCGCTTTAGTATCTTGTGGCTGATTAGTCTGCTGCCACGGAGGTATTTCTTCGCGCTGGGCGTTCCATTGAGGCTTCGTTCCCATCGACGGATAGCCCGCTCGTCAACTGTCGGATGGATGAATTGCTGGAACAACTGCTTTGCTGCATCACTCTGTGAGCATTCGTGATATTTCGCATGGAATGAGACTATCGACTTTCCACCAAACTCATCATCGGCAGAGAAAGAGTACCAAGCTCCAGTCTGTCCGTTTACTGATAGGCTCGGATCTTTCTCCGCAGTCCACGGCGAGATGACCCTAGCTTCAGTTGCACCTCCCCAACTTATCTCTGGGAAGATGCTCTTGTAGTACTCCTTTGGGTCGATCGTTTCCCTGATGAATTGGATGAGTGTTTTCATCGACGCTCCAAAGACTGGGGACTCTCGGGGTTGAACCGAGAGTCCCCATTGTTTAGGCTCTACTCGTCGTCTTCGTGCTCTTCGCACTCCTTGATGAGCTTTGACGCCTTCTTGTACGTGCCCGAGATATCGCAATATTCCGCGATTTCTACGAGCAGGTCGCTTGTGGTGTCATAGTCCTCAGGGTCCATCTTGTACTTCTTCGCCAGCTTCTTGATCTTCTTCTTGTCCTTCGATGTGAGGTCGTCATCATCGAACTCGACCTCTACGCCCTCACCGTCCCCGTCGTCCCCGTCGTCGTCTCCGTCGCCATCATCGTCGTCTCCATCACCGTCATCGTCTTCGGCGGTGAGGTCGTCCAGGGCAATCTTCTGGGTATCACCGTCATCGAACTCCACGGTGGCCTTCTTGCCCTTGACCTTCTTGATCTCGCCGGCGTAGGTTTCGCCGTCGATCTCTGCAGTTACGCGGCTACCCTTCTCGAGTTCGGGAGCATCGTCATCCCCGTCTCCGTCTCCATCATCGTCCCCGTCGTCATCCCCGTCCCCGTCATCGTCGGTGTCTTCGGCGGACAGTTCGTCGAGAGGCAGCGTCTGCTTGTCGCCGTCATCGAACTTGACCGTGGCCTTGCTGCCTTTGATCTTCATGATCTTGCCAGCATACGTCTCGCCATCGATCTCGGCGGTGACGCGGTCACCCTTCTCGAGCTCGGCAGCATCATCACCGTCTCCGTCTCCATCATCGTCCAGGTCGTCGATGTCTCCGACATCATCGGAGTCGAGAGCGCGGTCGAAGTAAACGTTCTGGAACTCACCCTTGGTGCGGACGGTGATTGCAGCGAAGGTTCCTTCAAGCTCAGAGAGAGTCTCGGCCAGCTCGCTCTTCTTCGGCCATGCGATACCGAGCTTGGCCAGAGCCTGCCTGAAGTAGGACCGCTGCTGCTCGTCCTCGAGACCATCGTGCTTGAAGACGTGGCGACCCTTCATCTCACCGCTGATGATGATGAGGTCCCACGAACACTGGCGACGACCCGAGGACTTCGAGCGGTTCAGCGTTGCGCTGGCGATCTTTGCTTCGTACTTGTCGTCAGGTACTTCGCTGAACGACGGAGCCTCTTCGGTATCGTCCCAGTCGTCGATGTCATCGAAGGTGACGGCTCCGCTCTTGCCGTGCTCTTCGACTTCACCGTCGTCATCGTCGTCCTCAGTCTCCTGCTTCTTCTTGCGCTTTGTACTTCCCTTATTGCTCTTGCGTCCCTTCTTGCCCTTCTTGCCCTTCTTTGACTTCTTCTTCGACTTCTTCTTTGCCACGGGTACTCCTCCTATTCAAAGGTTTCAACGAACTTGGCACCATCCAACCGTTCCCAGCCCTTCTCGGGCTGGTCTCGGTCCGTCCGGTCTTTCGCGTAGAGGTCTTCCCTCGGTTCGCACTCGACCGTCCGGATCTCCTTTCGTTTTCCTCCCTTCTTGATCGTCTTAAAGCCGCAGTACCCCACTATGTCACAAACTGGGATGATAAGCCCCCAGGCTGATTTGCTCATTGCGGGCATCGTTCGTTCTAGTTCTTGACCACGGCTACGCACTGTCTTGATTGTCTCGTGGGCAATAAATGTGATGCCTAAGTTGAGAGCCTTTAGTCTGCGCAGGAAAAGGGCAATAATCTTACGATACATCTTCCAGCCCTTGCCCCAACCAGCATCTCCGAGCGACTCGACGCGCAACTTGTCAAGGACGTGGTCTTCGAGCATAGTGCAGAAGTCATCGACATGGTCAACGCAGACCATATCGTAGTTGTCTGCTGCTCCCTTTGTTTCTAGTGCCTTAAATACTCGCTCGAGTTTGCTGACAGTGCTAATCTCTTCTCTCATGGCTTCTATGAATCGCGTACCACGGTCAGTCGAGAGAAACAGCACGTCCCCCATATCATTAACAAACGTCGTCTTCCCTACACCCGGGGGTCCGTAGAACATCGAGATGTAGTCTGTGATATCAGATGCCGGCTTCGTCTTCTTGGTCGGCAGGACTAGTGGCTTCACCTTTTTCAGGCTCTTGCCCTTCTTCTTCGCCTTCTTCTTCGCCACCTCTGCCTCCTTACAGTTCGTAGTGACCGCGCCGACGATCAGCCAACTCGGCGATCTTCGACATGTTCCAGTTATTGAGCTCAGAATAGTACCCAACGATACGGGTAAAGTGTTTCATAATCTTCAAGTCTCGTTCGCCGTTGAAGATCTCTGTCCACGTTTCTAGCGAGTGAAACAGCGTTTCCGTGGGGTGCATCGAAACAATCATCCACCCAGTATTTGTCCTTGCTGGGATCCCAGTCAGGCCGAAGATGACTGCGTCGTCTTTCGGATCTTCAGCCTCTACCATTCCATGAACCTTGACGTCTTCTCTGCTCTCCACAAAGTGCCAGAATTCAGCGGAGGTGAGGACACGCTCTCGTTTTGGAAAGAGGTCAGTTATGTCCATGGTCAAATGCCCTTCCAACGATGAATAGTTCTAGACGTCGTGTAACGGCTGCCTCAACAAGTGGTGGCCACTTCTCTGATTCCTTGTGATTCTCGAAGTATTGCAGTATGTAATCTCTCAATGCCCAAGCAAGATGTTCCATGTCTATTCGACCATCACTCATGTAAGAGTCGGCTTCATCATTGTGCTCCATCTCAATCCTGAAGAGTATGAGCATTCCGTCCAGGCATTGGTTGAAGCGAATCCGCTCGCTATTCTCCATCAGCAAGTTCTTCGTGCTCATCTTTCTTCTGCTCGTAGAGGGCATTGTGACCCTTGCAAAGTCCATCGAGACACAGAGAGTGGAATGGACACAGCTTGAAGTATTCGTTGCACAGAGCATCGTTCGGCAACCACGAGCGAGGATTCTCCGGCTCTTCTCCATCGACGATTTGCTGATACACTTCGTTAGTCTGCTGCATCTCGAAACGGAAGTTCTTGATGGAGGCGCGGTTGAACTTGAGGGGCTCGCGGTAGAAGTAGAAGCCCGGGCGACTTTCATAGTCGAGAGCAATGCGGTCGTTGAAGTCCTCGGGTGATTCGTCACTCTTCCGACGCAGCTTACACTTCCGGATCACGTCGTAGACGACCTTGCCGACTTTGATTCCGAACTCAAGTTCTGCACCGAGAATGTATGCGCGGACCTGAGTGTCGAGAGGAAGGCGGTCGATATATGAGTCGCCTATGTTGGATGCGGTCTTGTGTTCGACCAGAACGTCGGTCTTCTGCTCGAGCGTCAGAAGGTCGATCTTCCCCGCAAAGAAGAAGTTACCCATGTCGACCTTGAACTTCGCCTCCACCTTCTTACGGTCGAGCTTCCATTTCTGCCTGTCCCGGTTGTAGTTCGCTGCATATCCACGCAGCATGCCACGCAGGGTAGCAACCGCAGCAGAGAACTTATCGTAGTCACCCTGATCGTAGAGGGCCTGGGTCTTGAGGAGGTCGTCTTCGAGAGTCTTGACCGTCTTGTTGGAAATCGCTTTCATCGAAGCCTTGCGGCCTGCGTACCACTTGCCTATCGCTTCGTGGACCACGATGCCGATTGCCAGCGACTCTTCTCTCCGGCGCGGCTTGAGCCGCATGATGTACTTCCAGAAGTATTTGCGTGGACACTTGCGGAAAGTCTTCAACGCAGAGGCAGTCCACGTTACTTTCTCAGGCAGGAGTGGGTCCTCGAACGGATTCTCGAGTATCAGAGACGGCAACTTTACGAGCTTGACTGGAGCGACTTGGATCAGCTTCTTCTGCTTGGCCATGTTTGCATCCCTCCCGGAAATCGCACTTCTATCACACAGACGCGAAAGATCAACCCTCAGCGAAGAAATCCAGATACGTTTTTCGACTGTCGTATCTTACTCAGGATCATAGAGGCGAATCCCATGTTGTTATTGATGGATTGGAGCACATGTCTATCGACGGATTTCTCGGTGATGAGGTCGTAATATGTGATCCGCTTGTGTCTCTCAGACCCTCGCCTTCTGATGCGGCGCATTGACTGCTGTCTGGAGACGACTTTAAAGGAGTTGCTGAAGTAGACTGCTGTGTCAGCGACTATCAGCTCGTTCATTCCAACACCCGAGTCTACTTGTCCAATGAATAGTCGAGTGCGTTTATTGTCTCTGAACTGCCGACGAGCTGCCTCCTTCTTCTTGCGGTTGGAGCCACTGAAGGTTACGCACTTGATCTTATTCTTCCGAGCTATCTCAGCGATCTTTTCTATCTCTGCTGTGTATGATGCCCAGATGACCACCTTCGGCTTGGAGCCCATGTAGTCTTTGTCTTCTAGCAGATCAAAGAGGAGGTTCATCTTCTCGGACTTCATCCAGTGTGGCTTACCTTCCTGGTCGTAGATGAACCCAGAAGCAATCTGCTTCATCTTAGCTAGCTGGACGATGACCTGATCTATTTCCAGAACATCTTCTCCGATGAGTATCTCCCACTCATCGAGAACTTGTTGGTATGATTTTGCCTGGCTCTTCGACATCGGAGCGCCTTTAATGATGGACTTCTTAGGTGGCAGCTTCATTGCGTCGTCTTCGTGAACGTAGAAGGCAATCTTCTTCAGCCTCTCAGCTATCTCGTCCTTTGCTCCACGTCTCTTGTACCACCCTGGCCCTGACTTGAGGTAGTACTTCCGCTTAAAGGCCCATTCATTAGAGCCGAACGTCTTGCCATCATCGATGAAGAGACACTGACTGAACACGTCAAGCGGCTCGTTGGTGATCGGTGAGCCAGTCATTGCGATACGCTCAGGGATGTGGCGAGTGCGGCGGATCACCGCCTTAGTCCTAGATGATTTCCATCTCTTGATCATGTGAGACTCGTCAGCAATGACAATATCGAACAGCTCGCCTTCTACCCACTCACCAATCTCTGGATTCTTCATCAGATCATACGTGGTCAAGATCCACCGGCACTTGCCATCACCCATGCAGAATTCAGTGGCTTCTCCCAGGTCTACCCTGCCAGAGTCGATGATGAATGGCTCACGCTGACGCTCCATCTCCAGCTCCTGCTCCCAGGTCATAAAGTCGTCTCGCCTACATACCACCAAAGCCAATTGGTGCTGCTCTCCCTTCACGTAGCGTATTGACGTAAGCGTCTTTCCCGTACCAGGTGCCATGAACGAGCCCGCTTGACCTGTGTGGCCACGGATGAATTTCAAGGCGCGCAGCTGATGCTTCATCAGCCTTCTTGATTTCGATTTCTTGCTTTTCGGCATCCCATCTCCAGATACACTCCCATCGACTACAGGCGAGTGTGATGTGCCCGTGGAACGAGAAGTACATCTCTGCTGACCGCAACCCACCCACTGCTTGACCACCTCGGAGGATAGCTTCCTCCAAGCTAGTCATGGGCTCATACCATCCCTCCATTTCCCGGAGGTCTACTCGGAAGCTCGTCGAAAGGTGGTGGGTCGCCTTCATTGCTTGATGGAACTGATGTGCTGCGAACCTCGGTCGGAGCTTCTGCATCATCAGCTTCATCACTTTGTCGAAGTTCTCGTGAAACTTCGTCTGACTCATCCCTCCAGTCAATTCCTGCCAACCTTCCTAGCTTATCGAGCGCAACAGCCAGTTTCTCGACGGACTCAACTATCCAGTCGTTGAAGTCCTTAGTGTGCCGACACTGCGGGTAGCCCGGACATGCCCAGAAGTTCCCATGCTTGCCACTTCTGATCACCAGCTCTTGATGACAGTGGGGACAATGTGGTTTCATCGATCTCTCCTATCCGAATGTCAACGGTTCTTTCAGATGTGCAGCTTGCCTACACCCTGCTATGAACTTCTTGAGCGCAGCGGCATAGCCACCCACTGATTGGATATGATTGTGCGTCCCGTCCTCGAGTTCGGCTACTTTTGGTAGCAGCTCCTCAAGTTCCTTGGCTACGATTGCGCAGTCCAGCCACGATATGGCGCCCCCACAGTCGCTCTGTGTGAAGAAGATGAACAGGCCCGGTGCTGTTTTCTGTGGATCTGGATATTCGTCTGGTGCGTACCACATGTCTTCTTTGAGGGTCTTGTCTTTGTGTGGTGGGTACGTGCCTCCCCAGGCTTCTGCCACCTTCTGACGGAGGCCGTTGAATGCCTGGTATGCCCCGTGGAAAGCGTCGTGTGAACAATCAAGGCCCATCATCAGTTCCCTTCCGTCAGGAGGTCGGCAATCCTTCAGCTCTCACTCTTCCAGTTGATCAATCGTGCATTCCTCGGCGAGCTTATCACTGCGCCACCTCACGAACCTCGGGTGCCTCAGCCGGCCCTTTGATGAGACGTTCTGATACTTGACTTCACAGACCCGGTCGAGAATCTTGTTCCCCTTGCGAAGCTTCGACATCTGCTTCCGCTCGGCGTCGGTCATCCCCGAGCAGTTCGCAATCTCAATCCAGTGTCCTGTGTTCTCGTCAAGGACTGAGACGACGAGAGCTCCAATCTGACCTTCGTACTTGCCCTCACCGTCCTCCCAGTCGGTGACAATACAGTCGACTGTCTGCTCTGCCTTGACCTTAAACCAGCCCTCGTAGTGGTGTTGCTTGAGGACGAAGCCTTCGATCCCCAGTTTCTCAGCGAACTTGAGCATCTTGTCTTTGTCGCCATCTTTGAATGCCTTGTGGTCGACGTACCACCATCGAGCGAAGTCCAGCCCTGCTTCTTCGACATATTCCTGGACCTTTACCAGAGGTGCGTTGAAGTCTTTACCCCTCAGCCATGGGACCGCGAAGGTGACGATCTTGATGGGAATGCTTGGATCACGCAGTGCGGTGGACACGAATGATGCTGGCTTGCCGGGAACCACTATCTCTGCGTCGAAAGCTGTGCGGACCGGTTCACGCTTGAGCGCTCTGTACCACTCTGTCTTCTTGAGCCTCGGGAATCTCTCGATGTATTCGAGATGTGGTCGGTGATCCTTGCCGAAGACTAAGACACTGTCGCTACTCTGCTTGTATCCGGTGACTCTCCACCCATCAAGTTTCTCATGAGCGTAGCGGAATGGTTGACCCTTCCACTTCTTCGGCTTCAGTTGCTGTGGTGCCCAAATCTTCGCCATTACTCAGTTCCCCTTCTCTTCAGATATCGAACAATCCACGGCTTCTGTATGCCGGTCAAGTCACGTAGTCTCTTCACCGATCTTGTCTGAGCCTCTTCGAGGATCGATGGGTCGTCATCGATAGCTTTCGCCAACTTGATGTCACGGACGTTTTTCACATTCCCGCCCGGGAGTGGATGCTTCTTGTACTCACTCATCAACATCTGCTTGGCTGTGCGCGAGTCGATACTGTACTTACTAGCAATGTCCTGCACGGTGACCAGGAACTTGAAGTCACCGTAGACTTTCGACTGAATAGTCACTCCAGCTTTACCTTTAGGCTTGAGCCCAAGTTTCTTGATACGAGTAAGCGCAGTGACGTAAGTGCACCCCAGGATTCTTGAAGCTTCAGCGATGTTCCCGCCTGCTCGTTTCCATGCGTTCCTCATCTGAGCATCTGTATATCTTGGCTCACTTCCGGGCACACCTACCTTTAGCTTGCACCCGAACCGTTCGCACCAGCGATACGCTGTCTGGCGCGTACATTTGAGCAGCCGAGCGAGCTCAGACATGTTGCTTGCTTTGCTGTGTATCTTCTTGAACTCAGCCTTGGTCATGTGTTATTCCCTGAACTCGTCGACCTTCTCAGTGAACGTATCCTGAGCCCTCTCGCATCTCTGCTGAAGAACGTGAGCCAAGAGGGTAAGCTCTTCTTCAACTTTCTTGGCGTTCGATATGATGTCCTCGGCGGCGTCGTTGAAGCTGCCATCAAGAATCGACTTAGCTACTGACTCCTCACTCTCGTTGATCATCTCTTGGGCGCCCTCAATAGACGAGTGTAGCGTGTCGTCAATCTCGAGCATCTTCTCGACGATCTGGCTGATTGACCACCCAGAATACTTACCCATCTGGCTGAGTCGAGTCGACGCCTGCTTGTCGCGCTCCATCTGGAGTACGCGCTCGTAGACTTCCTTGCTAACTGGCGGCGCCTTCTTGGCCTTTGGCTTCTTCTTAGCTGCCATGGTTCTGATTCTCCCTCGGTTCATCAGACTCTCCACCAGCTCTGATCCATGCCGCTTTCACGGCCCTCTTAATATACTCGAGGTCACTCCAGTCTGTGAACGAAAACGCCAGGTCACGCGGACGCTCACTGAAGTTCTCGTCTGATACGTGACCCTCCTCTTCGATGTAGCTTGAGATCAGGCGGATCACAGGAAGTAGCAGTACGTCTCTCCCGCGCTGCAACTCAATCCGTTGTTCACGCAGATAGAGCGCGATGTCGGGGAATCGCTCGATCAGCTCTTGCTCTGCGTGAGACAACTGACCTATGGCAAGCCACACATGATCCAGATAGCCAAGACGCGCCTCGCCCAGCGAGACGATTGCTTCGGCTATGTGCTTACGGCCACAGTCTGGGCATGTACTTCTCATCTCTTCCTCCACTTCGCGTACAGAAACACGACTGGCTCACCCTCTTTAACTGAGAAGTAGAAGTCATAGTCGGTTCGTATCTTCGCTCCGAATGAATTCTCAGCATCAACATACCCAGTGGTCATCCACACTGTGATTAGCCGGCGGTCTTTCGCTATGCACATCGTGGTGACCTCAAGCGGTAGCTTTGAAAGGTCAACCGCTGGATATACGGTAATCGGTCCAAACTCCGCAGTCGACGGAGCCTTTAGTGCAGCTGTCGCGTGTTCCTTCGTCTTTTCGCGTATTATATCCTCTGGCGCTTTAGCGCAGCCGACGAAAAGTCCGAGCAGCAAAATAGGTAGTAACTTAGTCATCGATCCCCTCCGTAAGTTCCCTGAGTTGACGCCGCGTGTTCTTGATCCGCTTACGCAATTCATCATAGAAGAAGTGGCGCAGAGACTCGATGAGTTCGTCTACGTGGTAACCGTGTATCTCGAAGGTATCCTCCAATGGTTTCTTGCATGTGTCGCCAACATCTGCGGGGTGTATGAGAAGATACCACCCACTATCATCACCCTCTCGAACAACCTCCACCTCGCTGATGCTGTCGGCATCGTGAGCCAGCAAGAATAAGAAGGCCTTCTTCTCTTCACTGCGCATGATCCGTTCTTCTGCAGCTGGCGTTGCTTCGAACTTCTTACACCCACGACACTCGTGGCCAATGCATTCACATCGACCCTCTTGACTCAAGAGGCAATCTTTTGATCCCGGCATCATGCGCTCCTCTTCTTCGTGAATTTGTTCCGACTCCTCCGCTGCTTCGAAGGCTTGTATATATGACTGCGATGAACGTCTCCGACTACCTCACCACCTTCCTTCTTTACCAACGCACTTATGGCGTCTTCAGGACGCAGCGGTTGGCCACAGATCAGGCAGACGTGAGTGCAGCAGATTCGGTACTGTGGCTGTGCCTCCAGCGCCATTGACTTGCGCTTTGTCACTTGCTTGCCACAGTACACACAGCTCACCGTGTTCCGCGGGCCGACCAGCTTCTCCTGCTTCTTCTTCGCCATCACGTCCTCCTTTTCTGTACAGCGATTGCAACTTGATATGTGACCTTCCTCGGAGGCCACTCCAAGTGAACGCCGATCTTCGCCATGGTGGCGGTGACGTTCAACCCAAATGCTTCTGGTACGTAGTATATCTTCCAGCTGGAGCCATGCTTCTTCTTGAACTCGTCGACCTTGGCCCTGAGCTGCTTCCTCGCTGTCCCCTGCCAATACAAGCAGCACTCGACCTGACGCTTGCTCCAGTCCGGATGTGCCTTGCGCATCTTCTTAACGTGCTCACCAAATGGGAACACATTCCAAATGGCCATGAACGTTCGAGCTTCGATCCAGTGGTTCCTCCACCGCTGAATGGGCGGGCAACCTTTGCGCTTGCCGAAGTTCGGACAGCCATGCCTGTGCCTCTCGTACGGACGAGAGCATAAGCTCGCGGTCGAACACTTCAACATGACTGGCTTGACCCGCTTGACTGACATCAGTCCTTCTTTCCGTATAGCGTCTCACACAGGCCCCGCTCGGTGCATGATATGATCTCCACATCATCATCAGTATTCTCGCACACCGGATGCTTGCACATGCCTATGTCCAGGTACTTCTTGATGCCGCTCTCCAGTTCTTCGATGCGAGTGTCTGCGCGATGCTCGAGGGATGCTTTCGATTCCTCCCACTTGCTACCGAGGTCCTCCGGACCGTTGGCCTCACACGTCGTGACGCAGACCATGGTGGCTTGGTGCGCACAGTTCCCACAGTTGCGATCCTTCTCGGGCATCGGTTTCATTAGATCATCCCCGCATCTTTAGCTGCCTTAACCAAGTACTTTGGCCATTTGAATTTCCAACCACATGCAGTATACAAGTCTTCGAAAGCACGGACCAAGTCGACCGCCAGGGGAAGCCATCGGCCGTGGGTCCTTAATTGGTACTCATGATTGACCCCATGACCAGGACGCGAGTAAGCTCTGATGGCCTTATTGACGGCCTCAACTCTACCACGCACTTCCTTCGGAAATGAAGTCTTTGGTATAGGCCTCACGATGTTCTCCTGCTCCATGAGTTGCTGATATTGCGTAACTCTTCTTCCTTCTTCTTGACAGCGGCCCACCAGCCAGGCACCATGGCTTTCGCGTAATACTTGAACGTGTGCTTACGCTTCTCTTCAGCGCGCAGGATCTTCTTCTGTCGATCTATCTCCTTCTCACACTCGTCCATGAATGCCTTACCACAATTTGTGCCAAGCCATTGTATCACTGACGCCGCAACCATGGCGTCCCGCTTTGAAATCCCGCGCCATGGCTTCAAAGGCTTCTCCCACCGCAGGCGATACGCGAGAAATGGACTGTGTGCCCAGCGCGAGTCGTTCAGCAGTAATTCCAAATACCCGAAACCACCGTTGAGCCCTGGCTGTCGCTCGTTCAGCTTCTCCCATTTCGATCCGTACACCTCCTCCGCAATGCCGTGTGCTCGCCGGCGGAAGTCGTGGGCTCTGTGAAGTACCTTGCGGTAGTTTCTATGTCTTGGCATGAGCTTCCTCTGCTTTCTCCACGATATCACCGACCTGCCTGACCAACTTCTCAACGTACTCGCTGACCTGGTCTGGCCCTTGTGTTAGCATTTGCAACGTGGTGTGACAATCCTTGAGGACATCGACCACTTCTTTCGGCGGGTGCTTCTTGAGAATTTTTGCCGCTCTCTCTGAGTTGAGAAGCAAGCGTAAACGTTCGGTGATTGCGCTGTCTTGCTGGTGGTTGACACCGATCTCCTGGCAGAACTTTGCGAGTCTGTTACGGGCAACCTGAGTATACCCAACCTCCCGGTCAATGGAGTCCTGCATATCTCGGCAGTGTTGTTTGTGGGCTTTCTTCAATGCTTCAATCTGCCCACTTCTGACCATCAGCAGCTCGAACAGTTCGGCTTCCCGAGGAGTCAGTTCCCTATTGGACATCAGTTTTCTCCTCGCTCTCAACGGCACCCCTGGCCAGTAGCGTTGCGGTTACTACACCATCTAAGTCGGCCCACTTGATTGCGGCAGCTCTGCCCGTTAGCTTCTGATCTATGCTACCCTCTACAATGCACAACGATAGGTCAATGAGCTTCGACTCGTTGGTTGTTATGTCCACCAACTCAGACAACTCGTCTGCCTCGACTTCGAAATACACTTCCGGTGGTAGGCCTGGAAGTGTGTGCACCTTCTCGGGTCCTGTGTACGGCCGCATTCCCAGTTCTACTCGTTCGCCAGTCGGTGCCTCCCACCAGGCGTCGGGCTCGCCGGTTATTTGGTCACAGCATTCACACCTTGGTGGTTCGCCCTCTACGAACTTAAGCGTTGGCACACGCCAGGCTCCACTTCTCAGCTTCTCCCATCGGTGTTCATTGCCTGCTGAGTCAACAAATACCCAGTCAGGATCTGGCTCGCTACTCGGCAGAATCGAGAATACCTGCTCGAGCTCACCTTTCTCTATGTTGATTGACTTAATCTTGATCATCTGTTCCGCCACGCTCCAATCAGAAAGACGGCCGCCACTAAGATGAGGCCGATGGTCATTATCCTGTAGAGTTCGACTTCGCTCATGCTAGGCCACCCTGAACTTGCTGTATGCCCACGCTCTGCACTTACGTATCACGTTAGAAACTGTAGCTTCGCTGACACCCACCCGCTCTGCGGCTACGGCTTGTGTCCGACCAGCAGCAACTTCTTCAAGTATAACGAAATCCCGGGGATCCAAAGCCTCGCTTAGGAGATCCCTTAGTTCGAAGTCTTCCACACCATCTACTTTTTCTTGCTCGTCGTATAGGAGACCATGATGATGATGCTCGAGTCGTGTGGTTGTCCATCTACGCAGCCCAGTCGAGCGGTCGAAACAGGGGTCCTTGCGGAAGAGATCGATGATGGCGTACCAGACGATGTTAGGAATCCATCTCGGATCGAGCTGGCTTTTCTGTTGTCTTCGCCATATATTGAGCTTGACCTCTTGGAGGATGTCTTCGAAGTCGTGGGTCGAGACAGTGAACCCTATCTCTTGGAGTTTCCGCTTCGTCCAGCTAGCAATCAACGCTGCGTGACTTACGATGAAGTCTTGATCAGGTTCGTGTGTCATTGGATCTCTACCTTAATATTGGCCATTGTGGTTCGGAAACGGTCAGCCAGCGGTATGCTTTTCATCGTGGCTTTCTCAATACACTCAAGGCACGTCACGATGTACTTCAAGTCATCGAGAGCATTACGCAACAGAGCGTCTTTGGTTTCGAGCTGCCCCTTTAGCAGCTTCTCGTTGTGGTCGAATGTACGGTGTTCCTGGACTGTGCGCTTTTCGTCACGCTTGATCTTGGCTTCGGCTCGCTCGGCGCGTGTCTTCCACTCGCCAATGTACTGCTTCCACTCTTCTTTTGGCACAACCGGATTCGTGGCAGTCATCAATTCTATGTCCTTCCGCTCCACGACTGCCTCCAACTCCTTGACCTTGGCCTTTAGCTCCTGGATGTCTTTGTTCCGCTTGGCAAACTCCTCATGTGGCTTAGTTGTGCATACGCACAAGCTCACATCGCCGCCACAGTTGGCACAAATCATCACTCCCTCTCTTTCTCGGCGATCTCCATTGCCATCCTCGCAATGTCGATCAGTTTGTTGGCGAGGGCGAGTCGCTTCGTCTCCAGGTGCTTGAGCTGAGACTTCAGCTCTTTGACTTCAGCCTCGGCCTTCTCAAGGTCCGCTTGTGCCTTGAACTCGACCGCGATATGCTTCTGGTCTCGCTCCTCCAACTCCGCGATGCGCTTGTCCTTCTCGGCGCAATTCCTACAGCCGGTTGATGTGAAGCACCCGCGGCAGATCTGCAATCCAGTAACTGAGTCCCGGTAGTCCGCGCCGAAAACGCCGCTAATATGTGCCCCACATAGCGAACACTTCACTTCTCACCCCCTGCCGACATGGAGTCGGAGGTCATCGCCGTCCCCACTCGCTCAGCTTGTCCATGATCAGGTTGTGTGTGCCTTCGCACATATTGCCGGCTTCCTTCAACGCCTTTTGCAGGCCGGTTGTTCTCGCCATTCCTGATTCCTTCATGGCGTCACAGGCCAGCTTCAGCTGATGTGCCGCGGCACGAAGCGTCTGCAGCGCTCGGTCACAGCAGTCCTCAGACTTCGATATGGCATCGGCCCTGCTGATGTCGTCCGCGTAACTCATACCTTCGTTGTCCTTCCGCAACGACCAGCGGCCTGGCGGCAGGGCGTGCCCACGCGATGGTGGCGACTGCGTGCAGATATCAAGCTGCAACGGGTGTCCTGGGCTTCGGGCCTCTGTGTGTCATAGCCACTTGTCGCCACGTCGTGCCCCCTACGCTGTAGTCAGCCGGTTGCCCGGCGCCGCCATTCCATGTCACTCGCTGCCCCCTGATAATCTTTCAGCTAGACCTGGACCCACTTCTCCCAGATCCCGTACCGGCAGCCGTCTGCAGCGCACCATGCCTTGAACTCGTCATCTGGCCTACCGATGATCTCTGCGATCTCGTTCCAGTAGCATTCCTCTGGGTCATCGACATGGCCCCAGTAGATTTGTCCGACCTTGACGTCCTCTGGCATCATGGGCCGCAACTTTGCTGGCGGTTTCCAGCCATCTATGGATTCGTACAGCGCCCGTTGCTTCTTCTGCAGCGCAGCGATTTCCGCGTCCAGCGCCAACATCCGCTTAACGTCCCTGATAGTACCTACGCGGCCCATTATTCCACCTCCGCATTGCCATCTGATTGTATGTCTACTAGCAGCATCCTGCCGTCTGCAAGCTGCACGTATCCGCGCTGCGTACCGTGTCCACAGCACGACCCAATCGTTTCGATGTTCGCCGCATTCAGCGCGGCCACTATGTCCGAAATGCAGAGGTCCACACCGTGCACCCGCCCCGCCACTACCGTTGGCACCGTGTGGTCATAGCTGCCAATCGCGCAACACGTCTTTGGCTTCGGTAGGTTAATCACTCATCCTCCTCTGCTTCTGTTTCTCGTCTAGCGCTGCCTCCAACTCCTTGACCTTGGCTCGGAGGCCGGCTACGAGAGCAAATGCGGTCTCGGCGCGATTCAAATCTTCGCTACCATCGGCCTCTAGTTTACGCTCGGACTCCAACTCCAAGACGCGCTTCTGCAACTCCTTGACCTTGTTCTCTGCTCGGTCGCGCATTGCCATCAACGCTCCATTAGCAGAGTCCGCTTCGGCCAACTTCGCTTCCAACTCCGCGATGCACTTCTGGGCCTTACGCAATTCCGTCTTGCTGCCACATGCACCACATATCCACTGACCCGGAACCAGAGGATCTTGCTGAAGCTCTAGCCAGTAGCCGGGCGGCTTGGGGCCTCGGCCGCATAGTGCACAATGCTCTTTGCCAAGCCTTTTCAGTAGCTCTTGATCCATCACTCACCCCTGTTACCGGTAGAAGCCTTATCAGATGCACTTTTCGACGTGCATTTCGGGCAGAATGACTTCTCGGCACTCTGGCTCCGAAGCAAGGCGTCGATACCGTTTCGTATCCGCAGCCACTTATCCCGCGCCATCTCGCGCTTTGGGAGATTGTGACGGTGCCACTTCTCCCATCCGTTCCTGCGGTTTTGCCCACGTTCGCTTTCGCTGACGTAACTCTCTGCCTTGCTCAATCGCATTTCGACATACAGCCTCAGTTCGGCGAGGTCGTCATTCAGTGGCATCGTCTACCTCCTCGGAGGGGGAAGTAGAAGCCTTTTCGATGCGCTTCCTTACGTTGGTGGCAGAGTTTGGAGAACATTCTGCACAGAGACCGTCGTACGGTGAAAGAAACTCGTCAAGTGAATGACCAGTCTTCCCGCACTTGCGGCATTTCTGGTCGTCCTTCGATCTGGTGCTGTCGGCCCTGTTATGTTCAAACGGAGCGCCAACAGCTTGCTTGATCTTCATAAGCCGCTTGATCTCACTGATCCGAAGCATTGTCTGCCTCCTTGTCTGGGGAAGTAGAAGCCTGCTCAGATGCACCCGACCGCTCCAGCAGTGCCCCCAACTCCTTGACCTTGGCCCCGTATCCTTCGATCTCGGTCTGCATTCCTTCAATGGTATCGTTGGATTGCTTCAGCTCGGCCTCGGCCTTCTCGGCGCGTTGCTCTGCATCCTCTGCCCGGGCCTGTTGCGTGTCGCACTCATTGCTGATGCGGCGAAAATCGTCCTCCAGCTCCGTTACCTTGGCATCCAGTTCCACATTGCGTTTGTCGATCTTCTCCGCTTCCGCAATCAGGCCAGCCACAGTTGATACGGTGGGCGCAAACTTGGGTGGAATGAGTAATAGCCGCTGCTCCAACTCCTTGACCTTGGCCTTAAGCGTTTCCTCACGGTGCAGTACCTCGACCAACTCCTCGTATTCGTGAGGATGCTCTTGTTGTGCGTGTGACAGGAGCTTCTGATGCAACTCCTCGATCTTTACCTCGGCCTTCTCTGCAAGTCCTGCTAGCCGTACTCGTTCGCTCATAAGGCGTTTCTGAGTTTTCTCTAGTTCCTCGATCTTCGCAGACATGGTCCGCACTGTGGCCTCGGCAGCTTCGGCACGAGCTATAGCGTCCACCTCGCGTGATGCTGTCTCGGCCTCTAATGCATCAGCTTTGGCGACCTCTGTCATCTGTTTCTCTAGTTCGGCCTCTAACTGCTGCTTTTCTGTTTCTAGTCTCTTGGCTATCTTGCACCAACTATCGCGTTCGTCTGCTATTTCGTACAGCCTTTGCTGTAGTGTTATAGCTTTGAACTCGGCCTTGTCGGCATCCTTCTTGAAGTCGTCGGCCATCTGGTCGAACTTCACGAGCCTGTCAGACAGCTCAACTTCAACCTTGGATGTCTTTGCTTCTGCGAGGTTTAGCTTCTGCTCCAGCTTCTTGCACTTGCGTTCCAACCTGTCGATATAGTCATCATTCCCGAGTGCCATCACTTACCTCCTGGTTGACTAGTGGTCTACTTTCTTTTGGCCCTGGCAATTACAGCTTGCCACTTGACGCGATTTGTGCATGTGTTGTGTGTTGCTGCGTATACTGCTTCTTCCAAGGCCTCTATCAGTTTCTTGTTGATCTCTTCAAGTCGTCTACGTCTCTTGCTTTCTGGACATTTGAGCATGTGCCCGTCACGCTTCTGGATGCCGCGTTCCAACTTCTTGACCTTCTCACCTAGCTCTATGCAATGGGCCTCGGATATCCTGGTTTGTTTCTGCAGTTCTGCGATCTTCTCTTCCTTCTGACTGCATCCCTGGCACTTCGAGTTGCCCCAGCCCATTAACGACCTCCCATCGAAGATCCTTCGTGCATTCCATGCATGTGTGCTACCTGGAACACGTTAGACTCTGGCCATTTTAGTATTAGCCCCGACTTCTTCTGCACACAAACGAAGAGACCCTTGGTGTAGACGGATACCGCATCTTTGATGATCTTCGGTGTTGAGCTCGAATGGAATAGAACCTCGACTTTCATTACTTACCATCCTTATCAACTGACAGCACTTCAAACTCCACGCCGAGTTGCGCACCAAATGGTCGGTGGAACCCGTCCCACTTGACCATATGACCCTCCCAACAACCACGCGGATCCTCGACCACTGTTCCCAGCCCACCCTTCGGAGCGAACAGGAATGCTGGCGTATCGCCGGTGGGGCCTTGTGATAGTTCCCGCAGGAACCGGATCCGTGTGCCGACCGGTAGCTTCTCAGGCATCATCAACTTCTTTCAACTGGTACTCAACCGGTCCCTTGCACTCGGCTCTGTCAGAGCAAGTTGAACACTCGGTCTCTTCGACATCCCGCTTTGTGAGCTTCGTCGGTTCATCGAAGTACCAGTCTCGGCATGTCCACACCGTCTTGGGTGGTGTGTTCTCTGGGTAGTCGTCTTTGAATTCCTGCATTATAGCACCGCCACTATCAATGTGCCGAGGGACGCGAAGAAGAGGATTGCCCACTTGTACTCACCGAAGTAATCATTGAGACAGGCAATCCCCGCACCAATCCAGATGCCCGCGATTGCGATTCCAGTTCCAATGCCCATTAGTCTATGTCCCTTGCTTTCTTGAGTGTGAGATACCAGCATTCCTCGCACTCACCGATGCCATTACAGTCCGGGCAGATCTTCTTCCACTTATCTTTCACCATAGGCCACGCAGATCTCACGGCCTTGGGTAGTTTGCTGAGGAGTTGGTATCTCTCGTCTCGCTTCCTGCGTACTTCGGCTATCCGATTGAACTTCTCTTCCTTCTTCTTGCGCCTCTCAGCAACTGACTTCGGGTGGTGCTGCTTGCAATACCCATCCTTCCAGGCTGCTCGCTGACACTGGTGGTGATGGAAGCCCCTCATAATCATCTTTTTGCACCGCGGCTTCTTCTGTCGACCGAGCTTTCTCATACCCGTATCCTCTCCGGGAAGTCGTTGTGGGGCTTGCCCGGCTGAAGAGCCAGGACGTGGAATGCTTCGAGCAGTGCGTTCGTCGCTGTCCCGAGGTAGATGCAGTGGAATGGAGGCATTGCAGCAATCCCATGTCCCCGCGCCTTCGTCTTGATCACTCTGAAGTCAACGTCCTTCTCGGTTGACTGTTCGTTGACCATGAACCAGAGGACGATGTGATGTCCCATGCAGTCCATGTGCATGAAGCGATTGCCGGAGTGTATCCTCAACCGCTGAGTGGCTTCGCTGTACGGTTCAAGCTTGAACTGTTGAATCTTCACCTTTGCACTCCTCACATAAGCCAATCGCTGTCGGGCCCCATGTATCCTCATAGTCACGGATCGAGAATGTCATCCAGACCCACTTCCCGCAACAGCCACAGTGGTAGCCGCTGCGTATGTTCATCGGCTTGCCGCGCCACAGCCAGCTGAGCCATTGAAAGAAACGCCTCATCTTGGATTCCTCATCTTGTCGAAGGCACCAGACAGCGCACAGCAGACCTCGAACTCTACGCCGTCATGTTCGAAGCCGCAGATTTCATAGCCAAACTCGTCCTGGTCGTAGTGGCAAGAGAAGCAGCAAGCCACGTCTCCCACTAGGAATCGAGCATCGTCACACCAGTGGAACGGACGACGCTTGAACTCGCCGTAGGTTTCCCAACCAGGAATCTCAATATAGGTGAAGTTACTCACGAACGATCTTCTTCCCACAGAATGGGCAGTAGTTGTAGCTAGCCCACTCATGCCCACCATACACGTCTCTCTCGCAGCCAGTCTCGTAGATATCCCCGTCTACGTTGACCTTGCATCGGCAAACGTTGCCCTCTTCGAGTGCCGCGATCCGAGCCTCTAGCTCTTCGATTCTGGTTGCCATCATTAGTTCCCCTCATGCCCCATCTTCTTGAGTTGGAAGAATTGCTCAGCGTCGCTTGTTCCCTCTGGCACTTCTGGTATCTCTTCGTCCTCCATGTTAATGACAACGCGGAAGATGTGACCAGCGAGACCGAGAATCGTCGGAACCCTGAGAATCCGGATCGGTACGTTGTTGAAGATCCAGTGGACGTGAGCACAGGTCTCACGGTATGCTTCTTCACAGCCCTCATGCCTCTGAGAGATCGGACAATTGCGTAAGTGACCTTCCTCCATCAGCTCGATGATGATCCCTACCGTGTTGTCCATGTTCAGGTGGTGCAGCCACCCCGTCCGGAATATCTTCTGAACAATCGGGTCTTGTGGAGAATCATGGAAATCGAACCATGCTTGCCTCAACTGCTGCAGCTTCTCTGACTGTATTCCTGGCTTAGCCATTCATTACCTCCAAAACGCTTCCGAGTTGTTTCTGGATATATGTTATATGCTCGATGATGTGTTTCTCAGCCGCCTCTTTCGCTTCATCCATTTCTGCGTACCCCTCGGTGACGCCATGAAGTCTGTTGGACGCTCCAGTGATGTGTACTGTGTATTGCCAGCGATCTCCACAGCTGAATATGAAAGCGTATATCCATCCGAAGAGATCCACATGTCCATTGGGTCGCCAGTCTAGCTTCATGTCATCAGCTTCTTTCGTAGGTCTTCGAACTCGCCGATCTTATCGTTGATGTATCCAAGCGTGGACACTTCAGCCCACAGTTGGGCAATCTCGGGTGTGCCGTATGCGGTGCGCGAGAGGAGCTGCTCCAAGTTGCCCTTGATGGCGACCGTGTACGTGTATCCGGAGTCGACGCGGAACACTCGCATAATGAACATGGGCGGGACCTTCGCCACCCATAGCTCATGTGTTCCCTGCTGCGTCCAGACTTGCTTGGGCTTGTCGTTACTCATCGACTTCCTCCACTTCGAACCTCCACGGGCCGACACCGTCTACCGCTTTCCATCCCGCTTCATCTGCTTCAGCCTCAGTGTCGAAGAGGCGGATGTTGCTGTCGTCATCGGTGATGTACCATGGGAAGCCATCGTTGCATCCCTGCTCGTCAACGCCGGTACAGTCGTTGCACCAGACTTTGACCTTATACTTCATTCGAGTATGCCCTTCATATAAGCCAACTCGGCGATCATGTTGCCTATGATGCTGAGCGTCTGTTTCTCTGCAGCTTGCTGTGCAGTCACGATGTCTGGGTAGGTCTTCTTCGCTATCGTCTTGATGGCGTCGTTGATCCCCACGATCTGGAAGTAGAAGCCGGCGGGGATCTTCTCTATCATCAGATGGAATGCTGGGTCTCCATCAGAGTCGTTAAGAAACGCTTCGAACAGCCTGTAGTTTCGACGCCAGGTCAGCTTCGTCGGATGTGTGTCATCCATCATGTTAGGGCCTCCATTACTCTGTGGATCTCCTTCTCCAACGCCTTGAGACAGCCCAATGCTCTCAACTCAACGAAAGCTTGGACTTCTTCTAGTGCGTCGTACACGAGTCCGTTCAACTCTTCCCTGAGCCACGGCGAGATGATCTGGTACCGGTAGAAATCGTCATCTTCCCACTTGTGGATCTGAATCACCAAGTTGGGGTTGACGTAGGCATCCCATCTGGTGTACTTGTCATCACCACCGGCGATATTCCATTCAAGCTTGGGTTTCATTTGACGAACTCCTCTTCCATCTGTGCTAGTCGCTGCTGGATCACTTTGAAGTATGTGAGCAAGGTCACTTCGGCAGTGATCTTGGCCTCTTCCGCACTTGCTAGCGGTTTCGTGTTGCACATGCTGTTAGCCGAGTCGAAGACGTCTATGTTGAAACTCCACTCACCCGGGTGTTCCTCCCAGACTGTGAGGTCAAACTCAAGATTGGGGTCGTCTTTGTGTTTGATCGTCACGCCCCAGAACTTCTTTGGCCACCAGGTCCAGCTCAATCGGGGTTTCAGGCTCATAGCAGTTTCTCCAGATCTTCAGCGATTTGCTTCGAGTATGAGCGCAGGAGGTCAAGCGCAGCTTGTTCCGCGGCGAGCTTAGCTTCTTCGGCCGAGGTGAAACCATTGTCCTCTTTGGCCTGTGTGCCCATGTATCGCACCTGGTAGCTCCAGGTGGGGTCGTTCCTCCATGGTCTAAACACACGCAGACCGAGACGGGCTCCGCGCAGGTTCGTGCGCCACTCGTATCCTCTAGCCCACTCCATCCATTGGAGTTTGGTTTTAGTCATCGCTCGCCTCCCATGTGATTGTGAGGACGTACTTGCCCTCTTTGTTTGGCTGGGGTGAGTCGCTGTCGAGGATCAGCTGCTCGATATCGTGTGGCATCTCTTTGCTCAGAGACTCTCCACGGAATTCCCTCTTAACTATGATGCACGGAGGACGTGTCGCCGGCACGTATGGCACTGGCCCCAGGCACGTATCTCTCATGTCACAGTCTAAGCAGCCTTCAAAGAGGTTCATTATCATCTTGTCTTTGTCGCTGAAGGTGGGGTTGACCATGATCTCTCCGAGGTCGTCCCGCTCCACGTCTTCCTTTGTGATGGGGCAGGTGAAGAGTCTCGGCCAGTGTGCTGTTTGTTCATTTTCCGGCATTCTGCATCCCCTTCGCTATCATTATGGCGCTGGCTATATTGAGCAGTGACTTGCGTATGGTGTGGATATACGCTAGTTGCTCAGAAGGATCATATTCTTTCTGGTAGAATGTGGTGATCCTCCGTTCCAATACGTGGATGATTGAGCGTGACTGAGCGACGAACAGAGTCTCAGCGCTTTTGAGAATCTGCTGATAGTTCATATAGGCGACCATCGGAATCATTGCAGCCATCTGGCCATGGAAATATCGACGGATCTCTTCAAAGAGTAGACACCACCATCTTCTTGGGCTGGTCTGTGCATGTGGGTACTTCCTCAAGAAGTAGTCCAGCATCTGAGCGGGACTGTGTATCGTCCGGAGTGCGTCGACCAACGCTTTCATTACAAGGTCTTCCATTGTTGGCTTCTTCCTATACTGGCCACACGTACGGCAGGCGGCTGGAGATCCGGAACTTCTTGTAATAAACTGAATCCTTACGCTTCAGGTTCGACCGATGCGCTCGGTGGAACTTCTCAGAGCCGAACCAGCTCGGTAGTGGGAACTCCCAGTAGTAGTCGTAGTATTCGACTCTCACTTGTGTCTGTGACTCGCTAATCTGACAGTGATGTCTGTGCTGCTTTTGGTTCAGGGGACACGGGAGGAATCGTGCAATCTTGGCCTCTGTACGATCACAGAATCCCCGGGATCGCCACTCACGGCATATAGTGACGCCGTAGAGTGCGAGCGCATGGCGATGGTTTCTCCACATCTTCACAGCGGGATGATTGCGCCATGCAGCGTTTGGATATGTCAGAGCTCTCAGAATCTGAAGTGTCTCAACCCGCTGTTTGCCGAGTCGCCTGTTATCGAGTATACGAGCGCTCTTCTGAAAGTCTGGGAATGGTAGGAACGTTTGCATTCTAGATCTCTCCGTAGCTTTCGAGCAGCGACTGAAGTCTTAGGTATCGCTCTCTGAGAATGTCCACGGCCTTCTTACGTGCAGCAGTCATTGTACGTCTGATTGCAGTCTTGCCGTGGAGGACGTTGCTCTTCTTGATCTGCTTACCCTTCTCGAAGATCCTGTAGTAAGCGTGTTGTATCTCATCGTCTTCAGTCCACCACCAGCCTATGAGCATCTCGATGTCGTCAAGCTTGGCCAGCAGCCTATCATTGTCGTCTCTCGTCCACTCCAACCTCTTCATGGCGCGCTCCTTTCCGTCGCGTGTTTATAATGTACGCGCAGCGAAAGTCAACCGCCCGTTTGGGAGAATCTTTCACTCATACATATATATATAGATACAGACACGGGGCGTTGTCGTCGCACACACAAACACGCGGGGGACGTCCAGCAGTACGTGTGTGTGAGAGAGATATATTATTACATATGATATTATATATAAGAGATAACATGTATATGTATATATATATATGAGTGTAAGTGTCTAAAAGCGCGCTGGCGGGGAGATAGGATGGGCTGGGAGCAAAGTGGTGGTCTTACATCATACATATATATGCACCGGAGTAGCCCGACAAGAATCTGTGTTTTGTGGTGGTTTTCAACTTCATGAACAAACTCTAGCACGCCAGTCGAAATGGGCTTCCGTGAAGTTTTCAGAGACGCAGGTACGCGAATTTGTGTGCCCAGAGCCGGCTAGGGAGGATTCTAAGCGTCTCCAACGCAGGTATCGTCTGTCTTTCGGTTATCCTTGAGTATGAGGCAACTGCGGGCACGTTTGGCCAAAACGGCGATTGGAGCGTGCTGACGGGGTCTATTGGGCGAATTGTGAGAAGCGATTCTCTTCCATACTCTAGTAGCATAGATTCTCGTGGTATGGTTTTGGAGACTTCCAGAAGAGAATCTGCATTCGATCTGTTGGAGTATATCGTATTGTGTCTGATGAAATTACCATGCTGCTATCGATCGCGAAAGGAGCGGATATGGGCACTGTATTGTGTGTGGACCCGTCGGTGAAAGCGCTCGGATGGGCGTTCTTCTCGACTGGAGAGTGGAGGAATGATGAATGGGAGCTGGTCGACTCGGGCGTTTTGAAGGTTGCTGCTGAATGGCCCGAGTCACACGATAAGATGATCCGCAAGGTTTACTCTGAGATACCCTGTGGCAGTGTAGTGTTGATCGAGCTTCCGAGTCACTACGATTCGGGGAAGGGTGCAGCCGCTCGGAATTCGGGTGCGATTCTGAAGCTCTTCGGCCTCGTTATGGCTCTGCGAGAGAAGCTTGATCCCGCTCGAGTTCGATTGGTTCCAGTGAGGATGTGGAAGGGTACGGTTCCGAAGGAGATCACGCAGAAGCGGGTTCGGAAGTACTGGGACTGGGCTGGAGAGGATCACAACGAAGCAGACGCAGTGGGGATAGGTGACTGGTATCTCAGGAAAGGTGGGATGGAGAAGCTTTCCGCGGCCAGGAAGTCCAAGAAACGGGCTGCTAGATCCCGGAAGAAATGATACGTTTCGAAGTATTCACTGAGGGCCTTTGAAAGGAGGCACGTATGCGTTGCCTGATCGGAGTCGTTGCACTGCTGCTACTGTTGATCGCAGTGGCAGTGGCAGTGGTGTGCACCGGACCGCCGGAGAGTTACACCCAGATGGAGATGTGCATGGAATGCTCTGCCTGCTCCAGTGTGGTGCAGACGGCGTTCACCAATGTGAATAACTATGAGCACAGATCGGCCTGGACGCCACCGCCGACCATTCACGAAACGGAGAGCGTGAGGTGCGGGGCTGCCACTGTGCGCGAGTCTATCAACCCGGCGACCGCCTGGAGGCCCACAGTCCGAAGCGGGAGGTTCACCGGAGCAAATGCGTAGCTGACGACGTACATCTGTACATTCTGAAGAAGAGGCCTCAGGTTTAACCACCTGGGGTCTTTTCTTTAGAGGTCACCTCAGTGGACATACCATTTTCTTGCCAAAAACCGCTGACTTCTGCAGATACTGCCCCTAATATACAGCTGACCAAAAAGTAGCCGGAGAGAGTAGGAGGAGTAACGGTATGGCAAAGAAGAAGGCATCCAAGAAGGCGAAGAAGACAACTAAGAAGAAGTCACCTAAGAAGAAGGCGAAGAAAGCAAAGAAGAAGAAGGGTCGACGCTCAATCAGGATGCCCGGTGTAGGATCGGGAAACAACCCCGGCTCTCGAGCGGGAATGGTCAACCTCGACCCGCAAGCATCTGCCGGGCGTCCCCGTACTCCCTCTCTCACAGCAATACTCAAGCGTGTAGTCTCTGAACCCACACAGCACAGAGGCGACCGGATCACCCGCGCCGAGAAGATGATTCGTCGCGCAGTGATGCAGTCCGAGCTCGGTGAGTTCAAGTTCTTCCAGGAGTTGTGGAATCGACTCGAGGGCAAGGTCCCAGACGCACTCATCCTCCAGAATGCCAAACAGATGATTGCGCAGGAGGCAGTGCAGATCGCAATGCAAGTTGCCGACCTGGCTGAGAATGTCGCATCGAAGTACATGGATGAAGAAGACTGTTCAAAGTTCGTTACCGAGCTAGGGGATGAACTGATGAAGACGCTCGAGCAACGAACCCCACAGGAGGTAGACGACTATGAAGATTCAGGTGACGGTAACGCCGAGTCAGCGGGGATTCAAACCTAAAGTCTTCCAATTAGAGCGTGGCCAACCATACCTCACGTTGCACAGTATGGCGGAAGCGCATTTCGGATTCGATGGATGGATGATGCACGAAGACGGACGCTCGATTCAACTGATGGACAAAGTCGAAGAGGATGCTCGTCTGAAGTTGATGACTCGGGGATAGGATGCTAGGACAAGCAGAGATCCGCGACACCATACGCAGGACGATAGCCAAGACGCTGTCGAGCCGAACGTCTGGTCGTTCATCGTTGCTGCCGTGGGGCAAGAAGTACTTCCCGCATTATTTCACTCGGCCGTGGGGTCGACATCACCACGAGATGGACAAGCGCATACGTCGCTGGTCGAAGAAGCGGGGTGTTCGCGCAGCAGAGGTGTTCCCGCGAGGCTATGCGAAGTCTACCTTCTTCAACTTCCTGCTCCCAATGTGGTCGATCTGTACGCAGAGTGAGAAGTACATCATCCCAGTGGCTGACACATATAGTCAGTCGGTGAAGCACGTCCAAGGTATTCAAGAAGAGTTGGAGAACAATGATGCGCTCGCTAGAGATTACCCTACCGTCTGTGGCAAGGGCAAGCAGTGGAGCAGTGAGGGCATTCTCACAAAGAATGGGATCAGAGTCGAACCTCTCGGCACTGGTCAGAAAATACGTGGTCGACGCAAGGGAGCGGATCGACCAACGCTCCTCATTATCGATGATCCAGAAGGTGATGAAGCAGCGTACTCAAAGCAGATTCGGTCCACTACTCGAGACTGGGCAACTAAGGGTGCCTTCAAGGCGGGTGCACCTGGTACGAATATTATTGTCTCGGGTACGATAGTGCACCGCGACTGTCTCGTCTCACATTGCAGCCGATTGCCGGGTTGGGAAACGTCGTTCTACGTTGCGATGGAGCAGTGGCCAGATCGGATGGACCTGTGGGAGCAGTGGGAGCTTATTCTTCGAGACAACTCGGTGACGGTCGAGGAGGCAGACGCTAACGCTCAGCGATTCTATGAGCAGCATGAAAAGGAGATGGTAGAATCAGCGCGTGTGCTGTGGCCAGAGCTCGAAGACCTTTACGCTCTAATGTTCATGCGAGCATCAGAGGGGCACGCTGCATTTGAGTCCGAGAAGCAGAACAACCCCATCGATCCGTCCAAGTGTGAGTGGATGCCTGATCTCTTCGAAGGTGAGGACGTCTGGTTCGACGAGTGGCCGGATGACTGCATCGTCCGAGTGATGGCGCTCGACCCATCTAAGGGCAAACGTGACAAGGTCGGTGACTACCAGGCTATCGTGATGCTGGCCATAGATGAGAAACTGAATATCTATCTTGATGCTGATATGTCACGCCGTCCGATGCAAGATATGGTGGCGAGATACGTTGACTTAGCGTCAGAGTTCGAAGCTGATGTGGCAGTCGTAGAGGACGAGCAGTTCCAGGAACTTATCGTACCTGAGTGTGAGAACGAAGCAGTACGCCAGAAAATACTCGTTCCTATTGAGGGCATAGGTACGGGGAAGATCCCGAAGCCAGTCCGTATCCGGCGATGGACTTCGTACATCACAAGGAAGCGAGTGAAGTTCAAGCGTCGTTCGCCAGGGGCTGTGATCATGCGCCAGCAGTTCATGGACTTTCCAAACGGTGACTATGACGATGGTCCTGATGGTGCAGAGATGGCATTGCGCAGGGCTATCCAGCTCATCAACGAAAGCGAGGAAGGAGAGGTCGACAACCCATATTAGGAAGGAGGTGAATCATGGGCGCAAAGCAACGTGGCAAGCGTGATGGAACAGGGCCGTTCAAAGGTAGTTTCCAATCACGCACCGGTAGCGGGAAAGGCCGACGCCAACAGGCGGGTCAGTCTTGCCCGGTAAAGAAGAAGTAATACTTGTCTACGGGATGATCGTCATAAGCGACGGTTATCCCGCGGTACGAGTATCTGTAGTACGGGGATCAGTGAAAGGATGAGTACGATGGACAAGAAGAAGGGCGAAGGTCAGACACTGGCCGAAGAGTTGGTGGTCGTGAGGAATCAAGCAACGAAGATCGAGCAGGACATCAGCTCGTTGGAGCGTGAGCTTGATGAGTTCAAGAAGAAGAAGGAGGAGATCGCGAAGAAGCTGCTCAACAAGGTTGGCAACAACATTCGCACTCGAACCTGGATCGTTGACAATGCTGTAGTCGTTCATGTGGTTCACGAGACAGGCGTCACTGTTTACCTGGCAGAAGAGGAGACCAAGTGATGGAGGGTAGACACGAGATAGCTGCTCGGAACTATATACGATACACGGGTGACCTCGAAGACCTCAAGACTCAAGAATCGAGAATCAAGGATGCAATCAGCAAGATCAAGAAGAAACGTGACCAGCATGCTCATGTCCTCGCCGAGTTGAAGATGGCGACCGAACCACGTGCAGTCATTGTCCAGGACACTGTGCTGCTCATCGGAACTGCTGGGAACATCAGCGTTGTGGATGGGTTCGTGGTGGGAGGGGATGACAATGGATCCTAAGCAAGGACAAGCAACACCTAAGGAAACGCTCCGTAAGCAACTGCTCGATCCATCAGAGTACAAGACTGAGCGCGAGCATGAGGCACGACGCTGGATACTCGAGTTGCAGCAACAGCTCGGTGTATCTTCTGAGATCCTTGAGGATATGACGTTTAAAGGTCCGGAGGATTACGAAAAGATGCGCACAGCTGCTGAGCACATCGATGAGATTCGGAAGTTCCTAATCGCTCATCTCGACATCATCACGCCTGCTACGTTCGTCAAGGACGCGGTACCCGAGGCCATAGGGAATCTTCGTCGCATGGTCTCGGAGTATCGTCAGTACTGCAGTTATCTGTACGATCTGGCGCGTGACACTGACGGTGTTATCATCGACAAGGAAGAGCCGATGGTCTTCGAAGAGTTCAAGGCAAAGAAGCTCACCGATGGAGGTGGAGTATGATGACTGATGAACAACTCCACACGCTAGCGAAGCAATATATCGCGGCACATAACGAGATGACCGTGATGCTCGAGCGTAGAGACAACGCGGAGAAGAGGTACAGGGAATCACAAGGCGCGGTCAATGCTTTGGCTGAGCAGCTGCAGAGCGGACGAGCAGGGCAGGATAAGTACATCGTGTTTATTGGGTCAGATGGCCCATTCGTCGTGGTAGTCAAACACGATGAAGTTTCTATCAATCATGCGATAAGGGGAGTGTAGCATGGAAGTCTCAGAACGGCTGTTGAATCTGCAACGATCACTGGCAGGCAAACCCGCAAAGCTCACACAGTGGCCGAACGGCAAGGGGTGGGACCTCGAGTGTGCTGGCTTCCACTCAGTAGGACAGACAGAGAATGAAGCATTGACGCGCCTCGAGACCCTGGTCGCCAAGGACCCCAAATCAGCGAGGGCAATAGCAAAGCTTTGGAAGGAAGTACCAGAGCCTCTTCGGAAGGCACAGGAAGCGGTCGTCGCGCTCTCCGAGGTTGGCAAGGTCAGTGATGAGCTTCAGAAGGTCTCACAAGAGATCGACAAGCTCACAGCATTCGTCATCGAAGAGTACGGCGATAGGCTCGAAGAGGGTGGCCGTACAGTCGATATTGCCATCTCTATCATCAAGTTCCAGAAGACGGCGATTCACATTGCCGCTGGGATGCTGAGCACGACGCCTGACTTCAAGGATAAGCATCCAGAAGATGCTCTCGCCGCCATCATGCAAGGGGCTGAGGAAGTGCATCAGAAGGATGCTGAATACGCAGAAGACGAAGAAGACGAAGACGAAGAGGCCCGTGTCTGCGACAATTGCCAGCACCATGACCACTGTGAATTCCGTTTCGGTCGAGACGACAAGAATGGTATCTGTCACAATGGTGTCGATCTATGGAGATCAAAGGATGCTCCATTCCCCGATGATACGAAGGACGGTAAGTGATGGGAGCAAAAGCTCAAGATCAGCTTCTTGACAGATTTCATCATGTCCTTGATTACTTTCGCAAGGAGTATGACATCACTTATGTGGAAGTTCTCGGTGTGTTAGCTGTATTACGGCGCGAAATTGAGGACGAATTAATGGAGGAATCAGATCGGTTGAATGACACAGAGGGTAAGTGAACATGCCCGTAAAGATGCACTGTCGAGTGTCATGAATAGGATGGTGAGTGATGTGGCAACTCTATACGTTGATCGACCACGCACAAACTACACAGACTGAGAAGGATGGCAGGTGGATACCTGCTCGTCCACTCCTCGGTTCGTTATGGTGTCGTATCAAAGATGCCTGGGCGGTGTTGTGGGGGAAGGCCGAAGCATTCAAGTGGCCGGGAGGACAATAGTGTCGCTACAACTCGAAGGAATTCCGGCTCTCCATGCTTGGGTCACTGATGACTGCCGGAAGATGAGGGGAGACGACGGTGCCATAGAAGAGGTACTGCGCCGTCTCCGTAATGAACTTCAGCTGACGATGAGCGGCTGGTCCATGGGACGCGGTATCAAGATTCATGTGGGTATGACAATCGAGCGACCAGAAGGATAACCATGAAGACCATTGAATCATACTGCCACTCATGCCAGGCACGTCGTCTGTTCATGAACAAGACAGTCCGCGATGTGAATGGCTTTCAAATCGGCACTGAGTGGGGTTGCTCAGAGTGTGGGTCGGTGGATCATGGTGCGGGAATCTCAGAGACTGAGCAGGAATGGCTGGGGTCTCTACTCCTAGCTTACAGAAACGATAAGGAGAAGACCAATGCCTCTGACTAAAATAGCGTGTGATGATTCACATGTAATGTTCGAGCAAGAGGAAGGCGCGAACTACTACTACATCGACGAAGTAGACGTGGAGCTCGATAAGCTGCGCGCCACAGTGGGTCAGCTCAAACGGTCGTTGCATACGACTGCTAGGCAGCTCCGGCATCGTGCGATGAACGACGATGACCGAAGGATTGCCAGGTCCGCCTTGGAGTTGGTGAAAGAAGTGGGTGACGTTGACAGCCAAAAGATCAAAGCTCTTACCAGCTCACTACAGATTGCCTTGGGCATCATACAGGAGAGGCTCAGTGGTACGCTAGATGAGGGTGACCAGCATACCGTACAGACCTGCTACAAAGCGTTGGAATAGAGGCTGACTCAGTGGTGACCGTCCCATATGATCCAGCCTCACGTTAAGCATATCTAGGAAAGGTGGTGTCGTGTGAAGTACGCACTGGTCGTGTTGCTCGTATGCAGTGGATGTGGAATGCCCCTCGGTCTCAACTTCCAGCGTTCTTCGTTAAGAGCAGGTGGTGACTGGTCGACGACCATCTCGCTCGAGTACGAGAAGGCTGAGTTCGTCGAGAAGCAGAAGGCAGACATCAAGAAGTATGCCTCGGAGCTCATCGACTTCCTACAGACAGGGCAGGTCGCTGCGCTACCCATAGCTGAACTCGAAAAGCTGCTGAAGTCCAAGGTGCCTCAGGAATTCTATCTCGTGGTCGATGCAGCGTTAGGCTATGTTGAGTCGCAGCAGATCAACGTGTCCGCCGGGATCGGGAAGGACAACGTCAAACGCATAATCGCATATCTACGGGGTGCTATCAATGGCGCCGAGAAGTACGACTTGAAGGATCGGGAGTGAGTGCGGGTGATGGGTAGGTGGTGTGACACGTAGTGGTGATGCATCATTCCCGGCACCACCTGTCTGCCCGAAAGAAGGACACCAATGAGCGGTTCTAGCGATCTACTGTCAAAGTCATCGTCCGAACTCTGTAAAACGTATGCAGTAAACCCAGAGGAACACCGCGTCCGGGTTCGGATCGACATCATCACCGAGTTGGATCGTCGAGACGAGAGGCGCAAGGCGTTAGCGACTGCTCTCCGTACTGTGATACTTTCCAACGCCACGTTCTGCGATTGTGGTGGAGACCTCAATAAGAATTACGGTCCACGCTGCCATAGCAAGTGTGAGAACGCAGCGCATTGCGCGTTGATCGTCGGATGCAAGGAGTAACTCTGTACCGTCGGAAAAGGGGATCCCATGAAACCGGTGGAATTCGAGGAGGCGAACGGCGTACTGCACAAACCCGAATCGATGACTGATGAGGAGTGTCTTTCACTCCCAGTCTTTCGTGATGGGAGATACTGCATCTCGCAGTGGGAACTGAGCGAGGAGGAGAAGGCCGAGCTTCTCAAGACGGGGAAGGTATGGCTGTGGGTGTTGTCGGGCGAAACCCAGCCACCAGTCCTCCTGTCTGTAAGCAGCCCGTTTGAGAAGGCGGTCGAAGATGGCAAAAAAGAGTAGAGCAGACGGTCGGAAGACCTGCAAGGTTTGTGGCAAAGGTCCAGTTGGAACCAACCTGACGCTTGTACGGTTGGATATCTGCTGGACGTGCTACGGTAACCCGACCATACGAAAGGCCCGACAGTCGGAAGTCGCATTGCAGGAGAAGGCGGTCATCCAGGCCGAAGTCAAGAGGGCAGAGAAGCTCATTGAGAAGGGCCCAGTCGGGGATGACTTCAAGAAGCTCGCTGAATCGATGGACGAACTGATCGGCATCTGTAATGAGCTCGTCCGCGGTTCTCACGAGATGTTCGATTCGTCAGGCAAGCTGCTCGAACGCTCGCGAGTGCACGTTGACAATGTGCGTCGGAGGATCAACATGGCGGACGCTGCATTCAAGACGGCAGAGGCGAGGCTCAGAGAAGCTGATGCTGAAGCGAGGCGCACGGTGAAGCTAACCAAGGACACGCTCATTAAGATACGAACGCTGCACGGTGAGCTGCCATCGTTGCGCAATGAAGACTTCACATTCAGCGAAAAGGCCAAGAAGGGAGGCAAGTGATGTCGATCTATCTGTGGCACATCCTTGCTTATCCGCTCTACCAGATCCTCAGCACAATACGGCATGAGTTGGCTCATGCTATCGTAGTAACCGCGACAGGTGGAACAGTCATCGAGTTCAACGTGTTCCCACACAAGCGCAACGCTCGCTGGTATTGGGGATACACACGCTGGCTGACGTTCGATGGATGGAAGCCGAGCGCCCATGTGTATCTTGCTCCGTACTACGTCAACCTCATCTGCGGTGGCGTGTGGATTTACCTGCGGAACAACGTGCCGTTCCAGAATGAGCATTGGTGGATCTTCACTACGGTCATGCTCGCCATCTCGCCGGTCGTGGACACACTCTACAACGTTGGGAAATGGCTATTCTTGCAGCGTGGTGACTTCCAGGAAGTGGTGGGGTAGCCATGGTCTTGAACATCCACGTCCGCAACACTGAGAACATCGGTGACTTAGTGTGTCATCCGAGCCGCTACTTCCCGGAGCTTGGAGCAACGCCCAAGGATATACGCAGCCTCGACCGCCAAGACAGGGAGGGGAAGTTCATCGTCGGAGGTGGCGGTCTGTATCATGAGACTCTCTTCATGCATCTCCGCTTTCTCGCTATGGGCAAGTCGGATCATAAGATTGCCTGGGGTGTCGGCCACAACATGAACGAACAGAAGATCTCGTGGCCGTCGTGGATGATGCGCTTTACGTTGGCGGGTGTGCGTGACTTCACAGGTCATCGACTGAAGTGGGTTCCCTGCGCCAGCTGCATGGACTCGCTGTTTGATGATATCCCCGAGCCAATCAGAGACGCTGTCTGTTACGAGCATTACCAGTTGGGCTCACTGAACATTAACGACTTCCCACAGATGACGAACCGACGTCCACGGGATGTGTCAGTCGGGAAGTACTTTAAGCAGGTGATTGACTTCTTGGCCAGCGCACGGACGGTCATCACCACAACATACCATGGCGCCTACTGGGCAACGCTGCTGGGGAGGCGAGTCGTTGCTGTTCCTTCTAGCACAAGATTCCATGGATTTCGTCACCCTCCCGCATTGAGCACACGACGTGGGTGGCGAATCGGTGTGAAGCAAGCAACGACATATCCAGAAGCATTGGAGGAGTGTCGAGCAGCAAACGTTGAGTTTCTCGGTCAAGTGAAAGCTGTACTCGGATAAGGGGATCGACGATGGGTGAGCAGATCGGCGTAGATGTACTTCCAGAGGTTGTGTGTGCTACGTGGTTGAAGGCATGGGAAACCCAGTCATGGGGAAAGATGGCCATGATCACGCGCACTCACGAGAGGATGGGAGAATCGCAGATTACACGTGGCCTACAGCAGACACTAGGTAAGTATCATCTGCTTCTCCCAAATGACGTACATCTCGAAGTCATCTCAAGGACGCCCACCACTATCGAGTACATGGTCAAGCAGGCTAGCCTCAGCTTGGTCATAGTCAACTTCAAGATTTCGGTCGTCAGGGAAAGAGGGCTGTGGTTCGTCGATCCAGCCACGTTGAAAGCGAGGGACAGCAATGGCTAAGGATGCGCTAACGCTTACAAGCATTCGGCACCCTGAGTACATGGAGATGTACGCAGAGTGGATCAAGTGGAGGCTCTGTTATCAGGGAGGGATATCATTCCGAGATGGGTATCTCGAACGATATTCGAAGCGAGAGCATACAGATGACTTCATCCTTCGGAAGAAGATCACGTACATACCCGCCCATGCGCGGAGCGCCATCAATATCATCCGCAATGCTCTCGCTGTACGGATCCCTGATGTAAAGCGCGCAGGATCTGACTTGTACCAGAGGATCATGAATACAAACGTGGATGGCTTCAACAACTCCATCAACTCGTTCATGGTGCTGGATGTCATCCCGCTGCTGCTCACACAAGGGAAGCGATTCGTCGTAGTCGATGCACCAGAAGCTTCGTCAGGTGTGACGCGAGCAGAAGACAGTGGTAACCCGTACTTCTACGCTCTCAACGCAGAGAACATGCTGAGTTGGGCCTATGATGAAAACGGGAACTTCTCAGCGGTCCTTCTCGAACTCACTCGAGAGCTCACCGACGAAGACACGGGCCTAGCGTATAAAGCTGAGCAGATTTATCGGTACATGAAGATGGTGCCAGAGGGGCCGATCAACGATCCATGTGCTGGTGAGATGTCTGGGCCTGGCGTGTTCGTTAAGACGATGGACAAGTCAGGTAAGACGATGGGTGAATGCCGTGTGCTTCCCATCGACAGAATCCCCATTGTTGAATTCCGATTGGTTGCCTCGCTGATGGGTGAGATAGCAGAGCATCAGATAGCCCTCTTGAACCTGGCCAGCACAGACATGGACTTCCTCTGGCGAGGGAACTTCCCGATCTATACACAGCAGTTGCCGAAGGGTGTCCAGGGCATTCGCGCTCGAGGGACGAAGGCACGGCAGGACGGCGCAGGATCGGGCGAGGATACGCTGACTGAACGAGACCCTGGAACCACTAGCGGGGACAAGCAGCGACGTATCGGAATTGGCAAGGGGCTGACATATAGAGAGGGTACAGACCGCCCCGACTTCATCAACCCGGGAGTCGACAATCTCAAGGTCTCGATGGAGAAACAAGATACACTCATCAAGGATATCCGGACGCTCGTCGACCTCGCTCTCGTCAGCCTATCAGTCAAGGCTGTTGAGCAGTCGGGTGCGTCCAAGATGGCAGATCGCGTCGGTGAAGAGGCGGGCCTCGCTTACCTCGGCCGTGCGCTCGAGTCGGGTGAGCGTGACATGGCTGAGCTCTTCCATATGATGTCTGGGGAAGAGAACATGGAAGTCACGGTCACATACCCCGAGAAGTACACGCTGAAGACGACTGATGATCGTATCGAAGAAGCGGGCAAACTGAAGGGCCTCCGCTCTGCTGTGCGATCACCTGAGTATCAACGCAGGATCGACAAGCAAGTTGCTGAGATTCTGCTGATGCCAGACATTACTCAAGACGACCTGGCGAAGATACACAAAGAGATCGATGAGGCCCCATACTTCGATGATGACAAGACTCGGTCTGAGATCGTCCAGAAAGACAAGACGACTGGGCTGTTGTCCGCCGAGACTGCGGCTGCAATGCGTGGATATGGCGATGAGGAGCATAGCCGAGTTGTTGCTGAGGAGAGTGCGAGGACTGCACGTATCATCGGTGGAGAGGGTGATCTCTTTGGTGATGGTGACGGAGTAGATGATGGGAGTGATGAAGAGGAGCTAGACGAAAATGGCAATCCAATCAGTGGTGGTCAGTAAGTCAGTAGCTAAATCACGCTCAAGAGCCGCATCAATAGCTCGAAGGGTGACAGGGAAGAGACCAAGAACGAGTCGAGAGACTGGCACTAGCTACCGATTCAGACAGTTTCCACCAGATGAGTGTGTGAAAGGAAGCTACGCCACTGTTAGTAGGGGACGTGGGGTTAGGCTTGTGACCTGCAAGAGAAGGAAGTAGGATGAAAGCGAAACCTCTCAAGCAAGACGGGAACACATATCGCCCATGTGAGCCTGCTGAGGCAACTCATGTGAAGCTTAACGTTCCTGGTCCCTACCCATACCGGATCCTGCCAGTTGTCATGGGCAACACAACTAGGGCGGGGACTCCATGCTGGACTTGGAATGGCAGCACTGAGAAGCCAACGTTTAAACCGTCAGTGTTGACAGAAGGTGGCGATGGTCGACCCAGGTGTCACTCGTTTATCACTGATGGTAAAATCCAGTTCCTTAATGACTGCACACACGAGCTAGCAGGAAAGACGGTTGATCTTCTAGAGGTTGACTAATGGCGAAGAAACCGAGGACGTTCTACCAGCAACTCATAGATCGACATGACGCCTTCCGACCTGTTGAGGAAGTGCAAGCGGAGATCCTACGGAAGCAGCTTCTCTCGGTCAAGCGCAAAGCTCAGCGCACTATTCGAGAGAATATGCGTGAATACACCAAGGCTGGGAAGTACATCGACTCGCCCGGAGCTATTGCAAAGGCCAAAGGCACAGTACGAGATGTCAATGACCTGCTTAAGCGCGGGTTCGGTCAAGTCAATACCTCTCTGCTCTCGATGAAAGAGGCTTCCTTCGACTTGGCTGTCGGTGACTTTGAGCTTGCAGCGAAGTCATTGCCCGGTGACATACGCACACAGATATCTGGCTCCTTCTCGCAGATCTTCCCAGAAGCAGCGTATGCTGCGGCTGAACATCCAGTGATGGGTGTCGGTCCCGGCACTGCGCTCGCCAACACAGTCAACGATGCACAGCAGCAGGTGCGTAACATCTTGACCAACTCAGTCGTCAATGGTGAGTCAGTTCGTGACACAGCCACCAAGATCGGTGAAGCTCTTGACATTGACAGAGCAGCGGCCGAGAGAGTCGCTCGCACCAATCTCAACGCAGCATACAACGATGCGCAGAAGGCCATCATCCAAGCGAACTCAGATATCTTCGCCGGGTATCGATGGGAGGCTGTGCTGGATGATCGTACCTCCGAGATATGCATGATGCTGCATGGTCGGACGTGGGGCTTAGAAGATATACCGCCCGGGCCTCCCGCTCACTGGAATTGTCGATCCATTCTCGTCCCAGTATTTCGAGACCCAGAGATTCAGGAGCTCATGGATGAAGATATTACACGGGTACGGAATTACAAGGTCAGGGGAGATCATACAGTTGAGAGTGATGGTTTCATCCGAGGTGGCACAACTGCTGACGAGTGGGCTCGAAAGCAGCCATCACTTACGACGCGAGCTCTTACAGGAAGCAAAACGAAAAGCGAGCTCTTTAGAAAGGGCATCATCGGCTTTGATGACATCATTGGTCCAGACTTTAAACGTCGCACCGATAGACAGATTATTCGAAGAGCGGCCGCACTCAATCCGCGCAACGCTGAAGTACAGGCGCTTGCCCGTGCCAAGGGAATCCGCGTTCCATCTGAAGGTCGAATACTTGCTGAGGACCGGGCTATTGCGAAGGACCTTTGGTACGATCCACCTACCGAAGGTCAAGAAGCACTCGAGACATTTGCTGAGGCCCCGCCTCCCAAGCTTACCGATCCCAAGAAGATTGCAAGGGCGGAACGTCAACTGGAAGAAGTTAAGGCAGAGATTGAAGAGGTCGAAGGGAAGATTGCAACTGCATCGGAGGCGTCCAAGTCGGAACTGAAGAAGCAACGCGCAAAGCTCATGAAGAAGAAGCGCGGTATTATGCGTAAGCTCCCAGGTGGTGGGCCACGACCTCCAAAACCACCTACGCCTCCAAAACCTCCTGCTCCGAAGCCCAAGCTTGTCAATCGTGACGCGCAGGTCTACAATGGCCTGGTGGACCAGATCGACGACATAGACAATAACATACGCAGCACGTTGGCAGGCCTTGAGAAGACGCCTGACGATGCGGGGCTACTTGCGCAACTTGGCGAGTTCAAGAAGTCGCGTAGTCGTCTGGCAAAACGTGCTCGCTCATTCAAACGCAAGGTGCCTGATGCCCTAAAGGCCGACTTGAAACCCATCAAGCCTGTGCCCAAAACAAAGGGCCGCAAACCTGTGGCAAAGAAGAAGCCTGGGCCCAAGGCACCAAAACCAGCTAACGTCCCGGATGACATTGCGATCCCGGACGATTTGAAGGCATTGTCCAAAGAGGTAGAGGATCTCGAGAAGGCCGCTGCTGAAGCGAAGAAGAAACGCAAGTCAGCGACTCAAGAGTACAACAGGGTACGACGTGAGAAGCAGCGGGCAATTCGTAACAGGGACTTCGACAAGTCCAAGGAGTTGAGTGGGGAGCTAGCGAGAATCGCAGATCGAGAGCTTAAGCTCGGTAACCAAGTCAGCACCCTACAGCAGAAGCTGAGGAAAACTCGCGAGAGCTTCTCAGAGAAGTCACTGACTTACCGCCAGCAACAGCTTGGTAGGATGAAGAAAGTAACCAAGCGGGAGCGTAATCTTGAGCAGGCGCTCGAAAGGGCTAAGGCTGAGCTTGACTCACTGATGTTTGGTGAAAGCCAGGCAAAAGTCTTGAACCCTGATGATGTGCTTAAGGCTCTCGCCCAACTCAATGGACAGGGTGAAGGCATTGCTCTCACGGAGACCAGGCGAAAAATCTACAGAAACTTTGCTGATCAGCTGGCCTCAGGAGGGGTGAGCCCAGATCAAGCGAAACAATACAGACAGTGGATGGACCAGATTCTGCGGGCCTGTGATGAATCAATCCTTGAAGACAGTCAGTTGAACCGTATAACGTATCTATTCGAGCGGCGTGTACGTGCTGCTGCTTGGAAGAGTATCAACCAAGTCCAGTACCAGTTGAAGGAGTCGAAGAATACCATCTGGCACGAGTTTGGGCATCACCTGGAGTACAGGAATCGTCACCAACGAAGGAGGTCGTTGAGTTGGAGCTCTGCTCGCACTGTGGGCGAACGACCGGTTCCGAGACGAAGGTATCGACGCGAGAAGGTCAAGAGGGATAAGTTCTACGACGAGTACGTTGGCCGGGTGTATTCAGATGGGATCCACGAAGTGACCAGCATGGGTGTTGGTCCACTCGCGGATTCCACAGACTTTACCAACATGCTCACGAAGGACTACGAGCATTTCCGAATGATGTGGGCATTCTTGCGAGGTTACTAATGGCGCTGACCGTTGCCATACAAGTGTTTCACTTCGATGAGCACATAGGCTCACTCGAATTCTTCTGGTCTCGGCCTGAAGAGTGGTTGATGGAATCGTTGAGCGTCGTGGTGGAAGACGATTTCATTAAGAGGCAGATCGAAGACGTGATCTTTAACAACCGGTTCGAGATTAGTGTCTCAGGTGGGCTGTTCCCACAGAATCTCAGCCAGTACTACGAGGGTACGCAATATGCGCTGTCGCTGCTCTCGTCAGAGTTTGAGGGTGACCTCCGATTCGTCTTCCCTGACGCTGAGGAGATGCCGACGTTAGTCGAGCAGGAAGGGGCGCACCTGTAATGACATACGCATCAATCACACCGTACGCTGACGAGACATATGGCACCGCCTACTTTGCTGAGAGGCTCAACTCTGCTGCATGGGATGATGCAGACTCAGCGGACAGGGTCAAGGGGTTGAAGCAAGCCACTCGCATGATTGACCTCCTCCCACTCGTCGATGAGAAGTGTGACCCCGACCAGGCTCGTGAGTTTCCCCGGAGCGTTGATGATGGGTGTGCCGACGAGTCCGGTGATGTACCCACTGAAGTGCAAGACGCCTGTTGCGAACTCGCAATAGCTTTTCTTCAAGGCAAGACACTTGAACAACTGTCAAGCAAGGCCGGTCTTAAGTCCAAGAAAGTTGGTGACGCTGCTGAGACCTACGACACGGGTCGTGGTAGCATGGCGCTCGCCGACGACAACTTCGGACTACCCAGCCCAACCGCTGCGCGTTTGCTTGCGCCGTGGATAAGCGATGAGGCCATTGACTTGACAAGAGTATAGTCGGGGCGTTCCCGACCTTTAGCCTAACCGCCGGGCGAAATAGGCGGGAGTCGAAAGGAGCAGCAAGATGGGTCGGTATCGTTTCAATCGTGCAGCAGGTCAGAGGTTCGTGTCGTGGATGCAGCCGAGACGTTTGGAGTCGTTCAACCCGACTCGCAGTTTCCGTCATCACGAAGGAGACGGCGATGGAGCGGGGGCTGGTTCAGGTGCTGGTGGATCCGGAGACGGTGACGGTGGCACCGGTGGTTCTGGCGATGGTGATGGCGATGGCAGCGGTGACGGGAGTGGGTCTGGCTCCGGCTCTGGTGGCGGAGACGGTGACGGAAACACTTTCAATCAGAAGCAGGTCAACGCCATCCTCAAGCGCGAGAAGGACAAGATGGAGGCGAAGTACAAACAGCAGATCCAGAAGCAGTTGGATGAAGTCAACCAGCTCAAGAAGGCGAAGGATCTGACGGAAGCCCAGCGAAAGAAGTTGGACGACCGGGCTGCAAGTCTTCAGGCCGAACTCTTGACCGAGCGCGAGAAGGCCGAAGCCGAGAAGAAGCGAGCCGACGAGAAGCACAGGACGGAACTAGATGGTGTTTCTGCTGAACGTGACACGTGGAAGGGGCGGTACGAGGATGACCGCAGGGAGAACGCGATTCTCCGAGCAGCGTCGAAGCATGATGCCTACAACGCGAAGCAGCTTGTAGGTCTCATTGCTCCGAAGGTCAAAGTCACCGAGGTGCTGGACGACGACGGTAATGGTACTAGCATCTTCAAGACTTCCATCGACGCGGAAGTCAAAGAGGGCGACAAGATGGTCATGAAGAATATGACCGTCGACCAGTACGTCGAGCACATGAAAGGGCAAGACGAATTTGCCAACCTCTTCATCGTTAAGCGTATAGGCGGAACCGGCCATCGACAGGGTGGTACTCAAGTTGGTGGAAAAGACACATCGCATTTGTCACCCACTGACAAGATTGCCGCGGGACTTGCAAAGAATCAGGCCACTCCCGGAGGCAACTCCGCTATCTAGCGAGTAGATTGCTTCCGTGTGGCCAAGGAAGGATTGTGACGATGGCTCTCCTGAAAACGGAAGCAGAAAAGTTGTCACTGCCTGAGCTTCAGGCAGGCGTCATCGACAACGTCATCACAAGTGACGACCTGTTCGGTGTCGTGCCGTTCAAGCCGTTCGATGGCAAGTCGTATGACTACAACCGCGAGAACGACCTGGGTTCCGCGGCGTTTTACGCGGTGAATGACACGCTGTCCGAGTCGGCAGCGACGTTCACCAAGCTGTCCCAGGAACTGCGCCGGATCATCGGCCAGGTCGACGTGGACCAGTATCTGCAGTCGCAGACGTCGGACACCAACAACCAGACTGCTGTGCAGATCAGCAAGAAGTCGAAGGTTGTCGGCCGTCTGTTCGCAGAGAAGATGATCACCGGCGACTCTGCCGTGGACGCAAACGAGTTCGACGGAATGCTCAAGATCGCCTCGGGCCTGGCTGCAACGCAGAACCAGGACAATGGCGCCGCCGGAGCTGCACTCGGCTACGACGATCTCGACTGGCTCATCGACGCAGTCAAGGTCGGCGGAATGCGGGCATTCGTGATGAACTCTCGGACGCTCCGGTCGTATATCGCTCTTCAGAGGGCACTCGGTGGCACCACGCCCGAGACGCTCGAGATTGGCGGGACCGTGTTCTCGGCGTACCGCGGTCGTCCGATCCTGAAGAACGACTGGATCCCCATTGACGAAGACCCGTCGGGCACCAGCCGAGCAACGCTGTCGGTATGGGCAGTCTCGACTGTCTACGCAACGGGCGCCAAGGTCACCTCGGTGACTGGCAACACCGGGCTGCTCTTCGAAGCGACGACTGGTGGAACCTCCGGCAGCTCAGAGCCGTCGTGGGATACCACACCCGGCAACACCACGGTGGATAACACCGTGACGTGGACGACTCGAGCGGCGACTCACGCCTCCATCCTCTACGCCGCAATGGATGAGGAAGAGGGCTTCCACGGACTCGTGTCTCGTACGCTTCCGACGGTGGAAGTGGAGGACATCGGGGCCCTGGAGACCAAGGACGCTCGAAGGTACCGCGTGAAGTGGTACACCGCTGTCGTTCTCGAGTCAGGCCTCGGCCTCGCTCGCCAGAGCGGCGTCAACAACTAGCGGCCATCTCGGGGGCACCTTAGTAGCGCGAGCGAACAGGTGCCCCTAGCCGCATTTCCGAAAGGAGGATGAGATGGCTGCTGCCAATATCACAGTCAATGAGAAGTGGGCAACCATCGAGTGCGACGACACTCTCCACCGAATCACGGTGGAAGGTGTTGGTGGAAGTCTTACCAATATCGGGATTGCTCGTGTCTATCTAGGCATGGGTATCAACTCTCTCGCCAAGGACGATGCGCAACACGACGGGGAAATCTGGCTCGACCCCAACGACTCTATTCCGGTCCCCGCGCAAGCAAGTCCAATCATTCATCAATGCGCCGCAGCTTCCAGCACGAAGCTCTGGTACATTCCGAAGATGGGATAGGAGGAAGCTATGCCGGGTCCAATAATTGCCGGAACTGCTGTTCCCATTCGGGGAGGCGCTCTAGGGAGCGGTGCAGGAATCACATGGGTGGACCCGGTCATCAACCGAACCACCTCATCTCCTCCCGGATCACCAACTCCCGGAGATCGCTACATCGTAGCTGCCACAGCAACTGGTGCTTGGGCAGGACAAGAGGACAATGTCGCGGAGTGGAATGGAGCCACTTGGGAATTCACCTCCGCTGTGGTAGGCCTAACCGCCTATGTTAATGCAGAAACTGAGTATTTCACGTACAATGGTAGTGCGTGGGTACAGGAATCTTTTGGACCTCATGCCACGACACACGAGAAGGGTGGGGTCGACGAAGTAACTCTCGAGAATCTGCTGACGGCCTCGGTCGCCGGTCAGATAGGCGTAAGCAAGGCAGACGGCTCGTTGGTGATGAAGAAGTACTACATCGTAGAGCCTGGCGACGATCTGGTCACGATCCTCAACGGCCTCTCCAGCAATTCGTTCGTCTGGCTCGCAGACGGTACGCACACAGTCGCCTCGCAGATCAACATCAGCGGCAAGAGCAACATATCCATTAGAGGTTCGGCTGCGTCCATCTTGGACATCACCTACGCAGGCGACAACCCGATAGCCATCACCGCTCCCGCGTCCGACATCAACTTCGAAGGCTTCGGCGTTCTGTACAACGGAGGCGCTGGCGGTCAGACGCCGCTCTTCGCTCCGATAGGTTCCGGTGCTGCGGTCATCAACAGATTGACCGTCAGGAACATCTCCGCGAACTTCGCGACCGGAGGGATCACATTCGTCCGTGCGGACGGGGAGGACATCGACGTCATCGGTCTGACCGTTGAAAGCAACTACCTGTTCGGCGCGGCCACCAAGGGACTGTTCAGGTGGCCGATTGCGGTCAACCGCAAACTCAATGCCGTTCGAATCATGTACAACTACGTTGACCGTGATACTCCTGGCGGCAGTCAGGGCATCGCATTCTACGGCGCGGCGGGTGCGGAGATAGAAGACGTTGTCATACGTGGCAACACGATCATCAACATCCAAGAGCAGATCTGGATCAACGACAGCGTTGGAACCACGAAGAAGATCGTGATGGATGTCAACAACATCACGTTCGACGGATCTGGCAACTCTGGGCCCGAGATAACTGGCACTGGCATATCGGACGTGACGATCATCGGCAACATCTTCGACAACACCGGCGACGAGCATTGCTTGAGGCTCGATTCTGGCACCCGGTTCAAAGTGACCAACAACAAGTTCATCAACGGGCACAAGGACGGGCTGAAGATCGGAAGTGGCCTGACGGATTCGACTATCGACGACAACACTGCTTCTGGGTGTCTAGAGAACGGCATCGAGAACGCAGGCGACGACATCGACATCCGGAACAATACCTGTCACGATAACAACGGCTATGGGATCGCGGAATCGGCTGCGACAGACGGCTGTAACTACATCGGCAACAGGTGCTCGGGCAACTTGCTGGGTGACTACAGCATGCACGCGAGCAGTACCAAGCGAACCCGAGTCGATCGTGAGGGCACGACGTTTGTAACCGAAGGTCTCTTCGGGGTTCGCCAACAGGTCCTGTACGTCGCCAAGCACGGCAGTGATGCGAATGCTGGCACCTATCCGGACAAGCCGAAGCTGACGATTGACGCCGCAAGAATTGCTGCTGCCGCGCTCTCCCCTTCCTCAGAAGCGACGGCCATCACCATCAAGGTCCTCGACGACGCCGAGTACGACGAGGACATAATCCACACGCAGTGGGTCAACGTCTACGCGCCGCACGCAACGCTGAAGGGCAAGCAGACGCTTATCACGGACTCGCGGGTCGTGGCGAGGCGTTTCATCAACGACGGGGCATTCCCGACAGTAGTGAAGTCAGGATCCGGAGCTAGTTACATCGAGGCAGACGAGATTCTCAGCACGCACGCGACTCTTAACTGCTTCGAGAACAGCGGAGCGGGGAACACTCACGTAAAAGCAAACCGCATCCAGTGCACGACCGGAAGCGGCAACGCCATCAACATGACCGGCGGCAACCTGTTCATTGACGCGCAGTGGGTCACTTCTGGTTCGGGCGAAGCTATCAACATGGTAGCGGGCGGCAACATCCACGGCTTTGTCGAAAACCTGGGAACTATCAAGCTCGCGACGGCGACTTCCATCGCGCGCTTGGTTGTTGGCAAGTGCACAGGCTACAATGTCGGTGCTGGGACTATCCTACGCATGCTTGCAACAGAGGTTACCGGCACTGTGATCGTGGCGGCGACAGGCATAGCGGACGTCACAATCGCGGGGAAGCCGAACGAGTCGATCATCTTCGCAGTGAGCGACGAGACGACTCCGCTCACGACCGGCGCGGCCAAGCTGACGTTCCGAATGCCATACGCATTCACACTGACGGAGACGCCGCGAGCAAGCGTGGGCACCGCGCCCACAGGTGCCGACCTGATCGTGGACATCAACGAGGGTGGCGTATCCATCCTGTCCACGAAGCTCTCAATCGATGCCACGGAAAAGACGTCGACGACAGCCACCACTCCCGCTGTCATCAGCGACGCGGCTCTTGCTGATGATGCCGAAATCACTATCGACATCGACCAGATCGGGTCGACGATTGCTGGAGCAGGACTGAAGGTCACATTGATAGGGCGGCGAACGTAAGAAACTCGCAGCGCCACGGTGGTGCTGCTCTTTGACGGGCACGAAAGGACAGAACAATGGCATTGGTAGAAGTCAGTCTAGTCAAGCAGGAGACGTTCGAGGCGAACGAGACGGTTAACATCCCGGCGGGCGAGACAGAACTCGTCATCAAGTTCCCTGGCGCGGTGCCTGCGGGCAAGAAAGCGGTTGTCCGCATCCGAC
>Ga0307421_1000081_pt1 | contig 55272 bp, 87 predicted proteins | sample SalMarWE160270MG_FD_202163 | JGI IMG/M metagenome (GOLD analysis project Ga0307421, IMG submission 202163) | Salt marsh sediment microbial communities from the Plum Island Ecosystem LTER, Massachusetts, United States - WE1602-70 | ecosystem: Environmental > Aquatic > Marine > Intertidal zone >... | reverse complement strand
TACGCCTGCCATCTTATCCTCACAGCAGTTTAATCCCCGAAGTCAAAGTCTTGAGCTCCAGAGTCCACTCCCGAAGCTCTTTTGTCCAGCCATGCACAAGCCTGTTGGCATAATCCGACTGGTTCTCAATAATCACATAATAGCATCTTGCCTTGTATCCAGCCTGATAGCAGTCGCTCGCATCATCTGGAATAATGATGAATTTTCCGCCATTCTGCTGGACTCGGATAAGGAATAATTGGAGCTCATCGCGGTTATTGACATCATTAATATTCTTAAAAGTGAGCGTGAAATGTTCTGCATAGGAATAATAGGCAGCCCAGTCCTGCCCATAATAGGTCTTCTGATTGCCTGTAAAGAACATTGGGCCGTCTGCACGCCCTGGCTGCAAATGGACGTTATCCCCGAACTTGCACCACTCGCTCAAGACGACTTCCCCTGCCTCGACATAGCCGTCTGGGTTCGCAATATCGATGAAATCAAGCCTATAATATTGCGAAGTCACATCTATTTTCTTGCAGGAGTTCTCGAATATATTCTCATACTTATCAGAGCAAATTCCATCAGACAGAATTCTATCACGCAAATCGATAGTCCACGCAGGAGCGGCTTCCCAGTCGCAACCACCAGATCCTAGAGATTCGCAGCCATCGGCACAGCCTTTCAAGGCAAATCTTTCCGGGCTGGTAGTCAAGTTATGATTGAATACTCCAACAAATGTGACATGAGGAGTAGACCCGCTTCCAGTCCCCATGTCGATACATATCCATTCCGGATTGCCCGCAGAACCAACGCCCTCGAATCTCAGAGGCAGGGACGGCCTGGTATTATAGATGTTATACATTTCGTAGAATGGGCTGACATGGGAGCTCACAGAATCAAGAGTGTCCTCATCGATATAATTCTCAATGACATATGCTATAGACATTTTATGCTACCCCCATGATTTCTTTCAGCTTTGTCTTTCTCGACCCAGTCTCCAAAAGTGTCATCAAAGCTGGAAGCACTTCTTTCTGAACATGCTTTCTAGTGAAGTTAGGATCGACTTGATTATTGAAATGGAATACCGGTTGTAGACTTATATTTACATTGGTATTTCTAGTAATACCTGGAGTTCTCATTTCTGGAATAAATGATTCTACCGCTCTTGATGGCACTATATATTCAGGAGCTGATGGCGTTCCATGAGCCATGACTAATTGAGGCGATGTTATTACTGCTCCAAATTGAGCGCTTGTAGCTCCAGATAAATTTTTATATATAGCATGAAGATTCTCATTTGCAACATCAAGCTTCTTGTTTACCGCATTTAGTTGTATCCAGTTGATATCCTCAAGAAGCGTATTCGTATAGCTGAGATCTGCGCCCTTCTTGAATAGGCTAAATATTGCGGCGACCGCAAGCGCTACAATCGCTAAGGTATTTACCGTACCAAGTAAAGAGCCAGCAGCCGAAGCTGTTGTTGAGATCACGCTTGATGCACCAGTGGCGGCGCCCCCGATTCCTTTCGTTATTTCACTACCGATATTTGTTACGCTTGAAAGAATATTTTTAACGAATTTGGTTGTCCAATCTGCGACCATATCGACTATCATTCCGATAAATGAGCTCTTGATATCGCCCCATAATCCTGATAAAGCATCGTTCAAATCAGAACCAGTCGTTAATATGCTCCCTGCGAAATTGCCGAAGGATGTGCCTAAATCAGTGCAAAGGTTGCTCCAGTATGGGTGAAGTTCGTCCCAGGATTTCTCAACAGCTTTTTCAGTTTCTTCTCCCTTAGCTTCCATTTCATCCCATGTTTGAAAGAACCCACTCTTCAATTCGCTCTGTAAATTATAATTGAATCCGAGAAACTTTTTGCCTGCTGGAATTGCCGTATTTGTTATCACGGTTGCAACTTGCTCCAAGCTTTGAATTACAGGTTTAATCCCAAAATCCTTTAAAGTGATAAGTGATTTTTTCTGCTCATCGATAATTTCTTTATGTTTTTTCCCATATTCAATCTGAGCTTTCTGAAGTTCAACCCCTTCTTTTCCTTTCCTGATAGCCATCCCAAGTGCAGCATAATTGTCATTGTATTTGTCTTTGAGGTTATGAATTTCTTTCGCTGTAAGTCCTGCGGCACGACCTATCTCAGTAAGCTGCTTATAATGCTCTGTTTCGCTCATTATCGCTGTCATTTCAGCATCGGCAAGCGATTTCTGGGCTTCTATAAGATTGTTTATAACATTATATGCAACAACGGCAGCCGCCGTGACCAATCCGAGCGGACCAAGAATCGCATGAATACCCATAGCTATAGCTGGCAAGGCTGCAATTATCCCTGGCAGCATCATTGTCAATGGTCCGAGAACGGTCAGTAAAGCACCTATCCCAAGAGTCGCTTTCGCTATTATGCCTGTGAGTTTCGGATGCTCCTTAATCCAAGCTCCAACCTTAGCAATAGTTTCGCTCAAGTCCTCAGCCAGTTTAGACAATGCTGGGGCAAGGTTTTCAGCTATAGATATTGTTACGCCACGCAAAGCCGAAGATAATGTAAGCTGTGCATCAGCAAGCCTTGCAGCCTTCTCGGCTGCTTCCTTATCGAATACTATACCAAGCTCATGGGCTTTTTTTCGCAATGCCTCCATGCCATCAACACCTAGATTGAAAAGCGGGAGTAGTTGCGTTCCAGCCCGCCCGAATATATCCTGAGCTGTCGCCGCCCTGATTGTTGGGTCTTCTACTTTCGCAATAGCTTCAGCTATCGTTAGGAATTGCTGTTCTGGATTGAGATCTTGTAAATCCTTAACTGAAACTCCTATTCTGTCAAAAGACCTTATATACGTAGCCATGCCATCACCAGCATCAACGATGGTTTTCGCCATCCGCTTGACGCCTTTCTCAAGACTCTCAATATTAGCTCCACTTATCTCTGCGGCGTATCTCAATTCCGAAAGCGTCTCGGCTGCGAATCCTGTGCGTTTTGACATCTTATCAATCTGATCACCTGCGGTAACATACTTCTTTATCATCAACCCCATAGAGGCAACGATAGCTCCACCAGCTACCGTCATGGCCATACCCATTTTCTTAAAGCTGGCAGAGTTCTTTTGTATAGCTCCACCAAGAGTTTTCTGGTCTTTTGCTACATCTTTGACAGATGCAGACCATTTGGATTTATCTAAAACTAATTTAGAAGTTATACTACCTGCGTTCCATCCGCCTGCCATTTTAATTCTCCTCAGCACTTATCAGCCTCAAAGTCCAGATGAGCTTGTCCCTACCTTCTTTTGTCAAGTTAGGGTTCTCCAACTGCCTCTGAAGCCGATGCTTTGCAGATTCTCTCATCCAGAAATCCTCCTCACGGAAGTCCAGATTATATAATTCCAAGCCGGGAAACTGGCCCGGGAACTCAGCAGCAATTATTGCTAGCTTTTGTCTCCAGGCCCTTTCACGTTTTTTTCTTCTTCCGGCTCTGCTTTAGTTGGGTTTACAATCGCCTCTATAATCTTATTGTTTATGTCTCCGACTTCTTTAATATGTAGTTCATATAGTGTTTTCATAGGAACACCAAATGCAAAATGAGCCTGCTCGTATGGAGCATTGACGTCGCCCTCTTTAGCTTTCTGGCTGAATTTGAATATTTTATCAATTACATCTTTCGTCAACTTCCTGCAACAATATGCTTTGTTATCAACCTCAATCTCAAGTGGTCTATAGAGACTTTTCGTAGTATGCAGTACAAGTTTTTTCAATTTACGTTCTCCTCTAGGCTTAACATATCCCAGTTATCGGAGTTGAGCCTGATTCCATGCCCTCTGTGCCATATTCGCCACAATAACCTGAATCCTGGTTCGGGAATATTTTGAACTTCATGAGATGCACTCTCTGTGTTCCTCTATCCCATCCCAAATCAATTGTGCGGTATGGATAGCACTTGTAGAGCAATGTCCAATGTGCTGGGTCTGTATCAACGACATTATTGCAGATCGGAGCAATAACTATCTGTTTCGCATTCGCATACATATCACAGCCAGCTACATTATTGAGCGTGATAATCTGATTCTTAGATCCACCTTTCCTGCCCAGAACATCATAAGCAATGCTATTCTCAAGCTGGGCAATAGTTGAGCGGGTCATTGGAACGGATAGCTCAGTGATCGTGCCTTGGAAAACGCCGTCAACTGGAGCATCGCCGTAATTCTCTTCTTGTGCATCAGCCACGTGATCTTCCATAGTCAGACTAATTGTACCTAATACTGGGCTCAAGGTTACAGGCGTTCCGTCATAGTCCCAGACCACCTCGGCAGGTCCAATGTCACCTATTGCAAGTTTCGCCATTTTTCTTTACCTCCATAAAAAATTTATTTCAAAGGCTAACAAATTGCCTTCTCCATCCTAAATATAAAATTACAACTAAACACAAAATTTTTCTTGGCATCAGGATTCTGTATCGGAGCTGGCACAGATATAGCATCGATAACCATAGCAAGCCAGTTCGGACCGCCGGCCACAACTGGCAAGTCAATCCCCGCAGTTCCATAAGTATTCACATCCTGATGCAGTAATGTGTATATGTCCATTGCGTCCTTGCGAGCCTGAAAATAATTATCAGCCTGGCTATAGATTTGTATGGCCTTCTCAATCATATCCGGCTGCTGATTATCCACTGCCCCGCCCGCATTCTCAAGCACAGCAACATATCTCTGATTAGTTAAACCAGATGGAATTTTAGCGCCTGCTACATTCTCTATCGGAATATGGCCGGCAAATAGATTAATATCAATAGTCAGAGCTGGTGCAGTCCACGTTATAAGCGGGTCTAAAGGAATGTGATTCTGGATATAAGTCGTTATCTCTCTTATCATTTGGCCTCACCAAGTATTTCATCCGCTGCTATCTTCATATACTTCTCTTTATTACGTATTAGCTTCGATTCCAAGTATTTCGGTCCGCTATCAGGCTCAGTAAAATTATTAGAACTTGGCATTTCATGTACTGCTGCTGAATAGTCTGCTGTGAATCCAGCTTCGACCGATATGTCAGGCCTCAAGACCGGCTCTTCTACTTTCTGCGTCCTTCTCAAATTACCAGTCTTCTTGGGTGCTGTTGGCCTCTCCAATATCGCATCTCTCAATAGATGTGCTGCCGACTTCTTAAGCCCTCTAGCTCCAGCAGACGGTATGGCGGTAGTAACAATCTTCATGAACTTCTTATCGAAGTCTGAAAAATCAACCGAAAATCCAGTCTTATCAGCCATAATTCTCTATAACCTCAATAAATTTTGAATTTCCTACGCTTGGAAGGAACATTCAAGCTTTAAATGCTTTGAGCGTTTAAGCGCAGCAAGTTTTAGACTTTCGCCTTAATCCTCTTAACTAAAAATTAAGGATGAGAGCAGAGACCGCATAGCAAAATTGCACGTTATCATTAGCATCTCATCCTAATTTCCATATATCATAAATTTACATAATCCCAGCTCATTTGTCAATATTTAATTATGCTATCCATACTTCCGTATGATGTATCGCTGTTGAATTTTGAGGTCTCGTAATCATGATTATCGGATGCTTTATCTTCGACGCATCCTGCGGACCAGTTATCCGGACCTTCATCATATGGTTGATCATCTGGGCTGGCTTGAAGAACAGCTTTGCGAATGACAGTACTTCCTCTCCCTGATAGTTCCGGATAAGCTTATTCGTATACATGATCCGGCAGACGACATTCGGAATCACCGCCTCTGCCGTTTCACCCCATGCGATTGTTGTTATGGTTATCAAATCGACTTTGTTTATTAACAGGCTATTGTATGACATTTTTTTGCCTCTTATCTATTACTATTAAATAATCACATTGTTTTCTTCTTATATCCTCTGGTTTAGTAATTATCTTGGAAATGGACACAGAGTAAGGTTTGCATAATTCAATGAATTCTCCTACATTATTATCATCCCAGAAATTAACATGTTCTGGGCTATAAAAAGATTTCTTAAAGGGAACAGTCAAAATTAATCTGATTTCTGTCAATTTCAATAAGTTTGCCAGAGCCTTTCTATAATCCTTCAGATGCTCTAAAACCTGGCTACATATGACAATGGGAGCAGACGCTATGGGAAAACTTGATAAATCAAAGATGTCTGCCAAATGAAAAGTCAATTGCTTATTATCCTTCCAAGCATTCTGTCTTTTAATATCAATAGCATAAACTCTATAACCCATTTTTGCAAGATGATAATCTATTCTGCCTTTCCCACAACCAACATTCAGGACTAATTTTTTACAATCATATAAAGAAAAAGCATCTATAATAACAATATCTTTCATATTAATTTTTTCCATTGCTTTTTTCTACCTCCTTTAAGATGTAAGATAACGGCTTCTTTGCTTGGTAATGTATATTTATTCCAATGCAAAGGCAAAACACGATAGCCCTTAATGGTATAAATCTTTCCAAATGTTACTTCATCAACAGTAATAATTTCATTCAATGATGCTTGATCATTCCACCATGTATCTTGCCAACCTTGTTGTTTCAATCCTTCTGGACAGAACCCTGGAGATAGTATATATGAAGACATGCTATGCAACCAATCATAGCAGAATTTTATTATACGGTCTGGTCGTCGATTATTTAATAACACTAATCCGCTACAATAATCATGCCTACCATATTTATTAATACATTTACTACGATATACAGCGCCAACATCCCAATCACCATTAAAAATTTCTATTATCGGCTTCAATAATATATGATCAGCATCAAGAATTATTATAGGGCGTTTAACTATAATCTTTTTAACTTCGGCAAAAATCATAGAATACATAGCAATAGAAAAATTCGTTTCAGCTCCTGGTTTAGATTGATGCAAATGAATGCAATCGCCACAATTAAGTTTTTTAACTTTATGGCAAAGCTCATTCGCCATGCTATTAAATGGTTCCAATTCATTTGAATAAGTAATGTATAAAGGCTTCATTTTTTCTCCAAAATTATAAATCCTCCTTTTTTATTTTTTGCATCAAAAAAAAACTCTATAATTCGATATTCGTCAAAATTAATATTTTTTACTTGATTATCAATCCAACTCTTTATTTGTGTTTTACCTCTTAATCCAAAAATTAAAATACATTTACTTTCCAAAAAAGGATAAATGTCTATTAAAAATTGATTAAAAGACCAATGAAATCCCAATGCGGCAAAGCTATAAACTAAATCGGGTTTGCAATCTAATTCTTTCCATGTATGCTTCTCAAGATTAAATAATTTTAAATTCTCAATCTCATTCGCTCTACAAAACAATTCTGTTGCTTTTAGAGAATTATAAAATTCTTTTTCCCCATTTCTTATCCCTGATAGCTGTATTTCACCTGAATTCCCGTCAGCCTCTATAAATAGAGTATCTGTCCAATTAAAATATTTGAAGAAAAAAACGCTCGCACGCCCTATTCCCGAACCCATATCCAATGCTATTTTAGGCTTTAAATCTTTTAAGTATTTTTCTATTTTCTCAATCTCTATCAAATGATTATAAAGTCTAATCTCATCGTTACATTGAAGCCTCATATATTTTTTCACACTCTCAGGGAATACAATCTTTATCTCTTTTTTATTAATCATATTTAGTTTTTCCCAGTTTCTTTTTCAATTTGAAAGGCAAATCCAATAGTAGGCCCATAACTTCCTAATTCTTTATTAGGAATATTATTTTCGCTATAAATATATTGATATGGATACCAAGTAGCCTTTTGTTTAATATCATATTGAGATTCGTCCTTATCAAGCCATGAATATTCTTTAACGAACCATTTCTCGTCAGTTAAGAACTGCCCTAATTCCCACTTGTCAAACTCAATTCGTCCTTCTTGATAATAAAGCTCTCCTTTTTTCCCAAGAAGGCAATCTGTTTGAAATCTTCCTATTGTTACAGACATATCATGTATTGCTACCATTAAAATATTTGGTAAAGGAAGAATCTTTTTTGCAATTATACAAAGGGAAAGAATCTATAATCGAAATGTCTCTTATGTCTAATAGCTTCATGTCCTTTTCATTGCGTTATTTTTAATAATTTATATTCTTTCAATATTGTTGTCTTTTTGCATTTTTTATATTTTTGTTATGCTTATAATAACTCTGCGAGCTCCGAATCTTTTAATGCTTTTTATATCAACAATTTCACCATATCTCTGCCTTATCGCAAAATCAGAACTAAAGCATCTTACATGACTACTCCCAACATTAGCCCAATTTGGAAGAGAAAATATAAATGGAATATTTGACCTCAGGTTTTTGATAACATCAAAATCCCTTTCAATGTGCTCTAAAACTTCTATGACCAAATAAGCATCATATTCACCTTCATAATTCTTTTTATCCAAAGCATTCCCAACCCATACATTATCTAATTTATTATATTTTTTACAGATATTAATAGCTACAGAACTAAAATCAAACCCATGACACGTAAGACCACTATCCCGACAGAGCGAAAGAAGTGTTCCTATTCCACATCCAATATCAAGCACGGTCTTTACTTTAAGTCGTTTCAATTCATTAATAACATATTGATGTCGAGGTATCATTTCGGGTTTCTTCCATCCCGTTTTATTAAAATTTTTGTCATAAAACAATGCAGGTCGTTCTATATCTGGCATTTAATACCTCATTTTATTTTCCTTATATCCTCAATATATCGCCAAGGATGGCTGTCTAATACTTCAGGATGTTTTCCATTATAAATATTAACATTGCTGGGATCGCCTCCTAATATAAAAGCGATAGTATCTCTGTACTTTAAAAAATCATCATCATTTTTCCATTTAATGTTCATCCATTTCTTGAATCGTGTTCTTGAACTTTCTGTTCCTTTCTCAACAGACATAATCCAGCGAGCATTCATTCTTTCGGATTTCTTAACGGAAGTATAATGAAAAACAATGATCTCTGATTGTATTGGCATATCTTGATAGCGTGTGCTATTTTCATAACACAAATTAACAATTGGCGTATAAAAACATCCTTCTGTAATCCTGTCAAATCTATGTCCAGGCCCTCGAATAAGATTGAATCTAAAATTATATGTAAAAAATCTTTCCCTAAAATTCACTCTGTCCTGTTTTGTAGTTTTAAGAATATCTCTTACTTTTTCTAAATCCTTTTTAAACCAAAATCTATCATCATCCCATCGAACTAACCAATTTCCCGGCTTCCATGATTTAAAGGAACTGTTTATTAAATTCCATATCTTGCATTGAACTAAATCATATCTTTTCCCTTCTAAGCCATATTTCTTATAATCAAAATCTAATACTTTTAGCTTTGAATGTTTTAAAGAATTTAAATATTCAACTGTTCCATCAGTAGAATGTTTCGGATATTGCCTTGAATGACAACCCTCAACTACAATTACTTCATCACAAAAATCCAGTGCTTGTTTTAATGAATATTTAAAGAATTCAAAATTATTCCACGTTGTCATCCCACCCAATATTTTCATAATTTTCTTATATCTTCAACGTGTCGCCAGGGGTGATTATTTAGTATTTCAGGGTGATTGCCTTCATATCTATGCAAATTAAATTTGCCTGAATAGCCTGAATATTCTTTTCCATTTTCCAATTTGAAATTATCCCAATTTTTATCAAACCAATTCAGCATATTCGGATACATCCCAGATGTTTTCATTCTTATGTGCATTCTCTCTTGCGGTTTTAGCCAGCAATAATGATAATGACTATTTTTGGGAAACGTTATTATATGTTTGCCTGGATTTACGTAATGATGGGTAGGCCTAAAATGAAGTCCATTAATTTTTTTAACAATAACAAAGCGTGGCTGTATTTTACCAAAATCAAATCGCCACTTAAAACTAAACATAAATCTATAGCCAAGTGTATTAATAATATCAATTTTATTTTCTCTCATTAGTTCGTTTACTTTTGTAATCCATTCATCAGTAAAAAATTCATCTGCATCAAGATGAATGAAATAATCTCCAATTTTACAATCATCAAGTGCCAGATTAAAATTAGCACATTGATTTTTTCTATAATTATTATATTTTCTTATAGTTTTGATAATTTTTATCTTCTTAGGATACTGCTTCACTTTATCATTTATAATGTCTAATGTGCCATCATCAGATCTTTCTGGAATATCAGGGAAGGCAACGAATTGAGATCCCTCGCAAACAATTAGCTCATCGCAGAAATTCATGGCTTGTTCTATCGCATAGCCAATCCAATTGACTTCATTAAAAACTTGTATAAACCCTACTTTCATTTCATCATGCCTTTCTGAGCCATGCAGTAGAAAGACTTCCTGTCATCTTGGAAGGAAGAAATTTTATATCTTCTTCTATTAGATTGTTTATATAATCTACAGTAGGCTTGACGTCCAATTTTAGGCCATAATCATGCATAAACATAAAGCCTTTTGAGCATAATCTATTATAGGAAAACATAATATCCCATGCTACTGTAGGATAATAATGACCTCCGTCAATCCATATTAAATCAAACGTGTTGGGAAGCTTTAGAAATGGCAAAAAGAAACTATTTTTTTCGATAAAAATAATATTATCTTTGCTTATATTTTTCTTGAAATATTCCATATTTTCTTTGCATTGACCCCGCCATGCAAATGCTTTATAATCATTATCATCCTTGGGAATATCAATTGTATAGATTGTTGCATTTGGGAATAATACAGATAGCGCAGCAGTTGTCTTTCCTAGGCCAGTCCCAAGTTCAAGAATATTTTTTGCAGCTTTCAATAGGCATGAAACAACAGAAAAATAAAGCAATCGCCAGTTCCCCGGTCTGCTCCCATTCTCATTAAAATATCCGCCTCCATCTGCTGGGAAAATCCCTCGAAGTTTGCTCTCTGCTTCTTCCAGTCCTATACCAAAATCAATACAGAACTTAGTTGCCATGTCTAAATTACTCAATTACTTTCTCCCATCTCTTAGCAAATTTGGAAACTGTAAATTCAGAAATCAGAGGACGGCATCTCTCTACTATTTTCCTCTGAAGCTGTTTATCACTCAATAAATAGCGTAACTTCTCTCTCATGTCTTCAACATTATCCTTTTTATGATAGAGTACATTGTCTCCATATATCTCTTTGAATACTTCTAAATCATTCAATAAAACTGGCACCTTACAATATAGAGCCTCAATCGGAGTCATGCCCCAACCCTCAAAAATAGAAGGTGATACTAAAATTTCTGACTCTTTCAGAAGTTTGATTTTAACTTTATTTTCCCGATTACAATAAAAATCAACATCAACATTTAATTTATGAGATAATTCCTCTAATTTTTTGTATCTACCAATGCCAATACAAATAAATTTTCGATCTATTCCTTTCATCGCTCTAATCGAAATATCAAATCTTTTATTGGGAGCAAATCGACCTATTTGAATAATATGCCCTTTTTTTGAATCTATATGAATTGAATCCAATTCTTCAGTATCTATATAAAAATAAATCTGGTCACTATCTATATTGAACTTTTTTTTCAGTATTCTTTGAGTATATTTGCTTGCACTAATTACTTTATCGCATTTTCGGAGATTCAGAATCGATTTTTTAACATACGCTTCTCTTCTCTGATTATTTTGAATTTCATTATCTGATCTGCACCATTCCCTCCAATTATAGGGAATGTCCCAAACCCAACATATTAGAGGCTTGTTGAAAATCTCCTTGGCTATCATCGCCTTGCTTAATTGAGACATGCTTCCGCAATATATTATATCCACATCCTTATCGCAACGGTTATGCAAGAATGTATAATCATTAATATATTTTTCAAAAAGAGAACTGAAGGCTTCGGGTGAAAAATGAGCTATTTTTTTATTTTTCATTACTATTCTTTTTTGCATACTTGATATAAAATGTTTTTGGTAACAATTGAAGTTTAGAGCCAATCCAAATTAGAAATTTATACCTTTTAAAAAGCTTATGATATGTCTCAAAATCTTGAAATGATTTTTTCGATTTTGATTTCATTATATTATCAAAATTAGAATATTTTTGTTTAATTTCCTTTAATATATTATTCGGCAAGTTTGGTTCTTTTTTTAGCATTTTTTCTGCTTTTTCCCTTGTTAATTGTCCTGAACGGACAAGGGCTGAATATTCGATAATTCTTTTGTCGATACCAAATTTTTTAGGAAGAAAATAGGATGATATGAATGCTGTATATTTATTTTCTAAATGATGACCACCATAATCTTCCCAATCTACATTTTCTCTTAAAACTTTCTTCGCATCGTCTTTTCTATAATCTATATAGTTTAATAATCTGATTTCCTTAATTCCCAAAAAACCCGCTTTTAATTGTTCTAAAACAGTAAGTAACGGGAAGCCTACAAGTGGTTTATTCCAGAATGAACGATAAACACTCTGAATATATTTTGCATCCATATAAGTCCATGATAGGGGGTTGCTTCCTTCAGTTCTAAATGAATGACCATTAAAAATAAACTTAATCCCAAATTGTCTTGCTACCTTTTTAAATATTGCTAACATTGCCATATCATTGGGTATATCAGCATCGCTTACGGAGGATTCAAAGAATGCTCTATTCAATTCATTATATGTTTTTTTCGGTAACTGGTATCTAATAAAATCCACATTTAAAAAATCCACAAGATTCCTCATGTTATTCTCTGCACATTTCGTATTCAATCGATTATCGAAATGAACAACAAGTGGATGCAGATTGAATTTCTTCACGGCTAAATATAATAAATATGAAGAATCACATCCTCCGCTTATTCCTATAAGGCAATCATATGATCTCCTCTTCCCTGTTTTTTTAATTTTTTTAATCAATTTTTGTAGTTTTATATTATCTATTGTATATTGTTTTTCAAATCTATCATGCATTCTACAATAGCTACACATTCCATCTTTAATGTCTGCGCCAGGAATACTTTTATCTATAAGACATCTATTGCATTTTAACATGGTAATTTTAAATCCTTAAATTCTTTTTTCAACTTATTAATTATTCCTTTCTTATCTTTGAAATAACCATTAAAACATATTTCCCATTTTTTATATAAGCCAATTTGGTTTTTATCTAGCTTACCATTATATCTTTTGATTTGGTAAGGATTAGTATTATATTTATAAAATTCTAATGATTTATTAGTTATTTTAGCACCAAAAAATTTAGCAATTCTATTTGCTTCTCTTTTGGGATTCAATATTAATTTTTCCATTCTTACTGCTAATATTCTTTCTGGAAATAATTTCACAATTTTGTTGTAAATTTCATGCAATTTTCTTACTGCAAAAATAGCTCCATCGGCTGTTCCGTCGGTAGATATTTTTTCCCAATACTTATCCCCACCATCAGAATGTTTTTGCCCTCTAACTATTTTAGACATGCATGTATCAATAGGTTCTCTAAAGGAAAAAATTAAAAATAAATCATGATATTCTTTCATTCGCTTTATTAAATTTTCAATTGTGAAAAGAGTTGGATTTACTCCCGGATTTGGGGTAACCAATTTTGTACCATAATTTTCAGGCAATGTTTCTCTTTTGAAGAAATTCCAATCTTCTTCCATTTGACGTGGACCATAATAAAATTTTATAATTCCCAATCCTTTGATTACTTCCTTTGTGATAGATGTTCCTCCTCTTCCAGTTCCAATTATTAATATTCTCATTTAAATTCCCATATAATCTAATGCTGATTTAATTCTATGAACGTAAGTTGCATTTTTATGAATCCATTCATAACCCCGTTCGGCAATTTTTTTTCTTTCTTCATTTTTCGGTAGCCAGAATTTAATTTTCTTTATAAGATCATTTGGTGAATTATAATAATCCAAAATTTTTTTGTGGCCTTCGCAAGGGAATATTTTATCTAAACCACCACCAGAATCAGTCAAGAGAAATCCCCCAGCACCAATAATTTTATAATCCCTTACGGATACTGAAGTGCGAATTTTTGCATTATTGGAGCCAGAACAACCCAAATTAATTTTCGATAATGAAACCATTTTATTATGTTCTTCATTATATATTCCAGTCCAATGTTTGAAATTTATTTTCATATTTTCTATAGGAATTAAATATTTATCTCTAAATTTATGATATGATCCAATTCGATCTCCACAAAACGAAACATCACAAGAATATTTTTTTATATCTATTTTGGTTATGATTTTTGGTCTATTATAAATCTCATCCTGCAATCCCTGCGGAAGCCAGAATGTATTTGGATTTAATTTTTTCCAATCATCAATAAGGTTTATGTCTACCACAAAATGAAAATCAACTAGTTTTATAAGGGGGAACAAAGAAGCCCAATTATCAATGCTTTTCCTTGCATCTGGATTCCACATGCAAATAATTGGATTGAACTTCTGTTTAATGTTTCTTATTTGATTAGTCACTTCTGGAGTTTTTGTACAGAAAACTAAATCACTCTTAAATTCTTGATAAGTTTCATATATTTTATTTGTCTGCAATCTGGCATCAACAGAAATAATTTCATGGCCTAATTGTTCAAAGGCATGCTTTATCGCTGGTCCAGTCTGACCATCAGCCATTGGAAAAACAAGAAAAACTTTCATACTGCCTTCTTTTTATAGTTCTTTATATACCATTCCCGATAGAATTTTTCTCTTATTTCCCTTGCCTTCTCGTTATGGAAAAGACAGCCGCTATCGCTTGATGATTCAAGATTTTTGTATCTCTTGGTTGGGACTACATATTTCGGAACGCCCGGGAAAACCTTCATTTGCCAATACAAGTCCTCAATCGGGGTCTGACAGCCTTTCAAATCGAACGCCAGATATTCTCTTGGCGAGAATGTGACAACTCCTACAAAATCAACTTTCTGGATTTGATTAACTTTATTCGATGCACAGAATGCGGTATTCTTATAATAACTTTCCCCATTGAAGCGCCTGCCTATCACTCCGCATATTCCTTTGGAGCCAGATTTGACCCATCCATTATGGAGATCATTGACAAATCCTGGCAACGGCATGACATCATCATCGGCCTTGATAACAAAATCCCCCGAAGTGAGAAGTGCAGCTGCATGGCGTGCTTTGCTTCCACAGTCAGGGATGATATATACTGTATTCACTGGTAGCGAGGTCTTATAGCCAGGGCCACAGTCGCAAAGCCAGACGTCAGGCGTTTCAGAAAGCCAGGCCTTCAAGATAGTATCCAAACCTCTGTACCGTCTGTGTGTCAAGACCACTACGCTAATATTCATGTTGCTACTCTCTGGATGCCGAATTCTTCGAGTATTCCTGGTGTTTTATCCTGTGGTATAGAATAACCCTGACCTGTTCTCTTGCCAATTTCAATCCCTTTCCTTCTCGGATCAATATGAAGATTCATCTTGTGGTCCAGACAGCAAACCATTCTGTCTTTGATTATTATTGGATTAAATCGATTCCTTACTTTCGTCAAATCACATCTGCAACGATCATAAAAGCTCTTTTTATTGAAAGTTCCAGGACTGTATTTTATGGCAATATTCGGTATTGACCACCTAACAAATGTTGACATTTTCCCTGTACGAATATCATATATATAGCCATTGCAGAACATGAGCATTGGGATGTCGTGCATGGGACTTAATATCTCTTTAGTTTTCCTCACAACATCTCTATGATATAGATCATCCGAATCAATCTTCAGGAAATATAGCGATTTGTTATTATTCTCAAGATATGAAATCTTTTTATTCTCATCAAACACAAAGTCAACAATATCCATTTCCGGATGCTTTGCTTTCATGGCCTTAACTTTCGGAGTAAGAATACTTTCCGATTCTTCCAAACAAGTCATCCAGACACGAAAATTATTGTCAGTCTGATTAAGCAAGGATCTGAGTGTATATCGCTGGAAAAGCTCTAGCCTATAATCAAGCCAATCAGGATTGGTATTGTTACCGAGATGAGGCATTTTCACATTAAACAATACCTGCACATAATAATCACATTTATTCATTATCGCCCCAAATCAATCCCTTTGCTTTACGTTCTAACGACATCTTTTGGTCTTTCCTTCTGAATATCCTGGCCTCTGCGTGAGTATTATCACTTTCTGATTTATAGAAACCCGGATGATAATGATTTATCCCAGCTTTTGTTTCAAAATGCAATTTCCCTAGCTTTACGGCTAGGCACTCGATTTCCTGGCATGAGAAATGGAAATATTTAGGATAGAAAAGTTTTTTCTGAGGGTAACGGCACAAAAATTTCTGACCGACAATGGCTACTCCAGCCTTGCTTTGTGAATGACCATTTGCTATTTTAAAGCCCACAACCCCATCTTCATCTGGAAAAATCTTCCGCATCTTCTCCGCGGCAATCGAAATCGAATTTGGCAAGAATTCTATATCATCAACCGCATAAAGCAGTGCGTCTTCTACGGTTTGGGTCACAAGATTACGACAGTAAACTGAGCCACTGTGATCGCGTACGAAAATTACCCGGTCTACTAAACCATTATTTGAAGTCAAGAGTTTGCGTGCCGTTTCTTTGTCTCCGTCGCATACAACAATAACATTAAGGATAAGTCCTGGGATTTGCTTTGGGATAGACTTCAAGCATCGCTGTAATTTATCCCAACGATTTCTAGTCGGGATTATCAGATCAATTTTTTTCATCTAATAATTCCTTATATGCAGATATGTAAGGTTTTAATCTTTCAATTGGATGCCAATTTTGCAGAATCCAAAGTCGAGAATATTCCTGTAGGCATCTTATGTTCGCTACGTTATCAACTAAATTTATCAGCGTGGCCTCAAGTGAATCCAAATCAGCATAAACAAACGGCATGCTTTCATTCCGATTAAGCACAATGCAACCGAAACACAGTCCTTCAAGGCTTGTCCTGTGCCAATTGCCAGTGACAACATCGTCGATAAGTATATCAGACCTTTGCTTCCGCTTCAAATTTTCCTCATATGGTAACCTCTCGATCCATTCAATATCAACATCTCTTTTTGATGCGACTAAATCCAATCTTCCCTTCACTTCATAATAGCCCTTGCTTATTATGCTGCCAGCCGAAGCCCTGGTAGTCGGTGCGAAAGCTATCCTCACTTTTGATTGCCTCTTTATAGGTCTATATTCATCTGGATCAATTATGTTTGGCAGGCCTTTGAGATTATATTCCTTTAGCTGCAATGGTTGGTCAATGGTATATTTAGCATCCGCAAATGACATCAGCTCCCTCCAGTTCCCAAGCCGCGGCAGAGAATGGAACTGGGCAAGCACTTTCTGCGAATTCTTATGCTGGGTCAATACTGGACTCAAATAATTATGCACATGCCAGAGATTACTTTCATCCAACGCTTTGCTAGCTGTGCCATTATTTGAATTCCAGAGCAAGTGAAAAGGGAATATCCGGCCATCATTATATCTGTTTCTTTCATTAATATATGCTACTTCGTGATTCGTGTACTTTTTCAACGCCTTGTACAGTTCCCACGGAGATGCAGCCAAAGGTGTCTTGCTGTAGATGCAAATTTTCATTTTGCCTTATCCATGCCACCGATTGATTCTCGTTCAATGTCTTCGTCGTGAAATTTAACCTCATACATCTCAAGACACATCACATCTGTCAATGCTTTGAATTGATGTAACACCCCAGGCTGTATCTCGGTTTGCTCCCCCTGCCATAATACCGTCTCATCTTTCACGCCTTCATGAGTCCAGACAGTTAATTTTAAATTTCCCGAAATGACATAAAATATGTTCGACTTGCAGTTATGCATATGTTTCGAGCAATAGCCACCTTTCTTGATATTAAGAAAATGTATAGCAACAGTCTTGTTGCAGAACAATAGCTCGGTAGTTCCCCATATTTTCCCTTTTTTCATTGCAACACCTCATGATAATCTTTTTTAGGAAAACAATCCAATGCCGAATCAGGATTCAGATTAATCACCTTAATCTTTGTTTTATTTTTGATTTCGTTCGCAGCATGGTTGAAATATTTCTTATAGTTTTCTAGCACGCTCGATTTCATCGGGCTTTTATGTCCATTATGCCAGTGTGTCTTTTTGCCATTGCACCTCATATCGAAGCCTAGAAGATAGATTTGCTTGACCCCTAAGCATGCAGCTAGGTTCAGAGCCCCGTAGCCGGAATTATTGCCATGACCTATGCCGTCTTTCATTGTTATGGGAAAGGCCTTGAAGCCTTTTGAGTAGTTCATATAGACTGGAATGATAAAGATATCTTCTGGCAGTTTGCAGTTATACGTACAAAGCCAGACCTTATAAGCTTTTGACTTTTGGAATTTTGAACGGGCATCAACACCGTATTGGTTTATCAGAATCCAGTTTAGATATCTGGTGTCCATTGAGAAGATGATGGTTGGGTCGAACTTCTCGAATACCCTGTTTATGCCTATCGTACGCTTGCCCCGGAGCAAAGACCAGTCGAAATCCTCAAGACTCGGACCGCCACCTATGATATAGCAATCCTTGTCCTTCCAACTGTTATCGGGCAATATTTCTATCAGATAGCGATTGCTTAGTTTTTCAGCCTTGAATACGTATTTTTCCGGATGGAATGGATGCCTTTTCTCATTAATAACCATATCATGGTGCCATTATTATGGGCTTCTTCTTGATGTACAGGCGCAGGAACTGATCAGCCTCCAAGATGCCAGTTAGAATCTCATCCTGTGAGCCGGCAAGGTTCGTATAAGCATAGTCTCCTATTTTCTCGGATTTCTTGTAAGAGATATTAGAATAAAGCGACGGATCGTTCTCCCACTCGGCCAAGATTATGGCAGCCTGCTTTATTGCCTCCGGCACATCGCCCTCATCGCCGTAAGTTCCCTGAATCCAGATGTTGTTATAGCCTCTGGGAAATATACCAGCCTCATAGACAGAAGCCAGTCTATACATCAGTTCCGGATCGAAAGCGCCACCAGAGCCGGAAGTGCAAGGGTCAAGGAATATGGAATTCTTATCCCATGTATACCAGGAATCAGGCATCTCAATGCAAGAAACATATACATGAGTTACTGTGATAATGTCTGACTTGAGTGGAAGGAAAAGCCTGTTCTTGTCGTTGCCATTAATCTTGATATCGAATTCTTCCCCTCCGAAATGGGTATGGCAAACCTTGTCAATCAGCTGCTCGACCTTATCGATTATGGCTTTCCAATCATCGTAATCAGATCCGCTAGCCCAATTATCGATATCTGAAGAGCAAATATAGTCTCCACAGTATTCTCCTGATTCAGGCATGAGGGACTCCTTATGAAAAGATAGGTTATAGAATGGGGCTGCAAACCGTGAAGTCTACAGCCCCTTAATTAACATCCAGATGAACAATGAGCTATTATAGGAATCGCATATCTTCTCATCCAATCACCCGCTTCTGTGCACATTTCACGTAATCGATATACATCGATACTGCTCCCTTAGCCGCTGCTCCCTGTTGAATACCAAAGCCAAGCTGAAGTTCTGTTGTAGGAATATTAGTAGTGTGTACGCCTGTGGCAAGTACAGTCTGAGGATAATCGCCATCTTCAATCACAAACCAATGTAAAGTCCCAGCTCCATCCCAGTGAAATCCGAGTCTGTACCAATCAAGTGCCACCAAGTCTACTCCCGTATCTGTTGCTGTAGGTGCTCCTCCAGTAATTTCATTTGCAAAACCCAGATTAGCGTTCCCATCGTCATTAAGGAAAACAACATAATCATTAGGGGCAACAAAATAAGATTCTCCTGTCACAAGCCCAAACCAAGAGGCAGAGTTTATGGCATCGCTAAGCTTGAATCGAATCTCTGCATATAGCGGATAACAATTAGATAGCTTCCAGCATTCACAGGCTTGAACTAGCTCTCCATAATCATCGGCATCGCCGCCTGTGGTCAATACCAACACGCCATTAACCATATCGTTACAGACAGGAGCTATTAATCCTGACGTTCTGGGCATTTCATTAATTTCCCAAGTTCCACAGCCATCTTCGGTGACAAGGCAGGGGGTATTACAGAAGTCATCCTCGAATCTATGAGCGTCCATGATATCAACGATATCTTTAAGCCATTGAAGCTTATCGTGCTGAATATGCAAATTATGCATCGCAAAATCACGCCAGATCAGTTCAGGTTGGTGGGCATCATCATTATCTAAAACTTTAGGATATTCCATTTTTTTCCTCCAATTTTTCAATCAATATTTTCTTCGTCAATTTGAAAACCCCAGAGATTCCCTTTGCCGAAGCCATAGAACGCAATTGCTGTATTTTGAATTTTGAATAATCTGCTCTAACCTCTTCGATTACTTTAACTTCCAACTGTATGTCTCTGCGCTTGCTATAATTCTGCAACTGCTTAATGAGATTCGGATCTCTTACTTCTATGGGAGTAAGCCTGTTAAGCCACAGGTTACCCTGGCATGAGGGAAATACTCTCGGCCTTCCAAAATTAGTGACTACTGCTAACATTTGTGCTCCAGGCACTTCACGAACACTATCGCATTTACGTTCTCAATTGCCACTCCAACTTTCATAGAATAATAGTAATAGGTGCATTCATCTGCTGCGCTTCTCTCGGGCTCAATCTTGATCTGTCTCTGGATTCCGATGATCAGGTTATTCTTCGGAGTCAATATCGCATCTGTATATTCTCCGCCAAGCGTTCCATAATCTGGAAAACCCCCAAGATTGGTAGGCATAAGTGGAACATCAACAATGGGAACTTTATGATAGCGGTTAAAGCCGTCGTCTGTGATTACCGCATCTCCGAGCGGTGTGCCTCTGCGCTCAAGTGCCATCAGGTAGTCCTGCGTAACAAGATCAGAATTTAGAAATGCCATATCCTTCAATCCGCCAGCCTTATACTTCGAGGGCATATTCTTCAGCATCATCCCGTATTTGATCTCCAAATTAAACGGTGCGACAGTAGCCTGTTCTGCAATCTTTCCAGCCATCTCGAAATGAGCACCTGCAGCTTCATTACCGCTCTCGCAGGCCGCTCCGCTTTCGCATAAACATGCACTCTTGATGTGTGCCGCTCCGCAAACCGAGTTGTAATACTGATCTCCAACCTGGCTATTGTTTATGATATAACGCCAGCCATCAAACTTGCTTTCTATATTACTAGGACACCAGGCATTAGTGCCATGTGTGTCAGCCATATAGCTTGCGTATTCCAATTCATTAGCTGTTTTCCTGGCAATTATCGACATGAGATGGGTCTTATATGCAGCACCCTCCAGCCCTTCTTCAAGATCGCTATCATATACGGGTACGCATCCTCTGAATTCCTGAGCGGTGATGGTTATGAGATTGTGAGTCCACTGTTTTTTGTAGTCGCTCTCATCGAAAGCATCAGCCGGATATAGGAAATGGCCATCGCCGAAACCCAAATGACGAATGCGCTTTGTAGGCTTTGACATCTTCTCAATTCTGGCATAGTTCTTCATTACCGATTCGTCAACAATACAGTCGATAAACTTATCGGCTTCTTCGGGTGGCAGGTCAATAGTCGGCAGGGAAATCAGATTATACTTCTCAATTCTTTTCTTTTTGAGCAAATCCTTCGTATCTTTCATAGTTTAATCCTCCGTAAAATTTTTCTATCTCATTACTGGTATTGATGGGAAGGGATCCTTCTCATCGTCATCATCAGCGTCTTTGTCTTGACCTTCGATGCTTTTTTTCGTTCCTTTGACTTTCTTGAGATCCTCGACATCTTTTTTAAGATTCTCGATATCCTCATCCTTCTGTTTCTGCTCCTCTTCAGCCTCTTTCTTCACTCTCTCTTTATCAGCCTTCTCAAGTTCATCAAGTCTTTCAAGTCTTTTCACGATTTCATCAGGCAGCTTCTTGCCATCTTCGCCCTTGAACTTCTCGGTCTTTTCACCAATAAGCTTCACAATAATTTCCTGAATTTTCTTCAGTTGTGCGATTGTTGCCTTTGAAAGCGATGCTCCAGCCTTCTCTACGTCCTCGAAATCAAGTATAGATTCCTTTTCCGGGTAATCATAAGTCGCACTCTTCGCAAGCGACAAGAAAGCCTCATCCAATGTTGGGCCAAAAGCATCTCGATACCCTTCGACTTCTTCAAGAGCCTTCCTGATTTCGTCAACCTTATCTTCAGGAAGCGCCTTTATTTTCTCGACAGAGCTATCATCGATTGTTTCGTCCCCCAAAATCTTCTTCAGAATTTTCAATAATTCTTCCATTTTTAACTTCTCCTGTTTTAGAATATAGAACTCTTTCCGATTAGCAGGGCTTTTACAAAGTGAAAGTTCCTCTATCGAAATATCTTTTAATTTTCTAGCCATTTAAATTTGGCCTCCTAAATTGTAATTGTTTTTGAATCCCCCATAAAAAAAGGCATTCAAAACTTGCTTTTTTGCATCGCAAGCTTCAAACGCCTTTAGACGTTACAACTAAGTTTAACTTCAGGCTTTAAACTTCAATCATAGCAATTAATATTAAAATAAAGAATTAAATCATATTTGTCAAGTAATTTAAATATCTTTTGAGGAAGCCGTCCCCCCCATTGAAAATCCTGAAAGTTCACCTTTTTCAATCTGTTTCCAAATATCCTTATTCGTAATTTTTATCATAATCCACCAAGCACCCTTTGAAATTATTTGCTTATTTTTTGTTGTATTTTGTTCAGGAATGAATGATTCGATGATTGGGAAAATATACTCTTTTCCTTTGTGATTGATTTTGAACTTCTTATCGCCTGTCATATACTTATAAGCCATCTTCTCAATCTCATCTGCTTCCATATAATCGCCCTGAGTATCTTCAGTATCAGGTTCGTAAATTATTCCCCCAACTATTTGCTGTTTCTTGTCAATCTTATCAAACTTGAAGCTTTTTTCCCCTGGTCCCGGCCTCTCAACCCGTCTCATCGTCCCCCCGCATTTAGGGCATTTCACATCTTTACAATGCTTATCGGAAGTCAACTTATGACCACACTCGATGCATTCGCAATTATATTTTTGCTTCTCTTCCGTTTCCTTTTTAGCTTTTTCCACTGCTGGCTCAAATTTAATGGATGCAATCTTATTATCCGACAGGAACTTCTTTGCCTGAGCGACCGTGTACTTGTCCTTCGGGAATCGCAGAGCCTGCGGGACCCATATCCTGGCTGGCTTGCCTTTCGGGTGACCCCAGATTATGGCAATTGAGGCTGGGATAGCTATCTTGAAGTATATCTTGCCTCCCTTGGTTCTTCTCCAGTCATCATACTTTTTAGGGTCCTGAAGCCGGGCTGAATGCTCATTAGGATATGGTTTGCTTATGTCAACTTCATCATCTTTGAATAGTTCCTGAAGTTCGCTTTTCTCATATTTCTTCAACTCAGGCGGCTCTTTATCCCATGCTTTATAATGTGATTTCAAATGATTATAGACACCCTTCCTGTCCCCGCTAGGCAATTGAACACCTCCCCTCGCTCCGAGAAGTGCAGCCATAGCGGCATAAACAGCCCGCCAGACAGCCTTGCCATCGCTTACTCTATGATGAGGAAGTTTATAGCTCGACTTCAGATCAGGCTTATCAGATTTGTACCATGCACAGTATTTTTTCAGCTGCTCTACCTCCATCTGCTTGACTTCCTTTCCGGCATCCCAGGACGTCCCTTCGTCCGCATGCCCATAATCCTTATAGGCTATCGCACCTTTTTCGATTCGCTCTATAGCCTTGACTATCCTCATGCCTTCCTTTGGCTTTAAAACCAACTCATATATTGGCAAATAATCATCTTCAGGCTCTTCATGCTTCATTACCGCAGGGCTTCTATTCAATTCCTCTTCGAGTGTTTGCTTCACCCGCTCTTCAACATCAATAAGCCTCTTATCGGCTGTGTCCCTAATATATATGCTGAATTCGCCTATCGACTTCGGGCTTTTGAGAAAAGAACCAGTTATCGAGATATAGTCGTTTGTCACGGGAATGTCAGGCAAGCTTCTAACGTCAACTCCGACCATATCCTTGCCAAATATCACCCTGTCAAGCTTATTGCTTTTTGCTACCTTAAGCTTCCGTCTCTTTATTTCATCGACAAGTAACCTATACTTATCAAGAAAATCCTTTCTCTCCAGAAAATTAAAGTCGCTTTTTCTGAATAGATTGGTTTCATAGAATTTCTTGTAGAGTTGTGAGAATCTCATCCGCAAACTGAAAAGCTCGTTATCGTTTTCTTTCTCAAGATTTTCTTTCGTTATGCTTTCTATTCGCATCATAATCCTCCGTAGCCTTTATTATCAGAGGCTAATATTTATTCCGTTTTCATGTTTTATTCATAATTATAGGTTTCTCTATCACTCCACTTAAAAACAAATTCTTTCGAGTTGTTTGCATACAATACTGCAATCTCTCTGCCACATTCATCATAATATATTTTCCTGATTCTCCATATGTTTCTGTTTTCTCTATTCTGATTCCCAGGGAAAGCCTCTCCGATATATAATAATTTACCTTCGCAGCCAGATGTGGTTTCGTAAGCCATACGCAACGCAAACTGGTCTGCACTCCAAATAATAGAATCGCCTGATGCCATTTTCATTTACCTCCCAAAAAAAATTTATTATATAATAATCATCTCGGTCCTGAATCTTGTGTTGCTGTGAAGAATTCAAACGGAGCTGCAAAGGCAGCTGCGGCATTTAAATTCTTACCATAAACCCCAATAAAGAAACTATACTCATCAGCAAGATGTACACTGCTAAAATCGTCGAACGTATGTAAGTCTGTATAAGAACTCCCATCCGTACTGTAGCCTAAAATAACCTTACAACCATTAAAGCCATGCGCAATTACTCTTATCCTCAGCCAAATTGGCAGGGTCGTCACGGCATTTGAAGCAATGGCTTCATTGTCCTCATGCCAGACTGCTAAGCCATCAACTCCTTCTATTGCAGACTTCAATCTACCGATTCCATATTCAGTTTGTTCTCCGATTCCGTTGGGCTCAACGGCGATAAAAATTCCGGCCGATACATCATTATTTACGGTAAAATCATTTAGTTTTGCTATTATCTCCAATGGAAATCCAGGAGCTCCAGTAAAAATTTTAGGTGCGACATTAGTGCCTTGTTGCCACCTAGCATCAGTCGCTCCACCAGTACAAGATAATGTTATGACATTCCCAGCTTCTACTATCGTTTTGTTTGCCCCAATCCCGTCTGTTTCCCAACCCCAATAAATATCATCGTCATCAAAATTATCAGTGAAGGCTGCTTTAGGCAAATTCTCTATCAGAACCTTCTTGTTGACTCCTGCGTCCGCATCATAAATCACTATATAATCTGCTCCTACATCAAGAGCCGTAACTTCATCTAAAGCACTGATATCTAATCCTCCCGCTTTTTGATAATAATCTAACTTCTTTGCAAATGGATTAAATTTAAAAGGCATTTTCTCCTCCTATTCTCATTTCTTTCTCTTATATACTTCCTTCCACCGGCATTTAGTGCATTTCCAGATATCCCGACAGCATGACTGTTTCTTCCGCATATCCGCTCCGCATTTCGGGCACTTCTTAGCTTCAGCCATTACCACTTTTCCTAAGCTCCTCAAAAAATCCTTTACATAGTATGCTAAAGATTGCCGAAACCTCTTCAGCCATAAATTTTCCATCTGAATTTGGTGGATTAATTTTCAGAATATCAATACTTTTTTCTAATAAAAAAAATAATATTTTATTCATTTTATTCTCCTATGCTGCTACCATACAGCAGCGACAGCTCGGATGTACTGGAATCACTCCCTCTGCCTCTCCTATCGAATATATCTTGCCGTCCAACTCTTCGCATTCCTCACAACTCCCAGGACCCGCCACAAACTGTAATCTCTTCACTCCCATCTGGCCATAGCCCTGACGTATTCCTTCACTCAAGGACGATGACGTCTCTGTGCGTGCTATCAATTGAGCCCTATATCGATGCAACCGCCTTGCCTTAACTTCGGCCATCTCTCTAATGACTTTCACAGAGTATTCAGGACGGTTAAGTATCAGCCACTCCTCGTAATTCGCAACGGCGAATATCTGCTTCTCGGTTAGCCCAACCAGAGGCCGAAGCTCTTTCGCTATCGCTGGGATCGACTTGCCCTTCTTAACCCCTTCCACTATGTAAGCCTTTATAGCCTTCTGGGTTTCCACCGTCACTTCAGTCACCAGCTCAGCCGTATGCTTTTCAGCCCATTTGACAGCATCAACTCCTATCTCATCAAAACGATCCTGCTTCATTATCTTTCGCTCGACTACTGCCTTGCCGCCCTCTCCGAGTATAGCCAGGATCGTAGGTTTCAGTATCAGATTGCCCGCTTCTTCCATCTCTTTCCAATCTGCGAGATTCTTTATGCTCTTCGACTTGAGCTTGGATAAACCACGCTGAATATCCTCAATCATCAGCTTCATCCACTCATTCACTTTCGGGCGCAGTTTCCGCTCATTAATCGTAATCATCCGCCGCATATTCTTTGCCGCCTTCGGCTTTCGGCCGAGCTTCTCAAGGGCTATGCTGATTGATTTGGATAAAGATGATAGCATATTTTAATTCTTGCTCCTCGGAAATATAAGATTCGGCGATAACAATTGTCCATTCTGTTGCCTCTTCTGCTTTAGCCTCTTCTCATATTCCACCTTCTGCTTCTTGATTTCCTCTACGGATATCTCTTCAATATGAGAGATGTTGTCTCTAGCAATAAGTACATTTTTCCCCTCAATTGTTTCAAATCGAATTGTAAATACTTTTGCAGAACTTCTCAATACTTCTTCATCCAAAGATAAACTATCCCCCTTGACGGCAATCGCCCGGTTGGGCTGTTTAAGAAATATTAGTAGTGGCATATTTACTCCTTATAATATTCTCCCACAGAATGGGCAATATAAAATCTTCTCATACTTGTCCAACGCATCCGTTGTGCTCCAGTCATTCCACACCAAGGTATAGCCTTCCTTATCAACCTCAATAATCTTTTTCTCAACAAAAAATTCCATCCTGTCGCAACAATAATTAGCCATTTATTTCTCCTTGCTCAATACCTCATCCACTTTAGCCTTCAATCCCTCAAGCTCGGCCATCAGAGCCCGCTCCCGCTTCTCGACTTCCTCTTCTCCAACTGGGATATAAGCCGAGGATACATAATACTGATTGCCTTCTGGATATTCTTTCTTGCCCTGTTGCTGCCTAATCTGGTTTGAGTTTATCGCTCCGATTGAGAATAGCGCCTGTTGCCTTTTAACTTCCGCATCCTTATCTCTCAAATCAACTTCGTTTAGCACAAAATTATAATCCTTACATCCTAGCCCATCATGAATTATATTATTCGTCACAAGACGGTTGACTGTTTGCTCAAGTGGTTTCACGACAGAGCTTATATATATTCTTGTAGATTCGCTTGCTGTTGAGCCTCCAAGCGCACCCACCTCTGCCATCCCTATACGATATGGCGGCATCTTATATACCACCAGCACTTCCTCACTCATGCTCTTCTTCAGCCACTCGAACGAGCCCTCTTTCTGGTTCTTCATATCAAGGGGAATCCAGGTCATTGTCCCACCTTCCGGTGAGTGCATGACTATCGTTTTGTGCGCGTTCTCTGTCCGCTTTATCTCGACATCAAGAAAATCCGATATCTGCTTGGCTGCACCTTTGTCCCATTTCCCCGTTAGAGATACCATAGCGGCTGGCACTCCGTAGTTCTCAAAGAAGGCCAGGTTATAATCTCGAACGGCTACTAATCCGAGAACAGATCCGATAGACGATAATATATTCGGAGCTCCATAGTAATCGCTAGTTGAATAATAATTCCTGTAGAATATCATCTCATTGGCTTTCTTTTCAGAATCGCTTTCTTTCAGCGACTTCCCGTCTTCGCTATTAATATCTCCTTCCAGTCCAAATCGTTCAAACCACATCTTATCATTGTTACGTATCTGGCAATATTTATCATGTGATTCGTGTACCCGAATAGTTCTGGCAGGCACATGCCAGATGCCATTGACTATGTTCTTATCATCTCTGGATACTTCCCAGCCCCACCAGCCTATGACTCCCCAGTCTATGATGCTTCGCTCAAGCGTATCCTCGAATGTCTCATCTCTGTCGCCACCAGATTCACTAATAAAATCCTCTATCTTCTTCCTTTCCGCATCATTCTCTTTCTTGCCCTCGACTGGCTGCAAAGTCCAGCCTTGGCCTATGACGTCTTTCGCAATCTGTTTGACGCAGGCATCGAAGTATGAGCAGTTATCCTGGAGCTTGAGAAGCGATGATACCTCGAATGGCAGCGGAACAAGCCCATTCTGATCCATATATTTCGATTCTTTAAGCTGCTTGCTCTTTACATCCTTCGATTTCTTCACATCCTTTTTGTCTTTCTTCTGCTTTGTGAATATCTTGTCTGCAGTATAAATGCCCGTTGATGTTACTACCCAACATTCCTTGAATTCTTTGTCTAGCTTATCCATTGTTATTCCTTTTTAAATATCTTTATAGCTTCTTTAATGTGTATCCCAAAAAATCTATCATTCTCACCTGTAGTTAATTTATCCCCTGTTATTGAATTATCTCTAAAATATAATCCCAAAAGAGGGTCTGTGATAGGATTATTGTATAAATCAATCTGAGGAGAATCAGCATAATCATTAGAAGTAGAAAGTTGAAAAATATCCTCAGTTACTTTTGTCATTTATTCCTCCTTAAACCACCCAGCCTTCCCTCTCTTCCTGAAGCTTCTCTATCTCTGGCTTTGGCTCAGGCTTTGGAGGTGGCTTGAAATCCTTTCCATATATGAAACGGTTTCTCTTATGCTCGTTAAATCCCAGGGCTATCAACCGCTTCCGCAAGTCATCTTCTGGCACTGACAGCGAATAAGCGAAAGCCCCGAGCGCCGCATAGCCATACTTGGCAATCATCCGCCTGGTCTTCTCAACCAATGCAATATCATCCAGAACAACAGGAGTTCGCTGCTCTTTCGCCTGGCCTTTATAATAAACCTTTGCCGGGCTTAAGTCTTTCAGCCTATCTTTCATATGCGTATAAACCGCATAGCGTACTGCATCCGGACAATGGTCATTGAATTTCACGGGCTCATCCAGCACATTGCCATTCTTGTCGACCTTCCATTTATGGCCGCTAAATTCATTATTCAGGTTCGTATTCTCTTCAAGGCTGTACTGCCTGAACCGCTTGACCATATCAATACCATTCTTAACAGAACCTTTTCCCTTGTCTGCCGGCTTGATATTGAATCCTGCCTTGTATATTTCTTCAATCCTTGCCGGCTCTGCTGCATCCGCATATATTTCACAGTGCCTCTTTTCTCTCGGAATTACAGTCTTCATCTCTTCTATCAACTCGTCGTTAGTCAAATGCGTCTCATATATTAGCTCTCTGAAATATAGAGCCATCGCGTCAATGTCTATTCCTATCTCAACCAAAGTCGAAGGGTTATTGTATCCATAATCTTGACCATAGATTGTCTCTTTCATTTCTGGAAGCTCCGGCAATATCTCAGGCTTGCCATATATCAGGCCTTTCAGCTCAGTCCATTCCCCCAGTGTGTATATCTTGTAATATTCTGGATCCTGCTCCTTCAGGCCTTCTAGTATTTTAATATATTCATCCGGGAGGAATTCTAGCGCGTCAAGATAAGTCGAATTTATCTCTTTCACGTCCGGTTCTTTCAGAAGCCGCTGCTTTATCCAGCCATTCTTATCACTCGGATTCAGGCTCAAGTACATATGATTACGCTCACCTTCTTCACACTTACCGCTCAACCGTAGCTTGAGAATAACAAAGTCATTGTATGTGAACTCTCCAGCCTCTTCCATGTGTATATAATTAAATTCGGTACTCTTTATCTTCTCTGGGCTATCTATCGATGTAAACAGCCACATATTGCCGTTATCGGGATTGAAAATTGTCTGGTCTGACTTGTTATGTACAAGCCCGTCATATCCTCCGTATTCTTTCAACAAATCAACTGCTTTCCGGTATGCAGTTACTTTCAATGCCGGATTGGTCTTTCTAGTAGTTAGCAAGTTCTTGTGATGCTCCATACAGAACTTCTGGATCATTAACTGGGCTATGCTGTGCGACTTAGAGCTTCTGGCACCTCCAACATTAACAACTACAGGCTTATCCGCATAATAATTATCCTCATATATGCGGGTCACTTCAAACTGTTTTGTCATCTTTTTTCTTCTTTACAGATACAAACTCAATCTTAACTATCTTTTTTTCAGACAGATTGGCAGTTATATTCGTTGGAAGCATCTTAGAAATCAGTTTAAAAAAATCTATCTTTCTTATATCATTCTTTGAAAAAACTTGTATTAGTCCTTCTGTTCCTCCAATCCTCTTATCCTGAAAAGCGTCTAGAAACGATTTCCTGAGTGTGGTAAACTTGTTTGGAGTTCCTTTCTTTCTGCCCCCTTTCTTAGGATGTCCTTTTTTAAAATCTTTATATGCCATTTTCACTATTTTTTCACTACTTTAGTGATTCTCCTTTTTGATAAGGAAGATTAAAATGCTCATTCATAATTACAACCCACACTGTTTTTTCTGCACTATGAAGTTTATTAATATCAGCCACAAGTTTATCGTCTTCTGCTTTATATTCCAAAGTTAGCCTTGCCTCTTTATCCATACTACGAAGCGATTTTATATTGTTCTGCATAATCTGAGCCTCAAACACTACTTTCATTTCTCCCCCTTCATGCCAAATATCCTGTTCCTGTTCTCGCTAATCTGCTTCTCAAAATTAGCCGATATTTGGACACAGTTCTTTTTCTGGTTCTTGACGTCTGTCTTTATGCTTCCTATATCCACAGCCATATCATCAACCTTCTTGTCTGTGTCTTTAACCGTCTCCTTGATGTCCCGTAAATCGATTCCGTTTCCGCTTTGTCTTCTAGTATCTCTGATAATTTTCAGCCAGCTTCCGATACTCGAAGCCACAAGCACGATTATTCCACCTGTTGTGATTGGCTCGATCATTCATTTCTCCTCTAATAACTTCCTAAGCCTTACAATCTCAGTCTTTAAGTCCTCGGCCCACATTATATATCCAGGTGTCACGATTACGTTTCCGTCTGCAAATCCTACAATATCCACATCCGGGCCTGGAATTAATATGTCCTGAGCTGGATAGAGAGCTGGATTATACTGGCTACAACTATTTACGCTCAGTAGGCCTACGATTAAAAATAGCCCGACGAAGAGCAACCAAATCTTGCTTTTCAAGAGCCTTGATAATCTTCCTTTTCTTGCTAGCATTCTTTTCTTTCCTGTAAATTTTATATATCCCTTTCCCCATTTTTATAAGTTCGAGTATTAATTTTATAGTATCTTTCATGGAGTTTCCTCATCTAGGAACGGATCGCAGATTTTATACGCATTACCTCTGTAGTTAATCGGCCTTAATTTAACATATGCATCATCTCGAATAGCATCAGATATTGATTTCACTCTGCTTCCCCCACCAGAAGCACCAATCACATGATTATCATCATAGGTCATCTCAACATGAACTGCCTTGCCATTGTTAAACCAGAAAACAAGGCAGCCCATAATCGGCATTTGAGGCGGTTTTCTTATGTTTTCCTTGAATCGCAGATATAATCCTTGAGCAGTATCATCGAATTCATGAGGTAGAATTCCGACTGATTTGAGGACTTCGATTATTAGACCTGAACAATCCATGCCAGAGAAGTCTGACCCACCCCATGAATAGGGAACGAGAAGCCATTTCTTGAGATACCAGACGGCTTGAGTGCGAAGATAAGACTGCCTTATAATATCGGAATTGGTAGGCATATATTTAAAATAAAGAATGAATTGGAAAATGTCAAGTACAAAAAAAAGAGGGCAGGTTTGGCCATCCCTTATACTGCCCTCGTTCCCCTAGAGAATCAGCTTAAACTATCCTTATTCCACCTCCTATGAAGATGTGGTTGGAAATAATTATTCAGACTAATTTAAAGAAGTGCACATTCTCATCATCGGATAACTTGAGGATATACCCTTTCTCCAATCTATGCTCCCCATTGAAATACACTATTCCCACATCATGTATTTTAAAATGGGATTCATGATAGTAAATATTAACATATAATCCTTTTGTGTTCCAATTAAGATGCTGCAAATCAAATGCAATCTTTTTGGTTATATCAATCTTTTTCATTTCTATTTCTCCTGGGTCATTTGATAAAATAAGTTCTCCCTTTATAGTCTTTATTTTAGGCTTATAGTGTTTATGCTTAATTTGTTCATACCAACCTGGAAAGCCTCCTATAAAACTATAATATTTTTTCATAGTTAACCCTTTGTGCCCACCCCTTCCCACAAGTCCTAAAAAGTTATTGATTCGGCTTTTTCACTACCTTGTAGAACCCGTTTGCTGCTAAAAAGACCAATATCGTATAAGCGATAAACTGCCACAAATCCCATCCTGTCTGAACTAGATAATAAGCGGTTGCTGCCGCCGATACTACTAACGAAATCCCATAAGCAGCTAGACCTGATGCCTTAAACAGCCTCTTCGCCATTTCTGTCAACGCTGCCACACCAAAACCAGCTACTCCTGCTAGAAGTATCAATTCAACTTTTGCTAGATCGAGTTCAATCGCTTGAGTTTGAGCCAATAAGGCCACTGGAATCATAAACAGCATTATCAAGCCGAATAAAAAAATCCTTCTCTTGAGCATTCTAAATCACCTCCGTTTATTAAAATTTAAAATCGTAATTCCTCTATTATAATTCTTAATCCAGGCTTATTTGAATAAAACTTCGCTGCAATAATTTCAATAAACTGATTATCATTCTTGAATGCTAGCCCCTGTAAAGCATCGATCTCTTTTATACAATTGTCCAGATCTGGCTTCTTTGTTGGTCTAATAACGTTACTTCGCATAAGCATCTTTTTCTTTTTGCTTGCCGATTTCGGGATTGTCAAATATACAATAAGTCTTAATGATAATGGGGTCTCTAGCGGTACAAAATCAGGATACTTTAAAACAAAAAGTTCCTTGATATAAGTCTCATAATTCACAGTCTCTTTCGGAGTATATGTCCCATGCTTCGACCATCTGGGCCTTTGCTTTCCTCTCGGCTCTCCCGGGACGGTTAATGTTATTTCAGTCATTTTATTTCCCCACCAGTGCCCTCAACGCACTAAAATCAGCCAGCTCTATATGGACTTCATCTTTTGTCTGGTAGCAAGAACGTGCCTTGTAGCAGTATCCGAACAGATTATTTTTTCTGGTATATTGCCCTAATCTTTGAGCTTGTTCCTTGTCTGGCTCTCTGTACCCATTCCATGAGGCAATTCCAATCCCATGACAACCATCGCCATTCGGAAAGATGAAATTTCCATACGCAATTAAATAAGCATCTATATTCAGTGGATATGCCACATCATGTACCTCTAGCCTACATCCCAAGCTCTTAAGTCTGTCAAAATGTTTTGGGTCCGTGGAGAGGATTATCTGGTCTTGGGGGACACCGTTATCCAGTAAATTCACAACATATCTTCCGTGAAATACATCCATATTAGAATCTGATCCATCTGCTTCCGACATCGGGATAATATAATATTTCTCTATCCCAGCAATTCTTAATTCTTTGATTATCTTATTGTTTAATTTAAAATAATATTGATATATTCTTGAATCATTATATACATTTGTGAATCCTTGCCTATTATTAAGAAAGCAATAATACTTCGATATTTCAGGTCGCTTGATGCTACAAAAGTCATGTATGCGGATGAAGGGGACTATTCCTAAAAGTTTACATTGAACAAGGAAATGATGAAATTGACTCCAAAAAGTTTCGTTCCATCTACTCAAATCAAATCTTTCTATTCCGTCATCACACAAATAAGGTTGAAGTGTGTTACAATTATGCGAATGCACTAGAAATATCTCTGTCGCATTTCCGCCAGCTTTCTTGAGCTTCTGCAAAAAGGCTCGCATCTTTTCAGGTGTTTGCTGAACTAATTCATAAACGCTTGCACCAAAATATGGAGGTAGAATTGGTTTTGGTAATAGCTCTGGTGGTGGTGCTGGTGGTTCGGGAACATCAGGAACAGGCTCTGGCTTTCGATGAATCCATATTTGATAAGCCCAGACTAAATAAATTACTATAGCAATTACTAATATTATCCCAATAATGCAGAGGGGCAAAGAATTAAAAGTACCAACAATAGTCATAGCGATCCCAAGTATTACTGCCATCAATAAAACAATTAATTCCTTTCGGTCAATCTCTTTAAAGAATTTTTTAAAGTTTATGCTCATTTTTTACTCCTTGATTTTTACTCCCGCCTCAGTAAGCATCTGAACAATATTATCCCCTGGCGCTTCAAAACCTCTAACGAATTCTGCCCCCCATCTTCTTATAAACTCCTCATCCACTTCTGGCTTATTCTTCATGCACTCATTATATTTATGCCTCCATTCCTTTACTTGCTTATCTTTCTCTTCCAAGTCCCCATAACAAGCATTAATAGCAGAAATATATGCCTCATTTTCAACTTGCAAATCTTTAATTGTTTGTGCATAGCCCTTCTTGCATTTCAAAAAATTGCATAACCATTTTCTAACATTAGGCTTTTTCATCTCTTACTCCTTTATAGGCTGGCTCTATAAAATTCGGTTATAATTTCTTCACAAAGCATATTAACAAACGGCTCGTTTACTTTATTTGGAAGTGGCGATTTTACATAGGCTTCATCCATTAATTGAAAAAGCTTATCTGAATAATCTAAGACTTTTTTTAATGACCATTCACCACGCTTTATTTCTAAAAGCATGTTATTGTCTGGTCTTTCGACAATCATTTCACCAGTCAATAAGGTTTCAACCCCCATTTTTAACAAGCGAATCAGATGACTTGCATTTTTCACATCATAACCAAATCTTTCAACTAACTCTTTTCTTTTTGCCCCCATCCTCCCTGTCGGGTGATGATGGGTCATTCGATGTAATTGTCCGTGAGCATAACCACAAAAAGATTGATAACATTGTTTTGAAACTAGCTGGTCTCTAGCATTAATCAATTTCTCCCCTAATTTCGTTTTCTTAATATAATGCTTTTCTGCTAACCACAAAAGCATAATAACATTTGGGTTTTGCTTCAGAATAAGATTAAGATATTTTGGCAATGAATAATAAACTATATCCCATACAATAGTTCGTTTTTGAGATAATTTTTCATCCATCATTCTTTCTATGGTTTCCATATTCCTAATTCCAAAAATTACATCTTCAGGCGGTATGTAAATTCCCATAATGTCTTTATCGTCGTGAGTTGTCTTTTCCTCATAGGTATTATAAGCGATGCTTCCCCTATAACCACGTAATATACAATAGGGTTCTAATCTTTTAATTAAATTATCAGTGAACCAGACAGCTCGTGTGTTCTCGTTTATTTCACTCATCGCTCTCTCCTTTGTATCCAATGTCTCACTATGTCATACCAAGCACACGGCAAGAGTATGATTACCCAACAAACATGGAAAACAATATAGGCAAAAGTTCGCATTTATAATTTCCTCACCCATAGCAGAAATCTAAATCCGAGCCATGCTAAAAAATACACAGCCCCCACCGATATAAGCACTATCCAATACCAAGCCATTTATTCCTCCTCCCTGCCTATTCCGACAGTAGCTCTATTCTTAGTTTCATACTCATAAAATTTGGCAGACACCCCATCCGGCATAATCCCCCGAACTCTCCTAAATGCAGAAATAATCAAAGTGATTTCATTTCTCCAATCTTTTTCTTGAAAAAATTCAGTGGGGTAAACTACTCTTTTAACACCATTTCTATAAGGCTCAAGTAATCCCCATTTTTTGGGCAAATCCACAAGCGTAATGATGCCTGGTGGAGCAAGGTAATATCTTGTATCTCCCATGCTTTTTCCTATTCTTTGATGCCCTTTATTTTTATCACTCAAGAAGTCTGCTCTACTTACCTTACATTCAACCAGAATTGAATATCGTGGATGCCATCCTATTGCATCAGGTTCTTGAAAACCACCTGCCATCTCTGTTATGATCACAGCACACCCTTGAGTCCGTAACCATCGTCCAGCTCTTTTCACTAACTCTGCGTGTGTATACGTATGCATCATTTTTCTAGGCGTCTTCCCCCTCCCTCTTTGGTGTATCACCCATATATTCGTAATCATATTTAGTATCGGGATGTCCAGGATAGCCTACACTCAAATCTGCAATCTCATGCGGATTTTCGTTCCATTCTTCACAGAATTCTTTCCACTCTTCCCAGTCATAAATCTTGTGCGCCTTGCTCATCTAATCCCCTCTCGGGAACTCCTGTATAAGTTTTTCACCCCATATTTCCTTGAGATTGTTCTTCAGGAAAACGGGGGTAGGTTTTTTCCAGTGCATTGCAGTTTCTACTAATATCTCAATCCATTTTCTAGGTGGGTCATATTTGTGTCCATGTCCAGTAAGTCTTCCTACTATAATCCAATCCACAGATGGAGGCGGACTCATTGGAATGGCAGATGAAGAATCTTCCAATAGTGGTTCATACGATATATATAAAACTCTTGCATCTACTTTGCATATGCCATCGTAGTATCTATATAAATCATCCTTCTTTGTCACCGTCACTCCCAACCACACATTATCAGGCATAGGTCGGTCTATATTCTGAGGCATCTTAGTCAGGATTTGGAAGGTGTGCTGGGGATTATTCTTAATGTCCTCAAATATAATGTCCCTCCACTCTTTTGGAATTGCAGGATGAAACATTTCAATAGTTGAACAAACAAAAATCTTACATGGTTTCTTTGGCAATTTAGTCTGAATGTGAGCAAGCTCTGGACTTAATTTAAATCGCTTATAAATCTTCCTCGCAAAGCAGTACCAACATCCTACAGGGCAGAGGCCTTGAATCGGATTCCAGGTGTAGTCTGTCCAGGAGATATTACCGTCTTTCTTTTGCTTGTTCATCTAATCCTCCTCACTCGGCCCAACAATTACCTCACTAGGCATGTCCCTTGTCAGTATCATCTTTTCTCGCTCGTTCATGTCGGCCTTAAATCCATTCATCAGCCGAATCAAGTGCCTGGTCTGTAAATATAGCTCGGGCTGGCTCTCTAAAACCATGTTAAGTTGTTCCTGGATTACGATCTGGTCAGCCTTTAAATCATCATAGAATCTGGTCTTCATTATTTTGTACGAGAAGGGGACCCAGACTAAAGCCCCGAACAAAAAGCCGAGGAAAACCGCTATCGAATACTTGAATATTTTTTCATTACGGAACATTTTTCTTACTCCTATCATAATTTTTCCATTCCACAGATTTGAATATAGCTTTCATATTGACCCACCTGGCAAAATCCTTCTGGTATCTATTATATTTATCATAAGGCATCACAAACGGATCAACACCCAAGCCCCTTAACTCCTCTACACGATACAAATCCTCTTCTTGTGTTGTGTTGAATCCGATCAGCACATAAAACATGGATTTTCTGCGTAACTTGTGATGATATAAGTTCGAAATTCCATGCCTCACAAAAGGTTCTGATATCATCAAGTCCCAAGCGAAGTGGATTCGTTTCCATAGTCGCACCTTCATCAATAGCCATGCCTGTTTTTCAGTTAAATATCTAATATCCAAGCCTTGATCAAAGCTAGTCTTAATCTTGTTCTCTATCAACTGATTTAAGATCATCTCAAAATGATCTTCATCTGTATTAAGCGAATTATCTAACAATTTGATATGATTCTGCCCATTCCAAAATTGATAAATATCGCAGACAGATCGCCATTTCCCTTCTTTTTTCGGCACGATACAGAATGGACAATTGCGATTACAGCCTCTTGATGTGAATCCCATAGCATAGTCACAATCATAAAGCGAATAATCCGGCATAAGATTTTCCATATCCTCATCAAGCTCTATTTTCAATGAATAGCCAGACCCTCCAATAATCGCTTTATTTGTTAAGATTGGCTTTTCTGTATAGTTGAATATTTTTGAGGCAAACAATTCATCAAATTGATCAGCAAAAAGGGATGATGTCAATTCAACTTGATCACCCTGGTTCTTAAAATATGCAGATATCTTCATAAGTGCCAAATTTGGTATCTTAGAGTCCACATCAATCAATCCAATTTTCAATCTTTATCCTCCTAAAAATTTAATTACAGCTTTGCCTGTGTGCCACAATCCCACAAGCCAGATAGTGCAGAATAAAACCATTGCCATTAATAACCAGAATGCTGAATAGTAAGATGATGGTTTATCTGGTTTATTCATTTATGCCCCCCTCAAATAAGCTTAATTGCTCATCCCCCTTTGAAAACTCAGGATAGGCCTCCTGCAAATTCTTGATGTCAGCCCATAGCGGATATATCTTCTTCTTGAGATACTCGACAGCGTCATCATAATCCTGCTGGCTGTCTGCTAAGTAATAGCCATGACTGGATGAGCAAATCTCTGGCATGGTCTTGACTATTCTGCGCATCTCTCGATCTGGCAAAGGAGTATTATAAATATATCGCAAAGTATTTCTCAGAACTTCCCTGGTAATAGCATTCTCTTTGCCCTTATGAAAAGGCATTATAATTTCGATAAATGTTTTAGCATCCATTCAAGCCTCCTATTTATTCTTTCCCACATATAAGTGTTTTTTCTTTTCCCACTCCTGCCTAGCATCCTCCCAAAGTCTTCCAAATTGCTTCCGTAGTTTAGTTGCAGAAAGAATATTGCGATACCAGAATTTATCTTTCATAGCAAAATCGATAATGAATCTGATTTCGTCTATAGTTGCTTCCTTTTTTTCTTCCATAATTCTAAAAGTGTTGGCCCAGCTTTCAAGATAATTACCGCCTTGAATAGTATGTTTAGGAGAAGTGGCTTTTATTGCAGATTCAAGATATTTAGCTTCTATCATGTGATTTTCTTTATATTTATATGTTTTGGGTTTGGGAGGGTTCGGAGAATTGTTTTCCGAACATACATCTTTTAAATCTTTATTATTAAAAGAAGAATGCAAACTGGAAACTGAAGAGTTGCCCTTTGGTTGGCCTTTGGTTGCAACCATTTGCGAACTACCCTTCACGTTTGGTTCAACCATTCCACGCCTGGAAACGCCACTCTGGATGCCTCCTAACTGCGATTTTTTTCTCCACGCTTGTTGCTTTCTATACTCTTTCTCAAGTCTTTTATTGTAAAATTTTCCTTTTTTTTCGTAAAAACATTTACCAACCTTTCCCCATATGTGTTCCCAATCTCTTGGATTTCCGCACATATTTTTTAATTCTTCTTGATTTTTTGTTAGCCCATTATTGTTCCAACAATAGCATAAAAGTTTAATATAAGCTCCTGTTTCTTTCAAATTCATAGCAGCAACCTTATCATCCATAAGAAAATCTTTAGGATAGAATTGAAAGGCTGGTGGTCGATTCATTTTTCTCCTTGTCCATAATTATTCGTCATGTTTCTTAGAATTCCACAAAGATAAGAACGAAATGATTCTCCCCAACTTTTATTTTCCCATTTTTGATAACTACCTAAACAAATATCAAACGCCTCTAATATTTTTTCTTTGGGAAGAAAATCTAGAGCATTTCTTATTGGACCACAAGGAATCCAATGAGTGCTTATATCAATTTTATCATTCCAATAATCTAAAATATCTTTATAATCTTTATTCTTTCGCTTTCTTATTTTCTTTACAACTTCATTATATTCTTTTAATTGTCGTTCTCTTTCTAATAATAAAACGGCTTGTTCTGTTGGATCTGTTCCTTCTTTATAATCCTCTAAAAGATTCTTTCCTTTTCCCCGATTGCATTCAAAACATGAAGTAGTAAGGTTCTCAAGATTATCTTCACCACCTTCTACCTTTGGAATAATATGATCAAGTTCCAAAACAATGCTTGGAGAAGATTTTCCGCAATATTGACATTGAAAACCATCTCTTTTAAATATTTCAAATCGTAACTTTTTAGATATAACCATTTTTTCTCCTATAAAAAAGCCCGCTTGCAGCTGAAAAGCCAGAGCTGCCTTTAGATAGGCAATTAAGACGGACCGCAAGCGGGCTATTAATTATTATTTTCATCACTCCAGCTTTTCATGTTCTTATTTTATTAAACTCAATCTAGCTTGTCAAGCATTATCTAACCCTTTCAAACCGTCTCATTCTATACCTTACTTGCTCCATTTTAGTCTCTTTTATCTTTTTCCTTAGCTTCCCCGGGTCCAGTCCGATATGCTTGCAGATGAATGTAAAACCAAATACATAAAATTCTGATTCTCTATTGTCCTCGAATATATATGCTTCGGCTTTTTGGCCACGGTTAAGCTCGGCATATCTTCTCTTGGACTTCTTATTCTTCTTTAGAGCTGTTCCCTTACCACGGCCATCATAGAGCTTGAGTTTCGATGGCTGAATCGCTTTTCCATAGAGCTCTTCGGATACTGAGATCGAGTTCAGATAGGCTATGATTTGGGTTGTTAGGACTGCTATCATCAGCTTCTCTTCGGCTGGACGGTTATATTTTTCTTTGCTGTAGCTAATCATCATTGCTTATCCTTATGAAAGGGCGGGCACAGATAAAATGAGAATCCAGGAAAGGGGGACAAGCCTGGCTGCACCCGCCCGGATTAGTCATGCCTTCTTGCTCTTCCTTATTCTGTCTAATATTCTGGTATCGCCTTCCATCCAGTAGAAACAAGCACCGTTTGCTGTATTGGTTGAAATATCTGATGAAATCAAGCTTGTAGAATATTCCCTTTTGCAGGCTGAACAATATGCATAACATTCCTGTTGAATATGTGTATCATATTCATATTTCCTGAGCTTCTTTCCGCAGAAAGGACAGAAAAGAGCCGTCTTTCTAATCAATATTTTATCAGTCATCTTGAGCCCCTTGATGAAACGTTATCTTCGTAATATATCTCGATTCCGGGAATAGCCGCTTTTTCCTTTAAACTTCTTACCGCCTGATTGATTTTAACCTCATCAAGTTTTAGGTATTCTTTAGGGATATCTTCAAAATTTGAGATCCGCCACTTCCAATCACGCCTCAAAAATGTTCCCTGAAGCTTTGTTTTCTCTGGAACAATCTGCTCTTTTAATGCTGGCTCTATTGCCTCTTCATTAAGAATCTCTTCTGCTTCCTCAATTCGACCCTCTTCTTCAGCCTTTATTGCTTCTTGTAACTTTCTTTCTTCCTCTTCCCTGGCCTTTCTTTCCGCCTCCTCTCTTTCTCTTTGGGCTCTCAATTCGGCCTCTCTTCTAGCCCTTTCTTTTTCCGCAAGGTATGGGGCAATCTGGCTTTTAAGATAATCTTCTGCTTCTCTCAATGGATTCTCAAACTTCTTTTTCTGTGCTATCGCTTCCTTGTGAGCCTCATGAGCCTTCTGAATCATTGGGTTAAAAACGCTGTTGATTTCTTTCTGTTTATTTTTGATAAGCAATAAAAACTGATTGCCCTTAAAAAGCTGGTCATCATTTGTAATGACAATCTCTTTTGCCATTTCTGGCAAAGACAAGACTTTCTTTTCAAGCTCTTGTAAATTATTCATTTCATTCCTCCTTAAGTTCATAATCATTTGAGGCATCCCATTTGCCAGTAGCGCAGCTAAAGCACAAACCTGTTCCTGCTAGTTTCCATTCAGGATAATTTCCACAAGCACAGCATAATTTTGATTTTTGGTTTGCAATTTTTTCCCAAAATTCTAATGGTCTTTCTTCTCCATTAAATTTCAGCTTTTTTTCTACTGCTTCTTTAGGATTAATAAACGTGAAATTATTCACCTCACTCCCCCTCTGGCTTTAACTCTTTTATCGACGTTCTAAAATAAGTGCTGGCATCCACGGAAAAGGCCTTTTTCTCATACTCTTTCGATTCGATGATATAGTTCCCGACAACAGCATTCTTCTGATATAAGAGCCCTGGCTTGTCTCCGTTGCCGATAAGTATTTTTTTCAGGCTTTTGTACTCTTTAACTTCAGTTCCTTCAAGCTCTTTCATCCTCTTGATTTTCTGCTCAAGCGATTCATCATCCAACAGCTCAAATCCCGGTCCGAAATCCCGGTCCGGAAAGCAGTATGTCAAAGCAAAGGGACATTGAGCGCACAATTCACAGTATTTTGGTTTGGGGATAGTGCCGGCCTTTACATTCTCTTCACATCTCTCAGCCCGTCGGATCAGGCTGTCTGCATAATCATAATCGAGTGGCAGAACCCAGAAGAGATATTGCCCGCTCTGCTTCTCATAATAGAACCATAAACCGGCCTCACTTCCATTGAAAAGCATGTAAGTCATAAGTTGCCCTGGATATTTCCGAAGCCAAAGCTGATCGGCCTGTGCAAGAGAAATCCCTTGTTCCTTATACTTCCGGATTGCTCTGAATGAATTAGCTGAACAAGTTTTATGCTCGAAAGGTAGCCAAGTTTTAGTGTTTGGAAGTCGTATCATTGCGTCCATATAGCCTACAATATTATATCTTTCCCACTCGAACCTTCTATTGGTTGCTTCCACAACTTCGATTTCAGCATCTTGGAGCCAGCGAATATTCGGCCGCTCAAGTATGTTTCCGATCCGGAATAACTTCTTCAGTCCATGTGATATCTTCGGCTTGAGCTCTCCTTTCAATCTGCATAAGGTTTGGAACGTATCGCACTCAAAACCAATATCAGAAGCGTTATTGTGGCCACGTGAGATATTATTGCTGATTCCAGATTCAATATGTGATTCTAGCTTATCAGTTAGTTGCTGTTCTATCTCTATGGCATTCATGACTGCCCATTTTCTGGAATTGCATCATCAGCTTCTTTCTGTGCTCTTTTTGCTTTACCATAAGCCGCTTGAATCCACTTGCTGGACGTGAGCTTCTTGATGTCATCTCTGAAAAGTTCCTTGCCATCTTTGGGGAATGTCGTAAACCGTTTCAATAGAAATTTCGCTTCCTCTTCTGCTCCAGCCGCCATGTTTAGACAGATATCCCACAGTTTCTTTCTGGTTTCTCGGTCTTTTTCTGTCAAAGTTGCCTCAGTTTTTTGAGAACCCTTGCCGTATTCTACTTTCTGGACTTTGGCTGTTTTCACGCCAGCTTTCTCAAGCATATCCCAGGTGATGTTCCGGAGTCCCAGAAGATGAGTGATTGAATTAACTACAAAGTTTGTGTACGAAGCTTTTAAAATGTTCGTCTCGTCTATCTCAAGGCTGTCCTTCCATTCCTTGTTGCTGTAAGCCCAGAACTTATCTCGCTGCGAGCAGGTCCCGACTGCCTCTATGGAATCATACTTTCCAGGAAGTGCCGCTGTGCCTGTTGTCTTATAAATGTAATACTTCCCTTTCGTGTCTTCTGCCATGAACTTTTCAGTTTTGATATCTCTCAATTTGATGCCGAATAATCTAGCAACCTTTTCGGCCCCGGAATGTACAAGATATGGATTGCCATTTTGATTTACCCAGTCCCTGTCTGTCGTTTGCTTTAGCGACATTTCGATCAACTTTGGAATAATCAGAACACGCCTTTGCGCAATCGAGATTAAATCCTCTGCTTCCTCAAGAGTAATGATTTCCTCATTGCCCAGTGGAAGCAGGCCTTCATTTTTTTCATTGTTCATAGTTCCTCCTTTATTTCCTTTTCTTGTTTGATAAGTTGGCTTTCAAAAGCTTTTTGACTCCCTTTCAGTATTTTCTCATTGCCTCGAACCATTAAAATCCCATATATTCTGCATAGCCATAAACGAAAATGATTTACATCAAGCTTCTTTTCTGCCTCACTCCAAAGATTATTAAAGCCATCAAAAACTTTTTTTGTAGAAAGCATTAATCCCTCCTTTATTGTTTTTTCCTAAGATCTCCTTTTACGTCGTACCAACCAAAGTATTCGTCAAGGATGTTCAGGACAGCTTCCCATGTTGTACATACGGTTATCTTATCCTGACTGTTTTCATAGTAAGATAATATCCAACCATTATCCGTTTGTTCGATTTTCATTTCAGGTGACATTGTTTACTCCTTAATGGTATCTAAAATTTCTAATAAAGCCTTCCTGCCTTGCTCCCATTCTTCAGAAGATATAATCGGTGGTTTTCGATATGGCAGTTCTAACATTTTTGCTTTTAATGCTTTTTGCTTGAAAGCAATATTAACTAACTTCATAAGTTTTTCTTTAGTCATCTCTCACTCCTATAGGCTGGGGAACGGGTCTGAATCAAGGCTGTCAATTTTATAAATGCCAGAATGATTCAACTTTTTAATTTTCCTGCCCCCAGCCTATTGTTTTCATATCCAATGCCTCACTATGTCATACCACATACAACCCAGCATAAAAGGCATAGCAAAAAGAGCCAATAGGATAGCCCCAAAGGTTTTCATCTAACCCTTCTCCTTCAACCATCCTCTTCCTTTCTGAAACCCCTCGCACTCAAAAACTGGATTAGGATAATTAGGGTCAAAGCCCTCATAAAACCAAACATGTCTTTTATGTCCTCGTCTCCACGCACATTCAATATGAGCAGAGCCAGGCACTTTCATTTTGAATTTACAATCCCAACATAATACTTTACTCATTTAAATCTCCATGAGCAATATATAATTCTTCAGGAGCAGTATGCTTTACATTATTTGATAGTATTTCAATAACCTCCTCTTTTGTACAATGTTCATTTAGATGTTTTTTGTACCGTAATCGAGCTTTTTCTAAATCAGATTTGGAAACATTCTTAAAACTGTTTTCTTTCATTTTAATCCTCCTCCACAGGATAAAAACCGATATATTCAAAGTCAAGGAGAGTGTCAGGATGCCCATCACGACCAATACTGAAATCAGCATTCTGCGGGTCTTCGTTAAATCTCAGGCAGAGTTCTTCCTCAAATTCCCGACAATCCTTTTCTCTCTCAAGCCTTTTAAGCTCAAAAAGATTGATTGCTGAATTGATTATAATGTCTCCTAGCGTTCTCATGGCATTATCCTTGAGCCGGAAGCCTGTCATCCAGAGAATAATGCTGAAATATCTTTCCATTCTCTAACAGGATTCTCTCTGCTTTGTGTGCGTAGATTGGAATGTCCGAGAAATAGCTTCCTGTAAATACAAATCGCTTGCCCTGATAATTATAAGTTTGCTTTGGCATGATTCCTCCTTTATTTTAATCCTAACTCCTTGATTTTTGTGATTATTTTATTCATATTAAAATCAGAAGGTATAGATTTACGATACCAAAAATGTTGATTATTTTTGTTATAAATTGGATTGAATTCATGAATTAAATATGCTTCGATCGTTGCAAAATCATCCCAATCTTCATAATTTAATCTTATTAATCCTATTGAAGTAATATCATTACCGTAATCAATATTATGGAAATGCGTATTTAATCTCGAACCAAGATTATTTGAAAGCCCAATATAAATTATGTTTTTTTCATTAAATAATAAATAAATACCTCGTTCATGAATAAGATAATTACACCAAAATAAATCTCCTGGTATTTCTATTAATTCATTAAATGGAAAATATTCATTGATAAGTTTTTCAATTTTTCTTCGTAATATACAAATATTATTTATTTTTTTATTTTTAATCATTAACTTAACCTATCTATTTTTTTTTGCAGTTCTTTGACTTCTTTTTGTAATTCTTGCTTTTTGACTTCATCAGGTTTTATCAATCCTAAATATTCAGCAACTCTCAAAGCAATTTCATCAGATGGATCTGTTATCCCTTTCTGCCAATTCAGTAATGTGCGATAAGTAATTCTGCAATCTTTGGCAGTCTTCCATTTTGATAGCCCTTTTTGCTTTAATAAATCTTTTAAATTATCGCCTGTAATTTTCGATTTAAGTAATATTAGGTCTTTGCTACCTATATTCATACTTCTGTGCCTCCTGGACTTGAATATATAGTATGTATCATATATGAATTATATAACACTAGAACCCCCTTGTCAATAGCCATAGCAAATTATTTTTCTCTATCCAATTCATGTAGATAGCACATGATTATCCATCGGATCATCCCAGAAACCGTTCTACCATTTTCTTTCGCAACCCGTCTTAATTTCTCTTCAGTTTCCGGAAAAAATCTTGTATGAACTGCATCACCCAGTTCTTTTTTCTTGCTCATTATTTCTCCTCATAATCTAATAATTATCAGTGCTATAAGCCCAGCCCCCAGAATCACGATAAGGCTCTGAATAGCAAGCGGAAGCCAGCAGCAGGGTGGGAACACTGGCAGAATAAGCCATACGCACATAAGAATAAAGCCCAATAATAGCTTTTTCCAGACTCTCATTTTTCCTCCAGGCATTCGGAATTCTCGAATTTATTACTTCCTCCTTTTTTTGACCAAGCCTCAACTATTTCTTTTGATCCCCAACTATCTAAAGGCATTTCATTATAGAGGAATTTAGCCCATTCTACGAGATGAGTTCTGTTAATTCGATCAGCATGAGTAACTGCTTCAACTAAATTATTTTCTAAAACAAATCTCAGAAAACTTCCGGGCATTAATCCATGTTCTAAATATAACCTTATCCCATCTCTCATGTGCTCAGGAATCAAGGAATAATCTATTTCATTTTTCATTTGTCCTCCTCATCAATATCATTGCAGGCCAAGCAATAAGCCAAGAAAAGGAATATCCCAGCTATCACCAGCATTCCCAGAAGAGCTATGATTTGCCACGTCATCTCTGATACTCCTTCCTGCGATCGGACTCTCTCATGTCACAGATAGCTTTCTGATGCTTAAGCAGAATTCTGAGTAATTTCTTCTGCTTATCGTCTAGCCCGATTATTAATGCTTGTTTTGGTTTATTCATTGTTACTCCTTATATAGAAGGGATAGGCAAACTGCTCATAACATTTTTAAGCACTCTTTTGCTAACACTATCCCTCCCCATATTTCAATTCAGCCTTTGCAATCTCTCAAATTGTTGCTTACTGTTATTGATTCTGCAATTCACATAATGCAAAGCCTTTACCAAGCCTTCCTGAGGGCCGTTCTCTTCGGCAAAAAAGCATATGTCTCTGCCATCCCCAGTCCTGATGAGCCAGCCATTATGAGCACCTACGATTTTAAATGACATTTTAATTACCCCTATATAGCCTCTTCATCGACATGAAATCCCTGACCAGCGGAACAATCTTCAACCGTTTCTCATCCATATTAATCATCAGGTTCTTGCAGTATGTCGCGATGCTATTCACCGCTTCCTCTTCCTTCCAATATTTCGGCTTGCAGATCGCCTTCGCAAACCGCCATGCCAGCATCTCATTCCTTATGGCATTAACCTTTTCCTTTCGCTTGATGAACCATATGGACAGCAAGTCCTGTGTCGCAAGTGCTTTATATACCGTGTTGGAAATATTTCTGACAGTGAAGACGTGTCCGAATTCATGTGCTAGAGCCATCTTCGGATGCTGATGATTCGAGTCTATGATAATCTTCAGTGCGTAATCGGAAATCCTGACTTCCGTTTCCCAGCCTGGGATATGGCTGATACTGAACTTCTTTAATGCTTTCTTTTTCATCTTATTATAGAGAAACAAGATGGAGTGTCTGCCCAGATCCGCTTGTTTCAAGCTCGTCATCCGCTACTCTTCGATATTGAATCGAATACGGTTTTTCGCTTGCCCGCGTATGTTGCCTTGTTTCACCAATCTCGGCCTCTAAATATCCTACTCCGCATGATGCTAAAAGTTTCTCGGCTACTTGACTCATCGCTTGGCGCGTCTTGTTTTCCAGGATTTTCGGCTCTGTTTTCTCTGTCTTGTTTCTCATCTCATATATAATTATAGACCTTTGTAACCCTTTGTCAAGCATTATTATTAGTTTTATGGAAATTAGTTTTTTCAGACTACCAGATGTTGTAGCCTAGTTCGTGGAAGGCACTAGAATATAATTATTTTGGATTATCTTGGTGAAAATGAAGGCTATCGCTTCTTCGGAAAGGTTTTCTTTACCTCTTTCGCAGGCGGGTCTAGGATTGGCCAAGCTTGTCCGACTACAAGCGGAGTGCCCAGCTCCCCAACCAAGTCCTTCAACAGCTTAACGTCATCCACTGACAAATCTATCTCATCATCCGCATTATGAATTTCAAGAGCAAGATTATGCCTATTGAACTTCTCTTCTGATGATAAAGGTTTGTCTCTTCCAGTCGTATCTCTCTTCTCTATCAGCAGGAAATTCTGGCAAAGCCGCTTCATGGTAAGCTCTACACGCTCTGTAACTGGATTGCCCTTCTCGTCCTTCTTGCCAGTCCGAACGTTCTCAAACAGAGCTTCCCCGTCGAAAGTTTTAAAAACATGATTTAACTTTATTATCATAGTTTCTCCTTTTATTTATATGCTATCATAAATATCCATTATCCTCAAGATATGCCTTTAGCGCCTTGAGCTTGTTGAATCTTGTCGTAAACCATGTGACTGAATAGTCTGGATGGACAGCGAATATCTTAATCAATTCGGCTTTCCGCTCTGTGTCATCTATGATTTCAGCCTTCAGCTCTTCCAATCTTTCTATATCCCTAGCAATCTCTTTAATGTCGCTTGCAAGCCGATTGACGCTTCCAATGACCCTTCCAAAATCTTCCCAAGATTGTAAATTTGCCATATTATTCTCCTTATGTTATCGCATCGTATAGCGGAACGTAGCCGACAAGCGCCTGGTTTTCATCATATATGGGCAACCTGTCAGTCACATTGCCCAGAGTCGTTGCCGACGCCGTCTGGTTTGTGCCTAACTCCCCATCCGATTTCACATAGAACCTCAATGCACTAGCCGCTCCTCTCACTCTGAATTTCTGGTCAGCCTGTGGAATTAATACCGTTATTCCCTCATGGTTCGCATTGTCTTCAGCCTCAATTGTGAATTCGTCATTTGTGTCTTCCATTCTCATTCTAGCATAACGAACAGCAGCTCCCGCAGTTATCCAACCGTAGATATAAAAGTAGGGATTACCAGCAGCAAGCCCCCACCAAAATCTAATATTCTGTGCAACATTGTATTGAAGATGTAAATTACCAGGAGCAACTCCTCCCATTGTTAAATGACCCGACCCAGCATTCGCATAGAAACTCACATATTCAGCTTGATCTTGGTCATATACTCGTAAATTACCAAAACCAGTTCCCTTACCTTGAATTCCAAGAATAGTATTTGTATTAACCCCCTCATCTGTCTGGAATACAAAATTACCATCATCAGTCTGGAAATATGCGTTTGCGCCATCGTGATACATGAACAGGCTATCCGAAGCATCATTAGCCCATATTCGCAATGTCGGGTCAACCGCTGGTGTCAATGCTAAATCATTGCCGATTAAAGCTCTGGGTAGAATGTTCAGCGTATAAAGCGACGGATCAAGCCCAATCCTTAAATCAGCGCCAGCGAGCCCTTCAGCCTGTGAGGTCTGAATGAGGTTATAATATGCCTGACTCTGCATCCTAATCTCAGGAGTGTCATCAGAAGCGAAGCTAAAGCCCAGATAGCTGTCAGTATCCAAGTCCACCAGAGCAACCCTAGGCTGTAGCGATGAGCCTAAAAGCCCCGTAAAGTCCACATCGATATCAGCCTCATCGCAGAAGATAAGCCCTCGCTTATTATCACCAGAAGCTCCAGTACTGACTGGAATGCCGAAAATCAATGCGTCATTTGTCGTCTCGTATCCGATAGAGCTATCAGCATCGTTCCCGAAGTCGATTGTCTTATCGTCAGAAAGTGGCACACAATCCTGAAGTATCTCTGAGCAAGAACAATCACTGTCGAGAATCGCTAAATAAAGCCTATCATCATAGCTATCGTTAATAATCATTCCAGCCGTAATATTTGGAGGCGCTCCAGAACCTATGCAAGGATCGCCTCCGTAATCATCCCTCCAATGAGTCGAGAAATCTCCTAAGGTCTCAATATAAATATTTCCAGTAATCTCTAGTCTATTGTTAGCTGAATCAAAGCCAATCGTAACATCCCAGTCATCACCGAATCCGATAACCTCATCATCGGATAGAGGCACACATGACTGAAGTATTTCTGAGCAGGCACATCCGCTCTCAAGTAGAGCCAGGTAAAGCCTGTTGTCATAACTGTCATTGACAATCATTCCAGGCTGAATACCAGAAAGCTCTCCACATGGGTCGCCTCCATAGTCAGCCCGCCAATGATTCTTCAGGCTATTGTATATGTCATCGCAGAAAGCCTCTCCGCCAACGGAGTCGGCGCCAGTTATTAAGTCTGCCATTTTAATCTCTCCTTATATGTCATCACAATCTATGATTATCTTGCAGGGTTCGCCATCCGGGAACTCATACTCATCAGCGCCAGATTCACCTGTGCAATCGCAAATATAGGCATACATCCTGTCCTCTTCGCTTGCGCTGTCCCATTCCAGCGAGCTTAAATCATCGCAGTCTGCAATTATCATGTACTGCCTCAGAAGCCACTGCAAGTCCACAGCCTCGATGTTTATTATCTGGTTCTGATAGTCAGCCTCAAGGCTTATGATGTAATATATGCGATAGCCCTTATCGCCTGCCTTAGCCCAGCTCAAACCATACGGGTCCTGAAATCGGAAGTTCGTATATATGTCCAGCGTATCAATCCATTTAATGGGGACCGGAAACGCTATAACCTTATCGCCATGCCCCATCTTCAGCAAATCATCAGTCAGCCGTTTTGCTATAAGCACAGCCGAATCAGTCCAGGGCAAATAATACGGCGTCTGGGATTCCATTTCGGCTTCGTAATCGGCTATGCTTGAGCCAAGATCATCCTCAAACGCTCCCTTATAAAAGCTAGCAGTCGGTATAAAATCATATTGACTCTTTATGCTATTGATTGCTATGGCAAGATTGTATCTTCGTTCGGCCGCCTCAAGCACGTCTATCTGGCTGAATATAACAATATTCGTTGCGAAGGCCGCTATGCTTTTCATCTCTATCTTCAACCGGCCGTCATTCGCAGTCCAGAGCTTAGCCCCGTATGAGAACAGTAGCTCCTGGAGTACCGCCTCCGCTTCTTGAGTATCCTGAATTATCAGCTTGCCGGACGTACCCGCTCCCAAAGCATCGTAAAGCACCGCAAGTGTATTGAAGGATGCAACATCGATATCGGCATTTGGCACGCCAATTATGAATGCGAGATAAAATAATATTACGTATGCCGGATTCTGGACGTAGCCAGCCCCGGAATTCCAGGGACCGAACATATATCCGGTGGCATTGAATGCGATCCTTCTATCGCCCTGATCGGCTACAAAATCGATATAAGTCCGCCCGCCATCCCGTTGTGCAATCGTATAATTGGCTGGAGCTATCAATACGCCATCTGAAAATACTTGTGATATGCCATGAAGAGTTCCGCGTGCCGCAAGATATGAAAAAGGTGCTCCTGAAGTGTCCACATATACAGCCTCGACCGCTCCTCTTGCGATATCTTCACATTCTCCAGTTGTCAAAATAGCCTTACCTATGATTTCAGGCATTTTTCTACCGACATGTTCGGGATAAATATTCGGGTATACAGCCATTTTACAAAGCCTTCCCTCTGAGATACTGAGTAAATGTTATATGTATATTAATTGCTCTAGCGTCCTCATCCAATGTATCGCCTGCATCGGCCGCCTTTCTGAAAAATCTTATAGCCAAATCATCGTCCTGCTCAAGATTAGCATGCAGTATTTTTGCTGTGAATGCAGTTCTTACTTCAACACTAGCCGCATGTCCTCCGGCGCTGGCCTGCGTTATCGTAGTCCCTGCTCCAGCAACAGCCTCACCAGCTTTTATCGCCTTATATTCTATTCCCCAAACAACCGCACCGGCATCGACGCTGTCATGCAGCCAGGAAACCGTTATTTCTATGTCAGTGGCCACGTCCCATCTAAATGGCACATGTTCCTGGCAGTATGCAGATTCTTCAGTGCCTTTATCAAAATCCAAGGTATAATAAAGTCCCTCAAAGCTTTCATTAGGAAAATTGGCAGCGGGCATTTTAAACCGTTTCGGATCGAGTATGAGATGCCTTAAAACCCTGGCTCTGATTGAGTTCAACCGCCTATTTATATCGGCTATCTGGAGTTTTATTCCTCTTATCTCATCGCCTATGTTCATGTGCAAACCTCTGGAGGCACTTTCATCTTGAAATACTTCTGTGTTACATCCCGAATTGTCACAAAGAATGATGTGCCTTTGAGCGAATAATCCACCACTACGCCCTGAAAGACAGAGCGTTTCCAGGCCTCAGGCTCATCGCACCAAGCATGGAATATTTCGACTAACTGATTCTTGAGAAAGTATCTTGCCAGCATCTTTGAGAATTCCTTGTCATGGTTGGCAAGCTCAATCGTCATGTCCGAAACTGAATACAGTCCAGTCCTGTCATCTATCGCACGGGTCACGAGAGAGCAGGACAATATGCGGCCGTCGTAGAAAGTCGATAATGAACGGCAACGTGTGTCAATCGGAGAATAGTATTTATCAACCGTAGTCCCGTCCTTCGCCTTCCATACCCAGTGAGTCAGAATAATAGGCTTCTTATTCTTAGCGGTTGAAAAAGCGATATCGCCACCTGCATCGCCATTGGCAGTGGGGGCTAAAGAACGCAATACTTTAGAATATGTAGCCGCTGGCCCAGTTCCAGCCATGCCTCTGCCATCATCAAGTTTTATGAGTGCGTTTATAGTGTTTGCATTATATTGCCTACCTAAATCTGTCCAGGTCAATCCATAATCTGCTGTACGCCATATGTTTCCATTCGCAGGTCCGGCTGTTCCCGCAACAGCTATTCCGTTCTCAAGGTTTGTTAGAGATTGACAGCTAATCGTTGGAAAGGTTGTCGCTACTGCCCAAGTAGCTCCATAATCTGTGGAGCGCAGGACCTCCCCTGGGTTGGCATTTGTTCCGGCTAACACTATTCCATTGCCCAAATAAGCAAGACATAATATTTCAGTGAAACCCCCAACCCCTACAAGCGACCAAGTAGCACCGTTATCTGTGGAACGGAATATTTCGCTGTCAGGGTTTGTTCCTGCTATTATTATATCATTGCCTATGTTTATCATAGCCCCAACTTTGCCTCCAGCTCCGCCCAACTGGCAAACGCCAGACCAATTTTCGCCATAATCAATTGTACGATAAATATTTCTATTAGGATTTGTTCCTGCTAATCCTGCCCCACCACCAATAGAAACGATTGATGTGACGCCGTTTTCTGCGGCTAATTGGCCTTCGTCTGTCCAGGTTAGTCCATAATCTATTGAACGAATAATTTTACCATCAGGTGTTCCAGTTCCTGCAACAATTATTCCCCAGCCAAGGTGAGCAAAACAATATAAGTAGCTTTCGTTAATTGGTCGTCCCAAATCCGTCCAGTTTTCTCCGTAATCTGTTGAGTGATATATGAGGCTTTTTGCGCCGGGTCCAAATCCGCCATATATACCCATCAGGACTTTCCCACCACCCAAATCGATTAGACATTGGATGCTGCCCTGATCGGCAACTGCATCGAAATAACCGAGGTCTTCCCAGCTTTCCCCTACGCCTGCCATTCTGTCCTCACAAAAGTTTTATCCCCGAAGTCAAAGTCTTGAGCTCCAGAGTCCATTCCCGAAGCTCCTTAGTCCAGCCGTGCACTAATCGCTGTGCATAGTCCGACTGGTTCTCGATTATCACATAATAGCATCTTGCCTTATATCCAGCCTGATAGCAGTCGCTTGCGTCATCGGGAATGATGATGAATTTTCCGCCATTCTGCTGGACTCGGATAAGGAATAATTGAAGCTCATCACGATTATTGACGTCATTTATATTCTTAAAAGTTAACGTGAAATGTTCCGCATAGGAATAATAGGCAGCCCAGTCCTGCCCATAATAGGTCTTCTGATTGCCCGTAAAGAACATTGGGCCATCTGCACGCCCTGGTTGCAAATGGACGTTATCCCCGAACTTGCACCACTCGCTCAAGACAACTTCCCCTGCCTCGACATATTCATCAGGATTCGCAGTGTCAATGAATTCAAGCCTATAATATTGCGAAGTCTTATCTATTTTCTTGCAGGAATTCTCGAATATGTTCTCATACTTATCAGAGCAAATTCCGTCAGACAAAATCCTGTCACGTAAATCGATAGTCCATGCAGGAGCGGCCTCCCAATCACAGCCGCCAGAGCCTAAAGATTCGCAGCCATCGGCACAGCCTTTCAAGGCAAATCTTTCTGGACTGGCAGTCAGATTATGATTGAATACTCCAACGAATGTGACATGCTGGGTTGACCCGCTTCCCGTCCCCATGTCTATACAAATCCATTCTGGATCGCCTGCAGAGCCTTTTCCCTCGAATCTTAAAGGCAGGGACGGCCTAGTATTATAGATATTATACATTTCATAGAATGGGCTGACATGAGAGCTCACAGAATCAAGAGTATCCATATCGATATAGTTTTCAATCACATATGCTATAGACATTTTATGCTACCCCCATGATTTCTTTCAGCTTTGTCTTTCTCGATCCAGTCTCCAAGAGTGTCATCAAAGCTGGAAGCACTTCTTTCTGAACATGCTTTCTAGTGAAGTTAGGATCGACTTGATTATTGAACTGGAATACTGGTTGAAGGTTTATCTCTACATTGGTATTTCTAGTAACGCCTGGAGCTCTCATTTCTGGGATATTAATTGATGGCACAGATATTTTCGGTATTACAAACTCTCCCTGATGAAGCATAGCAAGTCCTGTTTTCGGAACAAGACCACCAAACTGATAGCCACTTCCTGGTTCTGCTTCTGGCTCTGCTACTATGCCACCTTTGCCCCATTCTCCTGGAAGAGCATATTCCTTTGCTGCCTTATCGAAAGCCTTTTTCGCTTCTATGGCTGCCAATTCTGCCATTGTTTTGACATGCTTAGGGAAAAGCTTATCGAGTAGACTTACAGCTCCAAGAAAGGCAGTGAATACCACAGCTTCCACAGCCAAAGCAGTAGCAAATGATGCTGTAAGGGCTGCTCCTGCTGTTTCTCCTCCTGCTCCTGCGGCAGTCGTTGCTGCGCTGCCCATTGCCGTTCCTGCATTAGTGCCACAAACAGCCGATGCGGCTGTAATCGCCCCACAATTCGCCGCCGTTTCAGATACCAGTTTTTTAAGAAACTTCGTTACCCAATCTGCGACCATATCGACTATCATTCCGATAAATGAGCTCTTGATATCGCCCCATAATCCTGATAAAGCATCGTTCAAATCAGAACCAGTCGTTAATATGCTCCCTGCGAAATTGCCGAAGGAT
>Ga0307421_1000080_pt1 | contig 55437 bp, 47 predicted proteins | sample SalMarWE160270MG_FD_202163 | JGI IMG/M metagenome (GOLD analysis project Ga0307421, IMG submission 202163) | Salt marsh sediment microbial communities from the Plum Island Ecosystem LTER, Massachusetts, United States - WE1602-70 | ecosystem: Environmental > Aquatic > Marine > Intertidal zone >... | reverse complement strand
TGTATTCCCTGAGAATCCCAAAAACCAAAACCCGGATTCCTTTTATCTTTTTCCTGTTCAAGAGATACTTTATAAATCCGAAGGGAAATAACCGTCCGTTTACCTTTTTCAACACCTCATTGTAATTGGGAAGAGCAAATCCAAAACCAACCGGCTTTCCTCTTTCCTCTGCAAGTGCAATGATATCCGGGTCTGCGATCTGCTTCAGCTTTTTTGCCATATCTTCCATCTCTTTATCCGTCCACGGCACAAAGCCCCAATTGTTCTCCCAGCCTTGATTGTAAATGTTCTTTATCTTTTCAGCTTCTTCATCCACTTTTTTTAAATCAACGCTTCTCAATTTGATGTTTGTTTGACTTTCAATCTTTTTTACTATGGTCTCTAATTTCCTTTCTGCCTTCTCATTTTTTTCCATGAGAAAAGCATACAAGTCCCTGATCTTGCTCATCCCGTATGCTTCCATAAGTTTAAGATAATAGGGCGGATTATAAGGCATCATGATCACAGGCGGAGAATCAAATCCTTCCAGCAAAAAAGCGCATTCATCATTCAAAGATGTGTTCACAGGGCCTCTTAAAACATTCATGCCCTTTTCCTTCCCCCATTCACACACCTTGTCCAGCAACGCCTTTGTGATATCCCCATCATTGTAACTTTCATAGAAACCAAAAAACACGACTTTTTCATTATGGCGGGTATTATGATTTTCATCTAAAATGGCAGCGACTCTGCCTTTGATTTTATCTCCATCATAAGCGAGAAACAGATCCATGTCAGCATGCTCGAAAAAGGGATGCTTTTCCTTGTCGATTCTCTCCTTTATATCAGAAATCAGAGGAGGCACCCAATTGGGATCATCTTTATATATTTTCCAGGGAAAACGGATAAATGCGTTTCTTTCTTTTCTGGACTCAATCTTTTTGATCCGGATATCACTCATCTATGATTCCTCCTCGTTTAACCTGACCTATTCATAAAAAAAATGGCGACAATCATTTTTTTTTTTTTGAATAATCCATGTTGATTTATCTTATCAAATAAAGAATCCTTTTGCACGAATATTTTCTCACACAAATCTGCCTGTTTTTAGAACAGTCCCTTCAATTTTTTTTCAGCAAAATAGTTTGAGGTAAGCCGTATTTTGTGTTAAAAAGATTACACAAAGCATCAAAAACAAATAACCTTTTTAAGAAAGGAATATAAAATGAAATCTATTTTTCATTTTAAAGAATTACCCAAAGAAAAACTTTTCAAAGAAATCCATCCTGATTCGATTCCTTTTGAGACCACAGATTCCTGTAAAAAAGGCAAGGAGATCATTGGTCAAACAAGAGCATTGAAAGCCATCCAAACAGGACTTGATATAAAAAGCCGTGGATACAACATTTTTATAACCGGAATGGTCGGAACAGGAAGAACCACCACTATCAAAAAATTCCTGGATGAAATCGAAAAAACCAAAGCAACTCCCGACGATGTGCTTTATGTGTATAATTTCAAATCTCCTGATGAACCCACTCTCATAATGCTCCCTGCTAGAAAAGGCAGGCTCCTCAGAGACAGCATGGAGAATATGATCAATGTGTTACAAAGAGATATTCCAGAGTTCCTTAAGAGTAAATATTATACAGACAAAAGAAACAGCATTGTGGAGGGCCAGCAAAAGAAACAAAAAAAAGTCCTGCAGCAGTTTGAGGACGAAGTCTCTAAGGAAGGATTCACTGTCATCCAGGTACAAATAGGCACCTTTGTCAAACCTGACCTTATCCCTGTGATTGACAAAAAGCCCACTCCGTTCGACATGTTGGCCCAGTTAGTCAAGGAAAACAAATTTTCAGAACGGGAATTTAAGAAGCTCAAGAAAAAATACGAAGCTCTCACTGATAAACTGGAAGGAATTTTTAATGAATTAAAAGATATCGAAGAACAAACCCATGAGATGTTAAAAAAATGGGATAAAAAATCTATCATTCCTCTCATAAAGGAAATTGTCTCTAAAGTCAGGAATAACTTCCATTCAGAAAAAACAGACAAGTACCTGAACAATGTGGAAGCCGACCTCATCAAAAACATCGACCTCTTTAAAAGCCAAAAGGTGCAGCAGAGAGAAAGACTGCCCATTGACCCGTTTGCCAAATACAGAATCAATCTCATGGTAGATAACTCCGAATTAACGGGCGCTCCTATCATTATGGAAAAAAATCCAAATTATGTGAACCTTTTCGGATCCATTGAATCCAGCATGAACCGCCTCGGTTTACTGGAAACCGACTTCACGAAAATAAAGGCAGGCTCTCTTTTGAAAGCAAACGGGGGCTACATAGTTATCAATGCCCTGGATGCTCTGCTGGAACCAGGAGTCTGGCCATCCTTAAAAAGAACCTTAAAATACCGGACCCTGGAAATACAAAACTATTCCTCCCTTTTCCTTTTCTCCACAAAAGGGCCCAAACCAGAGCCCATAGAAATCAATGTCAAAGTCATATTTATCGGAGAATCTTATATCTATGACGTCCTTTATTATCAGGATGTGGATTTTAAGAAAATATTCAAGATTAAAGCAGAATTTGATTCAGAAACTAAACTGTCCAGCTCAACCATAAAAGAGTATGCTGATTTTGCAAAAAAAATAATCGATGAAGACAAGCTAAAACCTATGGACAGATATGGAATGGCAGCCCTTATCGAAGAATGCGTCAGAATGGCAGGAAGAAAAGAAAAAGTATCCACCCAATTCCATCATGTGGCTGATATCATACGGGAGGCCAACTACTGGGCCAAAAAAACCAGATCAAAGATCATCAGCCTAAAACATATTAAAAAGGCTGTGAAGGAACGATTTGAACGAGTCAGCCTTATAGAAGATAAAATCCAGGAAATGATTGAAGAAGGAACACTCATGATTGATACCACCGGATCAGTGGTGGGACAGGTCAACGGCCTTTCTGTTTACAGTCTGGGGCAGTTCTATTTTGGCAAACCCACGCGCATCACAGCCACTACATCCGTAGGACGGGCCGGAGTGATCAATATTGAACGGGAATCTGACCTCAGCGGGAGAACCCACAATAAAGGAGTCTTGATTCTCGGAGGTTACCTCAGAAACAAGTACGCCAAAAACAAGCCTTTCGCCCTTTATGCAAGCCTTGCGTTCGAACAGTCTTACTCCGGAGTAGACGGAGACAGTGCGTCTTCAACCGAAGTCTATGCCATCCTCTCAAGTCTCTCAGCCCTTCCTCTGAGACAGGACATTGCTGTAACCGGGTCTCTGAACCAAAAAGGTGAGATCCAGCCCATCGGCGCTGTGAATGAGAAGATAGAAGGCTTCTTTGAAGTGTGCAAATCGAAAAAACTCACCGGTAAACAGGGAGTGATTATTCCGTATGAAAACATAAGAAACCTTCTTCTGAGAAGAGATGTGGTCAAATCTGTGGAACAAGGCAAATTCCATATCTATCCGGTAAGGACCATTGACGACGGCATAGAAATACTGACCGGTATAAAAGCCGGAAAGCAGAAGAAAGACGGAAGTTTTGAAAAGGAAACGGTCAATTATCTTGTGGACAAGGAGCTGGAACGGCTGGCGGAAAGCTGGAAAAAATTTTCCGCCCCTGAGAAAAAAAGCAAATAATCATGAGAGAGGGAATGGATATGCAGGCAGCTTTTATGAATAAAGCTTTTTGATTTCATCCGGCTTGAGATCCCTCCATTTCCCTTTTTCCAGGCTTCCTAATTTCAATCCGGCAAACTGGATCCTCATCAATTTCACCACATGATAGCCTACAGCCTGAAACATCCTTCTTATCTCCCTTTTGCGTCCTTCATGAATCTCAACTCTCAATAGGCTCGAACCAGAGTCTCTTTTGATGAGTTTGAGCTTATCCGGAGAGGTTTTCCGGTTATCCAGGTACACTCCTTCTGACAGTACCCTCAAGTCCCTGCCCTGTATCCGGCCTTTTATTCTGACCATATAGACTTTTCTTATACCGTAACGGGGGTGTATAAGCCGGTGCGCGAGTTCCCCGTCGTTAGTAAAAAGAAGAAGTCCCTCGCTGTTAAAATCAAGCCTTCCCACAGGAAACAAGCGGACACCCAAGTCAGGGAGAAGTTCCTTTACGGTGGGCCTTCCAAGCGGATCATCCAGGGTTACAACATAACCTGGGGGTTTGTTGAGAGCCAAATAATGCTTTGACTCGGGCTTTATCTCAACACCATTGACCTCTACTTTATCCTCTCTGGTATTGATTTGAGAGCCCAGCCTGGTCACGATTTCTCCATTGATCCGGACTCTCCCCTGTTCGATCAATAGGTCCGCCTTCCTCCTTGAGGTCACACCGGCTCTTGCCAAATATTTATTCAAACGCACATTTATTCCCCGATGCGAAAATGATGACCTTCATTAAGATAAAAGAATCTTCTTTAAAAATAAACGCTGAATCCGCCACTGAACGTAAAATCTTTGAAATTGAAATCCATCTCATCCAAACTGAAATCAAGGTTCTGGTATTTCCCTTCCGCTAAAACGGAAAACTTTTTCCCCAGATGGATTTCAATGCCTGCTCCAACATTCAATTTTCTCACTGTATCTTTATCAATATCGGTTATGTCAGCCGTGTAATATCCATAACCCACTGTAAGATAAGGATGAATAATGACTATAGGGAAAAACCATTTGAAATTGAGCCCCAAATAATTATAATCCACCTCCCGTTCGTTCCATCCAAACAGGGCTACCTCTTCAAGGTCAAGGTTATGGGCTGCCTGAAAATAATTAACTTCTATTCCAACCATGGCAATTTTTACTCCGAGTCTGAGTCCGTAAAGAAACGTGGTATCTGTGGTTAATTCAACATCCTCAAGAGTGGGCTTTGGCACGGAAATCCCAAGATGGGGGCCAATATAAATTCCCGTCTGGGCGTTTATATCCGGAACAAAAACGGTTATTATGAGAACAACACAAAAAAACACGGCTGTCTTTTTCATTTGCCTTTCCTTTTCATCGACTTATCCAATCCTTGTGGATATTTTACTCAAGTTCCAAACAAATAGCAATAATGGAAAGAAATTCAGATATGGCTGGTCGCTCCCGACTTTCATCAGGCAAGCTGGTTCTTCAGCCCGCTGATTTTTCCCGGCGAGTAAAATCAGCTTATTCCTCGGCTCGCTCCCCTCTGCGAGGAACCATGCCCGCTCGCCTCCGGATGACTTCAGAACCACCCAGCCTTCCTGAAGGTCTGATTACTGCATAATGTTATTTATCTAACAGGAATAGCATAATCCTTATGAAATTCAGGCGTGGACGTGGCGACATTGAAGATTTAGCCTTCGGAGTGCTGTGTTTGAGGGCACTCGGCAGAGCCGAGCTGGGAGCATGTCTGACCCACGGACGGGGGGAGTTGCGCAGCAGCCGAGAACACAATGCGAAGAATGGCGTTAAAAATCTGAAGGGAGCACAGGCCATACCTGAATTTCATCCTCCTTCACCGCGAATGCCCTGCAACAAAGCAGATGCTGTGAGATCGGCTCGCCCGGAGGGTAAAATATGAATGCATTAAATTTAAACCATTACATGAACTAACGGAATAATCATGTTCTTAATAATGAAACAATGTTAAGAGAGTTGATCATGGTAAATGTATATGTAAATGCATACATATTTTATGAATAACCAGGATTATTCGTATCTGAGCGATACAATAGGATCCATTCTGGCTGCTTTTTGAGCCGGAAGTATTCCAAATAGAATCCCCACCGATACGGATACGAAAAGCCCGAGGGCAATAGACCAGGGTGTGACAGTGGCGGGTAAAGGTGTTGCGATTCTCACAATAAAAGCAATGATAAAACCTATTAGCAGACCGGAAGCTCCACCCACTCCCGTTAAAATTATGGATTCAATAAGAAACTGGTTCTGGATGTCCGAAGAACGCGCTCCGATCGCTTTACGGATCCCAATCTCCCGGGTCCTTTCCTTGACCGTGACCAGCATGATATTCATAACTCCTATGCCTCCAACCAGAAGACCGATGGAGGATATCACGATCATGACTATGTAAGCGGCTCCGGTTAACTGGTTATACAGATCGAGCATGGTCTCCTGTCCGAAAAGAGCAAAGTCATTGGGCTTTCCAACCGGAACTTTCCTTCTCCCGCGGAGAACATTGATGATCTGCTCTTTGGCTTCTTCCAGATATTCGTGTTTCGTAGGGACTGCCACGATTTCAATATTACTCAAGTTATAGGAAAAATGCTTCATGGCTGTTGTCAGAGGAATCACAATAATATTATCCCTGCTCTGGCCGAACATAGCGCCTCTTTTTTCCATCTCCCCTATGACCGTGAACCGCTTGGCTCCAATCCTCAGTTCTTTTCCTATAGGATCCGTATGGGGGAAAAGAGTCTCTCTGAGGTCTGCCCCGAGGACGCACACCTTCGTGCGGTGGTTCATATCAGCCTCTGAAATAAAACGGCCTCTGCTCGGGAGATAAACAGAAATGACTTTGGGAAAATCCTCATTCATGCCTATGATGATGGTATCTGAAGATTCTTTATTCTGGTATTTAATGGGGGTGCTTTCAAATAGAGAAACCGTTAGATCAACAGCCACCGCCTTGACCAAGGAACACTGATTCTTTATAGCTTCGACATCCTCAAAGGTAAGGTCTTCTCTCTGTCTTTCCTCTTCTGACATATTCCCAACATTAATTCCGGGCTCATATTTACTGATCATGATGACATCAGGGCCCACTGACTCCAGCTCACTGAGAAATGTTTTATTCAGCCCCTGCACTACAGAGACCATGGCAATGACCGTCATGACTCCGATCATGATACCCAGCAGAGTGAGAAATGACCTGAGTTTATGGGATTTTATGGAATCCAGAGACATTTGAAACACATCTTTGAAAATTCCTATTTTCATAGACTTGTCCTTAATGCTTCTATGGGATCGAGCTTGGAGGCTTTATTAGCAGGATAGATGCCAAAAAATATTCCTATGGACGCGGATACTACAATGGCAACAACAATAGATGCGGGATCTACCGCAGAAGGCAGAGAAGTGGCAGAGGATATGATTTTGGCGAGAATAAAGCCGAGAATGATCCCTATGGTGCCTCCTATGGAAGAGAGTGTGGCCGCTTCTATAAGGAATTGAAAAAGTATGTCTATTCTCCTCGCTCCCACTGCCATTCTGATCCCGATTTCATTGATCCTTTCCGTGACAGAAACCAGCATGATGTTCATGACCACAATCCCCCCAACCAGAAGCGCTAGGGAAGAGATGGCGATCATGGCAAAGTAAATTCCAGTGGTGGCACTTTTATAAATCTGTATGAACTGATCCGATGTCTGGAACGAAAAGTCATCCGGTTCACCAAAAGAAATGTGTCTTTTGGTCCTCAGAATGGTCCTTACCTCTTCCTGGGCCAGTCCCATTTGTTCCTGCGATGTTGTGTGGACATTTATACTGATGGTCCTTCTTGATCCATACATTTTCTGGAAGGTGGTTATGGGAATCCGGACAAAACTGTCCTGGCTCATTCCGAGAATCTTGCCTTTCGCCTTAGCGGTTCCTATGACCCTGAAATGTTGATTTCCGACTTTAATCCATCTCCCTATGGGATTGAGATGGGGAAACAGCCTCTCAGATACATCGGCTCCGATCACGCATACCGGATGTGAGTGGTCTTCCATCTCTTTTAATATATGGTGCCCGAATTCGAGTTCCTCTACGCTCCCTATCAAATGATCGATATGGGTAACGCCTCTTATGGAGACATCTTTCAAAGACTGGTCCCTGAATTTAACCGTCCGGCTGGTGCTCACGGATGCGCCGACCAGTTCACAGTATTCACATCTGTCACGGATAAGCCTCATATCATCGAGAGTCAAATCCTTTCTTTTGAGCTGTTCCCTGTATTCCTGAAGGGAAGTCCCGATAAAAGAGAACTTTGAAACAGAAAAGTCATTGGCCCCGTAAAAGGACATCCTTTCATAAACATAATCATTAAGGCCCTGTATGATCGAGACAACCGCAATAATAGTGAGGACACCGATTATAATTCCCAAGAGAGTCAGAAACGTCCTCATTTTATTAGCCCATAAAGAGCTAAGGGACATTGACATGGATTCTCCTATATTGACTCTTGCCATTTTTTCGAACAGTCCGATCTCTTAAAATTCATGTTTTATTCTACAATATTTCTACGTAATGAAAAAGAAAAGGTTCAAACCAGACCAAGGTATATGATATGATTTGGGTTCCAGCAGTCCAGAATACAAAAAGGAGAAAATCCATGAAACATTTTCAGGCAATGTGTTGTGTTTTTGAGAAACCCGGAAAAGAAAACACACAAAAGACCATAGAAATCGCAGCTCAAAAAGCTGAAGAAGGAAATGTTGAAAATATACTCATCGCCTCGTGTTCCGGCAGAACGGGTTTGAAGGCGGCTCCTTATTTCAAAGACAGAAATCTGGTAGTCGTCACCCATGCCACAGGATTTTTAAAACCGGATCACCAGCAGCTTGATAAAGAAAATAAAGCAAAGCTGGAAAACTCAGGAGTAAAAATCCTGACATGCCAGCATGCCCTGGGAGGGGTGGGAAGAGCTGTGAGAAAAAAGCTGGGCACCTATCAGCTGGAAGAAATCATCGCCTACACATTAAGGCTGTTCGGTGAGGGGACAAAGGTGGCGATCGAAATCGCTCTTATGGCCGCAGATGCCGGGCTGGTTTCCACCAGTCAAGAATGCATTTCAATAGGCGGAACCTCTGAAGGAGCGGACACAGCTCTCCTCTTAAAACCAGCTCATGCCCAGAACTTTTTTGATCTAAAAATCATGGAAATATTCGCCAAACCCCGCCTCAACTGACGGGGAGGGAGGCAGAGGCTCTGTCCAGAGCGGCCTCCAGTTTGTCCTTTTCTTCCCCCACCAGCTCGACCAAAGAAGGACGGCCTCCTCCTTTCACCTTCAGAACAGAAGATATCTCAGGGATAAGCTTTCTCATATCAAAGTCAACATCTTCAGACCGAGCCAGAATCATATGACACAGATTCCCTTCAGTCAGGCCAAAAAGGACATAAAATCCTGGCTTTTCTATGATATTGAGGGCAAGGTAACGGATTTGATCCTTACTCTCTTCCTTAAAGACATCTCTAATAACCGGGCCCTCGGCATCCCGGATAATCCTTTCGGCTTCGAATTCATACAATTTTCGTGATATTCTCCGGTTCTCTTTTTTCTGGCCTTTCAGATCGGAAACAAGCTTACCCACCGCCTCAGGGACCTCCTCCTCATGGGATGACAGTGTAACCGCTGTATCCGTGAGTATCTTGTGTTTCCTGGCATAATCATGAAGCGCTCTTTGACCGCAAACAAACGTGAAGCGGAGAATCTGTCTTATTCTTTCCTGCCCGATTATTTTTATCAGACCGATCTCTCCCGTATACCTCGGGTGAGTGCCTCCGCAGGCGGAGTGTTCAAAATCCGCTACCTCCACAATTCTGATCAAGCCGCTTTTTTTGGGAGGCTTTCTCAACGGCACATCAGAAATCTTTTCTTCGGATACAAAATAGGTTTTGATCTCACGGTTTTCAAAAACGATTTTATTGGCCATCTCTTCCACTTTGAAGAGCTTCCGGTCTGAAATCTCTTCAATATCGATATCCACAGTGGATACGCACTCACCCAGATGAAACGAAAGCGTCTTTCCTTTCATCAATCTGTGAAAACACTGGGATAGGATGTGCTGACCAGCGTGCTGCTGCATGTGATCAAACCTTCTTTCCCAGTCTATTTTTCCTCTTGCTTTTTTGCCCGAGATATCTTTGCTCAAGACATGGACCACTTCTTCGTTTTCTTCAAAAACATCCAAAACCTCAATTCCATTGATCTCACCTCTGTCAGCAGGCTGACCTCCGGATTCAGGGTAAAAACAGCTCTCCTCGAGCACAACCAGATGCTTTCCATCCCTCTGAGTTATGCTTTTGACGACAGACTCAAATTCTGTTTGGTACGGATTGTCAAAATAAAGTCTTTTAGACATCACCCGCTTACCACATCCAATATCCGCCGGGTCAACTTAAAATGCCTTTTGGCCACTCTATTCAAAACTTCAGCACCAAAACGCCTGACCAGCTCCACCCCGGCTTCCTCAGACCTGGGGGAAGAACCTTTGGGAAGTTCCACCTTAAAATCTTTTGATAAATAATACAGCCTTTTTAAAAACTCATCTCTTGCCAGAATAGAGGCTGCGGCTACAGCTGTATCTTCCTCTGCTTTTGTTCTCTGTATCAGTTCAATATTTCTCCCTTTTTTCATCAGCGCGTTCAGTACAAAACTCCTATCTCCGAACTGATCTGTGACCGCCAGGGTACAGGGCACTTCTTCCAGTATATTCTCTATCACGCGGGAGTGAGCCCAGGCAAGTAAGCGGTTTAGATTTCTCAGATTCAGATAAAGTTCATTATACCTTTCCGGACCAATGGCCACTATGGAATGAATATATCCATCCCTGATCTGCTTGGAAAGCTCTCTAATGCGGTTATCTGATATCCTTTTGCTGTCTTTCACCCCTAATTCTGTAAGGACTTTATCCTGGCCTTCCGGTAAAAAGACCCCAGCCGCAACCAACGGGCCGAAATAATCACCTTTACCGGATTCATCTGTTCCGATATGCCCCTGTTTTGACTTAAAGAGATTTGATTGCCTCATTAAAATTAACCTCGACCCGTAACGGATCCGAATTCCTGACCCGGACACGCTTTTATCGGCTTTTTTTTATAGAGTCCCGGCCTCTATCTATCTTAATAAAGTCCGGCTTTTAGCCTCTTTGATCAAGTCATCCCTGAATTTTGGATGGGCGATTTCAATGAGAGATCTGGTTCTCTCGTGTAAATTTTTTCCATGCAAGTAGGCCACGCCGTATTCTGTGACCACATATTCCACATCAGCTCTGGTTGTGACCACACCGGCACCCATTTTAAGATATGGAACGATGCGGGACATCTCTCCTTTTTTGGCTGTCGATGGAAGAGCTATAATGGGCTTCCCGTTTTTTGAATGCGCGGCACCGCGAATAAAATCGACCTGCCCTCCAAAACCACTATAGATGTATTTCCCGATAGAATCAGAACACACCTGTCCTGAAATATCGACTTCAACAGCTGAATTAATGGCCACCATTTTATCGTTTTTAGCAATGATGAACGGATCATTTGTGTAATCCGTGGGATGGGCTTCAAAAATAGGATTGTTATTGGCAAATTCGTACAGTTTTTTTGAACCCAGTAAAAAAGTCAAGATGACTTTGTTCGGATGATATGTCTTTTTCGCTCCTGTGATAACTCCGGCCTCTATAGCCTCCATGACGCCGTCAGAGACCATCTCAGTATGGCTTCCCAAATCCCTCCGGTCTTTCAATGCAGCGAGAACCGCATCCGGTATTCCGCCTATTCCGAGCTGGAGAGTGGACCCATCCTCTATTAAACGGGCGATATGAGCGCCGATCTTTTTTTCCACTTCACTAAAAGGTTTTTTTTGAAGCTCGGGAAGAGGCTCTGATACTTCCACGATCTTGTCTATTTTAGAGACATGAATAAAAGAATCTCCCAATACTCTGGGCATCTGGTCATTGATCTGAGCGACCACAACATGCGCTGTCTCTGCCGCTGATTTGGAACAAAGAACCTCCACTCCGTAGCTCATGAACCCATGTTCATCAGGCGGTGAAAGATGAAGGACAGCTACATCAATGGGCATCTGTCCGGAATAAAATAATTCAGGGATCTGGTGAAGAAAGATAGGGACATAATCCGCTCTTCCTTCATTAATAGCCTTTCTGTCAGCAGGCCCTACGAACAGAGAATTATGCCTGAAATGCCCTTCCATATCAGGTGCTGAAAAAGGGTCCTCTCCCAGCAAAAGAACATGAACCAGCTCAACGGATTCTAACTCGTCCTTTCTTTCCGCAAGAGCTTTAACAAGAACATAAGGGGTTGCTGCATTCCCGCTAATATAGACTCTTTGTTTGCTCTTTATTACTGAAACCGCTTCCTCCACGCTCACGAGCTTTTTTTTATAATCATTGACCCAGGGCATTTGTTTCCTCCATGATTAACCTGACGTATTCAGGTTAAGAAAATAATATACAAACAACATGATTTTGGCAAGGATATAAAGCAAACTCATGTAGAGAGATATTTATGCATTTCTCTGGCTGCAACACGAGCATCTCCCATAGCTAAAATCACAGTAGCTCCCCCCCGGACAATGTCCCCACCAGCATAGACTCCGTCCAGGCTGGTAGCCATCGTGTTCCAATCAACTTCCACGTTTCCCCATTTCCCTATTTTAAGACCGGGAGTGACTTTTCCTATCAATGGATTGGGACTGTTTCCAATGGATACCACAACCAAATCGACTTCCATTGTAAACTCAGAGCCCTCGATAGGAATAGGCCTCCGTCTTCCTGACGAATCCGGTTCTCCCAGTTCCATTTGAATGCACTCCATGGCTTTAACTCTGTTGTTTTCATCGCTGATATAACGGACAGGATTGGTGAGAAAATGAAACTGAATCCCTTCTTCCTCCGCATGGTGAACTTCCTCGACTCTTGCAGGCATCTCTTTTCTGGAACGGCGGTAAACAATAGTGGCCTCTTCAGCGCCCAGACGCTGAGCTGTCCTCACCGAGTCCATGGCCACATTCCCTCCGCCCAGAACCACTGCTTTCTTCCCCAGGAAAACCGGCGTATCGTACTCGGGAAACTGATTGGCCCGCATTAAGTTGACTCTTGTCAGATACTCATTTGCCGAATAAATGCCTATCAGGTTCTCACCGGGAATTCCCATGAAGCTGGGCAGTCCGGCTCCGGTTCCGATATAAAACGCATCATACCCCTCTTTTCTCAGATCCTCTATGGTCATGGTCATGCCCACCACAAAATTCATCCTGAACTCAACTCCGAGCTTTCTGAGATAATCAACCTCTGCATCAAGGATGTCATTCGGCATCCTGAACTCCGGGATCCCGTAAACCAGCACTCCGCCCGGTACATGGAGAGCTTCAAAAACCGTGACTTTATGTCCTTTTCTCGCGAGTTCCCCGGCAACAGTAAGTCCTCCGGGTCCTGAGCCGATCACAGCGACTTTGCGTCCGGTGGAAACAGATATTTCGGGAATATGGACCTTCCCCCCTTCTCTCTCGTAATCCGAGACAAATCTCTCCAGATTCCCTATGGCCACGGGTACCCCGGTCGCCTTTTTCAGATTACACAATTCTTCACACTGGGTCTCCTGAGGACACACTCTGCCGCATACCGCCGGGAGGCTGTTTGTTTCCTTTATTTTCCGGGCGCTTTCTGAAAACTCTCCCTTCTCGATCAACTTGATAAAAGAAGGGATGTCTATTCCCACAGGACACCCTTTCACACACTGGGGGTTGGCGCAGTCAAGACACCGCATGGCTTCCTTGACAGCCGCTTCCTTGGTCAAACCCTGATTGACTTCCTTAAAATCTTTATTGCGCTTTTCTGATTCTCTCTGCGGCATATCCTCCCTTGATATCTTCATCCGCTCTTTCATTGGAATGGATTTGCGCAGTTCCTTGCGCCATTCCTCATTAAAACCTTTTTTCAGCTGCTCTTTGAGTTCCGGAGAAAGCTTTTTCTGGTCTTCTCCCATTTTATCTCTTTTCCTTTGTCATTTTCCTCGGTTTCATTTTCCGTTCCCAGTAACACAGGGAACGGATCTCATCATCAAAATATGATTTCCTTCTATAAAAAAGTTCATTCCAGTCAACAAGATGGCCGTCAAACTCAGGACCGTCCACACAGGCAAACTGGGTGCGGTCACCTACTTTTAAACGGCAGGCCCCGCACATTCCTGTTCCGTCCACCATAATGGGATTCAGGTTAACATACGTATCGATATTCAAAGGCCTGGTGGCTTCTGAACAGGTGTACATAAGATAAGTGCACCCAATGGAGACGACTCTGTCGATTTTGTTCTCTTTCAAAACATCCTTTAAAACCTTAGGGATATAATCTTTGCAGTCGAAGAATCCATCCCTGGATGAAACAAAATATTTGTCGCTTATTTCCTTGAATCGATCTTCCCAGTATATGAGATAATTTGCCTTTGCGTCTATAAGGGTCATCACTGTGTTCCCTGCTTGTTTCATGGCTCTGGCAATCGGATATATGGCTCCGATCCCATAACAACCGGCAGCACAAAGAACAGTCCCAAATTCATTGATCTCAGCCGGTTTTCCCAGAGGCCCCACACATACAGGAATATCGTCTCCAGGTTGGAGTCTGGCGAGTTTCTGGGTGGACGTGCCCACGGCCATGAACACACAGGTTACGGAACCCCTGTTTTCATCCCAATCAGCCAGTGATAATGGGATCCTTTCTCCTTTTTCATCCGGCATAAGGATAACAAACTGGCCGGGCTTGCATTTTTTTGCAATATCCGGAGCCAATATTTCGATCATATGGATATTGGGCACCAGCCTTTTTCTATCTATAATTTTAGCCATTACTTTCCTCTTTTTATTTTTACGGGTGATAGATTCCAGTCAGCCCTGTCCACATCCCTACCAGGTATATAATACGCTGTCACTATGCCTTCGGGAACAGATTCTGAAATGTGAGCAAACCCTTTGAATTGACCTCCTTTTGACTCCAAAGTTACCGGGGAGCCTTCTTTCAACTTATATTTTTGGGCATCCTTTTGATTCATTTTTATCCACTGTTTACTCCGGAACAGATCAAACTCCGCGATCTCCCCGCTTAACAGACAGTTTCGATAATAATCAAAACAGGGCTCCAGAACCAGACGCAGGGAATGCTGCGGGGTTTCTTTTTCCAATTCGTCAGCAGGATCCAATGGTATGAATTTTTTCCTGCATTCATTATCTTCTTTAAGGAAGATTTCTTTTCCTCTCTTTGACCCTGTTTGTGAAATGTCTTTGAACCGGGGGAGCTTTCGGGCCATTTCCTTTCTGATATCTCCGGCTGTGGTGTAGCCAAAATCTTTGGAACCCATCCTTCCAGCCAGCTCGGTTACTATTTCCCAGTCCGGCTTGGCATCCCCCAGGCTATCCAAAGGTCCTCTCAAGCCCTGGATACGCCCTTCGGTGTTTACAATGGACCCATCTGTTTCCGGCAGCACACAGGCCGGAAGCACGATATCCGCTTTGTCCAGACTGTCTCCTGCGAAACTGTCCTGAACAATGAGGAGCTCAAGGCCATTGTCATCAGGAATATCAAGGGGTGCAGCCGTGTAGAGGGCTTTATATTGTCCTTTCTTAATACTGTTCCATATCTCACTGATGCTCTTTGTTTTTTCTGAAAAATCCTTGTTTATGGCATCCCAACCGCGATGGTTGCCTTCGACGCTGAGCGGGAAAATCCGGGAATCGGAAAGAAAAGCCAGGTTCAAGAGGGCTTCTGCAGCGGCTTCTTCTCTTGGGCTTCCGATAACCTGAGGAGCAAAGATAAGACCCGATTTGCCTCTCTTCCTTAGAATATCCGCTGTCTGTCTTACGGCCTCAATATCGACCCCGGTTTTCTCTTCCAGATCCTCGGAAGAAATCCTGTCCAGAGAGTTCTTGAATTCCTTGAAACCTTTTTCAGCAGCAAATTCCCTGTCCCCGCCATTATCGATAATGCATTTTGAAAGGAAAGCCAGAAGATAGGACTCCATACCGGGATTGACCCTGAGTTTTTTTGAAGCATATCTATCCACAGGATTTTCTAAAGATCCGGCTGTTATCAAATCAGCTCCTCTGTCCAGCGCCTTTAAAACGGACAGCCAGACTATGGGAGCGGACTCCATTAGATTTCCTCCCATTAAAAATACGGCATCTAGTTCAGATATATCATCCAGCTTGAATTGCATAGGCAGGGAGATTCCATGCTTCCGGCATACATCAGAAACAAGAGAAAGAGGAGAGCCTTCTGCCTTTTGATTGATGTGTTTTGTTTTCAGGACTCTTTCCGCAAATTTATTGAATACAAAAATATCCTCACACGATAACTGGGGAGATGTTATCACCGCAATCTCATCGGATTTATATTTTTTTATTTTTTCAGAAGCATAATCAAGTGCTTCCTCCCAGGTGGCCTCCTCCAACTGATTGTTTTTTCTTATCAGGGGCTTTTGGATCCTGTTCTCGCTCCGGACAACATCTCTGAGAGCAAAGCGTCCTCTGACACAGGCCTGGCCACTGTTTACCGGGCTTGATCCAGCAGGATCCGCACCCAAAAATTTATCCTTAAAGAAATTAAACTCAAGGCTGCAGCCTATACTGCATAAGGGGCAGACCGTATCTTTTTTCTTATCAGGGGGACTGTCATACTTTACGGCTTTCTCAGTCAATGCTCCTGTGGGGCAGACATCCACACAGGCACCGCAAAACTGACATCCTGAATCAAGAAGAGACCTCCCTAAACTGGTCCCTACAACCGTCTTTGCTCCCCTCTTTACGAAAGTAATAACAGAGAGCCCCCTGATGTCCCGGCAAACTCTCACACACCTCCCGCAGAGAATGCAGAGATTATAATTTCTGTCGAAAAATGGATCATCCTTTTCTACTTTAATATCCCGATAAAAGGATGGGAACTTGACCTTTTCAAGTCCTACTTCCCGGACGACATTTTGAAGTTCACAGCGGCCATTATTCGGACAGAGCACACATCCGGTGACCTCATCCACCTTTCTTATGGTGGCTTTGTGCTCATCGCAGTTTTCTTTTTCCTCACAGATAAGACAGGCGTTCGGATGTTCGGTTAAAATCAATTCCAGTATCTTTCTTCTGAGCTTCTGTATATCTGAAGTCTTTGTCTTTACTTTCATTCCGTCTTTGACAAAGACGCTGCAGGACGGCACATAGCCCTTCATGCCTTCGACTTTGACTAGGCAGAGTCTGCATCCTGAGAAAGGTTCAAGCCCTTTGAAATCGCATAAAGAAGGGATATAGATATCATTTTCTCTGGCCAGTTCCAGAATGGTCTTTCTTTCTCTGGTTTCTATTTCTTTGCCATCTATATTTATTCTCATTTCTTTGTCTTTTTCCTGTTGTGTTGTTCCAAAATCTTTTCTTTGTCTTTTCCGGTGTATTTAGATACGGCACTGACTTTGGGAGGGCAAACATCCAAACAGGCTCCGCATTTTATACATATATCCTGGTCAATGATATGCACCTGCTTTCTCTCTCCGCTTATGGCATCGACCGGACAGTTCTTTTTGCACAACAAACAGCCCACACATTTTTCAGGTTCAATGTAATAAACGATCAGTTCTTTACAGGACAATGCGGAACATTTTTTCTCTTCTATATGCTCTATGTATTCATCCATGAAATAGCGAAGGGTGGTGAGCACCGGATTCGGAGCGGTCTGCCCCAATCCGCAAAGTGAGGCGTTCTTTACGGTTTCAGCTAAATCTTTAAGCTTTTTAATGTCGCCTTTTTCCCCTTTTCCTTCAGTTATACGGGTTAAAATCTCCACCATTTCTTTTGTCCCTATGCGGCAGGGAACGCATTTTCCGCATGACTCCTCCTGAGTGAATTTTAAAAAATACCTGGCCACATCCACCATACAGTTATCCTCGTCCATAACGATCATTCCGCCGGAACCCATTATGGAACCTGCCTTTGTCAAAGTATCAAAATCTATGGGTTGGTCCAGCATGTCCGCGGGTAAACACCCGCCTGAAGGCCCTCCGGTCTGGACAGCCTTGAATTTTTTCCCGTCCTTGATGCCCCCTCCGATATCGTAAATGATCTCTCTCAAAGTCATTCCCATGGGAACTTCAACAAGACCCGTGTTATTGATTTTCCCGACCAGGGAAAAAATCTTTGTGCCTTTGCTTGTCTCTGTTCCAATCCGGGAATACCACTGGGCTCCTTTCTCTACAATCAAAGGAATATTAGCCCAGGTTTCCACATTATTGATATTGGTAGGCTTTCCCCATAATCCTTTATCAGCAGGATAAGGGGGGCGCTGTCTCGGGAAAGCACGCCTTCCTTCAATTGAAGCCATTAAGGAAGTCTCCTCCCCTGAGACAAAAGCTCCGGCTCCCTTAAACACACTGATGTCAAAATCAAAATCAGAACCTAATATGGATTCTCCCAAGAAGCCATACTCTCTGGCTTTCTCAAGAGCTAATGTGACATTCTTGACGGCAAGAGGGTACTCCAACCTTACATAAATATATCCTTTACTGGCGCCTATGGCATAGGCTCCGATGATCATCCCTTCAATAATACTGTGAGGGTTCCCCTCCAGGAGACTTCTGTCCATATACGCCCCGGGATCGCCTTCATCAGCATTGCATATGATATACTTTTCAGAAGAGTCTTTTCTCCGGCAGATCTCCCATTTTCTTCCTGTAGGAAAGCCTCCTCCCCCTCTTCCCCTGAGCCCGGATTCTTTGACTTCTGAAATGATCTCTTCAGGCCTCATCTCAAACAAGGCTTTTGAGACAGCCTTATATCCGTCAAGAGCTATGTAGTCTTTGATATCTGTGGGATCTATAAATCCGTTTCTTCCGAATATGATCCGTTTTTGTTTTTTGTAAAAGGGGACTTCTCTTTCCTTTTCAATGTGAACACCTTTTTGTGGGTCTTGATAAAGAAGCCTGGGGATGACTTCTTTGTCTACAGCTGTCTTTGATATGATCTCCTGTATGTCCTCTTTCTTGACTCTTTGATAAAAAATACCTTCCGGTTGAATGACAACGATGGGGCCGCGTTCACAAAAACCATGGCACCCGGTCACTCGAATATCGATCTTGTCCCCGAGCCTCTGTTTCTTTATCTCATCCTTAAATATCTCGGCAATCTCTTCACATCCATAGGCATGGCATCCTGTTCCACCGCATATCGTGATGCATGTTTTTTCCTTTTCTCTGGAGGCAGTGATCTGAGCCCTCAATTCTTCTAATTTTTCAGGGTCGACTTTCTTCATTCTTTCTTTTTCTTTCCCTCTTCTTTGTTTACATCGTCAATTATTTTTTTCACATCCTTTGTGCTTACGTGACCGTGATAATGACCGTCCGTAATGGCTATGGGGCCTAAGGCGCAGGCGCCCACACAGTTGACTGTTTCCAGAGTAAAATACTTGTCCTCAGTGGTCTGGCCCGGCAATATGTTCAACCTGCGTGAAAATTCGTCCAGCACAGAAGCAGCTCCCCGGACGTGACAGGCTGTCCCCATGCAAATGGTTATGGTGTGCTTTCCCTTGGGTTCCAGAGTAAAAGCATTATAGAAAGTCAGAACTCCATAGACTTCTCCCTCTGATATATTCAAATATTTCGAGATCTCGGAAATAGCTTTAGGGGAGATGAATCCCTGCGCTTCCTGGACACCGTGAAGTATGTGAATGAGCTCTTTTTTCTCAGGTCTGAATTTTTTTAGAATGTTCACCATTTCTAATAACTAGGTTTCGTTTCCGGATTCCTGTTCAAAAGACAGTTTTTTGTAAGGAAGATTAAATCTTTCTGCAATATTCTTCTTAACCAGATTCTTTTTGTACATATAAACGCCACAGCACATAGCCTGATTCCTTCTTAACGCCTCGCCTATTCCGAATTCACCTATCTGCAATAAATAAGGAATAACGAGATTAGAGAGCAGTTTTGTGGAAGTCCGGCTGACCGCCGAAGTGATGTTTGGCACACAATAATGAATAACGTCCTCTTCCATAAATGTAGGATGTTCCAGGCTTGTTGGGTGGCTTGTTTCAATACACCCGCCCTGGTCAATGGACAGGTCAATAATGATAGAGCCTTGCTTCATCTTTTTAACCATCTCCCTGGTGATCATTATAGGAGCTCTTTTTCCGGGCCGGAGCACAGCTCCAATAAGGATATCAGCAATTTCACACATCCTCTGAAGATTGTAACTGCTTGCCATCAGTGTAACCAGTCTCCCCGAGGTCATCTCTTCCAGCTCTTTCAATTTATCCATATACCGACCCAGGGCTATGGTATGGGCTCCGGCTCCGATCATGGCTTTTATGGCGCTTTTGGCCAGAATGGTGCTTCCCACAATCACGGCTGTCGCAGGAGGAACGCTGACCACACCCCCCATAATCAAGCCTCTTCCTCCGTAACAGGACTGAAGATAATGCCCGGAGATGGCATGACACATCTGGCCGGCTATTTCGCTGAGGCTGCTAATAAAGGGAAGATCCTCCTCCTCGTCTTCTATGATCTCGTAGCCTATCATTGTGACATTTTTCTTGATCAGCTCTTCTACAATGTTCTTTTTGGCAACCGCAAGATGGTGGAATCCAAGCAGGATCTGATTCTCTTTTACAAGGGCGCATTCCTCCTGGTTAAGAGGAGAAATATTGAGCACCACGTCAGAACGCCCAAAGATTTCCTCTTTAGTGAAGACGATCTGGGCCCCTAAAGAAACAAAGTCCTCGTTTGAGTAGCCTGCTTTAAGTCCGGCACCGGCCTGAATGAATACCTTGTGGCCCTTTTCTACAAGAAAAGAAACGCCGCTCGGAGACAATCCGGCTCTGTTCTCGATTTTTAAACTCTCGTTTATGACTCCAATATTCATGAAGTCCTCCTGCATCGATAAAAAATCATCCTATTAAATAAATACCTTAAGTCAATCATTTTAGCAAATAAAATCAAATTTGCCTAAAAAATCACGCTCAAATCCATATTAAGTTAAAAACAACAGGACCCATAAAAAGTAAATCACATACAAAAAAATCAGTAAAGCTCCCTTTCTTCTCCCGAATTTGCATCCTATCCCCATGGAGGCCAGCATAACCGTTACAATCAATATCATATACGGAAATGTGAACTGAACGACTCCAGCCTCTACATTTATCGGCCTGACAACGGCCGACATCCCAATGATCCATAATATGTTCAGTACATCCGCACCCAATATGTTACCGACGGCAATCTCTCCCTCACCTTTTAGTGCGGCTGTCACTGCGGTGCTTATTTCAGGCAGCGATGTGCCGATAGCTATAACAGTAAGGCCGATGATGGTTTCTGAAATGGAAAAATAATGGGATATATGTACAGCCGACCAGATAATGATGCGGCTTGTTATAATGACTCCTATGATTCCGCCCAGGAATAAAAACACACATTTTCTTATCATCTTTCCTCTGTTTTCCTTGCCGGTAAGTTCCTCCTTTACAGACTGCTCTTGAGGCAAGGAAAAAAAGCCTTTTTTACTTTTCTGCATAAGGATGATGACAAAAAAATATAAGACCAAAAGCAGCAGTAAAACCGCTCCTTCCCCACGACTTACTACCCCGTTTCTTACTAAAATATAAGCAAAAAAATCAATGGCCAGAAGGAAAAAACCAACGATTCTTAAAATCCGGCAGTTGACAATGATAGCTGTAGATGCCACGATCCCGGCCAACGCCATAGCGATTCCGTCATCAGCAATGACTGATCCCACGGCATTCCCCAAAGATATCTCAGGGTGTCCTAGAAAAGCAGCCTGTACTGATACGGCAAGTTCAGGGGCTGTGGTAGCCAAACCCACAAAAACGATTCCCACTACCAACTTTGGGATACTGAAAATATGAGCCAATTCCACAGATCCGTCTATGAAAAAATCAGCACATTTAAAAAGCACCACAAAAGATACCACAAGCACAATAAAGTACAGGTAAATCATCTTTGATAGACTATCCTTCCATTAAATACGGTCATTATAACCTGAACGTCCTTTATTTCAACAGGTTCTCTTTCCAACAGATTTCTATCAAGAACCACCATATCTGCAAGAAGGCCCTTTCTTATGGACCCTTTGACATTCTCAGAAAATTCTGCAAAAGCAGCGTTTACTGTATATCCTTTAATCGCTTCCCGGACAGAGATCTTCTCCCCTGGTATCCATCCATGAGGATTTTTTCCATCCAATGTCCTTCTTGTGACCGCAGAGTATATCCCTAAAAGAGGTTCCAGAGGGGCCACGGTCCAATCCGAACCAAAAGCTAACTTAACCTTATTTTTCAACAAAGACTTGAAAGGATATGAAAAGCGGACTCTTGACGGGCCAACCTTTTTCTCAGCCCACTGCCCATCGTCGATCAAATGATAAGGCTGGACCGAAGCCAAAACTTTCAACCGTCCCATCCGGATGACATCCCCCATCATCAAGTGCTGGGCGTGTTCGATCCTCCACCTGCGGTCTCTCTTCTCTGCAGACATCATAACATCCTCAAAGATATCTAAGATGATGTTGTTGGCTCTATCCCCAATCGCATGAACAGCGACCTGAAGGCCCGCCTCATCAGCTTTTCTGATCCTCTCTTCCATCTTTCCCTGCGGGAACATATCCGGAGCCAGAATGCCTTTTTTGCCCGCATCATCCGTGTAACTCTCAAAAAACAAAGCCGTGGATGATCCCAGCGAACCATCCACAAATCCTTTCAGCCCTCCTATCTTGTAAAATTCTTTCTTTTTCTTTGACTTTATTTCAGATCCCTGCCACTGATCAATAAGTGATATGGGCGGATACAAACAGATACGCAGATTCAACCTGTTTTTCAAATAAAGCTCTTCATAAATACTGAGATTATCCAAGGGGCCCATCTCATGAACTGATGTCACTCCCCTTTTATTGGCAAACTCTACCGCCCTTTCCGCTGCTGCGAGCTTTTCTTTGCTGTCCGGTTCGGGGATAAGAGGCAGTACCAGACCAACGGCTCCGTCAATCAATATCCCGGTAGGTTCCCCTGTCCCAGGATCCTTGACAATTTTCCCTCCCTCCGGATGAGGTGTGTGTTTTGATATGCCTGCCATTTTTAATGCCAGGCTGTTCACAAAAACCGTGTGCATGTCTTTGCGGTAAAGACAAACAGGATTTTCCGGAGTCACCCCGTCGATCCATTCTTTTTGAGGCAGCTGTTTTGAATCAAACTGATGATGGTCCCATTCACCATTTGTTATCCATTTCCTCTTTTCCAGTTTTGCTGCTTCATTTTTTATTTTTTCAACGAACTCTTCCCTGCTTCTCACATCCCGTAAATTCAGGGAAGCAAGACTCAATGCTCCCTCTAAAAAATGGGTATGGCTGTCTATGAAACCAGGAACCACAAAAGCGCCGCCCAGATCGATCAAACGAGTTGATTTTCCAACCATATCTTTGATCCGGTCCCAGGAACCGACCGCAATGAACCGTCCGTTTTGAACAGCCACGGCTTCTGCCTCCGGATGAACCGGATCTAAGGTCCAGAACCGACCGTTTTTGAAAACGATGTCCGCTTTTTCACCTTGTGTTTTTTTCATTATTCTTTAAGGATATCATCCTAAACCATAACGTCTTTCTCTCATTCCAATAAGGATCTTGATATCCGTATCTTATCCAGGTCTTCAGGTATGATTAACCGGTTTGTATAATTTTTTCTTATTTCTTTCTCAATCTCTTCCATAGAATAATCCAGCTCACCAAAAAAATGAATGGGGATCAAGCATCTGACTCCTGCCTGGTGCGCCATCTTTCCCAGAGCAAGCGAGTGTGTGTGCATTTTCGAGAGAGAAGGAAACTGCTTGAAAAAACGGGAAGGAGCGCTGCAGTCATGAATGAGTATCTCCGGAGTTCTGCTCCTTTTAAAAAGAGATTCATGCACTGGTGTGTCGCCGGAATAGAGAAGGCTCAAATCCTCCTCTTTAAAATAAAGGTCAAGAGCGAGCGACGATGATGAATGAGGAGTCCTGATCGAAGACGCCCGTAGAGATGGATGTATTTGAAAAGATTGACCCTCTTCCAATGGCTTGAATCGAATCCGGCATTTTATTTTCTCATCCAAGAGATGGAAAAGGTCCAAAAGGTCTTTGCAAAATCGAACTGTTTCATGAGAGCCGTAAAGGAGTATAGACATGTCTTCAAGCATCAGGCTGTGGATCAGGGCCGGAAGGCCGTACACGTGATCCGGATGGATATGTGTGACGAACAGGGAACGGATGTTCCGGGGATCAAAGCCCAATCGTTTTATTTTACCGTATGCATCTCCGGGGCAGTCTATGAGCACCAGTTCGCCGTCCCTATTCAAAACCAGAGACGCGTTGTTTCTCCCTTTTCTTGGAATCGATCCGCCTGTTCCTAAAAAGCAGAGTTCGCTCATCTGTTCCATCCGTTCAAGGTATATATGATAGACTCAAACCTCCTGCTCTGCAAGAAAAGGATGAAATTCAGGTGTGGCTGGTCGTTCCCTTCAGATTTTTAACGCCATTCTCCTTCGTTTTTCTCGGCGCTTGCGTAACTCCCCCCGTCCGTGGGTCAGACATACTCAGCATCCGGCTCTGCCGGATTCCCTCGAAAAGCCTCATCCGAAGGCTAAATCTTCAATGTCGCCACGTCCACACCTGAATTTCTTGAGGATATATAATAAGCCTGGTTATTCACGAGTCGAGATGGCTGCAGATGCGAGGCGCAGGGTATGAAGCTGTGGTCCTTCACCGCGAATGCCCTGTAACAATGCAGATGCTGTGAGATCGGCTCGCCCGAAGGGGAAAAGCTACCGATAATAAGATAAGAGTATAGGCATCAAGAAACATAACAATCTTATATGGTTTCTTGGAGAACTCTAAAAATGTAAAGAACAGGCAAGGTTATGAGTATGTTATCGTCAGCTTTTATGAATAACTAGGATTGGGCTCCCTTCAAATGATTTGACATGATTCGTATACTTTAGATAATAAACTTGGATTATTCACGTTTTTATGAATAGGCCAGGTAAGAAATCATGGAAAAAAAGAAAATACTTGTTTCAGCTCCGGGCCGGCTGTGCCTTCTGGGAGAGCATCAGGACTATTTTGGCCTTCCGATCATAGCCGCGGCCATCAACCTGAGAATTCGCATAACCGGAACCAGAACAGATGATAAACGCATTCGATTGGAACTTCCTGACATCAATGAAAAAGATGAATTCCCTGTTGGACAGGAACTGTCCTACAGCCAGGAGAGAGATTACCTGAAAAGCGCTGTGAACATACTTCTGAGAAAAAACATCCTCCCGGGATCCGGATGGAAAGCCCGGGTCAGGGGAACCATCCCTATAAACTCCGGCACAGCCAGCTCCTCTGCACTTGTAGTTGCCTGGATCGGTTTCCTGCTCAAAGCCTCCGGCGACGCAAGAGCATCCTCGCCTGAAGAAATCGCTGAGCTGGCTTTTCAGTCAGAAGTTACTGAATTTAAAGAGCCGGGTGGAAAGATGGACCATTACTCTTCAGCTCTGGGCCGGGTCATCTCCATCCACTTTGAAAAAAACCTAAAAATAAATTCCTTTAAGAGCCCTCTGAAAAATTTTGTGCTCGCTGACTCTCTTATCAGAAAAAACACAACAGGAACTCTGGGCTTTATTAAATCTCATGTGCTCAAAGCTGTTTCACTCATCAAAAAGAGGATCAGTGACTTTAACCTGAAAAGCCCTCTGACCCCACCCATCAAAGAAGAAATCGAAAAGCTCCCTGAAACTGAACAAAGGCTTCTGATGGGCACTCTTATGACCAGAGACATCACAGCGCAGGGTGAATCCCTGTTCAAACAGAAAAAATTTGATCATGAAGCATTCGGAACGCTTCTCTGCCGGCAGCAGGATGTCATCAAAAATTATTTACAGATCTCATCTCCGAAAATCGATAAAATGATCGGCACGGCTCTTGATTCCGGAGCCCTGGGAGCTAAAATTAACGGCTCCGGAGAAGGCGGCTGCATCTTTGCCTACACCCCAAATAATGCGGAACTTGTGGCCAAAAAATTGGAAAATCTGGGAGCAAAAGCGTATATTGTTCATGTGGATAACGGAATCACAATCCAAGAGAACACATGATCCCATTCTCAGACTCGGAGGATTAAAACAGATGATCAATGCAACTCAAATACGGAGAGGAATGGTCATAGAGATCGAAGGCGAGCTCTATTCCGTGCTGGAGACATCTCATGTCACACCCGGAAAAGGGCAGGCTCTTATGCAGACAAAACTCAGAAGGCTTAAAGACCAGACCCTTCATGACTATCGATTCCGGTCAAAAGACAAAGTCGAACAAGCCTATCTGGAAGAAATAGAAATGGAGTATCTTTATAAAGAAGCCGACCATTTTATTTTTATGAATACGGAAACGTATGAACAGATAAGGCTATCCGATGAGGTTCTGGGAGATGCTGTAAATTACCTTATCCCCAATATTGTCTTTTCCGTGGAAATGTATGAAGGAAAACCCGTCGGAGTCACCCCTCCAATGACCGTTGACTTGAGAGTAACAAAAACAGAGCCTTATCTTAAGGGAGCCACTCAAACCGCAAGCAGCAAACCAGCCACCTTAGAGACAGGAATAACCATAAACGTGCCTCAATTCATAAAGAAAGACGATATCATTCGCATAGACACCAGAGAAGATAAATACCTGGAACGGGTCAAAAAATAAATGAAATCAGGGGGCGTACATAACAAACTGGTTGAAATAGATCTGACACGTTCCACCATCCACATCCGGAAAATCAAGGATTCTCTCGTTAAAGATTACATCGGAGGAAGAGCTCTGGCCACCCGCATTTTTTTCGATGCCATAGATCCCTCATGCGATCCACTCAGCCCAGAGAATATTGTGGTCATAGCCTCTTCTCCCCTCATAGGCACCACAGCTCCCACGGCAGCCAGAGGACATATGGTGTTTAAATCTCCCCTGACAGGGCTGATCGGAAGTTCAAACTGCGGAGGCTCATGGGCGTATTATCTGAAATCCGCAGGATATGACGCCATCCTTATAAAAGGCAGGTCACAAAAGCCTGCCCTTATTGACATCAAACCCGAGTCCGTAAAAATCGGCGCTGCTGAGAAAGTCTGGGGACTCAATGTCCATGAGACAACGGACATCCTAACCCGTAAAAATAAACGAGCGCGTATTCTGTGTATCGGTCAAGCAGGGGAAAACTGTGTGAGATTCTCATCTGTGATGAACGATAAAAACAGGGCTTACGGCAGAGGAGGTCCCGGAGCGGTATTCGGAAGCAAGAATCTCAAAGCCATTCGTGTCCAAGGAGACAAAAAAATTGGCATAGAAAACGAGCAGGCTTTCAGAGCCGGAAAAGAACAGGCTGAATATATCATGAAAGCAGCCCCTATAACCAAAAGACTCTTGAAAGAATTGGGCACAGCCGGACTCATAAAGCTCATTAACCTTATGGAGATGCTTCCGCATAGAAATTTCCAGGATAATGTCCACCCGGACGAGAAAATCAATGAGATCTCCGGAGAGAGAATAAAAAAAGATCTGCTCAAAAGACCGGGTGCCTGCTTTGGATGCCCCATAGCCTGCCAGCGGCACACTTCTGTAGACGGAAAAGCAGGAGAGGGGCCGGAATATGAGACCCTGGTCATGTTAGGTCCTCAATGCGGGATCTATGATTTAAAATCAATCACCAAAGCCAACTATTTATGCAATGAACTGGGGCTTGACACCATAAGTATGGGAGGAACTATTGCCTGTGTGATGGAACTCTTTGAAAAGGGCCTCATAAACAAACAGGATACAAACGGTATCCCCTTTTCCTTTGGCCGATCGGAGATCCTTGAAGAAACAATCAGGCGGACAGCCTTCAGAGAAGGAATAGGCGATAGAATAGCGGAAGGCTCCTACAGATTCGCTGAGCTTTTCCATCACTCCTCCTCTTCCATGAGTGTTAAGAAAATGGAAATACCCGCCTATGATCCAAGGTCCTCCTTTACCCAAGCTCTGGGCTACATAACATCTCCGACCGGAGCCTGCCATCTAAGAGGAGGGTATGCTGTTTCTTTGGCTTTTTTTGGCGGGGCCAAAGAGATACCGAGATTCAGCCTCCTCCAATCTCCCATCTCCATAAGAAACATGCAGAACCTGGGGATCATTCAGGATTCCTTGGGAATATGCCGTTTCACGGGATTTGCTTTCTCCACAGAACCCTGGTCCCGGATGCTGAGCGGAGTCACAGGATACGAATACTCTTCAGGCGAATTCAGCCAAATGGCCGGAAGGGTCGCGGCTCTGGAAAGAGTGTTCAATCTCAGAGCCGGATTGACCTATTCAGACGACTCCCTTCCCCTGCGGTTCAGCTCCCAACCCATAACCGTTCAAAGCCAGAAGACAACGCTTTCACAAGAAGCCCAAAGCAAAATGAGAGAAGACTACTATAAAGCCAGGGACTGGAGTGTCCCGGAAGGAATTCCTTCCCAAAAAATCTTAGAATCCATAGAATTGGAAGAGATATAAAAATGGCATCTAATAAATGGAAAGCTGATGAAACATTGATCCGCTTGTTCCAATCCGTAGGCCGCATCCTTCTGGACAAGGATCTTGAAGACAGCCACAGCGGGAATATATCCACACTCTGGAAAGACGCCGAAGGCAATGAAAAAATCGTGATCACAGCCGCAGGCTCTCAAAAAGGCGACCTGGAACCAAGCCAGATCTGCTTTCTTTCCCCCTCAGAAACAGACTACGGTTACTACAAAGCCTCATCGGAAACAGACATCCATGCCAAAATTCTTTCCATACCCGGAGTCCGGGCTGTTATCCATGCGCACTCCAAGGAACTCACCATCATGACTTTTGATGAAGAAGAAAAGCCCAATAAACCCTCTCCTTTTATTCCCATTGACGCCCTGGGTTTTTACCATCTCAACGGCCGCATTCCAGTGGATTGGGTGGAAGTTCCCTGTGGGTCGCCTGAGATGACAAGGATCATTCCGGAAAGACTGGCGCAGCATAAAATCACGGTCCTTCAAGGACATGGAACATTTTCCAGGGGAAGAACGGTCAAAGAAGCCCTTTTTCATGTGTGCATCGCCAATAATTCAGGCTATATTGCACGGATGGCTCAAAAACTGGATATTGACACCCATGATTTAAGGGAAAAAATCACCCGATCCCCATCCCGTTTCTTTTCCTATCCTCCGAACAGATACGATCAGTATAAGGGAGAGGCAGAAAAAATAGAGGGTGAAGAGGAAATCACCGGGGAATTCAAGAAGACCGCAGCCAGGATATTCAAATCCAACCTTTCTCCCTTCCACACAGGGTCCATGTCCATTCGCGGAGTGGACAAGATACTTTACGCGCCCAAAGCCTCCATGCCCCGGGAAATCGGAGGCCCGATCATAGAAATGCCTCTATCCTTAAAGAGCAAAGAAAAGGACAGGGAATTATCCATCCACAAACAAATATACGAACAAACCGATTTTCAAACCGTCATCCACTGCTGTATCCCCGAAGCAGAAGCGGTCTCCTACTTTGTCCCTCCGGGAAGGAAAAAACCCATCGATCGAGTTGTCCCCATTGACGCTGAAGGAAGCTTTTTCTATCTTGTTATTCCCATTCTTCCCCCGGATTTTAAACCGGAAACCTTTATCCGCCTCCTGCATGATTACAAAATAGTGATCATCAGAGGAGGTGGTGTTTGGAGCGTGGGAGAGCAGTCTTTATCCGAAGCTCTCCATCATCCCTCTTCACTCAGGGATATCTGCCTTTATATCCTGGGAGCTTATGAAAGAGGACTGGATATTTCAAAACTCCAGCCTGAAAAAGCCAAACAGTGGTAATATGGGGACGGGCCCGGCTATTTTCTTTATTTCCATATAATTACGACACTTTTCCACAGTTTGCTTCCCTGAAGACATCGACTTTTTGCCCCCAAAATTGTCACTCCAGCTCCTCATAAATACATCTGTCCCTAAAAAGGGACAACCGCCAGGTATCCCCCCAGTGGCAAAACTTTGGCATGAAATTTGCTTGATTTACTGTTAAAGGGAGGGATGATGAAAAAATCATGTACAGCTTTAGTACTGGGAACTATCATTATTTTCCTCTTTCCCATAAGCTCATTTTGTATAGGAGGAAATAATTTTCTTAAAGGGATAAGTTTCAAACTCAAAGGCGGTTATCAATACATGCACATAGGGGACTTTAATACATATATGAGTCTCCTGAAAGAATATTACGAAAATTATTCAGAAGATTACAGTGTTTATATAATCAATGAATTGGAAGAATTCCATCATGGCTCAAATCTAGGGGGTGAAATATCATTCATGTTAAGTCCCTGCTTAAGAGGGATTATCGGTATAGAATACACTCACTTACGCAGTGAAAATTCAGTTGAGATTCCGGATAGTGGCAGCACACAGGTTTTCACACATAAATTTAATTCTATTCCCTTAACATTTAGCATCAGTTATTTGTTTCCATTAAGCAAAAGGAGCCATTTCTATCTAAAGGCCGGAGCTGGATATTATTTTGCCTGGATTAATAAAAATTTCAGCCACCATAGATCAGATCTTTATGAGGTTTTTTGGGAAGAAAAGATGCATTCTTCTGACTTTGGAGTGAATGGAGGATTTGGTTTTGAATACAGCCTAAGCAAAAACATATACTTCAATCTGGAATGTCTGGGAACATATGCAAGAATTAATGGATTTAAAGGTCACTATTCTTGGGATGGGCCAGAAGGACATTATTATGAAGATAAAGGTATTTTTTACTACTGGGAAGAGTTACCCGGGTCTACTGGTTATCCAGTCGCTCGTATTTACTTAGGAAAACCCGAATCTGCCTGGTATAGAAGAAATATCCGGGAATTTGTTCTGGATTTAAGCGGTGTTTCTCTGATACTGGGCCTTAGAGTGAGGTTGTTCTAGTATTAGTGTGAAGAGCCAGCCGCTTATTGGCTTTCCAAATATTCGACCGCTTCCTGAGGATGGGCTGAGGTCATATCCGCCCCGATCCTTCTGGCAAATTCCACAGTGACCGGAGCTCCCCCCACTAAGACCTTCACCTCGGGAAATTCGGATTTTATGGCTTTGACGGCTTCTTCCATATGGACCATGGTAGTAGTGAGCAGAGCACTTATACCGACCGCCAATGGTTTGTTCTTGTTTATGGCTTCCACAAAACCCTGGGAAGACACATCCACCCCGCAGTCGATCACTTCCCATCCGCTGCCTTCCAGAAACATGGCCACGATCTTTTTGCCGATATCGTGCAGGTCCCCGGAAACCGTTCCCATAACAACCTTTCCCTTATGCTTGACATCCCCGGAAATAAAATAGGGTTTGAGATGCTCCATAGCCGCGTTCATGGCTTTAGCCGCCACCAAAACATCCGGAAGATAGATCTCATTTCTTTTGAATTTCTCCCCCACTCTCTGCATTCCTGATATAAGACCGGAAGTAAGTATCTCCCCCGGCCGGATATTCCGGTCAAGGGCCTGCTTTGTCAGCTCATCCGCACCATCCTGGCCTTTGAGTTCGGGAGGGTATCTGGATTCAGCATTGACTTTGCCTCTTTCCACACACAGGGCTATTTTTGCTAAGATATCATCCATTTTTCAGCTTTGATCCGGATTCAAAAAGATGTTCTTGCCACTCCCACATTTCCCTGTTCATCCACAACCTTGACTGTGATCATATCATCAAATTTCTCGGGAAGATCTACGGAAAAATCGAATGACTCCTGAGTGGAGTCGCACATCCCGTCTTTAGGAAAAATGATTTTCCAGCCAAAAGGCCTAATGAAATAGCGTACTTTTTCTATTCTGGAAAAAGAATCCCGAACCGTAAACTGCACTTTTAATTTGCTTCCGGAACGGACCGCCTTGAAATTCTGGATGACCGGCATTGAATTATCTATGACCAGAGACCTGCTGGTCTTTTCATGTACCAGATATTTATCCGAAGGATTGGACGGAATATCAGAAGAAATCACTTTGACGACATACTCTCCGTCCGGCATCGATAACGTATCAAAAGCAAAGATGTTTCCCGTCCAATTCTCCCCCAGAAGACGCCATCCCATTTCCTCGGACCCTTTGATATGTATTGAATAGACCAGGTTATCATTATTTTCATCTGCCGCTTCCCAGATAACAGTCTGGTATCCCTTTCTTTGGGCTTTTTTTGCACCGGCAAACGATTTCGACTCATCCTTCTCTTCAATGGAATCAGAAGTCAAGCCCCATATCTTTTCTTCTCCGCTGGGAGGCTCGATAAAAACCGTATTCGGAGGGAGGAGGCTTATTTCTTTGATGTTCGGAGCTTTATTATGCTGGAGGTAAAAAAGGAGGACCTTCTGAACCACCGGAGAAATATTCCCCGAGTTGCTCTTGAATAAAATCTTAAACTGGAGATAACGCGCATCAGGATTCAAGATCTGCTCTCCATTCTCTTTTTTATAAGGAGGAGACCAGTTGCTCCATGTTGCGGAAGGCTGGTTCGAATTCCCGCTTCGAGTCTGGAGCTGGATGACTGTTCCTGACGGAACACTGCCTCTCCATTCTATATTCCCCCAAGAAGACATCAATCGCGCATCATAAACACTGCTTGTGTATTCGCCGTCATATCTTTGTTCAGGATGGATCACGGTTGCTTCTGAAGGATTATTGGAAAGTGTGTATATATCATTCTTGACCGGATGGAGGAGGTAGACCTGTTCGGAATCTTTTTGAAACAGGAGTGAGACTTTTTCATCTTTGTCCAGCGTATAAAGCCGTCCTCTTCTGCCCGTTCCAAAAACGATTCTCTTTCTCACATCATCCCAGCATAGAGAATAAATCATATCCTTATCAGACTTCCAGACCTGTTTGACTTTTCCGTCTTTCTCTATTCTATAAAGCGCTGACGGATTATCTCCGTCTGAGTTGGAAATCCGACTGGATCCTGCACCGGACGCGCTGACAGTCAACGACACATCCGTACCTTCTCCCGATAAGACCGATGGTAATTGGCTGTCTTCAGATAACTTCACACTCCCCCCGGCTCCTGCATAAATACGCCCTTCATCATCAAGTGCAATCGTTCTTATCTCTTCATAAGGAGACTCAAATACCACTGAAGTCTTCTTCTCTTTTGAGATTTTATAGAGCAGTCCGGCCCCTCCGCTTCCGGCAATAAAACTGTCTTCAGAGATCCATTCCATACAGAGGATATGGTTTTCTTCAGAGTCGAAAATTTTCAATCCTTCTCCATTCGGAGTGATCTGATAGATCCCCCCATCTTCTCCGACCGCGGCCAGTATCGAACCTTCCGGGGTAAACACCATATCCCAGATATATTTCTCATGAGGATTGAAGAATTCCTCTCCTTCCCCTTTTTCTTTTATTTTATAGACTTTTCCATTGGGTGAAGTCCCGGCATAGAGGCTTCCGTCAGGGCCTAAAGCGAGACAAGTAACATCCATTTCCGGTGTTTTGAAATACAACTCCGGTTCCCCCTCTGCCGCAATACGATATACGGCCCCTTTATGGCCCGTACCTAAATATATAATTTTTTCCGGAGTGACAACCAGGGACAGAAAAAATTCCTCAGGAGGAGCTGTGAGTCCCTCTTCTGTTGGGGAAAGAATCAGTTTTCCATCTGAAGAAACCGATATGCCCTGAAATTTCCCCTTAATAAAATCATCAAATGACTCCAAGGTCCATTTCTGAGGAGTAACAGAATAGGCTACTTGTCCTAAAAATATCAAAACAAAAAACATCATAAACAGCGTTTTTTTCATACTCATTCTCTCTCTCAATTTAATAAAAAATCATTTCATCCTTATGGGGATCATAGCCGCTCCCCTGAACACAAACGGCACTTTGATCTGAAAAACACTCAAGGTTGATTTGCTTATCTCCGTAGGAATAGAGGTCGCAACACGGGAAGAGGAAAACATTGTCTTTATGCTCGGAGGAAGATTCGGAAGTTCTTCTCCCTTTAAGAAAAGTCCGGGTTTGTCTGCAAGTATCTTTATATAGATACGGTTATTTTTTCTCTGATTGCCCAGAATCCTGATCAACTGGTAGAGATTACGTGGCATAAAAGCCTGGGTCTGATAAAGACTTCTCTCAAGCTGTCCCATAGAGGACGTATCCCCCACAAAAAGATAAAATTTGGAACCTGAAGGAAGGTTAGGCGCCAGAAAGCCCCCTTCCTTTAAAACACTATCTCCCCTGAAATTGCGTGAATAAATTTTAACCTGGATGGCTTCCCCGGGAGAAACATCATATTTATCAAGCCAAACTTTTTCAAGATAAGAAATACTTATTTCTTCCGATGAATCCAGTTTCAAATCGATTTTATGAATCCCAAGGTCCTCAAATTCATTATTAGTCAAATAATAAGTTATGGCGGCCACTAAAGTCGAAGCATCCGTTATGGAAGAGTCAAAATTCCCTGAAAAGAGGTCTTCCATATGGATACTCATCCCGTTCTCAAGAAAGACATCTCCGTTTAACTCTAAAGTCAGGTCTCCTATGGACCTCTCCTCAGAAGACATTATGCTGGTTACAGCCACATTTAACAAAGAAGCGGTTAAAATTTTGTTTTCAACAATATTCAAATGAATATCTTTGGTTTTTTCACCGGAACGAAACAGCTCTATATTAAGAGGTACGAGAGCCGGCATTCTGCCAATTTCTCCATACATACCGGAACCCCGGTCCTGACTGAAATTCCCTATAATCTTCCCTGTTGACGTTAATTTCATTGAAGTTGAAAGACTGGGCACCACAGTAATAACATTGGCTTCCGTCATTGCATAACTAACCGGCCCCAGATTATAGAGAGGATGTCCGAATGCCAAAACGTTCTCCCCCTCCACATAAGTGGTTGTGCCGGTTGCCGCTACACTCAAATCCCCGGATATCAACTGGACACCTATGGGATCTCCCGCCTTTAAACTTGTTCCTGAAAAATTTTGCGTTCCTTCTTTCCTCTCCAAATACCCTACCTGTAGGGGGCTGAATCCAATATTGGAAAAAAAAGACTTTGACTTCTCAAAAGCCATGTTTGTAAAACCGCTGAAGATAAGCGGAATTTTCATGACCTCAAGGCTTTTTCCCTCATATAAGGCATGAGGATTTAAGACAAACTGTTTCTGGAATACTTCGGAAAGCTCATCCAGGGACAGATGTTTTTTTATGGGGATGGGGGGAGAATAACGGGACGGAGTATCCACGGATCTTCTTATCTCGATCATCTCTTCAATCGGGGTTATGCCGGCAATGGCTTCTGTGGAAAAAGGAAAGCTGTAGGCAACTGCGCCAAGCAATTTTCCCTGCACATACACGGGACTGCCGCTCATTCCCTGTATCACTCCGGTTTTTTCTAGATTACCCCCGCTCAATCTGGCTAAAATTATATTTCTCTTCGGCCCGACGCTCGGATCATTTTCCAGAACTCCTAATATCTCAACATTGAATTCTTCTATGGTTTTACCCTTGAGTGCGGTTTTTCCTATCCCTGTCATTCCCTCCTTTAATTGATCCACAGGGAAAAAAGAAGACTGTCCGTTTACGCCGGAAGAGGTGAATGCATAAAAGACTAAAATCATTAATACAACTCTCACAGATATTTCTCTCATTCTATCTCCTGTGTCATTGAACTCTATCTAACCTAACCTGTTCATAAAAAAGCAATCATCTTTTTACTGTCAGGTTTTATATAAGTATTAAACACAAAATACATTTCTTTCGTTACAACACATCATATGATTTTAAGCTTTTTTCCGCACTCTTCAAACAGCCCTAAGACTGTGTTGAGCTCTTCTTCAGTATGTGTGGCTGAATAACTTGTTCTGATGAGTGCATTGCCTATCGGAACAGCAGGAAAAATGACCGGATTGGTGAAAACCCCTTCTTCTCTTAACATCTTCCAGAGTATGAAAGCCTTCTCATCGTCCCCGATCATGACCGGAATAACAGCACTCTGAGTAGGGCCTGTTTCATATCCCATGGAATTAAAACCGGTTCTCATTTTTTTTGTTATTTCCCAGAGTCTTTCCCTTCTTTCCGGTTCCTTTTCAATGATATCAAGTGTGGCCAAAACTGTTGCAACCGAAGCTGGCGTGATGCTGGCACTGAATATAAGCGAACGGGCAAAATGTTTTATGTAAGAGATAACCTTTTTTTCTCCTGCCACAAATCCGCCCAAAGAAGCAAGGGATTTGCTGAATGTCCCCATTACCAGGTCCACATCCTCTTCAACTCCAAAGTGCTCAGAAGTCCCTCTTCCGTGCTTTCCCATTACGCCTATCCCGTGAGCATCATCCACCATGACCTTGGCATCATATTTTTTTGCCGCTTTGATAATTCCCGGAAGGTCTGCTAAGTCTCCTTCCATGCTGAACACTCCATCCACAATGATCAATTTACCGATATTTCTATCAAGGGAAGAAAGAACTCTTTCCAAATCCTCCATATCATTGTGTTTGAATTTATGGACTTTTCCGTAGGAAAGGCGGCAGGCATCAATAATACTGGCATGAACCATTTCATCTGATAAAATAGCCTCATCTTTCTGCACCAAGGTTGAAATGATCCCCTGATTGGTCTGAAACCCGGTGCTGAAAGCCAGTGCGGCCTCCTTTTTCATGAATCGGGCCAGCCTTTCTTCCAATTCAACATGAGCATCCAGTGTGCCGTTCAAGAACCTCGAGCCACAAGTGGCCACTCCGTATTTGTCCACAGCTTTTTTGGCAGCCTCCATCACACGGGGATGGTCGATTAAGCCCAGATAATTGTTGGAACCCACCATGATCACATCTTTTCCGTTGATCTTCACTCTGTTCCCTTTGACTTCCTGGATGGGTGTGAAATAGGGATACAATCCCATTTTCTGGGCCTCTTCAGCCCTCTTAAACTGATAACATTTATCAAATAAGCTCACGGCCACCTCCTGCTAATTATGATAAGACCTGAACCAAACATGTCTGTCTTGATAAGTTGACCTGATAAGTAATTTTCCTTACAATTTCTATCATGAAAATCTTCATAACCGGTGGTACTGGCTTTATCGGAAGCCACCTTGTTGATTTCCTATCAGAACTCAACAACACTCAAGTTTATGCTCTCACCCGTAACCCCAGTAATCTGAAGTGGCTGAAAGGACGTAACATCACTCTCGTGGAAGGGGATCTGTTTTCTCTGTCTTCTCTCCCTTCAGAACTAGACTATGTATTCCATATCGCCGGTGTTAGCAAATCCATAAAAACTCAGAGGTATTATACAGTAAACCAGGAGGGGACAGCAAGCCTTTTTCATAAGCTGGCTTCCTTAAATACAAACCTCAAGAAGGTCATATATTTAAGCAGCCTGGCCGCAGCAGGACCTTGCTGTGACGGGAAAATAGTCACGGAAAAAAGTCAGCCTTTTTGTGTGACTCCCTACGGGAAAAGCAAACGATTAGGAGAAAAGGAAGCTCTGAAATATAAGGAAAAATTTCCTGTCATCATAGTAAGGGTAGGGCCTGTATTCGGGCCCAGGGACAAAGATTTTCTTCCCTATTTTAAATTGATAAATAAAGGAATATTCCCTTCTCTGGATTCCAAAACCGGCCTTATGAGTCTATGCTATGTCAAAGACTTAGTCAGGGCTTTGTATTTATGCATGACCAAAGACATTAAAAGCGGAGAAATATTCCATATTGCCGATCCCCACCCTTACAGCTGGGATGATTTAGGAAAAACCATTGCCGCGGCTCTGGGGAAAAACCCTCTAAAAATAAATCCTCCTTACTTGCTTATTCGCATTGTGACCGCGCTCTCTGAGTTCAGCGCAAAAATCAGTAAAAATCCGAGTATATTGAACAGCGATAAACTAACAGAAATGAATCAGGAAGGATGGATAACCGATACCTCAAAAGCAAAAAAAGAACTCGGGTTTGAAACGCAGTACTCTTTAGAACAGGCTGTCAACGAGACCGTTCATTGGTACAAGGAACAGCACTGGCTGTGATGATGAGTTTGTTTATCTATTGGATGTGTAAAAAGTGGCGGAAAATTCCTCTTTATCCTTAAGACACCATCCTTCCTCCAGAGAACAGGCAAAATATTTAACTTGACCTCTGAGGATATGATTGCCCCTTTCAGCTTCAGGCTTAACAATAAAGGGGACCTTTACCGGATCTGACAGGTCCAGATATTCCTTCCCGTCCTTATCTATGACATTGATATCAAGATCAGAAGCTGTAAAAAAGTCTTTGGAAAAGGCCAGGGTATCTGAGGGGTCGATTTCGATGATAAAGGATGGTTGGGAGCTGATGAGTATTCCTTCTTTTACGCTGAATTTCAACTCAACATTCCCTTCCTGTTCTCTGGACAGCCTTTTCGGTTTTATGTTCGCACCGATCCCCAGTAGATCATATTTTTCAGCCGTAAGGAAAGGAAGAAGCAGACAAATTATTGTTATGATAAGTGTGATTTTTTTCATTTTTCTCTTCATAGTAAACCTGAATGATGAACGAGTCAAGGCTGCTGTAATCTTGATGAAATTCAGGTGTGGCTGAGGCAACATTAAAGAGGTCATTGAGAACGACCGAAAGGGAGTGCGGCAATCTGATGGCCTTTGAATTCAAATAATCATATAAAAAATTTGACTTTATTTTTTTATTTTTATTTATTATAATCCACAAAATAAAATGAGCTTGATATCCAGAATAACAGGAACAGGACACTATGTTCCGCCTCTCACTGTAACCAATTTCGATCTGGAAAAGGAAATGGATACTTCTGACGAATGGATACGCAAAAGAACCGGAATCAAAGAAAGACATTATGTTGAGCCCGGAGTGGGTTCTTCAGATCTGGCTTATGAGGCATCAAAAATAGCCATCCGAGATGCAGGAATCAAAAAAGATGACATCGAATTCATCATTGCAGCCACCCTGTCCCCAGATCATTATTTTCCCGGAATCGGGGTCATAGTGCAGTCCAAGCTTGGTCTAGGGAACATAGGTGCTCTGGATGTGAGAAATCAATGCAGCGGATTCCTTTACGCCCTTTCCGTGGCTGACCAATTCATAAAAGCCGGAAGGTATAAGAAAATACTGATAGTGGCTGCAGAAGTGCAGTCCACCAATCTTGACTATTCAGGCGAAGGACGGCACCTGGCCGTACTTTTTGGGGATGGAGGAGCGGCGGCTGTCATAGAGGCAGCGGATAAAGAAGAAAACAGGGGCATCCTTTCCACCCACTTATTCTCAGACGGAAACTACGTGCAAAAATTATGGATGGAAACGCCAAGCCCGAAAGAAAAGCCCACCTTTACGTATGATATAATAGATACAAAAAGATGCTTCCCTAAGATGGATGGAAAGCATGTGTTTGTCAACGCAGTTGAAAACATGCCCAAAGCTGTCTGGGCAGCTCTTGAATACAATAATATGACCATTGACGATGTGGATCATCTCATCCCTCATCAGGCTAATGATAGAATAAGCTTAATGGTCGCGCAAAAATTAGGGATTCCGGTCCCCAAAGTGATAAGGAATATCGACCGTTTTGGAAACACAACAGCGGCTTCTATCCCTTTAGCACTTGATGAATCTGTCAAAAACGGGCGCATAAAAAAAGGTGATATCATCGTGCTGACTGCTTTCGGGTCGGGATACACATGGGCATCGGCTTTGATGAGATGGTAATTTAATGCAATGTTAGACCAGTATCTTTATTTAACCCTATTTTTATGATAGGATTATTCTCTATTTAAAAATCATTAAAAATGGAATAATGCTTAAAATGAGGAGGAACAAATGAGAAAGATCTTAACGGTTCTTTTCATCCTTGTGTTTTCATGTGCCAGCGCAGGAATCCTAATATCTCAAAACAATAAAGAAGACGCTAAATTCTACAAAACCCTTGAAGAATATACGGATTCCTTATGGAAATTCTACCCCACCCAGGCTACACTTGCCGGCTTCCACGAATACGACGGCCAACTGGAAGATTTTTCCAGCCGCACTGTCACTAAACAATATGAGAATCTGCAAGAACTGAATAAGTCATTTATCGTTGAAATTGATCAGACGGCTTTGAGCCCTGATGCAAAAATGGATCACTCTGTGATCATGGATGGACTCTCCCTGGAATTACTTCAACACGAAGGCCTTCTTCCCTGGGAATATGATCCGTTGTTTTATAATAAAATTATATACAACTCTGTCAGGTCTTTGATGACAGGGGACTTCAGTACTCCTGAAGACAGAGCAAAAAACGCGGCCAAACGGCTGAGCGGTCTCCCCAAATTTCTAAAAGAGGCTATGAAAAGCCTGAAAACGCCCCCCCAACTCTCTACGGAAACAGCTATCAAACAATTCCCGGCAATAATGAATTTTTACCAGAACGAAATGCCCCAGCTCATCCAGGAAGCCCCCGATTCCCAGAAATCTGACCTTCAGAAAAATCTTACGGCAGTCATCCCTGCCTTAAATGAGTATCAAACCTATTTGAGCAGCGAGCTTCTTCCGAAATCAACAGGTAATTTCCGCCTCCTCCAGGCTCATGTCACAATGGCAAGAGCGGTTTACCAGAATCTGACTCCTCTCCAGCAGCTCGCTGAAATCGCTAAAGTCGACATAGACAACACGCGAAGAGAGATGGCTTTGATTTGTGTTTCCTTCTATAAGATCATGGATCCGAAATTTGATGTTCAAAAACCCCCTTCCAATCTAACAGATGAGCAGCTGAGAAGTGTCATCATCTCCCATGTCCTCGACAAACTCAAAGTCTTTCATATCTCTAAAGAGAACTTCTTTGAAGCTCTCACAGCTTCTCAACAGGAAGTGAAAAATTTCATACAGGAAAAAGGGCTCCTTGATAATCTGCCGGAAACTGAACTCAAAATAGAAGAGATGCCCGAAGTCTTTCAAATGGGCAACCGGTTCAGACTTGTTACCCCGGGTGTGTATGGCGATTCAGACCAATACACACTTCAGATCGCTCCCTTTGATGAGGATCTGAGTGACGAAGACATCCAGGCTGTTCTGGAGGATTATAATGATTTTATTCTCCCCTTCTATACCGCAAGAAACATATATCCGGGACCTTTTGTGCCAGCCTATTTCTCGCTGAAAAATGCCTCCCAGACTCAAAAATTATACCCAAACAAAACAGTATTATATGGGTGGCCTATCTTTGTCGAAGAGATGATGGCTATGTCCGGAATAGGTAACTATGACCTGAGGATTCGTCTCCATCAGCTAAAGATGAAGCTGACAGCTACCATTGATTTTATACTGGATCTGCAAATCCATGAAGGAAGCATGACCAAAGAACAAGCCATCAATTATATGACAAGGATGGGATTTCAATCTGAAGTTGAGGCAGAGAGAAACTGGAACAGGATTGTTCTGATGCCCCTTGAAGCTGGCTACGCATATGTGGGATACCAGGCCATGCTTGATATGGAAGAGGCTTACAAAAAAACCAAAGGCGATGCTTTCAGTGAAAAAGAATTCCTTCAGAAAATACTCAGCTATGGTCCTATTCCACTCAGACTGTTAAGAGAAGAAATCAAATAAGAATAAAAGAGAAACAACCATAAGAGAAAGGCCTGTTTTTTCAGAAACAGGCCTTTTTCATTTCTCTAAAAAATGATACACATTATTGATTCTCACGCCCACTTAAGTACCGAAGACTTTGACAAAGACAGGGACCAGGTCATCAAGCGGGCTTTTGATTCCGGAGTCGAAAAAATCCTCTGCCCAACCGAGGTTTCAGATAGTAAAATTTTAAGCACTACTTACAGCCTGATAGAAAAATACAGCCACATTACGGCCGCAGGAGGTGTTCATCCTCACAACGCCAGCCAGTACAATCAAAATCTTGAGAACAGAATCAAGGTTATGGCCGAAGAGAACAAGATCATCGCTGTTGGAGAGATCGGTCTGGATTTCTATTATAATTACTCCCCTCCTGCCGAGCAAAAACAGGCCTTCCAAAAACAACTTGCTCTTGCACAGAGCCTGAAACTCCCTGTCATCATCCACAGCCGGCAAGCCGCATCCGATGTGTTCGCTCTCATAAAAGAACAGAATTTCACCAACGGAGGCATTATGCACTGTTTTACAGAAAATCTTGATTTCGCAAAAAAGATGCTGGACAGAGGATTTTATATCTCATTTTCAGGAATCCTCACTTATCCTAAAGCTCATGACCTGAGAGAAACAGCAAAAAAAATTCCTGGAGACAGACTTCTTATAGAAACAGATGCCCCTTTCCTGACACCGGTGCCTTTCAGGAACAGATTCAAAAGGAATGAACCGGCTTTTGTTACAGAGACCGCAAAAGTCCTTGCAGAACTCAAAAAGGTTCCCTTTGAGTCCTTTGCGGAAAAAATGTGCCAAAATTTCAGTTCCCTATTTACTGAGAGCTAAGATAAGTTTGAAATATAAAATTTTTGGTGTTAATATACAATCCGTATATTAAAGACATGACACCTCAAAAATCTTTCAAACAGCCATCCCGGGAAAATCCCTCTTTAAATGACCTCTACTCCCTAATAAAAATCGAGCTGAAAGAGATAGAAAACAAAATAAAAAATTTCACCTCTTCTCCTAATCCTCTTGTTAAGGAAGTCAGCAACTATCTCTTCAGAAAACCGGGAAAAAAGATCAGACCGGCTGTTCTGACTCTTTGTTCTAAGTTATTCAAATACCAGGGAAACGAGCATATCCTCATGGGAACCCTTGTGGAAATGATTCATACGGCCAGCCTTATTCATGATGATATCATCGATGAATCTGATAAAAGAAGAGGGAAAGATACAGTCCACACCCGGTGGGGGCCTAACATAACAGTCCTTCTTGGTGATTATATCTACATAAACACCATAGGTTCTTCTCTAAACACAGCGAATCTGGAAATAACAAAAACACTAATTAAGGCCTCTGCTCAAATGATAGAAGGAGAACTGAATGAATATTATCTCAGTGGAAACCTTGAAATCACTGAAGAGGACTATCTGGATATTCTTAATAAAAAAACAGCTTCTCTTTTTTCAGCCTGCTGTCAAATCGGCGGAAGACTCGCTGGAGCCCCTGAAAAATTCATCACTATGCTGGGAGAATTCGGCATCAATTTTGGAATGAGTTTTCAGTTGATTGACGACCTTCTGGATTATACAGGAAACCCAGAATCATTAGGAAAACCAGTCCTGTCAGATCTGAGGGAAGGCCGTATAACTCTGCCTTTAATCTACACATTCAGTAATGACGGCCACGAAAACCGGAAAAGCATTTCTGAACTCTTTAATCAAAAAGACTTCAGTAAGTTAGCCCTTAAGAAAATCATAGATATTGTGGAATCCAATGGTTCGCTCGATTATACTTTCCAAAAAGCAAATGACTTTTCGACTTCAGCAAGGAATATATTAAACCATTTTCCAGAATCAGCTTTTCGCGAAAGTCTTGCCCGTATTTCAGATTATATACTTTACAGAAATAAATAGAATAATTCAGGTGGATGATGCTGGAGATAGAAGTCAAAATCAGAACCCTTGATCTGAAAAAAACACACGAAAAACTTTTATCTCTGGGTGCCTCATTAATCAAACCCAAACAATTTGAAGAAAACATTCTCTATGATTTTCCTAAAAAAACTCTTACAAAGAAAAATCAGGCTTTAAGACTCAGGTTTGTGGGGAAAAGAAATATTCTGACTTATAAGGGAGAACCGCAAAAATCAAGAAAATTCAAGATAAGAAATGAATTCGAAACCCAAGTCAAAGATAAGAAGCAAACACAAAAAATACTATCCTCCCTCGGCTTTAAACAGGTTTTCGTTTACCAAAAATACAGAACAGAATACAAGACTAAGAATTTAAAAATATGCTTAGACGAGACCAAAGCTGGAAGATTTCTCGAATTTGAAGGGAAGAGAGAAGATATCATTACGTTCACAAAAAAAATGGGATACTCAAAGGATGCTTTTATAAAGGCTGATTATGTATCTCTTATAAAGGAAATTGAAACAAGATAAAGAAACTTAAAGGGATTTACTGTCCTCGCTTTCCTCCTTTTTTCCCTTCTTCTCCTTTTCTTCCTCATCAATGACCTTAAAATCAATAACTCCTTTTTCAACTTCTTCCTGAGCAATCCGGATAAGGCTCTTGGATTTTGATTTTATCTTGGGTTTGGCCCCTTTTAAAAGCTGTCTCGCCCTTTTCGACACAAGTAAAATGAACTTATATTTGCTATCCAGGTCTTTGTAAGATTCCAATTATAAAAATCTCCTCTTCAATATATCAGCAAGTAAAATAACAAAAATCTGATTTAAATTCAACATATAATTTAATCTAGCCTTAAATCAACACCCAGCCTGAATGATGAACGAGTCCAGGTCAATCATATTTGACAAAGAAATAGCTCTTAATTAAACTATGCAAGAATTATGTGACCCGTTAGCTCAATTAGGCAGAGCAGCTGACTCTTAATCAGCAGGTTGAAGGTTCAATTCCTTCACGGGTCACTTTTTTTGGACCTGCCTGAAGAAAGCGTTCCCCTTATGTTCTTAAGAACTTTTGTTATTCCTTTGTCTCCGTCTTCAATAAAGAGCTTCTCAGTGGAATTTCGGAAATAAGAATTATGATAGACTTCGGACTTCGGCTTTGAAATCCTCAGGTCATACTCTCTTCGCTTGTCCGGATCACTTAAGACTTTATAGGCTTCTTTTATTTCCTGAAGCGTCTTTTCTCTTTGATCTTCATTAATCAGAGTGTAATGAGCCAGAGAATTTTTTTCATAAGATATCTGAGCTATTTGATAGGCCCTCTCAATATCCTGCTGGGAAGCGCTCCGGCTTACATTCATAACCTCATAAAGAGTTATTTCTCCTCTCAAGTTCATATTCATAACTCTATTTTTCAGTTAGTTTGGAAGCGATTGAAAGTATGGCCTTTCCTACATCCGAATCCGGATATTTATCCAAAACCGGCGTTAAATTTTTCACGCTTTCATGCACGATCTCGTTGAACGGGACCGCTCCCAGATAGTCTAAATTAATAACCAGAATTTTTTGAACAACATTAGAGATGGACTCTCCGAGCACGAAATCTTTCTCGTGCCTTGCTTTGTTGATGATAAGGCCGGGCCTGAATTTTTTGAGGGCACGGAACAGCAGGTCTGCATAATACTTATCCTGAGAGATGATTTCACTAAGAAAACTATACACCGACCTCGAATTGTCGTTTATCTGTTCCGTCACTTTTTTAATCAAATCCTGAATCTGGTAATGGTCTATGTATAATTTCAGAAGCCTTATGATACACGACTTTAAAAAATAATAAGCATTCTCGATAGATGTGGGTTCAGGGTTTACTACCAGTATTCCCGGATTGGAGAGCAGAAAAAAATCAATGGAATTATATGTAGAGCCTGTCCCGATATCAATGATGATGACATCAGAATCAAATGTTTTTATATGCCTTAATAATTTTAACTTTTTAAAATAATTCAGATTCGCTGTAAAAAGAAGATGGTCTGAACCCTTGACAAGGCGCAATTTATTATACCGAGTAGGAACAGCTACGTCCTTAAGTGTGGGGACTTTTTTTGTTAAAAAATCCCCTATATCCAAATCACTTTTCCTCATTCCAAGGAAAGTATGAAGATTGGCACCCCCTAAATCAGCATCAATTAAGGTGACCTCTTTATTTTTTTTTGAAAGACAGAGAGCCAGGTTTGCTGTCACAAAGCTTTTTCCGGTTCCTCCCTTTCCTCCACCCACTGCCCATATGGTCCTGGTGCGGTTCTGCCGTTCTGAAACGACCGGATTACTTCTTGTTCGCTTCGAATCCATAGTATAAATAATCCAAATTAATCAAAAAAAATATGTTTTAAGTATTTTAACACAGTCAAAACATTTGTAAAACAAAACAAGCAATAATAATTCTTTACTGTTTGACTTCTGATTTCTATAATAAAAAAAGTGAATCGTCAATGGATTTAAGCATACTCATCACCGCTGGGATTCTCATTACTGTTATTGTTCTGGCCTCTGTTTTGATTCTCAAAAGCACATTAAAAGAGACCTCAATTAAAATCGAAGAATTAAAACAGTCTCAATCAGAGAATAAATCCATGTCTCTTATGCAGCAGCAAATAAATGACCTTACCAAGAATATCAATCAACAGCTCAACAACATAAGCAGCCAATTCCAGAAAACCACCGGCCATATTGGCAACACATTAGGGGACGTTAAAGAAAATTTAGGAAGAATGGAAAGTGTCACCACTCAGGTTTTGGAAAAAGCCAAAAACATCTCAAATCTGGAAAACCTTCTCCGGGCTCCTAAATTCAGAGGGGGCTTGGGAGAATTATTTTTAGGTGACTTATTAGCTCAGATCCTTCCTCCCGCTCACTACAAGCTCCAGCACAAATTCAAAACAGGAGATATGGTGGACGCCATTGTTAAAATAGGGGAAAACACAGTACCTATTGATTCGAAATTTCCTCTCGAAAACTTCAAAAAATATTTAAACGAAGAAAACGAAAAAGAGAAAAAAAATCTACGAAAAAAATTTGTTTCAGATGTAAAAAAACATATCGATGTCATCCAGCAGAAGTATATCCTGCCTGATGAAGGAACCTTTGACTTTGCACTCATGTATATTCCTGCGGAAAACATATACTATGAGACCATTCTCCGCGAAGAAAATATAGTCACAGACAAGAGTATTTTCTCTTATGCCACCCAAAAAAGAGTCATCCCTGTTTCCCCGAACTCTTTTTTTGCCTATCTCCAGGTAATTGTATTGGGTCTTAAAGGTCTCCAGATAGAAAAATCCGCCCAATTTATATCTCAGTCTCTGACAAGGCTTCAAAACGACCTTTGTGTGTTTAAAGAAACCTTTGACCTTGTCGGGACTCATTTAAACAATGCCAGAACAAAATATGATGAGGCAGAAAAAAAGCTGTCAAAATTTTCAGATAAAATAAAATCACTGGATTCTTATGAAGCAGAACTGCTTGAAGAGAAAAAAAGTGACTGAGAGTCTATAATCTTGAGGAATATTTCAGTTCCTTAAATGTGATGATGAAGGATGTCTCCTCATTGCTTTCGACCTTCATGTCTCCATGAAGCTGTTCTGTCAGCATTTTAACTAACTGCAGCCCAAAGGAACCGGGTTTGTTCATACCAATCTTATTTTTGATACCCACGCCATTATCACTGACAACCAGCTTTAGTCGTGCATCGTCCATTCTAACCACAGAGATTCTAATTTTTCCCTTTTTTTTATCAGGAAATCCATGCTTTAATGAATTGGATATCAGCTCATTCAATAAAAGCCCTAAAGGAATGGCCGTATTTATGTCCAGGAAAATTTTTTCAACGTCTTTTTTCAAAATAATCTTCTCAGAATCAATTCCAAAAGATTGAAAAAGATATTGAGCTAAGCTGTCTATGTATTTTGAGAAATCGACTTTGGAGAGGTCCTCAGATCCATATAATTTTTCATGCACCATGGCCATGGTCTTTATTCTTCCCCGGCTTTCCCTAAAAATCTCAAGAATATTTTCATCCTTGATATTTACAGACTGAAGCGCCAACAAACTTGATATCACCTGCATGTTATTCTTCACCCTATGATGGACCTCACGCAACAGGACTTCTTTCTCGCGGAGAGAGTCTTCGATCCTCATCTTATCTTTCTTGCTTTCTGTTATATCCCGAATATAAGAACGGGTCCCGATGACTTGATTTCTTTCTCTTAACATGACCGCATCCACTTCACAATATAGAGGGGTCCCGTCTTTTTTAATTCCCTTAAATTCATAACTGCTTTTCACTTTTTTGCCACTGACCCGGCTTCTATGAAGATGGATAACAGTCTCCCGGTCTTCGGGATGAACCAACGTCAGAATTGTTTTTCCCTCAAGTTCCTCTCTGTTATATCCGAATATCTCACACAATCTGTCATTAAAATACCTTAAATTTCCCTCTCTATCATCAATGATGATGGCAACTCTTGCTTTTTCAACCAGACTCTTATATCTGGCTTCGGATTCTTTGAGCTGCTGCTCCATTTTTCTGTGTTCCGTTATATCATTGATATGGGCAACGCTCTGTACTTCTCCTTTCGGAGTTTTAAGCACATCTGAGACAACCTCAACCAGGCGCTTTTCTCCGTCTTTTCTAATGATATAAAACTCATATCTCTGAGGCACATCTTTTCCCCTTTGCCTCCTCCTGTATCTGCCTGTCACCAGATCTCTTGATTCCTTGTCAAGGAACTTCCTGAAATCTTCTCCTATGATCTCTTTTCTCTCATAACCTGAAATCTCTACGACTCTCTCATTTACATAAGTGAACCTGAATCGATCATCCACAATAAATATGCCCGAAGGTGAGTTATTCACCACCAGACGGAAAAGCTCATTTCTTTCCGAGAGTTCTTCCTCGGATTTTTTTCTGCTTATGGCCGTTGCGACCTGCTCCGAAACAAAATTCAGCACATCTTTATCTCTTTCCGTGTATCGAAGTCTTTTCCTGTAACTCTGGACAGCCAGCACTCCGATGGTTTCTTTTTTTATCTTAAGGGGAACACCCAGCCAGTCCACGGAAGGAGGCCCTACAGAAACAACTTCTCCTTTCTTTTCCAGCTCTTTAAAAACATGCTCGGACGCAAGGAGAGGCTTTCCTGACTTTAATACATATTCTGTCAATCCTTTCCCCAATTTCTGAGGAGGCGGAGGATCTTCCTCCTGGTCTACAAAATAAGGATAATCCAGCAATCCAGACTTTTTGTCATAAAGAGCAAGATAGAAATTATCCTTAGCTGGCATTAATTTCTGTATGATTGCATGGATTTTCCTGTAAAGCTCATCAAGGCTTTTTACTGAATGCGCTGCCTCTGAAATTTTATATATCGAATCTTGTATCTTCTTTAACTGTTCCAAATCAGAGACTTTTCTCCTTAATTTTTTAAGATCTCCGGAAAGCTGCTTTTTTGCTTCTTTTTCTCTCTTCACTTGTTTCCTTTTTTTATCTATATTTACTCAGCCTGTACTCTCTATAAAAGCCATGCTGTGCTTATTTTTTTCTTCTATTCTGATTCCTCAAAAGAGGATAACTGCAGTTCTAATTTAGTCACCATCTCTCTTAATAATTCAATAATCTCCTCAAGGTCTTCAGGAGAAAAAATATCCCAGTCTTCAAGAGTGCATTCATCCCTGCCTCTTTCCAGGCTATCTATGGCATCATCGAGGCTCTCAATAAGCTTTTCACAGGTTTCTTCTTTTGTAGTCATTTCATTTCTCCTTTTCAATGAACCTGGACTTGTATATAATCCAGGTGAATTGTGTTTCTGTCTATATATCACATGAAGAAATTTATTGTCAAAGGGAAGTCTTCTTTTTTTTTCATTGACCTCTTAACTGATATGTGATATATTACATAACAGATGAGGTAGTTGGGTTACTCATACGAGAGCGTTTAGGTAAAGTAACGGTGGCTCCAATGACCAAAGGACTTATTTTCGATATCAAAAAATACGCCATCCATGACGGGCCGGGCATACGCACAACTGTTTTTCTTAAAGGATGTCCTTTGCGTTGCTGGTGGTGCCATAATCCGGAAGGACAATCTCCACAAAAAGAACTGTTCTATAATGCTGAAAAATGCCTTGCCGGTTGTACAGACTGCATCGCCGCATGCCCGAATCAAGCCATAACCAGAGACAGCATAGGGATTTCCATAGACAAAAGCAAATGCCAGATGAAGGAAGATTGTGCCGGGGCCTGCCCAACCGGAGCTTTAAAAGTCATAGGACAGGAGATAGGCACCGACGAATTAATGAAAGAAATCGAAAAAGACAGAATATTCTATCAAAATTCAAGCGGGGGTGTTACGTTTTCCGGTGGAGAACCTCTCATGCAAATCAAATTTCTGGACGCCGTGCTTGAGAAATGCAAAAGTCAGTACCTGCACACAGTTGTTGATACATGCGGATACGCACCCTTTAAGGATTTTGAGAAAATAATGGATAAAGTCGATCTTTTTCTGTATGACCTGAAAATGATGGATGAAGAAGATCATCTGAAATCTACAGGAATGGGCAACCAACTCATCCTTGACAATTTAATAAAACTGGGGAAATCAGGCAAAGAAATCCATATTAGGATTCCCTTGATCCCTGATGTCAATGATTCCCGGGAAAACGCACAAAAAACAGCTCAATTCATCCGAACCATTCCGGGAATAAACAGGATCAACCTCCTCCCCTATCACAGGGCAGGAACTCAAAAATACATCAACTTAAAAAGAACACCCAAAAACATGGGTCTTCTTTCAGAGGATAAAATAAAGGAACTACAGAAAATATATGAAACATACGACTTTTCTGTAAAAATCGGGGGATAAAATGAACAGCCGGATCAAAAAACTGAGAGAACAGAGCATTAACACAAAGCCATTTATATCCATTGAAAGGGCTCATCTGCTGACCGAATTCTATAAGAGCAGTGACGCCAAGAAAGTCTCAAATCCTGTCAAAAGAGCCCTTGCCTTTAAATACATTATGGAAAACAAAACCATCTGCATCAATGAGGGAGAACTCATTGTCGGAGAAAGAGGCCCTTCCCCCAGGGCTACTCCCACTTATCCCGAAATCAACACACACAGTCTCAAAGACTTATATATCCTGAATTCAAGGGAGAAAACAGCTTATTCCGTAAGTTCTGAAACAAAAGAAACCTATAAAAAGGAGATCATCCCTTTCTGGAGAGGCCAATCCATAAGAGACAGGATCTTTGACGAGGTATCAGACGAGTGGAAAGATGCGTACGAAGCAGGAATATTCACCGAATTCATGGAACAGCGCGCACCGGGGCATACGGTTCTGGATAACAAAATCTATAAAAAAGGTTTTCTTGATTTTAAAGAAGACATACGAAACAGTATGGATTCGCTTGACTTTCTCAATGACCCGGAAGCCTATCATAAAAAACAGGAACTCAAGGCCATGGATATAGCTGCGGACGCAATAATGATTCTGGCAAAACGCTATTCCGAAAAAGCTGCTGAACTCGCGAAAAAGGAAACAAACAAGAAGAGAAAAAAAGAACTCCGGAAAATCTCTGAGATCTGTGCTCGTGTCCCTGCTCACGCGCCCCGCAGTTTCTGGGAAGCGCTGCAGCATTACTGGTTTGTTCACCTTGGAGTGATAACGGAATTAAACGGATGGGACTCCTTCAATCCGGGAAGACTCGACCAGCATTTATATCCCTTTTATAAACAGGAAGTAGAGGAAGGAAGCCTCACAAAGCTAAACACCGCAGAGCTCCTGGAAGCTTTCTGGATAAAATTCAACAACCAGCCCGCTCCTCCTAAAGTGGGAGTGACCGCTGAAGAAAGCGGGACCTATACGGATTTCGCTCTCATTAATTTAGGAGGAGTGAAAACCGACGGGACAGACGGGGTGAACGAACTCTCATACATCCTTCTTGACATCATCAAAGAAATGCGGATACTGCAGCCCAGCTCCATGATCCAGATCAGCAAAAAAGGTCCTGACAGCTTTCTGGAAAGCGCCTTGAAGATCATAAAAACAGGTTTCGGGCAGCCTTCGATATTCAATACAGATGTCATCATTCAGGAACTCTTAAGACAGGGAAAATCCATTGAAGATGCCAGGGACGGAGGCGCCAGCGGGTGTGTGGAAACAGGTGCCTTTGGAAAAGAAAACTATACGCTCACCGGTTACTTCAATATGCCTAAAGTGCTTGAGATCACTCTGCACAATGGGTTCGATCCGAGGACACAAAAGAAAATCGGGCTTGAAACCGGAGACCCGACCAAATTCAGTGACTTTCAGGACCTTGTCCATGCCTTCAGAAAACAACTGAATCATTTCATAGATATAAAAATAGAAGGAAACAATATCATAGAAAGACTCTACGCAGAATATATTCCCGCTCCCTTCCTCTCTCTCATCACAAGCGACTGTATTCAAAACGGAAAGGATTATCACGAAGGGGGAGCCCGATACAACACGACCTACATCCAGGGAGTGGGACTGGGCACCATGACCGACTGCTTTACCTCCATCAAATACAATGTTTTCGATAAAAAGACAATCCCTATGAAAGATCTCCTTCGAGCGCTAGACACGAATTTTAAGGGAGAGGAAAATCTCCGGCAGCGGCTGATACATAAAACTCCCAAATACGGAAACGATGACGATTATGCGGATGAAAATTTGAAAATTATCTTTGATATATACTATGAGGCTATAAACGGAAGGCCCAACACCAAAGGGGGAAAGTACAGAATAAACCTGCTCCCTACCACAGTACATATTTATTTCGGAAGGGTTACGGGGGCTACGCCTAACGGAAGAAAAGCCTCAGTCCCCCTATCAGAAGGCATATCCCCCACTCAGGGAGCGGATACCCTGGGTCCCACAGCCGTCTTTAAATCAGCATCAAAAATAGACCACGTAAAAACAGGGGGGACTCTGCTCAATCAGAAGTTCAATCCCCAGCTTTTCGACGATGAAGGCATCAATAAACTGGTGAAACTTATCCGCTCTTATTTCAGTATGGACGCGCATCACGTTCAGATAAATGTGGTCTCAGCAGATACTCTGCGTAAAGCTCAAGAAAATCCCGAAGAATACAAAAACCTGATTGTCCGCGTGGCCGGTTACAGCGATTATTTCTGTGACTTAAATAAAGACCTTCAGAACGAGATCATTTCAAGAACAGAGCATATGGAAGTATAGGACCTGCTACCACTTGATCTTAAAACTGACTCTCACCTGGCGTGGCTGCTGCCTTCCCCAGACCTCACTAAAAATCTGATGTTCTCTATTTTCATTCCCCCTCATCTTCTTTTCTGACACATTTCTAGAAAAGGGATTGAAAATAATGATGTCAAAAAAAATAGAATTTAAATGTTGATTTTTTGCAAATATCGATTCCTGATTTCTCGGATATTTTACTCTGACCTTGACAATTCATCAGAAAAACATATATTATATTTCCATAACTTACCAATAATGGTAGGAAATAGAAATGAATTATGGGGAATTGATAGATCTCTTCGGAGACAGACCGTTTTTTGAAAGTGATGAAGTCCACCTCCTCTTTAATGAACCTCGGGGACAAATAGAAGCACGCCTCTCACGCTGGGTGAGTAAGGGAAAACTGCTGAAACTCCGGCACAAGAAATACCTTCTTCCGGAAAGATATCGCAAGACCGAACCCAATGCCGGCTATATCTCTAATTTTTTATACAGGCCCTCTTATGTGAGTTTAAGAACAGCTCTTGATATTTACGGATTCATCCCCGAATCAACCTATCTGTACGAAGCTGTCACTCCAAAGAAAACAGCTGTCTGGAAAACACCTATAGGTATTTTCACGTATCATTCCTTAAGAAGGGAGAGGTTCTGGGGATACACCCTGTATCCGGAAACAAGAAGCGCTCATCCCCAGGAAAATTTTATGCTGGCAGAACCAGAAAAGGTTTTTCTTGACCTTTTTTATCTCATCAAAGGAGAATGGACTGAGGAGAGAATTGTGGAGATGAGGTTCCAAAATCTAGGGAAGATTAAAAGAGCAAAACTTCTTGATTACTCAAGACGTTTCAACAGCCCTAAAGCAAACAGAGGGATTCATCGTTTTATAAGGATTCACAAAGAGGAAATAGAATGAAAGAACAGGCTTTATCCATTGCAGCAGAGGAAAAAGATCCCCGCCTTTCTCTTAATAAATTAAGAGAATATCTTCATCATGTGATTCTTAGAGAACTGTTTGAACAAAACGCGCTTGATGAACTCGTTTTTCACGGGGGGACAGCCCTAAGAATCCTTTATGATCTGAGAAGGTTCTCAGAAGACTTGGATTTTCACTTAAAAGAAAAGAGCCTTTTTGATCTAAAAGGTATTGCCCAGTGGATACGAATCCTCCCCAAGGATTTCGCACAGAATCCTCTTTAGTGCATAAATATTTGCCGTTTGGGGTTATCCATCATGATAAAACTTCATTTCTTGCAGGAAAATTACATGCTATCCTTCAACGTTCTTATACCAAGGGAAGGGATTATTATGATCTCTGGTTTTATCTGAGCAAATGGAAGGATATGCTTCCTAATCTTCTATACCTCAATAATGCGCTCAAACAAACAGGTTTTAAAAGGTCCACTCTCAAAAAAGAAAACTGGAGACAAATCACCGCGGAAAGAATAAAAGAAACGAATTGGGATTATGTGGTAAATGATGTGGAGCCCTTTCTTGAAAACCAGAATGACATAAGAATTTTCACTAAACAGACTCTTCTAACACTGCTCAGTTAAAGTAGGGATATTTCTTCTATCCTTCTTTTTTTATTAATGAGGGATATCTGCTTTGACCTCAGTGCTTACGGTAAAGAACTGATAATCTTCATAATGAACCGTGATCTCGGTCCGGTTGTAAAGCTTTCTTTTGTTATGATAGTAAGCTTCAATGAGTGAGTACTTATTGGGAAATCTTATGCCCTTAATCCTGTGTTTGAATTCCACAAAACACTTAATTTCAGGCCGTGCTTTGAGGAACTCCGCTTCAATCTCAATGGCATCCATGTTTTCAACTGAATCAGATGTCCACTCGATCTTGGTGATGCTGTAGTCTTCCTTACTTATCCAGGCTTTCCCGTGCATCTTGTTTCCCTGTACATGAAGATTGGGTATGGCTTCAATGATGATTTCTTCATCCATATAGTGTTTTTCTCTTCCTATGATCCTATAGTCATAATCGGCTTGATTGGACTTTCCGAAAAAAGCTATAGGCGCTAAGAGAAGCTGTGAGTGCTGGAATCTTGTTTTAAGTTCCGCATTTTTTTCATGTTTTTTCTCATAATTTTCACTGAGAAGAATCCTTTTTTCCATCACTTTGTTGGTATATGGTTTGCGTATGAGCTGATAGTCATAAACATAGCGGTTTACGTCTCTTCCTGGAAACCAGCGCATTGACATTTTTAAGTAAGTTCCATCATCTAAAATTTCTTCTCGAAGGGTTGTTTCATATCTTCTGCCTGCAACAAATTGCTGTTCAACGATCCTTTCATTGCAAACGAAATAAAGGGCTAGACTTCTTATTTTTTCACAGTAGTCCGCACATTTTTCCAATATGGTTTCTAACTCTGTATCGTTTGAGCTATCAGAAGGTGTTTCCTGGCCTAAAACCAGTGATGAAAAAATTAGTAAAAAGCACAAAAGAATGAATATGGTTTTCTTTTTCATCTCTAACCCCTTCAAATATAAATTAATTCAAAGAGCTCTTTATGTCAAAGCAGCGAATGAATTTTTTTTTAATTTTTTTAATGTCAACGCCTTTATCTCATTGACTAGGTGGCGGTGACTGGTAGGCAAGAATCTTGTCAGATCATTTTTAATTTCATCTGGATCAAACTCTTCAACAGCCTCAATTAACTTTGCTTTGCCCATTTTCTTTTTATAAAGAGCCATTTTATTGTTTACTAATTTCCAATCAAGAGGTACTTTTTTTGAGAATAAAAACCAGATATCAAAAATATCCCTCCCCCGGCTTCTTGTTAAAATAGCTCTTACTTTCTCTGCCAGCAGCTCTTCAATTTTTAAATGAGATACAAATGGATAGGGCCCGACTGGAAAATTGGTTTCAATATAAGAGGATTCACCCCCAAGAACAGGT